>OLNJ01000009.1_pt1 | contig 184717 bp, 174 predicted proteins | sample 1672191 | NCBI WGS metagenome assembly OLNJ01 (sample SAMEA3136657, study PRJEB25190) | human gut metagenome | biome: human gut; feature: human-associated habitat; material: faeces | place: Austria | collected 2013
TCATAGGATCCACTCTTCACTGGGATATTTATCCCCAGTTGAATATCGTCAAAATACCCTTAAAAAAGTTGTTTAGTTTAGTGTTGACAATCCAAGGTAGCACTGTAGAAGATAGATTAATTCATTGTTTAATATTGGAAAAGTGTAAGCAACTTTCACAGCAAATTGCTTAAAAATTTAAAATTAACAATCAATACTATCTTGTATATTGTGCATCATGTATTATTTAATTTCGACTTTTAATTTAACTGATATGCATTAATCTCGTAATATTATTTTAAAGAAATACAACATCATGAAATTAATGACTTTTTTAAAATTAAAATTCAGTTCTTTAGGCTTCTATGCATATATATTCTATCCTAACAATATCATGTCCAATTAAAATCCCTTCTAAGTTTAGAAGGGATTTTAATTGGACATGATATTCGTGAACAGATAAGTAACCTCACGTCGCTACCAAAAAAAATAACACAATTTCCGACATTTTTCGATTTTTTTGTTCGTTAATGGTGCGTTTTTGTACGTGAAAATACACCATCGGTTCTTTAAATCAACCTTTTATCACTGAATTTTTACTTTTATTATTCAATATTTCTGATTTTATTTTTAAAGTAATCACTTTATCCAATGGTACTGGTTTTGAATAATAATAACCTTGAATATACATCGTATCGTTATCAAAAGTTCTAATCATCTCTACTTGAGCGTAACTTTCTACTCCCTCTATGACCATGATGGTCTTATTTTCTTTAGTTATATTTGACATACATTTCATAATTTCTCTTTTTCTAAACGATGATTCAATATCATCAATGAAATATTTATCTAATTTAATCATATCATAATCAATCATTTCTAATACATCGAAGTTGGAATATTGAGCACCAAAATCATCAATGGCAATTTTAAATCCTATTTTTTTAAGTTTTAAAATAATATCCTGAATTTTTTCAACGTCGCTTAATTGGAATCTTTCCACTATCTCTAAACAAAATTGTTGTGGATTAGCATTTGTCACTTTAATTAATTCTTCCAAATCAGTTAAAAATCTAGCATCCTGTAATTCCTTAAATGAGACATTAATAGAGAGATAAAAATTGTTCTCCAAATTGTCATTTGATGACGTTATCGTATCGTAATCTTCAATCGCTTTTCTTAAAACCCACATCGTCACTTCATACATCATATTAGATTCTTCAATCTGTTTTAAGAAGAAGTATGGCGTTTGAATTTTAACTCCACTTTGATATCTCAACAACGTTTCACAACCTACAATTCTATTCGTATTGGGATTTATAATAGGTTGATAGTATAATAAAAATTTATTTTGTTCTAAATCATTTAAAATCTTTTGACGATTCTTCTTTATTTTCATTTGATCCAACATTAGTTTTAATCCAAATGTCAGTATAATTAAAATTAATATAGTGATAATCAAAATAAATAAATCACTTTTTTGCTTATATAAATTAAAATAACTCTCGTAAAGCTTATGAATCGGATTATTTGGAAGGGAATCATATTGTTCGAAATAAGAATCAATTTTCGTCATCAACTCTTTATTTTCCTTATTTGTAACAATGTAAAAAGAGCCTGTAGAAAATTCAAAGATATTACGATACTTCTTATCTAAATCTGTATATTCAGCTGAATAAAGAATAGCATCTACTTGATGATGACGGAATAAATTTAAAGTACTTTCATATGAATCGACAATTTTCAGATTGACATTAATATTTTTTCCCTCTAGCATATTTAACAATCGTTGATAATTTTGTTCATTTTCAATAAACCCAATCGTCATTCCGTTTAATGCCTCTAAATCTCCATATCTAATATTGTGGTTAGTAAACAATCCAACTCTATTAATGTTAATATAATACTTACTAAACAGATATTCTTCTTGTCTTTTGGGAGTAGAGGAAATTCCAAATAAAAGATCTATTTCCTTATTTTTTAACTTATCTAAAGCCTGATTAATAGGGACATCAACATATTCATAATCAAGATTCAAATCATTTGCAATCAAATTCATTAAATCATGATAATAACCCGAAGGTTGTAATTGTTCATTCAGATAATAATACGGATAATATTCATAAAAAGCGACTTTTATTTTATCGGATGCTCTGATGCAATCATTAGGGGCTATGATAAAAAGTAATACCATCAAAATGCCAATTAATTGTCTGAATTTTGACCTTCTCCTCATATCATCTCTTCCTAACAAACTAAAATTTCTACTCATTCACTGCCTCACTCATTTACTTTAATTCTCATCAGAAAAAATGTCAGTATGATGTAATAAATATAACCATTTTAATAGTGTAATGTTTTAATTGTTATCTATACATCACTAAATATCTTTCCATTTTATTCACCAATTACTTCTTTGTCAACTAACTTTAATTCTCGATTTAAAAATTATCCTTCTCCAATTGATAAATCAATATCTGTTAACTTATCTTTGGCAAACCTAAAAAATTTTTGATACTTTTCTTTGTGTAAGGATGATTTTAAGTAGACGAAATTGAATTCTCGACTGAGGTTAATTCCATCAATCTGAATTTGTTTTAATTCATTTCTTTCTAATTCTTCTTTGACAGCTTCTTTATAGATAAACGTGACACCATGGTTTTGTTTGACAAGATGTTTCAATAGTTTTAGACTTCCAATTTCATCAAGTTGTCTAAACTGATTGAGTGAACTATTAGTATTAGCCAATAATTTTTCTAAAATATCGCGACTTCCAGATCCAAACTCACGAATAATGAGTCTTTGCTTCTTCAATTCTTCTAATGTAATTGTTTCATTTAGTGCACTATTAATTGATGTTACTAAAATGAAATCATCCTTCTTTAGTAAATGGTGTTCAAATTGTTCCTTGTCAAAATAACCTTCGATGAATGCAAATTCAATTTTACCTTTTAAAAGATCTTCAATTAAATGGGATGTATTTTGAACTTTAAAGTTAAGTTGAATGTCTGGAAATCGTTTTAAGTGTGCATCTAATATCGTTGGCATGACATAGTCTGCAATCGTTAATGTTGCGCCAAAATTTAACTTAACCTGTTTTGTTTTTAATTCATATATTTCAGCTTCAGCTGATTTGAGCAGTGCCTGTGTTTTTAATGCATACTGTAAAAGGGCGTGTGCCGATTCTGTAATCTGCATTTTTTTTCCTTCATAAACGAATAATTTCGTATTATAAGTTTCTTCTAAATATTTAATATGTTGTGTAACAGCAGGCTGCGTTAAACATAAGTGTTTCGCTGTTTTTGTTAAATTTCTTGTTTCACACACATCAATAAAAGTAAGTAATCGATAATCAATCATAGGTACCTCCTATAAAAAAATATTATAGTCATATAAAAATGTATAATTTGATTTTATACATTTTTGCATGTTATTGTAAAGTTATGTTAAAAAATAGGAGGTTTTTATGAAAAAAGTCATACCTGGGGTTCTTCTTTCATTAGCGATTGCTATTATCGCAACGTTACTAAATCAATATATTCATATCATCGGGGCTAGTGTATTTGCACTTTTAGTAGGGATGGCCCTTAACTTTTTTATGAAGGATGATACAAAATATAGAGCTGGAATTACATTTAGTTCAAAAAAACTTTTAAAAGTTGCAATTGTCTTATTAGGAACTAGCTTAAGTATTAGTCAAATTATTCATGTTGGTAAATACTCACTTGTTGTCATGGTATTTACTTTAGCAGCAGCATTTGGATTTGGTTATTTATTTGGAAAGCTTTTCAAAATGGACTGGAAACTTAGTTCATTAATTTCAGCAGGAACAGGAATTTGTGGTGGAACGGCTGTTGCTACCTTATCACAAGTTATCGATGCTGAAGATTCAGATGTCGCTTATGCTATTTCTGCAACATTTATCTTTGATGTTGTAATGGTTATTTTATTCCCTATTATGGGAGCAGCACTTGGATTGAGTGATATGGCATTCGGATTATGGGCAGGTACAGCTGTAAACGATACATCTTCTGTTGTTGCCGCAGGATACGCTTATAGCGATGCTGCAGGTGATTTTGCAACGATTGTAAAATTAACACGTACATTATCAATCATTCCGGTTGTATTAGCTTTCTCATATTTAAATGAACGATTAAAACAAAAACAAAATTCAGCTGTATCAGGTGAACAAAAGAAAATTAATTTAAAAAAGATATTCCCTTGGTTTATTTTATTATTCTTAGGGGCAGCTATCCTAAACAGTGTTGGTATTATCCCAGCGGCACTAAGCTCAACTCTTTCAACATTAAGTAAGTTCTTTATGGTCATGGCACTAGCTTCAATTGGATTAAAAACAGATATTCGCGATGTTACGAAGTCAGGTTTCCTTCCTATGCTTCACGGATTCATTATTTCAGCTATTGTTGTTATTGTCGCACTTGTTGTACAAGTTTTCCTAGGACAAGTCTAAAATTGACTAACTAAATAAAGTGTACTTAAAAAAGGATTCTCAAAATTTGAGAATCCTTTTTTTTATAAATTTTCAGTATGAATGAAAATCTCATTTTGCTTGGCATCATACACAGTGTAAGTGACGTGGTTCAGTTGGCTATTCTTTGATTTTTGCCACTGTGTACCTACTTCATTATTTTCAATGTTAATGTTGATTTGACTTAATCCATCTTCTAGTTTTGGATTTTTAACTAGACCATTATCTTCATAATAACGTCCTTCACACGTTGTTTGAACATGAGCGATGATTTCAATTTGATGATTATCAAGCTGAGACACATTTTGTTCTTCATCATTTAAAATTAATAAATGATTAGGACGAATAAAGATAACCAATTGATCTATTGGCATGCTAACATAGTGATGCCCTTGTTTCATTAATTCAAGTTGATACGTTTTTTCAGTTGTAAAACGAACACATAACATCTCTTCTGGGAAATAGACAACACGTCCTGTTTTGTTTTGTTCATAAATAGGTGCAATCATGAGTCCATCTCCAAGTAGGAGTTGGTCTTCTATTTCTTTTGAAATATCATCCGAATACTCAAAGGCTAACGCTTTAAAATATAAAGTGTTGCTTAAGCAAGCTTTCATATATTCACTATATAAATGATTCACCAATACATAGCGTAAGCAAATGAAATGACGCATGACAGCCATACTTTTGAAACGATACGGTTCTTGGGCTCTTGTATATTTAGCCGTATGATTACGCATTAATGGTGTAAAGATTCCAAACTGTAACCATCTTGTTAACAGGTCTTCGGTTGTATTATCACTAAATCCCCCGATATCAGCTCCACTATATAGATATCCACACATATTAAGAGATGGCATCATTTTAATATTTAATAATAAATGTGACCACCAAGAACGGTTATCGCCTGTCCAAATTCCACTAAATCGGTGCATTCCGGTTGAAGAGGCACGTGAGAATAACAACATCCGCTCTTCTTTAATCACATCAAAAGCTTCCGCAGCAGCACGTGTCATATTATATCCATAAAGATTATGAACCTCATGATGGCATACAAACCCTTGGTCTGTATCATGATACATTTCTTTAAAGTATTCTGGCTTATTTAAGATATTACTAAATTGATCTTTAATACCGAAAAATAAACCTAAATCAATATTTTTTTCTTTATTTTCCAGCACTGAATCCATCGCTTGTTTCATCGCATTTGGCGTATAAAAAATCGATGGTTCATTCATATCATTCCAAAACCCCTCAATACCTTTATCGATTAACGTTTTATATTTCATCCCAAACCAAGTGCGTGTTTCTTTATTTAAAAAGTCTGGAAAATGAACTTTTCCTGGCCAAACAGCTGCTTCAAATGGTGTTCCATCCTCATTTTTAATAAAGTATCCATTTTTTATGCCTTCCTCATAAATTTCATATCCTGCTTCTGCTTTGACACCGGCATCGATAATCGGAATCAGATGAATTCCTTCCTCTTTTAACTCTGCTACCAGATTTTCAAAATCAGGAAACTTATGAGGATCAACTGTGAAATCTTTTAAGTTTTGCATGTAGTCGATATCTAAATAAATGCTATCTAATGGGATTTCATGTTTTTTGAAATGGTAAGCGACTTCTCGTATTTCATCTGCCGTTTCATAACTCCAACGACTTTGCTGGTAACCAAAAGCCCATTTTGGTGGGATATAGCTTTGCCCGATGAGTGTTCTAAAAGTCTGTATAATTTCTAGAACATTCTGACCTTCAATCAAATAAAGATCTAGATTCATCATCTCAGGCTCAATCATTAAGGTATCCAAATCCGTATATCCGATATCAAAATGAACTTTTCCAGGATAATCGATAAAAATTCCGAATGGTTGTGATTCATTGCAAATTAAAAAGTTATGTGATCCGTAAAGGGCGTGTTTATTTTCAGTATGCATATCATCATCCGTACAAAAACTTGTGTAAAACCAACCGCGTTTATTAATTCCGCGCACACTTTCCCCAAGCCCATAAACGGCAGCCCCTTTTTCTAATTTGTAGATAAAATTCCCATTTTCATGCGATAGTTTTTGTAAGGGTTCGTGATAGATTGGCAGTTTGATGACGACGGCATCAGTTTGAAATGGGTTACCGTATTGATACCTTTTCACTTTAGTTTCTAACATCTCATCATTCTCCTCATAAAAATTGTCCTTAACGACTAAACTGTCTAGCGGTTAAGGACTTTTTTGTTATGCTTTAATTAAAATTGTTTTGATTTCATATGGTTTTACTTTTAATTCAATTGGTGTTGATTTAAATTCTTCAATTGAACGTTCGCGTAAATCCGCTTCTGCCCATGCTTTAACATCAAAGTTAAGTGATACAGTGACGTTATCTTTTCCACCTGTGTATTCATGTATTCGAACCACTAAGTATTCTCCATCTTCACTACGTTTGATGGCATCTACAATAACTTGGTCACTATCTACGGTCATGAATTGACGTGTTCCTAAATCTTTTTCAATGGCTTGTAAGGGTTGATTAATCGCCCATGATGCCTTTTCTGTATCAACGTCTACCCAATCCCCGATATGTGGTAATAATGAGTATGTGAATTCATGTTCACCTTGATCTTGTTCTACGTCTGGATGAGTAGCTGCTTTTAATAAGGTTAAACGCATCACATTATCTTTAATGTCATGACCGTATTTACAATCATTCATTAAGCTAACTCCATATCCACGTTCTGATAAGTCTACCCATTTATGAGCGACTGTTTCAAAACGCGCTTGTTCCCAACTTGTATTCCAGTTCGTTGCACGACGCACGTTTCCGTATTGAATATCATACGTTGCATAAGTCGCACGAACATTGACCGGGAAGGCAACTTTTAATAATTGTTTACGTTCACGCCAATCTACCCATGTTTTAAAATCAATACGCTTGTTATTAGCATAAAGAATTAAATCTTGTACAATTGTTGTGCTCATGTATTTCCATGTTAATTTTAGATCGATTTGAAGTGCTCCTTGATTAATGACTTCAATCGATTGAAGATTTGTTACTTCGCGCATTTTTTCTTGGTAGAATAAATCGATGTCCCATGCTTCATGTGCTAATGGTTTATCTTCAAACATTTGTAAGACATTTCCACATTCTCCCTGTGCTAACACTTCAACATCTGCTTCTTTATCGTAAATAGATGTCATTTGTCCCGCTTCATTTAATGTGATGATATAGAATGGTGTCTCAATTTTATTTTCCGTCACATTGAAAACAGATGCTTCTTCTTTACTTGTTCCTTCTTCAAAACGGATAGTTGTCCATCCCATCGCTGGTACATCTTTTACTTCTACCACCCAGCTTGATTCTTGTTTTTGTGCCTTTAACAGATTACCATCAATATCGTACCAAGTACCGTCCGCTTTGATATCGATTGTCACTAATTCTGTACGATTCCAGTTCATGTTATTCATAATCGTCCAAGTATGAGCTGATGTTTTTGAGAATGTTGTTAAAGCTTCAGCTTGTAAATCAGCCGCTAAACATTCTGCACGTTCATAATCATCATGACAATCTTCATATACTTCACGAATTGAAGATCCTGGAATGATATCATGGAATTGATTACATAAGATGATTTTCCATCCTTCTGTTAATTGATCTTGTTTAACAGCAGCTAATTCATCTTTTTCAATACCTGCCATTGCCATTAACCATTCAGCCTGACGATATAATAACTCTAATTGACGATTTGTTTTCTTATTATAAGCTTGAGATGTATAGGTTCCACGGTGATATTCTAAATAAAGTTCTCCGTCCCATGTATGAACATATGAATCTGTATTTTTAACTTTTTCATGTAAGTTTTTAAAGTAATCTGATGCTGTTCCTGTTTTAATATTTGGAAGTCCTGGCATCTTGTCAATACGGCGACGATATTCTAACATATCACGGTTAACACCACCTCCACCATCTCCAAATCCGTAAGAAATTAACAATTCATTCGTTAACTCTTTTTCACTGTAAGCATCAAATACTCCCTTAACGATTTTTGGACTAATACGACCATTGTACGTATAGAACCAAGATCCTGGTTCACTCCATGGTTCAGGTGTTGTAATAAAGTGAGTTAGGACTTCACTTCCATCAATTCCTCTCCAATGGAACGTATCATGCGGCATACGATTATATTGATTCCAACTAATTTTAGTTGTCATAAATGTATCAATTCCCGATTTCTTTAAAATCTGAGGTAACGCCCATGAATAACCAAAGACATCTGGTAACCATAAATATTCAACATCTTTTCCAAACTCATCTTTAATGAACTTGCTTCCGACTAAGATTTGACGCGTTAATGACTCACCTGATGTTAAGTTACAGTCTGCTTCAACCCACATTCCCCCATCAACTTCCCATTGTCCATCCGCTACTTTAGCTTTGATTTTTTCATATAAATCAGGATAGTTATGTTTTACATATTCATAAAGTTGTGGTTGAGTTTGTAAGAAAATATATTCTGGATATTGTTCCATTAAACGCATTACTGTTGAGAATGAACGCGCACATTTTTCTTTCGTATGTTTTAAACGCCATAACCATGCCACGTCAATATGAGTATGACCAATACAAGTGACATGAATATCTGAATGCTTTCCAATGCGATCAATTAACTCATTTAATAAATCGCTTGCTTCGTGTAACGATTCATAGAATGATTCTGACCCTGGGTATGACCAATCAATTAATTTATAACTATCATTTAATGCCTTTTGTAATTTAGCACGGACAGGATTAAATTCATCTAAAATGTCTAACGTTTCTAAAATAACGTGCGCATTATAGTATAAATCGTCAATTTTTTCATCTAACCAGGCGATCATTGCACAATTAATACGGTGTTCTTGTGATGTTGGCACTCCTCCACCTTCAAGACCTGACCATAAACGGAATTGTAATGAAATTTCTTGTCCAATGTGTTCTTCTTTGAAGAAGACTTCTTTATGATTACTATCAACCCCTTGGAAAGGTTCCCCATTCACATAAAGTAACGATTCAAATCCGGAATTATTTCCGGCTCCTGTATTTCCATAATCAAAAATTCCTAAAACTTTTTTTCCGCTCCAGTTTGCTGGGATTGTTACGTTTTTATGTAACCATAAGTATTTATCGCGACCTGACCAACGATCTCCAATGGCAATTTCACCATCAAATTCATGAACTAAAGCTGGATTAACTTCACCTGATACATCTTCTTTTATTTCTAAAGTCCCTAAGCTGAATCCTTCTCGATAACGATAAGATGCGATTTCATCGGTACGAGCTTGTAATTTATTTTTCGTTAAAAACATATCCTTCATTATTTTTCCCCCACGGACTATTATTTTTGAATTAAGTTTTATCAACTATAGCTCTATTTTAATTCACCCTGTTAGCGCATTCAATTTTCAATATTATATATTAAGTGGACTTTTTCTATATATCTATATATTTTTTTTACTTTTTATCTTTACCCTCACGACTTAAGCTTTTTAATGGACAGTATGAGACATAATCTTTCATTAATTAGGAGATTTTTCATTGTTAAAAAAACTCTCTTTAATTATATCTATCTGGTAGCAGAATCTATCCCTGTGTCTTAATTTTACTTCAAAAGTAGGCCTGTACACGCTCTAAATCATTAAAGCGACTTAGAATAATAATAAGTGAGTTTAAGGGAGGAGATTAGCATGAAACAGACCACAATGGATGAAATCGTTGGAGCCTGGATTGATGCAACTGGAACAGTTGTTGCATCCCTCGGGATTTCCCCCTTTTTTACCGGCATTGATTTTGATGACACCTTTTTAGGATCAAATTTTCTAACTGAGGAAGAGGCTCAAAATTTAGTGACCGACTTAGGTCAGTGGGGAAACATTCTACAAGCTTCTGGTAATGGAATTGAAGCATTAGGAAATGATTCTTTACTTGGAACAATCGGAAACGAAATTGGAGCCAGTGGAAATCTTGCAGTCTTTTATAGCCTTCAATCAGAACTTGAAAAAGATGAGGTTTATCAACTCATTATCGTCGGAAATCTCTTACAAGGCTATGGCGCATACTTAGCTGGTATTAGCGAACTCAAAGAATCTAACAATCCTGCAGAATTACTGAGTGCTTACGGCAACTTTACACAAACTTTTGGGAATAGCTTACAGGCATATGGTGGATACGAACTGTTACAAGGATTTAAAATCAGAGGAAATATCTATATTTTTATCGGTAGTTGGATTCAAACATTTGGTGCTATTGTAGCTGCCATTGGAACTACTTTAGAATCAGAGTAACAAAAAAGGTGCACCTACACGGTAGCACCTTTTTTTATTATAATTCTTCTCCATTTGTCTGAATGACGTTTTTATACCAGTTAAAGCTTTTCTTTTTCATACGTTTCATTGTTCCTGATCCATCATCATGTTTATCAACATAAATGAATCCGTAACGTTTTTTATATTCACCCGTAGTGAATGATACACAGTCAATACATCCCCAAGGTGTATACCCCATTAAATCAACACCATCTAAAGTGACAGCTTTTTTCATTTCTTCAATGTGTGCTTTTAAGTAATCAATGCGGTAATCATCGTTAATTAATCCATCTTCCTCGACTTTATCGATTGCTCCAAATCCATTTTCAACGATGAATAATGGTTTTTGATAACGTTCGTATAATAAGTTTAAGGCATAACGTAATCCAATCGGGTCAATTTGCCATCCCCAATCTGATGATTTAACGTGTGGATTTGGCACACTTCCAGGGAATCCATCTAATCCATTCCCTTCTACAACCGCACCTGCTTTGACCGCATTTGTCATGTAGTAACTTAATCCAATGTAATCGACGATTCCAGCTTTTAAGATATCTTTATCCTCTGGTTCCATGTGGATATTGAATCCTTTACGTTCCCATTCCTTAATGGCATAAGATGGGTATTCTCCTCGTACATGAACATCAGAGAATAGGTAACGATCATGCATCGATTCTACTGAATACATCATGTCTTCTGGTTTACAAGAGTATGGATATAATGGAACGCAAGCCATCATACATCCAATTTGGAAATCTGGATTAATTTCATGTCCCAATTTTACAACTTTAGCACTTGCGACTAATTGATGATGCACGACTTGGTACATGCATTGTTCTGGATTTTCATCTTCATTGAAGATAACGCCTGAACAAGTATATCCAAACAGTGGATATTTATAATTTTTTTGATTATTGATTTCATTGAAGGTCATCCAGTATTTCACTTTATCTTTGTAACGTTTCATGACCACTTCACTATATCTAACAAAGAAGTCAATCACTTTACGATTTTTCCATCCACCATATTCTTTAACTAAATGATGTGGCATTTCAAAGTGAGATAAGGTGATAACTGGTTCAATATTATATTTTAATAACTCATCAAATAAATCGTCATAGAATTTTAACCCTTCTTCATTTGGTTCTAATTCATCACCTTTTGGAAAGATTCGTGTCCAAGCGATTGATGTTCTAAAACATTTGAATCCAAGTTCTGCAAATAATGCAATATCTTCTTTATAATGACCATAAAAATCAACGGCTTCATGATTTGGATAATATTTTCCCTCTTCAATCGTTTCAGTAATAATTCGGTCTACACCATGTGCTCCCCCCGTTAGAACATCAACGATGCTGATTCCTTTACCACCTTTGTTGTAACCACCTTCTACTTGGTGGGCTGCAACAGCTCCACCCCATAGAAAGTTTTTAGGTAATTGACTCATGTTTGTTACCTCCTTATTTGTTATCCTCTTTAAATCCAACGATCATTGTTAAGACCATACCAAGTACGAATGAAACAACGATTGAAATTAAGAAACCAATGAATGGTGTCATGTGTCCTGCCTTGAAGAAAGCAGGGATTGTTGCAATACCAGGCATGTTATAGCTCCAAGATACAGCATTGAATGCTCCTGCAATAGCTCCACCAATTGCTCCCGCAATACATCCACAGATCATTGGTTTTTTCAGACGTAAGTTAACTCCATAAACAACAGGTTCTGTAATTCCGAATACGGCTGTAATAGCGGCTGGTAATGAAACGTCTTTTAATTCTTTATCTTTCGTTTTTAAGAAAACTCCAAATGCTGCTCCGGCTTGTGAGAAGACTGCAGATGCTTGAAGTGCCGTAAATGTATCATATCCAAGTGATGCATAGTTTCCAACTGTAACAGGTGTGATTCCCCAATGTACCCCGAAGATAACTAATACTTGCCAAAGTCCACCCACAATAATACCTGCCACGATTGGGCTTAAGTTATATAAGTAATTGTATGTATCTCCAATTGCTCCACCAATTGTTGCTCCGAATGGCCCGAATACTAATAACGTAAATGGAACCATGATAGCAATTGTAAACATTGGTGTAAATAAGTTACGAATAACAGTTGGTAAGATTTTTTCAAAGAATCTTGCTACATAAGAGGCTACCCATACTGCTAAAATAACTGGGATAACTGATGATGTATAACTTAACATCTGAATTTGAATTCCTAAGAAGCTTAACTGTGTTCCGTCATTTACCATTGCATTATAATCTGGTGAAATTAACGCACAGGCAATAACAACAGCAATAAACTCATTAATTTTAAATTTTTTCGCTGCTGTAATCGAAATTAAAACTGGCAAGAATGTGAACGCTGTCCAAGAAATAAAGTTTAGGACTTGGTATGTTCCACCTGCTGTATCAATCCACTCTAACGCAACTAGTACCCCTAAGATTCCTTGTAAAATCCCACAAGCAGCTAATGTGTATAAGAATGGTGCGAAGATACTTGAAATAATATCAATAATTTTACTAAATACTCCTACTTTTTCAGTTGAAGTTGATCCTTTTTCTTCACTTACATCAACTAATTTTAAAACTTGCTCATACGCATCCTTAACGTGGTTTCCGATAACAACTTGGAACTGTCCTCCAGCTTCTACTGTTGTAATAACTCCTTTAATTTTACTTGCTGTTTCTTTATCAACAACTGAATGATCTTTTAAAATAAAACGTAAACGTGTTGCACAATGTGTTACATTGTTAATATTTTCATTGCCACCTAAGGCAGCAACTAATTCTTTTGCCGTTTGGCTATAATCGATTGCCATTTGTAATACCTCCATCTAATTCTCTAACTGTGTTGCATACCTATTGTATTTAATAAAGCCCTTTCTGTCATTATTTTTGTAAGCGATAAGCATTTGTAACATCGCTTTGATATTTGTTCCCAAAACGAAACAACTTGTGACAATAAAAAATGCGTAACACAATAGCCTGTGTTTACGCATTTAACGTCAGTCTTCTTCCAATGGATTCTAAAATAAAAACGACTGGAACCTGAGTTGTAATATCATATTCTTTTTGATTTTTTTGGTTGGTCATATAATACGATAGATTATATTGGGACATTTTAGCTAACGTTGAGTTTGTACTATTGGTAATACTAACTAACGTACAACGTTGTTGTAAAAAGAATCTGGCCAAGTTTAATGTCTGTTCAGTTTCTCCTGATACCGATAGCATGATGACAACAGCATCATCGCTAATTCCTCCGATGTTTGGGTAAAATGGATCGTCGATAAAGTAACTAAATTTTCCAATGTTTGAAAAATAGCGTGCTCCGTACTTTCCAAGAATTCCTGATGTTCCAATCCCTACAAAGATAATTTGTTTGGCTTGACTCACTAATTGCGCAACTTGACTAATATTTTGCTCAAATTCCTCATTATTAACACTTTGAAAATAATGTATGATTTCTGAAATATCGTTTAATGGTTGTTTTTCTTTTATTTCTTCTAAATGCATTTTAAATTGCACTTTAAATTCAGCATATCCTTCGCAATCAAGTTTTTTGCAAAAGCGCATAATCGCAGAAGTCGAAACATGAACCGCATCTGCTAGTTCTCTAATCGTCATATAACGAATATTTTGAGAATTTTGCATGATATAGTTATAGATTAAAATCTCTACGTCAGTAAATTTTTTGATTTGTTCGTAATTAAACATCTGTCAACCTCTTCACTCAATTTACTACATTTTTCGATAAGTTCTACTATGATAGTATCATATTATATTTTATTCTTCTATAGAAAGCGATTAAAAATTAAAAACGTTTCCGCCAATAGTGTAACGTAAGTCGATTTCATCATCTCGATATTTTTATTAAAAATCAAAAAAAAACCTCAATTATTTAGTATTAAATAATTGAGGTTTGCCATTTTAAATTATCAGAAATTTTACGATTTAGGGGTCTTACCTGTCTTATTACACCATCAAACTTAAATTTAATCTGACTCTTTATCTACTTAGATTAGCTAAAAATTCAATAATATTTGGATCATAGTGTGAGAAGAATGAACTTTCACCCTTATCTAATTCACTAATCCTGTTCATCTCATCGTGACTTAATTCAAAATCAAAAATATTTATATTTTCTTCCATTCTTTCTTTACGGACTGATTTAGCTAATACAACAATATTACGTTGAACTAACCATCTTAAGATAACTTGTGCAACCGACTTCCCATATTTCGTTCCAATCTCTTTTAAAAGAGGTTGATTAAACATATCGTTTTTACCTTCAGCAAAGGGTGCCCATGCCTCCATTTGAACATTATATTTTTTCATATACTCCTGAGCATCTGTTTGCTGATGAAAGACATTAACTTCTACCTGATTAACGGCTGGAATAATTTCATTGCATAAACAAATATCTACTAAACGATCCGGATAAAAATTACTTACTCCAATCGCCTTAATTTTCCCTTCCTTATACATTTCCTCCATTGCGCGATACGTTCCATAATAATCATTAACAGGTTGATGTATGAGAACTAAATCGATGTAATCAAGTTGCATTTTTTTTAATGATTCTTCTAGTGATTGCCTTGCTTTTTCATATCCTGCATTTGAAATCCATACTTTTGTGGTAATAAACAATTCCTCTCTTAGAACCGATGATTTTTTGATAGCTCTTCCGACTGCCTCCTCATTACCATACGCTTGTGCGGTATCAATTAATCGATACCCTACTTCAATCGCATCTAATACCGCACGTTCACACTCTTTTAAATCTGTAATTTGGTAAACACCGAACCCTAAAATAGGCATTTTCAATCCATTATTTAATGTCACCTGTTTCATTTTTATTCCTTCTTTCTTAATTTTCTAATCCTCTTAACTTTTCATCTTCGAACTTTAATAGCAGTTCCTCATAAATATCAATTTTATGAGTTAACATGGCTAATGTGTCTTGCATCTCCTGAACCTTTTTAGCTAGTTGATCGCGTTGTTCTAAAAGAATTGTTTTTCTTTTGTTAATCGTGGATTCCCCTTTTTGAAATAAATCGAAATATTCGATTAAGGCTTCAATCGAAACCCCTGCATTTCGCATCACCTTAATATAATAAATCCAATTACAATCTTGTTCTGTATAAACACGATAACCTTTAGAATCACGCTTTATAGGTGGGAGAAGGCCAATCTTCTCATAATACCGTAATGTATCAATAGAAATATTATATTTTTTACTAACTTCAGCACTTGTCATATTTTAATCCCCTTTTCAAAAATTCCTATAAAGTGCTCTCTTTTCTCACCTACTATAACTATTAGAAATTTCATTACAAAGTTATTATAGGGTATGGAGTTAACTCCATAGCAAGAAAATAAAATAAAAAGATTAATCTAAGAAATAATACCTAAGATTAATCTTTTTATATTCGACTAAAAATTATCTTAAATCTTCTAGTATTTTCACCTTGTCTTTTGTTTGTTCATCTTTTTGTTTGATGACTTTGGCAGGCATTCCCGCTACTACGGTATTTGGCAAGACATCTTCCGTTACAACAGCTCCTGCCGCTACAACTGCTCCCTTTCCAACTCGAACCCCTTCTAAAATAACCGCATTGGCTCCAATCATCACATCATCCTCAATGATCACAGGTGTTTTACTAGGTGGTTCAAGAACACCTGCAATGACTGATCCCGCTCCGATATGAACATTTTTTCCAATTGTTCCTCGAGCTCCCACGACAGCATTCATATCAATCATTGTATTTTCACCGATTTCGGCTCCAATATTAATGACAGCCCCCATCATAATAACGGCATTTTCACCAATCGTCACATGATCTCGAATAATAGCACCTGGTTCAATTCGTGCTTTAATCTGTTTCAAATCTAATATTGGAATGGCTGAATTACGACGGTCATTTTCCATTTCATAGTACTCAATCTTAGCTTGATGTTTTTCTAAAATAGATTCAATCTCGCTATATTCACCAAATACGATTTTAAAATGACCTTCGCCAAATACTTTACAGTTCGGAAACTCCACACCTTCTAAGTCACCCTTGATATAAAGTTTAACCGGTGTACTTTTTTTTGCTTCTTTAATAAAGTGTGCAATTTCATATGGATCAGTTAATAACTGTTTTTCCTTCATCACTAAAAAATCCCCCCTAGTATTGATTCATTAAATCTCCCATGTTATATAACTGTGGTTTATTATGGGCAATAAACTCAGCTGCTTTAATAGCTTGCTTTGCAAATATTTTTTTTGATAATGCAGTATGTTTGATTTCAATAACTTCATCTAAGCCAGCAAAAATAACGATATGTTCCCCGGGAATGGTTCCACCACGAACTGAATGAATTCCAATTTCATTTTCTAAACGCTTTGAGTCATTTCCTTGACGGCCATAATTATATTTCATCGAATGATGGAGCTCCTCATTAATCGTACTCGCAATCATATATGCTGTTCCACTCGGTGCATCAACTTTTTTATTATGATGTTTTTCAATGATCTCAATATCAAAATTATCACTTAAAATACTTGTTGCCTTCTTCACTAAATCAAGTAACACATTGATTCCAAGCGATGTATTGGCCGATCTAAAAATCGGAATGATGCGTGCTGCCTCTTTAATCTTTTCTTCTTGCTTCTCACTTAACCCTGTTGTAGCAATAACAGCCGCCACCTGATTCGAGATACAATAATCAATTAAATCATCGACATTGCCCGCATTTGAAAAATCAATGATGACATCACATGAGAGGTTAACTTCCTTTGGTAAAGAGAAAACTGGATACAAAACGTCAATCTCTCCCGCTCGCTTATCAATTCCAAACACTAGCTCTACCCCATCTTGTTGTTCAATCAAATCACTGATAATTTGTCCCATCGTCCCTAAACATCCACTAAGTCCAATTCTAATCATGTTACTTCACCTCGTGCCACTTTCCATAAGCTGTAAGTTCTTCTTTAAGTATTTTTGCATGTTCTTCTGTCATCTCACATAAAGGTAATCTCAAAGTTCCGGCCTTCATTCCCAGCAAATTCATAGCTGTTTTGATCGGGATTGGATTTACTTCGATAAATAAAGCATCAATCAATGACTTCATCGCAAGTTGTAACCTTAAGGCTTTATTCGTATCACCTTGTAAATAACTCATGACTAGTTCATGCGTTTCTTTAGGTAAAATATTACTCACGACGGAAATTACACCGACTCCGCCAAGCGATAAAATGGGAACAATCATATCATCATTTCCACTGTACATCGCAAAATCAGAACCACATAATCTCATGATTTCAGCAACTTGTGAAAAATCACCGCTCGCTTCCTTAATTCCAATAATATTTTTAATCCCACTCAGTTGTTTCACTACATGTGGTTTCAAATTAACTCCTGTTCTTGAGGGAACATTATATAAAATAATTGGAATCTTAACCGATGACGCGATAGCTTCATAATGTTTGATCAGTCCTAAATCTGTTGCCTTATTATAATAAGGTGTCACGACAAGCAAACCATCTACGCCAACTAATTCACAATATCGACTCAATTCAATCGCGTAGGCCGTATTATTGCTCCCACTTCCAGCAATGACCGGAATACGAGATTTTACAACTTCTACCGTAAACTTAATCACCGTTTTTCGCTCTGTATCACTCATCGTGGCAGATTCACCAGTTGTTCCGCAAACAATAATGGCATCTGTGGAATTTTGAATATGCCATTCAATCAAAGCGCGAAGAGCTTCGTAATCTACTTCATCATTTTTAAACGGCGTAATTAATGCGACTCCTGCTCCAATAAATTTAGTCATCCTAGTTCAACTCTTTCTGCGTAAAAAGCTACATTTATAAGTATTTTAATAATTGCTGTGCAATTTGAACGGTATTTGTCGCCGCTCCTTTTCTTATGTTATCGGCAACTACCCATAAATTTAATCCATTTTCAACACTAAAATCACGACGAATTCGTCCGACAAACACTTCATCTTTTCCCTCAGCACAAAGAGCAAGTGGATATTCATTGTTTGCAACATCATCTACTACTACAATTCCCTCAGCCGCTCTTAATTTTTCAACTACCTCTTCTAATTCAAAAGGGTGTTCAAGCTCGACATTAATGGCAATACTATGTCCAAATCTAACAGGTACTCGAACTGTGGTGGCTGTAATTTTTAGGCTATTATCTCCAAGAATTTTTCTCGTTTCATTGACCATTTTCATTTCTTCTTTTGTATACCCGTTATCTAAAAAATCATCGATATGAGGTAGACAATTATAGGCAATCGGATGCGGATAAAATGACACCCTTTCTCCTTGAATATCACTTTCTAAATCCCTTAATCCTTTCACACCCGAACCTGATACAGCCTGATACGTTGAATAGACAATTCGTTTAATTTGATAAGCTTTATGCAATACTTGTAATGGAACGACGCATTGAATGGTTGAGCAGTTTGGATTTGCAACAATATAATCATCCTCCGTTAATACATTCGCATTAACCTCTGGCACGACTAAGGGAATCTTGTCATTCATTCGCCAAGCACTCGAGTTATCAACAACACGTATACCATGAGCCGCAGCAATCGGTGCATACTGTTTGCTGACGCTTCCACCTGCTGAAAATAACGCGATATCAATGTCTTTATTAAAGGAATCTGGTGTTAACTCTTCCACTGTATAATTTTTCCCAGCAAACTCGATTTTTTTTCCAACCGAACGACTTGATGCTAGTAGATATAAATGATTAATCGGAAACTGACGCTCCTCGAGTACCTTTAAAAAAGTTTGCCCAACTAATCCAGTCGCCCCTACAATTGCAACATTTACTTTTTTCAAATTAATCACTCCCCTAAGTTATAAACCTAATTCTCCGGCTAAAACAGCAACTGTTGTTGCCTTATCCTTTTTATTGATGGTATAGGAAATGCTGATTTCAGATGTCGTTACCTGTCTAAATGAGATATGATGATTAGCTAGAATTCTAAATATTTTTCCCGTTACTCCACTTTGATTCAACATTCCAACCCCAATCACTGAGACTTTTGTAATATCATCTTCAAGTTCAATGTCAATTTCTTGATACTGTTTTTTTAGTTGTTGCATGACTTCCTTCATGACATCATAATCGTCTGTTGATGCAGTAAAAGAAAGATTGACGATCCCATTAATCGGTGCCGTTTGACTAATCATATCCACATTAATATTCGCTTCTGCTAATTTTTCAAAAACTATTGCAATATTTTCAACCTTAAATTCAAGATTGCTGATAGTCACCATTAACACATCGTCACTGATACTTAATCCTGTAATGACGTTCTCCTCCATATTATGATCAACTCCCCTAATTGTTGTCCCCGTGATATCATGCTGACTAGATGCTACATAAATTGGAATTTGATATTTACAACCAATTTCAACAGCTCTTGGTTCCATGATTCCAGCTCCAAGACTCGCCATTTCCATCATTTCTTCATAGCTAATATCATCTAATTTCTTTGCCTCTTTATATAGACGCGGATCAACAGAGTAGATTCCATCGACATCCGTATAAATATGACATCCTCCTCGTAGTTTGGCTGCTAAAGCGACAGCTGTTGTATCGGAACCCCCACGACCAAGTGTTGTAATGTCACCTTTTTCATTCATACCTTGAAATCCTGCGACGACGACAACTTTTCCTTCTTTTAAATACGATTTTACTTTTTCAATGTCGATATCAATGATTTTATTTTTTGTATGAGGACCTTGGGTTTTGATACCAGCCTGAAATCCGGTTAAACAAATTGCATCCACACCGTATTCTTTAAGCGCCATCGATAATAAGGAAATGGATACTTGTTCCCCCGTTGATAAGAGCATATCAAGATCTCGTTTATCAGGATTAGTTGATATTTTTTTTGATAATTCAATCAAATCATCTGTGGTTTTTCCCATGGCTGAAACAACAACGACCAGATCATGTCCCTTTTCTTTTTCAGCGACTATTTTTTTAGCAATATTTTTGATTTTATCCGTACTTGCAACTGATGTGCCGCCATATTTATGCACTAAAATCCCCATTTAATTCCCCTCCTGTTTACCTCTTTAAACTTCTAGTGATAGAAGTTCTTCATATGTTTGACGACGACAAATTAATTGAGCCTCACCATCTTTCACAGCAACAACTGCTGCTTTTGGAATTTTATTATAATTTGAGGACATGGAATAACCATAAGCACCTGTTGAGGTGATAATCAAAATGTCCCCACTTTCAATCTTATTTACGTCAACGTCAGTTATTAAGATATCCCCACTTTCGCAACATTTTCCGGCAATCGTAACATGACGCTCGTTTCCTGATTCCATCCAATTTGCAATGGCACATTCATAAACCGCTTGATATAAAGAAGGCCTAATATTATCTGTCATTCCTCCATCGACACTAACATAAGTTCTAACATCTTTAATATCTTTCATTGACCCAACCGTATATAAAGTACTTCCTGCATTGGCAACAATTGAGCGCCCTGGTTCAATAATCAATCTTGGAATATCTATTTGTAAAGTTTCGCAAACCGTCTGGGCTTTTGTTAAAATTGCCTCACAAAACTGTGCAATCGATTTAGGTGCATCCTTCTCTGTGTAATAAACGCCGACTCCTCCACCTAAATCAACATCAGTAATCTCAAATCCAAATTGCTCTTTAATATCTTTTACGAGTGTCATCATAATCTCAACTTCATCTAAAAAGGGATTCACATCAAAAATTTGTGATCCAATGTGCGCATGCAAACCAATTAAATTTAAATGCTCATACTTATGAAACACTTCAAGACATCTTTGTAAGTCCCCATTCGATAAGGTGAATCCAAATTTCGAATCGATTTGTCCTGTTTTAATGTAGTCGTGTGTATGTGCTTCGATACCAGGTGTAATTCTTAAATAAACATTTTGTTGTTTACCACGTTTATGACACATTGTATTTAGCGTCTCTAGTTCATAGTAATTATCAACTACAAAAACACCGACACCATACTCTAAGCCCATGTTGATTTCATCAAATGTCTTATTATTACCATGAAACAAAACATGATCCATTGGAAAATCAGCTTTATAAGCAGTATACAGTTCACCACCAGATACAACATCAAGATAAAGCCCCTCTTCTTTAATCAGGTGACACATGTAAAGTGGCAAGAAAGCTTTTCCGGCATAAGCCACACGATTCCCTCGCTCCTCAACTTTAAAATGCTTCCTATAATCTTTGCAATTTTGTCTAAGTAGTGCTTCGTCAAAGACATAAAGTGGTGTTTGATAAGTGTTAACCAATGTTTGACAACTTACCCCTCCAATAAATAATTGTTGATTTTCAATGTTCATTGTTCCATGTAGTTTCATCCTAGACTCCTTTTTTCATTTTGATAAGGCACTAAAAAAGCCCCTCGAATACATTCAAGGGGCCTTTAATATACCGAAAAATCGGTTGGGATATCCTCAAATGTAGCACACCACAAAGTGATTTTTGTGACAGTGATGCATATCTTTTATGCACCCCCAGAGAATTAACCTTAAAGCGTCAGTTAATCTCTTCGGCGAATCTTCCTTTCCCAATAAGTCATCGCGCTTACCTCGTTATTAGTACTCTTAAGCCTTCGCAACCTCTACGTTTTAATGATGGTTTGAATAAGCACGTTTCATCATGCTTAATACTATTTAATTGTGAATTCTCTTTATTTTATGTCAATCATCCCCCCTTTATTCCATTTGGATGTCATATTTTAGTATTAGAAAAAAAGTTATCCTCAATTAGGAGGATAACTTTTTCATCTTAAGCGACTTCAATTTCATTTGTATCGTACTGTTTTTCATTATCTAACTGGTGTTTAAAGACAAATCGGAAAATATATCTAACAAAGGGTTGAACAAAGAAAATTTGAGTAAAGAAAGCAAAGGGTAAGTTAATCACAATATTTTGGAACCAAGTAGCAATTAGTTCGCTTGTGAAACCGTGGAATAAAATAGTTGAAACTAATGACATTAAGGGACACATGAAGACAATAGTCGAGCAAATAAATACGGTTGTAATAATCACTTGGCTATCTTTTTTGAAATCAATCATACTAAAAGCAAGTTTTTCTGAAAGAGGACCTGCAATAAATATTTCAATAAGTAAGGCGAAGATTAATTCAATCGGAACGATTTTTAAAGAAGTAACAAAGACTTGATTTGACATTCCTCCCATTTCAATGGCTACGTTATAAAAGACGAATAAATGAACTGTAATAAAAACAGTTAGTACAGCAAAGAATAATTTTTGAATTTTTGTTTTTGGCATAGTATCTTTCCTTTCTTTTCGTAAAAGAACGCAAAAAAAGACACACGAAGTCACCTTGTACCGTAATCAGATTTACGTGCAAAGCACTACATGTGTCGTTTGTTCTAGTTCATTATTTAATTTTTTATAATTAGATTTTAACTCATTTAGAGACAAAAAGTCAATTATTTTATCGAATTCAATCATTTAAAGATACATTTTGAAAACGACTTTTGTAGTATGTTATACTTAATTAAAATCAGTTTTTTTGACAGCGAGGTTTTAGCATGACAATCGTTCACTCTTCAGAGGAGTTTCGAGAAGCGGTCCTTTATGAGTTAAATTTCAAGGCATTCCAAGAGAAGTATTGTAAAATTTTCAAAGATATTGAACATCCTGAAAATGGCTATTTCTTATTATACGAACGCCCTGGTTATTATGAGTTCGGGATTGCTGATTATACGATTCCCCATCATTTTACATTAAATTTTGATAACCCACAGCGACTTGTTCGATTTGGAACGGTTCACAAAGGGACAACAGAATTTCAAATTGATAATCAACCCATTTCTTCTTTTAAACCTTCTTCTTTTTTCGTTGTAGAAAAAGATTTAAAAGGGAAGCAGAATTGGACAAAAGGACAACATTTTCATGGTGCAGAAATCACGATTTATGAAAATTATTTCAATGATGTGATTCGCCCTTTATTAAAAAATGATTTTGATTTTGAGCGATTTGCAACAAACTATACGTATAATTATCTTCCACTTGAAGTCATGTCTATTTTACAAACAATGCAAACTTTATCCAACAAAAATATGCTCGATTCCTTAATGCTTGAAAGTTGTATTTTACAATGTATTTCGTTGATTATTCAGACAGTCGAGGAATCTGATGATAATACGTTTACGAAGCAACTTCATCATGGAAAGGTTCAAATTGGGAAAGATCGTTATCTTAATTTAAGTGCTAGGGATATTAAAAGTATTCAAAAGGCTCATGATATTTTAACTCAAAATATTTCTAACCCTCCAACGATTGAAACACTGAGTGAAATAGTTTTATTAAATCCACAAAAGTTAAAAGCCGGATTTTCTCATCAATATCATATGTCGATTGGAGAATTCACAACCTCTCTACGCATGACATTAGCGGCGAATCTGTTGTGTACAACGGATAAAAGTATTGCCGATATTGCAACTGAAACAGGATATCTTTATAGTAGTAATTTTATTAAAATGTTTAAACAAACGTATGAATGCACCCCACTTCAATATCGAAATAATAGTAGAAATTAAAAAACAGTTAGATGAACTCTAACTGTTTTTTATTTCTTCTTTAATTTGTAAAACATTTGAGCGTACGAGCATTGTGACTCCAAATACAAAGATGGCTGCCACGTAAATCAACCAGTAAATGTTCTGTGTCAACATCTCAATCATGCCTCCAAATAGAATCTGTCCTAGTGGAATGCATAATATTGCAAAAGCTGATCCAAAGGCTAAAATTTTTCCAAGCATAGCCCTATCAGTTGCTTGATATAAGTATGCAGCACTTAATACATTGGCTACACCTAGAATTCCCATGATGATCATCCCAAATACGGTAAATAAGATAACACTGATAAGAGCTGTGCTTAGTCCGTTTTGAAATAAGTAAACTGAGATTCCCATCATCACCATTGATATTGAGGTAAAGTACAGTAAATGGTGTACACGTTTGATGTGGAATTTTGTTGGTTTCGCGGTAATAATCAATCCTCCAATAATCATCCCAAGAGCAATGATTCCTTCTGCAATTCCATAAACTTGTGACGATAATCCGAATGTGACTTTAATTAAGTAAGGTGCCGCAACACTAAAGACTGGTACTAAAAAGAGATTATAAAATCCCGAGAATAAAAGCATGCGAAAAACGATTGGATTTTTATATCTTAAATAACGATAGCTTTCCTTCATATCCGTCACAAACACAGTTTTAAACGATTGTTTTTCCTCAGATTTTTGATGTGGAATATCTAAAAATAACTCAAGGATAGCTGAGAATAAAAAGCTCACCATATTTAGCGTAATCACACCTGTAATTCCGAAAAATCCATATAACATTCCGGCTAAAATTGGGCCAAGGAAGTTACTTAGTGAAGAGACTTGTTGAATAATCGCATTGGCGCGAACTAATTGATCATCTTTTACAACAATTGGAATACACGTATTCACAACAGGTTGATAAATGGTTGAAATAGCTGATAATATTACCATTACCATAGCAATCATCCAAGCACTGTCTTGCCCATTTAAGACAATAACTGAATAGAAAATTAATAAAATAGCACTTAATATATCAAGGCTAACCATTAACTTTTTCTTATCTCCACGGTCGGCTAAAATTCCCGCAATTGGTGACATTAAAACGACTGGAATCATTGAAATCGCAAGAATGGTTGCAAAGATACTCGCCGATCCTGTTAAATCTAATAAATATAATGACAAAGCAAATCGTTGAATCGAACTTCCAAATAACGAAATGATTTGCCCTAAAACTAAGATGTTAAAATTCTTGTGGTATAGTTTATTTGACATATTCTCTCCTTAAGCTTATTTGATACTAAAGTCGACGCAGATTGGATACTGCCCCGTTTCATCTAATTGTAACTTTGCATCAATCCCGTATAAGGTATATAAATTCTCATTAGTAATCACGTCGAGTGGTTTCCCACGGAAAACAACCTCGCCTTCCTTCACCCCAATTAAATAATCTGCGAACTTCGTCGCATTATTTAACTCATGTAAAACCATCACAATCGTGCGATTTTCCTCTTTGTTTAGTTTTTGAAGTAGCATTAAAATTTCTAGTTGATGCGCCATATCAAGATACGTCGTTGGTTCATCTAAAACGAGAATCTCGGTTTCTTGAGCTAGAGCCATGGCAATCCATGCTCGTTGACGTTGCCCGCCTGATAAGCTATCAACTGAACGCTCTGAAAACTCAGCAATTCCTGTTACTTTCATTGCCCAGTTTACCATTTCAATATCTTTTTCTTTTAATCCCCCCATCGCACTTTGATAAGGGAAACGTCCATAAGAGACTAATTCTTTGACTAAAAGGCCTGAAGGAACAATCGGACTTTGTGGCAGGACAGCCATTTTTTTTGCGATTTCTTTTGGTGCTTGCGCCTTAAGACTCACACCATCTAATTTGATTTCTCCCTTTTTAGGTGTGATAATACGAGCAATTGTTTTTAATAACGTCGATTTTCCACATCCATTTGAGCCAATAATCATCGTAATTTTTCCCTTAGGAATTTCGAGATTCATATTTTTAATAATATATTTTTGTTCGTATGCTACATCTAAGTCTTTAACTTCAATCGCGTCCATCTTATCCCTCCGGCACAATTTATTCTTTCATCATTAAGTAAATGAAATAAGGAACTCCTACAATTGAGATGGTAATCCCTACTGGAATTTCAATTGGGGAGAATACATTTCGTGAAATAGAATCTGCAAATAAAATAATGATACAACTAATCAAAGCTGAAACAGGAATTTGTCTTCTGTGTACTGGACCTACTAAGCGTTTAGCAATATGAGGTCCGAGTAATCCTAAAAAGGCAATATTTCCAGCAACAGAGGTTGCTAGTCCTGCTAAGGCAATGGCATAGAAAAATAAAATTTTACGTTCTTTTTCTACTTTAACACCAAGACCTGTTGCAATTTCATCTCCTAAATTTAAAACGTCTAACACTTTAACTTTCCAAATCGTTAAAGCTAAAAATAGAATCGCTAATGGAGTCACCAAATAGAAAAATTTCCAACTGCTTCCCCATAAGCTTCCACTCGTCCATGTTAAGACTTGATTATAATCTCCTTGCGCCATGTTTAATTGGTACAATGAGATAAAGGCATTAATTCCAACGTTCACACCAATTCCAGTTAAAATTAAGCGAGTTGGTGAGACGCCTTTTTTATAACTTAACCTATAAATTAAGGCTCCACTAATCACACTTCCGATAATGGCTACAACTGGCATGACAAATAATGCCGCGTCTCCAATCGCATCATAATAATTCGTACGTCCTGACGAAATTAACAACACCACTCCAAGTGCTGCTCCGGCATTAATTCCAATCATTCCGGGCTCAGCAAGTTCATTTCGTGTGACACTTTGTAAAATACATCCTGCTGTTGATAAACAAACAGCGACCACCATCGCTACAACAATTCGTGGTAGACGAATATCAAAAATCGTTGCATTTTGAAGTCTAGTTCCGTTTCCGAATAAGGTCGCTACAACATCTTGAAGTGGAATATTATAACTTCCCCAACTAATGGCGAGCAAAAAGATTCCGATTAGAAGAAGACTAATCATGATACTGACAATTATTAAACGTTTTTTCAAAATTAGCTCTCCTTTCTAACCATCCAAATAAATAATGGAACTCCTACTAAAGACGTAAATAATCCAATTGGCGTCTCGTACGGTTGATTAACAAGTCGCGCTAAAACATCTGCCCAAATGACGAGCATTGCCCCACCTAAAAAAGAAACCGGCATAATCACTCGATAATCAGTTCCTAAAAGTTTTCTAATAATATGTGGCACAATTAACCCAACGAATGCGATGTTTCCCGCTACTGCCACACATACTGCACACATCGGAATAATTAAAAGTAATGTGATCATACGAATTTTAACAGGATTTTCACCTAGTCCAATACAGACATCTTCTCCTAAATTAACGATGTTAATTTTCGGTGCTAAAAACAGGGCGATTATCGTAGTCATTCCTCCAACAATAAGCAGTAGCATGACACTGTTCCATGTCACAGCTCGAAAGCCCCCAGTTATCCAAAATGCTAAACTTTGTGATTTATTTGTAAGCAGAGCAATAACAGTTGCCATTGAAATGAAAAAAGTACTAAGAGCAGTTCCCGCTAATAACAATCGTGACATATTCATGTTTCGAGCACTTTTCATACTAAAAGCTAAGACGAGTAATCCACTGATAATCGCTCCAACAAAAGCAGCCAGTGTGTTTCCAAGTAATCCGTATAAAGAGGAACTCATGCCAAGAAGCGCGATTGCAAATGTCGCGCCTTGAGTAATTCCCATTAGAGATGGTTCGGCAACAGGATTTCTTGTGACCCCTTGCATCATAGCACCCGTAATACCAAGAAGACCGCCTACAAAGGCGGTACTAATGGCTCTCGGTATTCGAACATCTCTAACTAATTGCATATCTAACACGTCTTCATAGTGGAAGATACTATCCCATACAGTTTGCAAAGGAATACTCTTTGCTCCTGCACAGATTGCAACAATTAGCCCGATTATTGCAACTATGCTACATCCTAAAACGAGAATAAATGTTTTTTTATTCATGCATACTCGCTAATAAAGATTGTACTTCTTCAACAAATACTAAGCGTCCAATTGGGCTATAACCTTGGTTAAAGTATGGACTCGCTGGTAATGTTACAACATTTCCATTTTTCACTGCTTCTGTGTTATTCCAGATGCTACTTGCTGTTAATGTCGCTAAATCTTCATCTGTTCCAACAGCAAAGATATAATCTGAGTTAATTTCTGCTAATCCTTCTAATGTGACAACTGGTAAGCTAATATTTTCTTGTTTAGGCATTCCTTCAGGTTTTGCTAATCCCATATCATTATATAAAATTGATCCTAAACCAGCTTGATCAAAGATAAATAAGCTTCCACCGCTTGCTAAGAATGATAAGTATGAGCTATCTTCACCATATGTTGCTTTAATTTGTGCTCCAACTTCTGCTGCTTTTGCTAAATAGTCATTAATCCATTCTGTTGCAACTTCTTCTTTTCCAAATACTTTCGCAACATGCATGAAATCTTCTTTCCAATCTACTTGTTTCATCTCAACCATAACAACTGGTGCAATTTTAGATAATTGATCATACATTTTCTCTTGTACTGTTGAAATGACAATTAAATCTGGATTTAAAGCAATAATAGCCTCAACATCCATTTCAGCTAACATACTATAACCTAAAATCTGTGCATTTCCTAATACATCTTCTAAGTAAGTTGGGAATTTTGTATAGTCATATCCATCACTATTTGCTGTTCCGATTACATCATATCCAATTAAAGCTAAGATATCACTTGCACCACTTAAATCAACGATACGCTGTGGATTTGCTGGAATTTCAACTTCTCCTTTAACATCTGTTACAACTGTTGTTTCAACTGTTTGATTTGTATTTTCTTCAACTGTTTTATCAGAACTTGAACATCCTACTAAACCAAACATTAAAGCGAATGTACTCATTATTAATAAAAGACTTTTCTTCATTTTATGATTCTCCTTTGTTATTTCTTCATAATGTCATTTAGTTAGCACTAGCTAACTGATAATTGGATTATACGAAACAAGTTTAGTTGAGACAAGTATTTCATCTTTTTTAATTATTTTATCATCTCATTTAATTATTAAATTGAATATATATTATATTATGGACTACTACAAACCAATTATTTACCTAAAAAGAAAAAGAGTGAAGTCACTCTTTTCATGACGTCACTCTTTTTCACTATGCTTCCCATTTATGATTTTTTATCCGTTCGTATTCTTCAAGCGTAATGGGTAAAATGGTTCCATGTTTGAATCCGTAAGGGAAGCTAAAACTTGCATCTGAACGTTCAAACTTCCCTTCTGAAATATCATCAGAAACAAATGGCACATATCCTTGGCCTGCCCCACGGACACCATAATAATCTAAGAACAAGCACCATTTTCCATCCTCTAAACAAACTGCTGTTGGCGCTTCATAGACATGTGTTGCGAGATCTGCCATACATTCATCAAACTTTTCAATGCGTGTGTAAGGTCCTGTCACTTGATTGGCTTTGAGCAGCATATTTTTAGCAGGATTCTCTTCACTTTTAACGAACATGTAGTATATCCCATTTTCTTCGTAAATCGCTGAATCAATGACACCACTATCCGATTTACGATAAAGAACTTCTGGTTTGGTAAAGTGTTCAAAATCTTTTGTACGACTGTAGTAAATACCTTTTTCTCCATTTGGATAATCATGGTGAGGTGATGACCAATGAAGAACGTAGTCTTCATTTTCTTTATCAAAAATAAGATCTGGTGCCCACATACATCCAAACTTATCATCCCCGATTTTAACAAGGCGTTGTTCTGACCAGTTTACTAAATCATCTGATTCCCAAACTGAGAAATATTTGCTTCCATTAACCGAAATTTCATACCATGAGTTATGATATTGATTACGCATTCCATAAGCTAGACTTAAGTCAGTAGCAAAAATATAAAATTTTTGGCGATCGTGACAACGGACAATCGTGAAATCACGAACTCCTTTATCTCCATAATAGGCCCATGCAATTGGACGCCCTTGATTGACTGCTTCCCAGTGAAATCCGTCTTTACTTAAACCAAAATGGACTTGTTCACCATCTGGTGTCGATTTTTCTCTAAAATGAACAAATAAATAAGCCTGCATCAAAAATCCCCTCTCTTTTAATACATGATTCATACATTTTTTAACATATCCCCTGTCCCATTTCGTACAATTCAAATACAACTTCATCTTACCATCATTTCATTTTTTTTAAAACCCCTTTCTTATAAAATAAATTAATGAAAATTTCCCATCCTAATATTATTCATTTTTTATCATACGGAGAGTTTTTATAATGAAAGAAATTATTACCGTCCCCATCCAGCTAGAGAGTTATGATGCGATTTTCAACGAAATTGATTGTCGACCTTTAAACATCCGAACAGTCAATGAAAATATTGACGCATTGTTAAAAGAGGCTCTTTTTAACAGAGATTTAAAACAGATTCCCGAGTTAAATCTGCATATCTTTTTACCTCATTCTATCAAGGATTGTGCAAAAGAAAATTTATCTGTAGAAGGAATTCAAAACTACTATCAATCTTTTTCAAATTATGAAAATCAAATTCGTCGACTATCAATTTTACGATTAATTTATTATGTATTGACTGCTTTAATTTTCTTTATTGTAAATTACTATCTTCAGATTTATTATCCCGAAACCTTTCTTAATACTCTCATTGACACATCTGCTAGTGTGATTTTATGGCAAGCAAGTACCATGATTTTTATTGATAGTAAAGATTTCAAACTTAATAAGAAATTAAATGAGCTCTTAAGTCATGTCTCTGTAACATATACTTATAAAGATTAATAATCGTTCACATCCTTTAAATAGTATGATTATTTCAGCCATCTTCTCATCTATATAGAAACAGAAATGTATGTCATTATTATAAATGAGTCTCAGTACCGGAGTCTTTTTGATACTTAGGTTTAACTATAGCCCAGACAAGTTTTCCAAGTGTGAAAAACTTGTCTGGACTTATATATCTTTACACCATCACTGCATCAAAATAGCTACACTTATCCCTTGGCACTTTTAAGTCGTCAATATAAAAAAGTATGATCTCACTTTACGATAAGACCATACTTTTTTTATTACTCTTTTACTTCTTCAATTAATTTACGAATTGTTTCTTCTCCAACTCGCCCTGGAATATAACCAAGGACCGTTCCATCAGGTTTAATAACAAAATTTGTCGGAATAGCCTGAATTCCATAGTATGACGCAATCATTCCTCCATCATCCATTAAAACTGGGAGTGTATATCCATTTTGTTCAATAAATGATTTAATATATTCTTCATCACCTTCTCGTCCAACATTAGGAGAGGCAATCGTTAAAATAGCAACGTCATCTTCATTAAATCCATATTCTTCGTATAATTGATTTAGAATCGGAAGTTCTGCCACACAATTTTTACACCATGTTGTCCAGAAAGTTAAATACACAATTTTTCCCTTGTAATCACTCAACTGATGTATTTTTCCACACTGATCTTTTAGCTCAAAATCAATGGCTTTGATTCCTTCTTCAGCTGAGGTTTCTTCTGAAATGTTGGTTTGATTTTCAATCGATTCAGCGTTTAAAACATTCATGCTTCCCCAAATCATGACTGCTCCTGAAATAATCAACACCGCTCCTCCTACGAGCTTAATCTTGTCCATGTTACATTTAATCCAAGTTAAGAAATGTAACAATCGATTATAAAATAGTGCGACAATCATAAACGGAATGATAAATCCCATTGTATAAACCACAATGAGAACGAAACTTTGGGTAATTGACATCATTAAAACCGACGCAAGCATTGGTCCGATGCAAGGTGTCCAGCCAAAACTAAACGTAAATCCGAGCAGATAGGCGCTCAATATGTTCATACGTTTTGTTTGAATGTGCATTCTTTTTTCTTGATTTAAAAATGGAATTTTTAGCACTCCCATATAAAAGAGTCCCATGATAACGATGATAATTCCCCCCACGAGAGTTATCGTGTTTTGATATTTTGCTAAAAGTGAACTTAGCGATTGAAAAGAAAGTCCTAGTAAGATGAATGTTGTCGAAATGCCTAGTACAAAGGCGATTGTATTTTTAAACAATCCACTTTTATGAAATAATTTTTCTTCACTATCACTTGTTGATAATATTCCTAAGTAAATCGGTAAGAGAGGAATGATGCAAGGTGAAAAGAATGATAAAATTCCCTCAATTAAGACGATAATAATTCCCAAAACTTCCATTCAGTTTTTCCTCCTAATTTGGCTTATATATAGAAATACTCTACCAAATATTGTTTATTAAAACAATAAAGAATCATAACAAAAAAAACTTCTCAAAAAGTGAGAAGTTTTTTAATACTTATTTCTACCTATTAAACATGAGTCTCGGTTGCCAATTTTTTTTGGTACGAATATATCCTATCTTCAGGAGGCATATCATCGCCATCCTCACTTACTAGAGAAAATAAAAGTTTTCCAAATGTAAAAAACTTATCTGGACTTATATAATTTATGAGAAAAAGAGAATAATTAAAGATCCCCAAATCGTTAATAAAATATTACCAACAGCATACGGGATTGTATATCCAAGAACAGGAGCGTTGCTCTTCGCTTTCTCACAAACAGCCCCAAGAGCTGCTGTTACTGTTAAAGCCCCAGCTGTAGCTCCTAATGTAACCGGAGCTGAAAATTTGAATACATACTTTCCTAGAAGAATACCTGAGAATGTTGGAATGAGTGTCACGATAACTCCTGCTAATAGAAAACTCATTCCTGATTCACGTAATCCCGATATAAATCCAGGACCCGCACTAATTCCTACAATAGCAACAAATACCGCTAAACCAACATTACTTAAAAACCATGCTGTTCCTTTAGGGATGTTACCAACAGTCGGTCGACGTGAATGTAAAAATCCAAAAATTAATCCCATGATTAAAGCGCCACCGCTTGTTGATAAGCTAATGCCAATCTTTCCAAGCATTAAAGTTGGAATTCCAATTAAAGAACCTAACAAAATACCTAGTGCAACGAAAATCATATCTGTTTCATCTGTTTTACGAGCAACTTTTCCAATAACAGAACTCATCGCTTCTACTTCATTTTTAGGTCCCGTTAAAGTTATCACATCATGCTTTTGTATGATGGTATGATCATCATATGCTATTTCTTCCCCAGCACGTTGAATTTTTGAAATAAAAACATGGCGCGTTAAGACATCGTTATCAATATGCTTAACGGTTTTCCCATTTAATTCTACATTCTTCAAATAAATAGCCACAGATTCTGTTTCCAATCTAGTTAACTGATAATCCATAACTTCTGTTCCAATTTCAGCAAAATAAACATTCGGTAAATCTTTTTCTTTAAATACAATCGCAATTCTATCCTCTTTTTGAATGATCTCATCAGCCGTTGGGATTAATATCTGATTTGAACGTTTAATTCGTGCAATAAAAAGACGAATCGGTTCAGTTGACAGTTGTTTTTCAACCTGCTCTACACGTTGTCCAATAAATTTTTCATCTATCTTATAAACTCGATAAATAACTTCACCTGCACATGATTTCAGTAACTCATCCTCAATTGCTACACGCGAAGCATGGTCTAGTTTATTACTTTCTTCTTCTAAGTTAACGCCAAGTATTTTAGGGCCAAAAGTTGATAATACAAAAGCAGCTCCAATCGTCCCAAATATATAAGTTACAGCGTAACCAACTGGAACAAAGTTTATCATTTGAGTTTTGATTGTATCTTCAACAGGTAAATTTAAAATAGCATCTTGTGATACGCCAATAATAGCCGACTGAGTTAATGCCCCTGCCGCGAGCCCTGAAGCTTGTCCTGCATGATATGAAAATAATTTTGCGACAACAATCGTAGAAATCAATCCAATCACACAAACAAGAAACGTAAAAATAACTTGTGATAGTCCTTCTTTCTTAAGCCCTTTAAAAAATTGTGGTCCTGCATTATAACCAAGCGTAAATAAAAAGAAAAGAAAGAATACCGATTTAATCGTTGGATCAATCACAATATTCAACTGACCTACCACAACACCTGTTATTAGAACTCCCGTAACTGCTCCAACTTTAAATGTGCCAATTTGAATTTTTCCAACTGCATACCCAATAGCTAATGTTAAGAACAAAGCTAGTTCAGGACGAGATTTTAAAATATCAATTAACCACAACATGCTAACCACCTCTAACTACCATTTTATAAAAAATTGGACAGTGCCAAATTAAACCTATTATCTATCATCCCTTTACTTAATTAATACAATATTTAATAGATATATCCTTCTTAATAAAGAAAAACGTATCTTCAAGTAAATATATTTATACAGTATCTCGACAAATAATAACATTTTCCGCACTTGCCAACATTGATTATAACATTATGGTATTTAAAGTCAAACAATGAAAATTCTTGAACTTAATTTTAAATTTTTATATTTTATCATATAAAAAGCACTTATCCAAATCTATAAATTTTCTAGATCCTGACAAGTGCATTCTTTTTTAATCATTTAAGAAAATATCTAATGCTGGATTAGCATTCCCGCTTTCATCAAATAAAGCTTGATTTGCCCACGAGTTTCCTAGCTCACCTTCATCATTAGCATATTTAGCCCCCGCCTCTTTAGCCCAGGCAACATGAGGAATTGGCAACCATGATGGTTCCCAGTAAATAAGACCAACCCCACGATTATCTCTGACACTTTTAATGATATTAAGTAAGGCTTCTAAGTATTCCTTTTGTCCTTCTTTGGTTGGTTCATAAGGAACATTTTTGGCAAGCTCTTCATCAACAATCATCCCATTACATCCAAGTGAGTCCGTTGTATAACAAAAAGCTGTTTCTGCAATGACAATATCTTTATCAAATCTTTGGCTAATATCGTTCATATTAGCTAACAATACTTCAAGACTGCCATTCCAATAAGGATAATACGACATGCCAATTAAATCGAAGTCGAGTTCATACTTTTTAACACTGCTAAACCATTCTCGATATAGTCTATTATCCGTTCCATAATCTAAATGAAGCATAATTTTGATTGTTGAATCGAATTCTCTAACGGCCGAAATTCCTGCTTGAAGTAGGGATGTCATTCCTTCTAAATTAGAAATATGCCCGTCTCCCCATAAAAATCCGTACGTAATTTCATTTCCAACTTGCACACATGTCGGTTGAATACCATTTTGTTTTAATGTTTTAAGTGTCTCTAACGTATAATCATGCACGGCGTTTTCTAAATCTCGGCCAGTCAAATCAGTCCACGCTTTAGGTTTCACTTGTTTTTTAGGATCTGCCCAAAAATCACTATAGTGAAAATCTAAAATAAAATCTAATCCACTTTCAGTTAAACGTTTAGCTAGATTGATTGTTGTTTCTAAGTCATTCGTTCCCCCACCATAAGGTGCCCCTGTTTCATCATAAGGATAATTCCAAAGTCTCAATCGAATAGAGTTAATTCCTTTTTGCTTAAATAAGTCAAAGATATCCATTTCTTGTCCGTCTAAATAGTATTTTGCTCCCTCTGATTCAAGTTCTTGAAGCATTGAAACATCCATTCCTTTTATAAAATTCATTATTATTCCCCCTTTTTGTTTCCATCTTAGTAGATTAAAATCACTATAACACCGCTTACAATTTATGTCAATACTAAAAAAAAAACACCTATCTCTTACGAGATAAGTGTTTTTAAGAGTAAAAATTACTCAGCAGCAGCTTCAACAGCTACTTCTTCAGTTACTACTTCTTCAGCAGCACCTTGGTTAGCTTCGATGATTCCGTCAACCATTTTACCAACGATTAAACGTACAGCGCGGATTGCATCATCGTTTGCAGGAATTACGTAATCAACATCATCTGGATCACAGTTAGTATCTACGATACCGAATACAGGGATGTTTAATTTACGTGCTTCAGCGATTGCGATGCGCTCGCTACGTGGGTCAACTACGAACATTGCAGCTGGTAATTCTTTCATTTCGCGGATTCCGCCTAAGAATTTATTTAAACGTTCCATTTCTTTACGTAAGTTGATTACCTCTTTTTTAGGTAATACTTCGAAAGTACCGTCTTGTTCCATAGCTTCTAATTGCTCTAAACGTGCAATACGAGATTGGATAGTTTTGAAGTTAGTTAAAGTTCCACCTAACCAACGTTGGTTAACCCAGTATTGTCCACCACGGATAGCTTCTTCTTTGATAGCTTCTTGAGCTTGTTTTTTAGTCCCAACGAATACTACTTTTCCACCATCTTTAGTTACTTCTTGCATTGCTGCATAAGCTTCATCGATTTTTTTAGATGATTTTTGTAAGTCGATGATGTAGATTCCGTTACGGCTTGTGAAGATGTATTGTTTCATTTTTGGGTTCCAACGACGAGTTTGGTGTCCGAAGTGTACCCCAGCTTCTAATAATTGTTTCATTGAAATAATTGCCATAATTATTTCCTCCTAATTATAATTTTGTTTTACTACCACATACTTCATTGTAAATGACCACTATCTACATAGCACTTGACCACTTACTCCATATGTGTGATGAATATTTTCAACTTAAATATTCTACCATGATATTTAAAAAATTTCATGTAAAATTTTTAAATTTAATTAAATTTTGTACCATACTTGGATATTTTATACGAAATTAGGATAAAAAACAAAAAACTGTAAGTCATTTGAACAAGTATTCAAACAACCTACAGCTAGATTGACTTAAGGTTACGCTATTTAACCCCATTAATGATATCGGCCATTAATCGATTATAGTTTTCTCTTTGAGTATGTTTATTACCAGGTAGTATTCTGTCTTCTATTACAAGATCGTCTAATGTTTTTGCATCTAGTTCGTGCATTTCATAATAACTATCCTCATCATAAAGATTCATTAATGTTTTTCCGATTTCAAAAAGAGGTTCATAATGTGGTCCGTTAGAAAATCCACGGAATCGTGATTTGGGAACATAGCTATCTGTAAAAAACACTGATTTTGCTAACCAGCCTTTTTTACCATATCCTCGTCTTGTCGACATCGTCAAAGCATGGTTTAAATAATCTGTAAACTCAGTAAACGGTCCAGTTTCAAGTTTAATTCCGACAATCGGATACCAAAGTCCTTTAATCTTACCATTATTCGTTCCTGATGAGCGATAAAAAGCCAACGTTACTCGCTCTATTCCATAACTGTATTTCACATCAACATCAATTAAACCAATTACCCTAAATGGCTCTAGATTATAAATATTCGCTCTAAAACTTTTAAGATGAATTTTTTGTATCTCAACCTCACTAATCACATTAATCCCCTCCTCTTCCTTTTTTTTTCGTTGATGAATCTGTTTTACTTTATTTAAATCCTGTCTAATCTCATCGATACTATGATACTTTGCCTTATCTTTTGAAATACCTAATAGTTTTTTAAGAAACTTTTCTTCTTCATCATATAAATCAAGCTCGTCATACCATGGTCTTTCCAATGTTTCAAGTCCATTATATGTCGTGTAGTAAAGATGAAGAAGGAAATCAGCTAGATACCAGTAATCAACGGCTTTAACATAGCGCTGATCATCTACATATCTTGCAAGCCCAAAATCAATAAGCGCTAACTCTTTATTGTCTTTGACAATAACATTAGGTAACCTAATATCGCGATGCACAATATTTTGTTCATGAAGTGGTTGCAAAATATCAAGTAATTGATCCGCAATATGATAGATTTCATCTTTGGTAAAAACTTCTTCATTTCGTCTTATGAGTTGATCAAATGTTTTTCCTTCAATATATTCAAGAATATATCCTTCAGTTGACCCCTCTTTAAATTTTCCAATAAATTTCGGAATAGCTGGATGATCTAAACTTTTTAATATCTTTTCTTCATAAAACAGTTTTTTTCTCGTTTCCTTAAGCATATCTTTTTTTAATTGTTTAATTACAACTTTTTGAGATTGCTCATTTGTTGCCAAATAAGCAATCCCATATCGACCTTCACCTAGTCTTTTTGTCACTTTATATCCGTTAATAGACTGATTTTTTTTAAAATGTTTATCCATAATCTCACGGCGTCAGATTTAACAATTAAAATCTAGACCAACTTTGTGACTGACTACGTGAGCTATTTGAACGGCTTCTTGAATTTTGAGAACGGTTTGATTGTGAGCTTTGTGAGCGACTAAATCTAGACCAACTTTGTGAACCACTGCTCATTGAACTTAGAGAGTGGCCTGATTGAAAACTTTGAGAACGACTGCTCATTGAGCTTTGAGAGCGGCTTGATTGTGAACTTTGAGAACGACTAAATCTTGAACTTTGTGAACGGCTTGATCTTGAGCTTTGTGAACGGCTTGATCCTGATGTAGTACTAGTGCGTCGCCCACTTCTATAATATCCGTTTCCTCTGTGTGCATTTGCTTGATAATAATTCATAAAGACACTCCTTTTTTGTACTAAGATGCCGACGCGATAACTTCAATTATCTTGCCGACAATACATCTTATGAATTAAAAATCTTTTAGTATAGGTAGGTGACCTCTTTAGAAGAAAATGGACTTTAAATAGAAAAATCATTGAAAAGAATTCTAACACCACTAAAGTATAATTTTTTTGACGATGAAAAACTTCTATGGACTTATGCATATACTAAGAGTTAGAATTTAAACTTGGAGGTTATATAATGAAAGAATTTGTATGTGAAGTCTGTGGGTATATCCACAAAGGAATCAAAGCCCCTGATAAATGTCCTGATTGTGATTCGGGTACTAATTTATTTACGATGATTGATAAAAATCCTGAAGCTACTAAACGAAAAAAGCAAAGAGAGAAAGAGTTGGCTCAATTAAAAGCTCAGTCTAAAAATAAGGCTAAATCTAAGGGCACATCTAAATTTAAATCAAAATCTAATGTTACATCTAATTTTAAAGCTAAAAAGCGATGAGTTTCTTCTCTCATCGCTTTTTTAATTGTTCATATTCTTTTAACCCTGCTTCTGTTAAGTAAGGTTTTAATAAGATGAGATGCTGATTGATATAGGCATCTTCTATTTCTTCTGTTAATTCTTTAATATCTAAAATCCACCCAATGTGACTTAATAAAATGAATTGAATGACAACTTCTATACTTTCATCATCCACGTTAAGTAGACCATTTTCTCGAAGTTTTTTCATTCCATCTATCACGTTTTGTTTTACATCAATAGAACGACGTCCCTGTTCTTCAATAAATTCAGGAAGTTCATCTCCAATTGTTCGATCATTAAAGTAATATTTCTCATTAAACAGAGTACGAATCATATGACGAAGTAAGTTCATTAAATCGGATAATGTTTCGACTGCATGTTCCTCATTTAATGTTTCATAAACTTCCTGGTGGATGGCCTGAATAATATCTTGCTTCTTTTTATAGTGATACGTTAGATTTCCAACGCTAATTCCTAGTTCATTTGAGATGTCACGCATTTTAACTTGATGATATCCTTTCTCGTTAAATAACGCTCTTGCTGTGATAAGTATCTGACGCTTTTTATCCATATCCCATCTCTCCTTTTGTTAATGCTAATGTTAACAAAATTTGATTTTGTTTTCAATGGAAATGATGTGAAATACAATGAGCTATTTTAGATAATTTATTGCACAAAATTACATGACTTTTAAAACATTAAAGTTTATCAAGCAGTCTAAGTAATCATAGGCATTAAAAAACTAGTGACCGAAGCCACTAGCTATCTATATCATTTTTTAAGGGGGTAAATCATGACATACTTTTAAATTAATCTAATAATGCAACCGGTGTGCTTTCCACTGCTAATACATTGAATGTAATGTTGTATTGAGATGCTTGGTGGGCAGCTCCAGTGTAAGCATAGTTGAATAATCCATTATTGAAGTTTTCTTCTGTGTATTCTAATACTTCAACCGCTACTGTTTCTAAATGTAAGATGTAATATAAACCATTGTGAACGATAATTGATCCACGTTTTCCAATTTCAGCTAAGTTACGAGCATTTTGTCCATCAGTTAATTGGACCACAACTTGATCAACTCCATCTTCATGTTGTTGATATTGCCAAGCTGCGATTGTTGAGAATCCAACTGTTCCCGTAGGATTAACTGATAAAATTTGAACATGAGCTGCTGATTCAGGAGCTATATACCCCTCCTCTTGGGTCGTTGCTAATGATGCTAAGTCTGATGATACAGCCACTAAGCCAGTCGTTGCTTCTGTTAATGCATCTCCAGTTAATGTTGTTTTTGTTGTTGATGCTGATGTATATCCATCAACGATTTCTTTATTTCCTTCAGAAGCTGCTGTTTCTGCTTCAACTTCAGGAGTCTCAGTTGTTTCAGATACTTCAGGTGTAGATGTTTCTTCAGGTTGAGCTGTTTCATTAGAACACGCACCTAATGATAACGTTAACCCGAATACAGCTAATAAACTAGCTAACTTTTTCATACTTCTTCTCCTCCAAAAACTCTCCTAAATATCGAAATAAATTCCAATATTTGAATCAAAAATATATTTTTCACAAATCATCTTTGCCATAATAGATTAACACTCAAAATTTAACAAGTCAACAAAAATTAGTACATTTGTACTAATTTTTGTTTTATAATTTTATATAAAATAAATATTAGCCAATGAATACATATAAAAAGTGCACTTTCCTGAAGTGCACTTTTTATATGTATTCATTTTATTTATATCAACTTTTAATTTAATATTAATTCCAAACAGTTTAGTTTTATAATGTGTTATACTAAATTATCTAATTAACCTTATAATTCTACTGCAGGGCTGATTTATTCTATAATAGTTTTTTCAATTCAGTTAGGTACTTTCCATTTTCAGATGATGTACTATGTATATATAATTTTTCAGAAGCTCTTGTCATCCCTACGTATAAAATCTTTCTTTTAATCTGATCACTTGCATCATTACTTACATATATTTTATCAATTTCTGTTAAAAAAACGACTTTAGCCTCTAAGCCTTTTGATGAATGATAGGTTGTTAAAATAATATTCTTTGTCTCATCTGTTAAATCTTTTATGTATTCCATTTCATACTTGATTGAACTCGAACTTTTTTGTTTTACACTGTCACAACAGTTTTTACTTGGACAAAGAATTAAAAAATCTTCGTTTTTATATCCTTGTTTTTTTAATTCAATTATTTTATCTCCAATCATTGCAAAATTACCTGTTAAAAATTCAACACTTCCATTATTAACGGCGTCTAACTCCTGATTATTTAATTCATCTACATAAAATCTATCAACATCTTTTTTTAAAATTTTATCATTTCGCAAAAAGTTAAGTGCTAGATTCAAATGTTGTTTGGCACTTCGATAAGATGTCTTTAAAAATTTAGAGCGGCCTTGCATATTAATACCGATGCTTTTCCAACTAATTTCATTGCGATTATAAATACTCTGTAAACGATCACCCGCTAAAAATATATTTTTAAATATCTTATCAGATGTATCATTCGTATATTCTTTACATAATTTTAAACACAGAGAAATCCAATTCATATAAAAATCTTGATATTCATCAATCAAAATTGCATCATAAATCGGATACGCTTTTTCACTCGCTAACTTTACCGATTCATCATTAAACCAAACATCATTATCCATATTTTCAGGTTTTCTCATTCTCCCTAATAATCGGCTAACTTCTGAGTGAAAATTTCTTATTTCTATATTTTCAAGATTTATATCATTTATCGCATCTTGTTTTAAATTTTCGGCTATTCTCTCCAACTGACTATTTAGTTTATGACTAAGAGATTTATTATACGTTAAAATCAAAATACGCCAATCTGGGTTCTCCTTAATCAAATAAACTGCTCTTGATAATAGAATTACAGTTTTTCCACTTCCGGGAATTCCTGTTACCATATAATGCCCGAGGGGAATTCTTTTAGCAAACTCTTCTTGGTCAAAATCTAATGCCTTTATCTCTCGACTAATAATGGATTGATCCAAGGTAATTATTTCGATTTCTGGATATAATGAAACCCTTATTGAATTTAAATCTGTTAGCAAGAGAGGAGTTTCTAATGCCTCTTTGTCAAACAATTGAGAGACTCTTAAGTTGGCTAAGTTATTCTTAAATATATAGCCTACCTGAGAAGTAAATAATAAGGTTAAGTTTTCATTATATTGGGAGGTTTGATTCAAGTTAGTGTATATAATTCTAAGACTTATATCTTCTTCATCTATAGGATCTACATCTCTTGTAAATAAAGCACTACTAAGAAGATTTTTATACCCTTTAATTTGTTTAATAGGATTTTCACATTCTCGATCAACAAGTTTGACTTTAACTTTATTCACATCAACTATATAATCTTCTGACCAGTCTTTCACTTCGATGATTGACACACCTCTTTTTTCATCCATAATAATAAAATCTGGTCGTTTATTTCCAATCATGGCTTGAACATATATGAATACATTATAAGTAACGTCCTTATATATTTTTCTTAAAGTCTCTAAAACAATACTTTCTCCTTTTGTCAATTCGATACCTTTATTACATAATATATTTACCCCACTATAATCCCTCCCTATAAATCCATACACTTTATTTATATGTTTGAATTTCAGAGGCTATTCTTGTTCTTCTGTTATCAATTTAACATTCTCATAGCAATAAATTATGTTATAATTACTAAAAAACTAAAGGTGATTTAAGATGAAAAAGACAGTACGTGTAGTAGGCGCAATTATTTTAAGTGAAGCAGATGAAGTATTGTGCGCGCTTCGTTCTCCTGAGATGAGTCTTCCAAACTATTGGGAGTTTCCAGGTGGAAAAATTGAAGTAGGAGAAAGCATTCAAGAAGCAGTTATTCGAGAAATTAAAGAAGAATTAAATTGTGAGATTGAAGCTTTCGATATCTTTAATGATTATACACATGAATATGAACATATTTTTGTAAATCTCATAACTGTTATGTGTAAATTGGTTAATGGAATTCCAACTGCGAGTGAGCATGCAGAGTTAAAATGGATTCCAAAGCAGGATTTAAAATCTCTCCACTGGGCTCCTGCTGATATCCCAGCAGTTGAGCTTCTGAGTAAATAAGTAAAAGAGTCTAAACACGATTGTGATTAGACTCTTTTGTTTTATGCTTTATGATTAAATTCTAAATATAAAAACTGAGGTACTTTATGTTCTAATTCCATATGAATCGTAATCGGCTTATTACCTTCAGCTGAAATTGTATTTCCTTTTCCAATATAAATGTATGGCTGTACAACTCCATCAATTGATTTAAATTTACGAATGAATAAATGAAGATTCACACCATAATCCTTATTTTTCGTAATTTTCTGACCACGTTCTGAATCTTGAGATGTGGCATTTGGAGTTTGCCATTGGAAGATTTCACGTGAAATAAATTTATCTTGATAGTTAATACTTTCTTTAATATCTTCTTCCTTATGCAAATCAACAAATAAGAAAAATTCATTTTCAAAGGTTAATAATCCTTGTCCTCTAAAAGCACTATGCTTTTTATCATATGTTGCCAACTTAGCTACTTCTTTCATCGTATAGGACTCATACAACTTAAAGTACGGAATACCGTAATCTGTATCGCTAAACTCTTCTTCATAACGAATTAACCCATAATTTAAGACATCTGCTAAATATGGCTTAAAGTGTGGAGCTTGCCGTAACTGGTTAAAAATAGGAGTAATGATAAAAGTATCTCCAATGTATTCTCCTAATTTCAAATATTGATTCACTTCAGTTGAATCATAGTATGTTTGACTCAAACACTCTAGAGCATGTTTCACATTGGCTTCATTCACTGATTCAACATATTTTAAAATTTCATATTCGGCTACTTCTAAGTCAATATGTGTTTCTTGAAGATGAGTTAAAAAATATTTTAATATAATAAATTCAAATGGTCGTTTTAATGGAAGTTGCCCTGACCATTCTTTTAAAACTTTTATAAATTCTTCAGACTGGATTAGTGAACCTATGAATGGATCCTTGTCCACCTTCGCAATAAAGTTTAGATACGTTTTTTCTTTTTTTATAAAGGTAATTGGATCTGGTGCTCCTTCATATTTCAAGTAATCAACTAACATATACGGGGTTTGTCTACGATTCATTCGTTTAAATTCTTGATACATTTCTTTGAGGTAAGTCATTGAATTGAAGTTTTCTGTATCAAGCTGTCTTAAAATTTGTTCTTTTGAAATCGTATCTAAGATAATAAAACTTTCCCCAGGAATATCACTAAATCCGGTTGAAACAGCTACTTTTAAACTGTCTTTATCATAGAATCGGTCACCATTTAAAGCAATAGCAGTTAAGAAAGACTTACTATGATTTCCGATGAAATCAAGCACAGTTAAAAACTCTTTATTTTCTTGTTTTCTTAATCCTCGTCCTAACTGTTGAATAAAAATAATTGGAGATTGCGTTGGACGTAACATTAAAACTAAGTTAATTGCAGGAATATCAACTCCTTCATTAAAGATATCCACAGTGAATATCATCTCCAATGGATCTTCATCACTTTCTAGTTGCTTAATAACAGACTGACGTTCTTCAGGTGTATTTTTCCCAGTTAAACAAGCACTCACAATTCCCGCTTCATTAAATTTCTCAGTCATATACTCGGCATGTTCAACACTCACACAAAACCCAAGTGCCTTTCTAAATTCTCCATCCTGACCAAATAAATTCATCTGTTCAATAATAAAATCGACACGTTCATTTACCTTTAATCGCTTAGTAATTTCTTGAATTTGATCTAACTTGACATCACTTAAATCAATTCCCTCAATATCACGAATCCCAAAATAGTGAAATGGAATGATGAGATTTTCTTCTAACGCCTCTCTCAATCGAACCTCAAGTGCAACATGACCATCAAAACATTCAAAAATATTAAACTCATCACAACGTTCAGGGGTTGCCGTCATTCCAAGTAAAAATTTAGGTTCAAAATAATCGAGTAATCTTTGATATGTATCACCACCCACATGATGAGCTTCATCAATGATCATATAATCAAAATCATCCTTTTTATAATCCTTATAGTAGCGGGACATTGTTTGAATTGTTGAAAATAAGTAATCTGCATCTTTATCTTTTTGATTGCCTGTATACAATCCTGCCTTAATCCCTGGGATGACTTTTTCAAATGTCTCTTTTGCGCTCTGTAAGATTTCTTCCCGATGAACAATAAATAATAATCGTTTAGGTTCAAATTGTTTAGCATCAAATGCCGACATATAGGTTTTCCCAGTTCCTGTTGCCGCAATCACCAAGGCTTTCTTTTCACCACGATTTCGCAAAGACGCTAATTTCTTCATAGCAGCCTGTTGCATTTGATTAGGAATAAATTCTTCGACATCTTTCATCACATCATCTAATGACCTTGAATTCTCTTTTTCAAATAATTTATAACGTTTATAACTTTCTTTATAGGCTTGTAACGCCTCATCCGTTAATGGACCAGCTAAATTCCACAATTGTTCGTAATCTTTTAAAACCTCTTTCACAAGCGGTTCTTGAATGGATTTAGTTAATTTGACATTCCATTCAATATTGTCTTTTAAAGCACTCGTCGTTAAATTTGAAGATCCGATATAAACCTCAACCACCTCTCCTTGAATAAATAGATACCCCTTCGCATGCAATCCCCCATCTAATTGCTTATCGAATAATCGGACCTCAATATTCTGAAACTCTTGAAGCTTTTCAATGGCTTTCGGTTCCGAAAAGTTTTGATAAGTTGACGTTAAAATTTTCCCTTCTACCCCTCGTTCTTCTAATTCTTTAAACTTTTGTAATAAAAGTTGAATCCCACCATATGTCATAAATGCAACTGTAAAATAAAACCCGCTACAACGATCTAAAGATTTTAATAAATCATCTAAGACATTTATACTACCTGTATTGCGAATAAAAACTGGCTCACTTTGTTTCATCCTAGTACTCCTTCTATCACCCTAATTACTAATTTCATTTTCTTAATTCTAACTCAAATACAACAAGAGATCAATGACATACAAAAAAGACGTGTCCATGCACGTCTTTTAATTGAAGCTAATGCTTTCATTACTTATTCTAATGTTCTAATACCCTATCGTTTTCATAGATTCTCTTAACACATTATTGGAGTGTTTAAAGGCGTTTAATTCGTTTGGTGTAAGTGGGAGTTCAAGGACTGACTCGACTCCATTTTTTCCGATGATCGTTGGTACTCCTGTGTATATATTAAATTCATCATATTCTCCTTCTAGCAGCGCCGACGTTGGAATGATTATTTGTTCATCATTAAAAATAGCTTTAATGATTCTCACAACGGCAGCCGCAATACCGTAGTAGGTGGTCCCTTTTCGTTTGTAAATTTCCCATCCGACTTGCATCGTTTGATAAGCAATCGCATTTAAATCCAGTGGTTCTTTTATATATTCTGTTAAAGGAATTCCCGCTACTTTTGCATTTGACCATGGTACCATTTGTGAATCTCCATGTTCTCCTAAAACATAGGCGTGTATATCACGTGGATCGATGTCATTTAAGTAAGAAGATAGAATCGTTTTTAAACGGATGGTATCAATGGAGGTTCCAGTTCCAATTACTTGATTCTTAGGAAGACCTGATAGTTTCATAATATGATAACTAATAATATCTACGGGATTTGATGCAACCACAAAGAAACCGTTAAATCCTGATGCCATGACTTCTTTAATGACTGAATCACAGATAGCGGCACTGACTCCTAGTGTATCTAGTCGTGTTTGATTCCCTTTTGGTGCGGCTCCTGCAGTGAAAACAATGATATCTACATCATGAAGTTCTTTATAACTTGCAACTTTTACTTTTGTACGAGATGACATAAATGAAACACTATTAAGTAAATCTATCATTTCACCTGTTGCTCTTTCTTGATTGATATCAATTAATAGTATCTCGTCACATACTCCTTGATTAATTAAAGCATATCCACAACTTGATCCGACTAATCCTGTTCCTATAATTGCAACTTTGCTCATTTTTATTGCCATGTTTCCCCCTCCAAAATAGTAAGCTTAATATATCATATGGATTCTTCTCCTTTATTGATCTATGAAAAAAGACCATCTCTAACAAGAGACGGTCTAGTTCGATTTTTCAAGATGATTCCTTTTATCTCTAACATAATTTACTAATGAAATCTGTTAAAAAGTTTCACAGTATGAAAAACTTATCGCTATTTTTAAATTTGACGAAATAATGCTAATAGGAAAATTTTAACCTCATGACCCTTTTACCATTCATGAACACTAAAATCATCAGTGTTAAAATTTCGGCTATCGGTAAGGATAAAAAGACACCTGATACGCCAATAAGTGGTGGTAATGCTAGTGTTAAAATAAATTGAAAAATAAGCCCTCGACTAACCGACAAAATATTGGCCTGAATATTTTTACCGATGGCTTGATAATAACCACTCATCGTAAAAATAATTCCAATAATGGGGCTACCCAAACAATACATTAAAATACTTTGATAGCCATACTCTAAATTTTCAGATGAAATTCCAAAAATGGATACGAGTTCTCGACCGTAACTATAAATTCCAATGAAAACAAGAATACCTGCTACCACGCTTATCACAATACTTAAATATAAAAATTGCTTCATACGAGTCCATTTATTCGCTCCAAAATGATATCCAATTAAGGGTTGAAGACCTTGTGAAATTCCTGTACAAACATTTACGAAGAAACAATTCACATACGATGCAACAGTGTAAATAGCTACATCGATGTTACTTCCATAAGCATACATGACATTGTTTTGAACAAAAATAATGGTTCCATACGAGAGCTGAATCATGAAACTAACAAATCCAATTTTCACAATTTCTTTTAAAATTTTTCCATCAAGTTTTAAATAGAGCTTCCTAATCTTAATGGTTGAGTTGCCTTTTAAAAAATAATAAAGTGAAATCAAAGTACTTAGAACAATACTCGCACTTGTAGCAATTGCTGCCCCTTTAATTCCAAAATCAAAAACTATTACGAGTAAATAGTCTAAAATAATATTTGCAATTGCTCCAATCCCAACCATCATCATCGCAAGTTTTGGGTTTCCATCTGTTCGTACAATAGGGTTAAGCGCTGTAGAAAAAATATAAGGAATGGTAATACAGTAAAAAATGGAGAAATAATCTTGTGCATATGGCATCACCATTTCATCTGCCCCAAGCATTCTTAAGATCGGATTTCTAAATAATAAACCGACGATTGTAATCAAAGCACCGATTGCTATTGAAGCCACCATCGTTGTTCCCAGATACTTTTCAGCTTCTTCGATATCTTTTTTACCGAGTGAAATAGCGATTAAACTACTAGCCCCAATTCCAAGCATTAATCCTGTTCCGATAATTAATGTAATGGCAGGCCAAACAATGTTGACTGCCGCAAGTCCTATTTCTCCAACCCCTTGACCAACAAACATTCCATCAATAATCGTATAAATCGTGTTTAATACGACACCAATGACTGATGCCATAACAAATTTTGACCAAACTTTAAATAAATTTGCATTTAAAATATGATCCATATTCATGCTCTCATACTCCTTTTTACCTCATATAAAAAGCTACGGAATAAATTCCATAGCTTTTCAGTGTTTCATTATATCACGTTTTTAACACTCCGTCATTTTAACGGTGTTGATTCCTGAGTACTGTGAAATATTCCCCATTAACTCTGTTGAATCTAATCGACGACGTGATTTATTGGTCGCTAGTTTAAACGTAATTTTATTGTTATGTTCTTCGATTACTTTTAATTGTAGCTCTAGAATTTGAGCTTGATGCTTTTCGGCAATTTCATTAAGATGTGCTAATGTTTGCGAGATATCTTCACAACGAATACTAATGGTTAATCGCGTATATTTTCCATCCGGAACGTAGTTTGAAGCCCGTTCGAATACCGTTAACGTCAAGATAATCGCAACAAATCCAACAATTGCAATAAAGTAGGCTCCACATCCAACAGCAAGACCTAAACATGCTACCGCCCAAAGACTAGCAGCCGTTGTTAATCCTTTGACTGAAGCTCCCTCTTTCATAATCGTACCGGCACCTAGAAATCCAATCCCAGAAATAACTTGTGCGCCAAGGCGAGTTGGATCTAAGTTTCCATACTGTGTTGCCGTAAATATTCCAAGTTGCATAATCACACAGGCTCCAACAGCAACTAACATATGGGTGCGCAGTCCAGCTGGCCGATGCGTACTTTCACGCTCCCACCCAATCAAACCACCAATGATCATTGATAAAATAGTGCGAATAACAATCTCAATCATCATCTGAGTATTCATATAATCCCCTCCCCAGTTGTTGAAATACGTCGAAACTCTATATTTTTATTATACATCTTATACCCTTATTTTTAAAGCGCTTACTGTTTTGTGGAAATAACTTCTTTTCAGAGTCATAGATGATTCAAAAATGGGATAACATCTACGATTTCAATGCCTATTTTTTCAAGTTCGGCTATCGCTTTCAAGTAACCATTCTGTTGCTCTAACACCTGTGGTTGATGCGCATCGTACCCTATAATACATCGACATCCAAGCTCACTTACAATTTTCCAGAAATCAAGACATGGATATAAATAATGTTTTGAATCAGGTTCACAGATGTAATTTGAAATATTAAATTCTAAAATTAAGTCATATTCTTTCGCTTTCTCACAAATCTGACGTGAAATCCGTTCGCAAACGTCATCAAATTTTCCATAGCCTCTGATGAAGATATCAGGATGTGCAAAGTAAGCAAAGAGTTTCGATTCAATAGCTTTAATCGCGGTGTCTAAATACAGCTCTAATGCTGTTTCATCAGTTTTCATTTTTCCATATCCGACATTCTTCTGTTCGTTCGATGAAAAATGATTACCAAAAATCACATAATCGACTTTATATTCCTCAATTATATGCCTAAGCCATGGAATATATTCCTCAAAATATTCGCACTCTAACCCAATTTTGATACTAATTTGATTGACATATTTTTGTTTTAAGATTTGCAGATGATTCACATAATCATCAAGTTGTTCTATATCCATTCGCATACTTGATGTGTAGCTTGAATCAAATGGCCATGGTGTGTGATCTGCGAATCCTAATTCTTGAAAACCAGATTTAATGGCACTTTCTATATATTCCTCGTCACTTCCCCCCGCATGCTTGCACCTTTTCGTATGCGTGTGATAATTCACTTTCTTCACTCTATTTTTCCCTCCCACTGCTAAGCATCTAATATTGAGATATTATAGCACATTAAATAAAAAATCTTTTGGAGATTAAAGTAAAGCTCAGAAGATTAACTCTATTATCTTTTTAATTTTTTCGCCTATAATCCTTATGAATAAAAAAAATCATCTCATATGAACTAGAATATGAGATGATTTTTTTTATTTATCTGATTTAGTTTTGGAATAAAATATCTTGTTTACCTTGATATTCAAAGCTGATGATTTCTTTTCCATCTAGGTCGGCTTTTGATAAGCAAACGGCACTAATACGACGGTTTTTATAATCTGTGTAGTAGTATGTTCCTGATTCTTGGCACATACAAGATTTATAGACGGTGTAATTCATATCTCCATTTGGATCAATTTCGCTTCCTTTTATGACGGTAACACCTGTTAGCACTTGGAAGAATGCTGAAACACCACTGACTTCATCATCTGCTTCGACAACTGTATCACGGAAATAGACTGTTCGAACAAATCGTGCAGCTGGAGAAGCATCTCCTGGGATTCCACACATATTAAGCCCATGACCAAATGGTTTAGCAACATATTCTCCAAATTGTTTTGGTGCTGGAGTTTTTGTATCTAATGTTACATATTGGCATAGATTTGTTAAATGCCAAGGGAAAGTTGGATCATTTGTTAAGGCTCCTACTGGATTGTCGTATACGTGCATTCCATCTTCCATGTACTCAATGACAATACTTTTTCCACTTAAATCTGTAAACATCCAGTGAAGTCCTGCAACAGGAAGCCCTTCTTTAACTGGAATATTCGTAATAATTAACTGTTTTAAGGCTTCTTTTAATTCATCTAAATTTGAGAAATTACTTAATGCCCAGTATAAGAAAGTTGAACCTGAAATATTCGTTTTTCCATCAACAGCTTTTTCGTTAAACTTAGCAAAATGCGTAAAATTTAACCCGGCACCTGCTAATCCTTTTTCATTAACTGCATCAAAAAGAAGGGGAAGACGATCCACAACAATTCCCATCCCAATACAAGCATACTTTGACGTATATGTTTCATCACTCACAATATTGAACCAATCATAATTTCTTGGAACAATATGAACAGCTTGTCCATATGTAGCGGGTACATCTAAATTTCGTCCAAATAAATGCTTATTATCTTTTGTAACTAAGCTAAGTCCTGTACACATATTTTTCAATCCCATCTTTCTATTAAAATAAAACATTAATTTTGAACTCATCAAAACACCTATTTTTAAGCTGATGGTTCCTAATTATAGTGTGTATCTATTTGAAAATATTATGTTAAGATACTTTCAAAAAATATGAATCCTGAATATCAGCTCATTGAACAATTTCTTATCGCTTCATAAATAAAAAAACACCTAAATGACAGAGGATAAATATTAAAACTCTATTTATCATTTCATTTAGGTATTTTCATTAAGCTCTATTTTAAATTGGACTTTATATTATTCGACTTGAATTGGTTAATTCACTCTAAAAAAACAAATCCATAGATATTAACTATCCTTCAAAATATAGATTTAATTTAATAGGGTTTCAATGTATTCCATATCAACATTCTCTTTTAAAAGCTCGCATAGTTGATCGTACTGTGACATTTTATAATCTTTATAATTCATTTGATTTTTTATTTCTAGATTTAATTTTTGTTTAAGTTGATTGATTAACTTGAGAGCAAAGTCACCTTCATCGAATAATCCATGAATGTAGGTTCCAAAGACATTTCCTTCTTTATTTTTCATCCCAAGGACGACATCATTCTCATCTTTAATCCAGATGTTTTCAGAATTCGTTGTGAAACTCATGCCATTATGGATTTCATATCCATTGATTTGATTTCCATCTAAATCAAATCCACACACTTGTTTCGTTGTTTTTATCGGATTAAATTCAGTGATCATTTCAAGTAAGCCAAGTCCCACTTCCTCACGCGGATTTCCTTCGACACCTTTTGGGTCTTTAACGATTTGGCCAAGCATTTGATAACCACCACAAATTCCAAAAACTAAGGTTCCTTGTGTTCGTTGAAACTCAATTCCATTGGCAAAACCACTTTGTTTTAAATAGATTAAATCATCAATCGTATTTTTACTTCCTGGAATGATAATTAAATGAGCCCCTTCTAATTCTCTTGGGTTAAAGACATAGCGGACACTGACATCTGGCAATCGATTAAGAGCATTAAAATCTGTAAAATTCGACATGTGTGGAAGTCGAATCACCGCAATATCAACACCGCTCCCTCTTTTGGTCTGAACTCTGTCCGTTGCGCCGTCTTCTTCTTCAATGTCTAATTCAAAATAAGGTAAGACGCCAAGTACTGGGATGTTAATCAGGTCTTCAATTTGCTTCATCGCATCCTTAAAGTACTCGACTTTACCGCGAAACTTATTGATGATAATTCCTTTAACACGTGCTCGCTCGTCTTCCTCAAGCAACATAATCGTTCCAACAATTGAGGCAAAAACGCCGCCTTTATCAATATCAGCAACTAAAATAACGGGCGCATCTGCCATCTTTGCCGTATGAAAATTTGCAATATCTGTTGCTTTTAAGTTAATTTCAGCGCAACTTCCTGATCCCTCTAAAACGATTAGGTCATGATTTTGTGCTAACTGTTTGTAGGCTAGTGCCGCCTGTTCCTTTAAATATTTATTTAAGTCATGATACTGATAGGCATCCATCGTACAGTGAACTTTACCTCGAACAATGACTTGTGTTTTATAACCCACACTCGGTTTCATTAGAATTGGATTCATGTCTGCAACCGGTTCGATTTCGCAACTTTCGGCTTGTACCACTTGAGCACGTCCAATTTCATCGCCATCTTTTGTCACATAAGAATTAAGTGAAATATTCAGAGCTTTATACGGTGCAACGCTATATCCTTGCTTTTTAAAATAGCGACAAAACGCTGCCGCTAGAGTACTTTTTCCAACTGATGAGGCTGTTCCAAGTAACATGATTCGTTTTGTCTTCATGTTGTTTACCTACTTAATATCTAAATAACCGTGTGTCTCGGTTAAAATATTTTCGCCAACTTCAAATGAAACAGGATAAGAGAATAATGGCCCATCATAGACAAAACTATGATACTCACCATTTTCACCACATGCATCAGACCCCGTTGCTTTAATTTTCTCAACTAATTCTTTCGTTAAGACCTTGCCTAAAAATTCTTCACCTAAACATTCTAACTTCACATTTTTTAAAACCGTTGTAAACCCTAAATCAATAAATTCATGCGTTAACGCTTCACGATCTTCTAACCATAAAGGAAAGACTGCCTCAAGTCCAACTGCTTCACAACGATCCGTACACCAAGTACGATGGGCTTCTAAATCAATATCTCCAAAAACACAAGCCTCGGCGCCCTGTTCTTTGGCTTTACCTAGTGCTTCTTCAAACGTTTCTTTATAATTATCCCCAATACTTTCAACCAATAAAAGCGGAATATTTAATGACTTTGATACTTCTTCAAGTAGATGCTTAGGAACACCGTGAAACCAACTACGACATACCTTTTTATCCACTGTAATTAATAAAGCTAACGGTTCATGTCCTGCTTTAATCATACGATATAATGATAGCGTACTGTCTTTTCCACAGCTATATGACATAACAAATTTCATAACCTTATCTCCATTTCTCTAACGCTTCTAACATAAAGTTTTTGATATTAATTCCGTAAACATCAAGTAATCTTTCTTCATCTAAAACATCTTTTGAAAGACCAGATGCCACGACTTGTCCGTCCTTAATCATGATGACCTCTTCACTAAACATTTGAACTAAATTCAAGTCATGCAAAACGGCAATCACAGTTTTTCCCTGCTCCTTTGTCCATTGATTAATATGGTCCAAAATTTCAATCTGATATTTTAAATCTAAATGATTCGTCGGTTCATCAAGTAAAATGATGTCAGGTTCTTGAGCAAATGCGCGTGCTAAATAAACGCGCTGCAATTGACCACCTGATAATTCATTGATGAGTTTATCCTTTTCCGCTTCTAATCCGACTCGTTTAATACAATCTAGCACAATCTCTTTATCACGTTTTGATAGTGTGGAAAACAGTCCGCTTGAATGAGCATATCTTCCTAGTGAGACGGTTTCATACACGGTATAAGGAAAATAAAGGTCTGATGATTGCGTCATGAAGGCAATCTTTTTAGCAAGATGCTTTCGTTTGATGTGTTTAATATTCTGACCTTCTAATAGAATTTCTCCTTCATAATCTAGAAGGTTGGCAATTGCTTTTAAAATCGTTGTTTTTCCACAACCATTAGGCCCCACAATACATTGAGTTTGACCTTTTTTTATGTGTAGGTTAACGTCTTTAACAACTATTTTTCCATCATATCCACAATTGAGTTGATTAATTTTTAACATTTGACTCACCTACTTCTCTTACTGAAATATAGATAAGCAAAGAATGGGGCTCCAATTAAAGCGGTAATAGCTCCAACAGGAAGTTCGGATGGGGAGATAATCGTTCTAGCAACTAAATCTGTTAACACCATGAAAGATCCACCAAAAACGATACACATTGGAATGACCCATTTATGATTTGAACCGACCAGTTTCCTTACGACATGCGGTGTGATTAAATCGATAAAACCAATCGTCCCACTTAAAGCAATCGCACTTCCAGTTAAAATTGCAACTGCTACAATGAGGTTTGTTTTAACTTTTTTGGTTTCAACTCCGACGCTTTTTGCTTGATCTTCTCCGAAACTTAAAACGTCCATTTCTTTACAATATTTTAAAACGATAAAAAGACCGACGATAAAAAATGGGATAATAGCTCTCACATAGGGCCATCCCCGCATCGCAAATGAGCCCATTTGCCACATCGTTATTTGAGTAATATTCTCACTATTTAAAGCAGTTATGGTTGTGAGCATGGCATTTGTAAATAATGAAAATACCATTCCAGCAAGTATCATTGTATTATTTGAGAGCCCACGATCTACTTTGTTCGCGAATAAAATAACTGAAAAAACAGTGGCTAACCCACAAATAAACCCGATAACAGGTAAGGCCATATTCCCAACCAATGGAATTGAAAACCCTAGGATAATGTAAAGTCCAACACCAAGCGATGCTCCAGATGAGACGCCGAGTGTGTAAGGTGAGGCAAGTGGATTTTTTAGAATGGATTGAATGACAGCTCCACTAACAGCGAGAGAGGCTCCGACTAAAAAAGCGAGTAAGACGCGTGGTAATCGAATGACCCAAATGATTGAGACATCTTTATTTTGGATATTTTCGAGTAGCGGGAGATTAAATAGTTTATGCCCTATAATCGATAAGATATCAAGAAAGTCAATGTTCGAACTTCCGATGATGGTTCCGATACATATAATTAATACTACTAACGGAATCGCTAGTAGTATTAAAAGTTTGCGTTTATTAGTTTGCATAGTATTCAGGATAAACAGCCTGTGCAATTTCTTTTAAAGCTTTAATCACGTTTTGGCTACCACGTGATGAGGCATTTTTATCGATTAAATAAATGGCATCATTTTCAACCGCTGTGATTGTTTCAAATCCCGCACGTTCTTTAATTAATTGAGTCGCATTATCTAAGTAAGTTTCATTTGTCAAGATAACATCTGGATTAGCTGTAATAACCGCTTCCTCACTTGGTGAAATCCATCCTTCTTCATCAGCTAAAATATTTGTTGCGCCTACTGTTTCAATTAATTCATTAATAAATGTTGAATGACCAAAGCTATATAATTTTGATGATGAACCAATTTCAAAGTACACTGTTTTTTTATCTGTGATGGTATCACCAACGGCTTTAATAGCAGCTACTTCTTGTTTCATTTCATCAATTAATTCTTGTCCTTCTGTTTCTTTATTTGTTACATCCGCAATAAAAGCAATATCCTCATAAATTCCTTCAATGCTATCACTACTTGGGATATATACTACTGTAATTCCCGCTTCTTTTAATAAAGCGTAAGGATCTTCATCTCCTACTTTGTTATGTCCTGATGCAATAATAATATCAGGTTGCATTTCAATAATTGCTTCTGAATCTGGGTTTCTAAAATCGATGACTTCAGCATCTGCTGGAATTCCTTCGATATCTGTTGAATATTTATCCACACCAACTAGGTTATCAGCTAATCCTAGTGCAATTAATACTTCCGTATTAGATGGTGCAGTTGATAAAATGCGCTCAATCGAAACTGGCGCTTCAAATTCATTTCCTTCACGGTCTACCATTTTTGAAGATGTTGCATCTGAGTTTTGTGCTTGCTCAACTGGCGTTTGTGTTTGTTCAGTTGTTTCCTTGTTTTCGGGTGCTTCTGTTTGACACCCTGCTAATGACATCATTGTAACAAATGCCACTAAAGATGATGACACGATTTGTTTAAACTTTTTCATACTTCTCCTCCAAGTTTTAAAATTTTGAGGTTCATATGATACGTATGAAATTAACATAAAAAAACATACCACATTAAGGTATGACTACATTAAATTCTTTTACCTAATGACTTAAGTAAAATCACGTACGTATCCCATTATCCCATCCTCAGGGGATAATAGCACTCGCATATCAGGCAAGTCTCCCGACTTTGCATCATCCGCCGTCTTCCCTTCCCACATCAATTGATGCAGTGGCTCACTAAGACATTGTCCGCTTCACGGTTACTGAGATAGTTGAAGAATTTCACTTCATTCCTTATTAAGATCATATCACCTGCTATGAGTCCATGACTAATCAAGTATAGTCGTTACACTTCTATTTGTCAAATTTGTCTAATGATAGCCAATTACCTAACACTTTATGAATCATACCCGATCTTTATTCTCAATTGATTTGTAATTGGTTTTCCTTCGTTATTTTTAACGTTTCTGCCGTATTGAAATCATAAACTAAGCGGCTAATCTCAGCATAACTCACCACATGGTCATCTTTTAGAGCTATAACTAAATGAATAGTATCTGAATACTCAATCGCTGTCTCATGCTTAAAACGAGTTCCAATTGTTTCCTCAACTTTTTCAAGTGGTGTATATGGATGAAAGATCCATACTATATCCCAATCAGTAGGAAAAAACATTGAAAAATCTACCGTATCACCGTCGACACACTCTAAAAACTTCTCATCATCCAACTTAATAGCTTGTGATGTGCATCCTGTTAATAGCATACTTATTAAAATCATCATCCACCATTTACTCATCCTATCCCTCATTTCAATTCTCATCATAACATCTAAATTAATTTCAAAAAAGAGTTTATTTTAGTTCTAAATCTAATACTATTCCCATACATTGTAGAGAAGATTAAGTTACTGGGGTACGGCTTAATCTTACAAACTCCTTTAGTTTTATTACTTTATTTTCCTTTGGGTGTGTGTGTTGCTTCTTATGTTTACGTTTTGAATTTTTACAAACCGAAATGAATTCCTTTTTGAATTCTTTCACTGCCATGTTTTAATCAAAAAAAGACTGCTTTTCCTTGCCACGAAAAGCAGTCTTTTTTATTTTTCTAAAACTATTTCCCACATCGGCACCTTCCCTACCTCATGTTTCCCAGTTTTAGAATCGGTACGATGATCACATGTTATATAAATCATTGTATCACTGAGTTGATTGACTAACGGTAAAATGAATTGGGTATTTATTTTTTCTAAGAAGGCTAACTTACCCGCAAAATCTTTTTGATGAGCTAATTCATCAAGTCCATTAATATGCACAATTAAAACATCCACTTCTTGAATTAAAGAAAGGGCTACTTCAAGCTTTTGAACTAAATCTGTATTTTCATAACCTGTTGCTAGGCTTGGTTTAATTGATTTCATACCAAGCGCTAATCCCATTCCCGCTACTAAATCAATCCCACTTACCACTGCTCCAACTTTTTGATATCGATCATAAAAAGATGGAAGATGAACCACCGTAGATAATCCCCAAGGCCATAGCATGCAACCGTTTAATCCGTGTTGATTAAAAACAGCTTTAGAGTCCTTCATCAGTTTTTGAAGTCGCCAATCCTTTGGTATTAAAGTATCAAGGTCTTCACCTACATGAAAATGTGGCGGGTATAACTTAATATCTGAGGAAAAATTTTTTAGAAGCAATAAATTTTTATACGTGTCACCCGCATACAACGTTCCATCCGGTACGTGAATTTCTTGAAGGATACTTTCAATGTTTGACGGCAATCTTCCACCAGTAAAGTCTACTAATTTTCCATCCTCAACTCGTACAATATTACATCTTAATACAACTTCATTTTCCTGAAGAGAAATCCCATTTGCAAGAGCTTCGTAATAGGCACGTTCACCAATCTCAAACTGATTAGACGAATAACCAAGCAGATTAAAAATACAATTTAAACTATCCAGATCACGATTCAAAACCGAAAAATCACACCAGGATGTCGGATTAAAGTCAAGCTGCTCTTCCATCAAACCATCTAAAATAATTAGCACTTCTTTCATATCAAAATGCCCTCTAACGCGTTAATTAGCGCTAAATTTTCTGCTCGTGTGCGCACTGCAACCCGATAAAACCCTGCTGATAACCCTACATAATTATCACAGCTACGAATTAAAATCCCATCCTTTAATAATTCCTGTTTCAAATCCAATGACACTTTACATTTGAAAAATAAGAAGTTTACCGCCCCACGATACACTGTCAATGAGTCAAATTTTTCAAGAGCTGTGTATAGGAATTCATTTTCTTCTTTAACATAGGTCAGAGTTTTAGAGATATACTCTGTTTGAGTTAACGCCACCTGAGCTCCGAAATTAGCGACCGTATTAATCGCCCACGGTACCGCGATTTTATTGATTTGTTCAATCAGATGTTGATCACTTAAAACACCATATCCCACCCGAATACCTGGAAAGGCGAAAAACTTCGTCAGTGATTTAACTACGATCAACTGTTTAAATTGATTCACATCACTTATCATACAGTAGTCTTCTTTGTTCTCAACAAAATCTAAAAATGATTCATCCACGACGACTTTTGTCTTAGTTTGGAGTGCTTTCTTTAAAACTTTTAAGATGAATTCTTTCGGTGTTAAAACACCGGTTGGATTATTTGGATTACAAATAAATAAAACATCAATCCCTTCCTTTATCGCGTCTATAAAACCATCTTCTAACTTAAAATCTTCTTTTAAAATATAATGCTCTATCTGACACTCCATCGATTTTAGGGCATCTTCATACTCTGAAAATGTCGGTGCAAACAACAATGCTTTTTTAGGTTGAAGTGCACGAACAACATTAAAAATCACTTCTGCTGCTCCATTTCCAAGTATGATTTGTTCTTCCTTTATATTTTCATAATTCGCAATAGCCCGTTTTAAATCATAGTACGTGATATCAGGATAATGAACAATGTTATCTAATGATTGAATCATGGCCTCTAACACATTCGGACATAGTCCAAGAGGATTAATATTTGCCGAGAAATCAATGATGCTATCTTCAAAAATTCCGTGTAATCTCGCAATCTGTGCAATGTTTCCACCATGGCCTAAGTTCATCTCACCACTCCTCCAATTAATAAGGCAACAATTAATCCTAAAAAACTCACCGTTGTTAAAATCATATTCGTTTGATATAAATCTTTCATTTCAATCGCTTTTGTTTCGTCGCCAATCGTCGGTTTTTCAACCAGTTTACTGAAATAATAATTCGCTCCTCCTAGCTTAATTCCTAAGGCTCCTGCTACTGCAGCTTCTGGATGTGCGCTATTTGGACTGGTATGATTATAACGATCACGCTGATAAATCTGATAACTTTGTTTATAATCTAATCCTAAAATAAATGATGCAATGATAATCAAATAGCCCGTTAATCTAGCTGGAATATAATTAAATAAATCATCCATTTTAGCTGAAACAAAACCAAATTCAAGGTATTTCTCATTTTTATAACCAAACATCGAATCACACGTATTGACTGCTTTATACGCCATCGCAAGCGGCGCACCACCAAGTCCTGCAAATAAAATCGGAGCAATAATGCCATCTGACATATTTTCTGCCACTGTTTCAATCACTGCACGAACAATTGAAGTTTCATCAAGTGATGCCGTGTCACGTCCGACAATATATGATAATTGATGACGCGCTTTTTCAATATCACCGGACTCTAACGTTTTAATCACTTTAAGTCCTTCAACTTTCAGCCCTTTAGCTGAAAGACAGAAATAAATTAAAATACCTTCTACTAAAATCCCGACCATCGGGTGGATAAAGAACGCTATTTTAACGATGATTAACGTGATTAAAAAGGTCGGAACAATAATACAAAGCCACGCAAGTGCTCCTGCTAATTTAAGGTTATTTGAATCTATTTTTCGAAATACACTTTCCAAATTCATCGCCCAACTTCCAATGATTCGAACCGGGTGATATGGATTATGTGGGTCGCCGATGATGACATCAAGGACGAATCCAATCATTAAAGACCACATGCTAAAACTCCTCTAATATCTCTATTTTAATACTTGTCTCTTTTGTAAGACGTAATTTATAACCGCCACCACAACGGGGTTGATACTCATAAAAATGTTTACGTTGATCATAAAACAAATGAAGTAATGTTCCAATCACACCGCCATGACAGACTAACAAAGCCTCTGATTCATGACTTTCTAACAACTCATCCACAAGTAATTCAAGTCCTTTTGAAATTCGTTTATAAAAATCTTGTTTTGACTCTCCTTGTGGACACGAAACTGCTCCCTCTTCATCCATGATCCATTCGATATAGCGCGCATCATCTTTCAACATGTCATACGACTTTCCTTCAAACTCACCGAAATCATATTCCCAAAATAATGGACGCACCTCATAAAAGGTTTGGGGATAAAGGAGTTCAAAGGTTTGATTCGCACGAATTGCACCACTTGTAAAGTTTTTAGCACAAACAGGATAGTTGTAACATTTTTGTTTCTCTTTGATTTCCTTGATGCCGGCTTCGCTTAAAACATCGTTTGTTTTTCCACAGTAAAGTCGTTGTTCATTACTTTTTGTTTTTCCATGTCTGATGACATATAAAATCATATTATTCATCTTTAAGGACCACCTCGATACCACAAAAAATCCGAATAATGCTATTACTTTCACGACTTAAAAATTGCAGGATGCGCCCTACTTCCTCTCTATAAAATCGTTCTTCTTTTTTTAATGGAACGATGCCTGATGAGATTTCATCGCAAACGATGACTTTAGTTTTTAAGTCGTCGAGATGCTCTTCAAAAAATGGTAATGATGAGATGCCATTTAAGGCGTTGTGATAAATAAAGTGGTGAATTCCGTATAGAACTGATTTTGACAAATCAAGGGTGTCTTGAATATAACAAATATCTTCATCCACTACTCTTAATGTTTCTTTTACGTAATTTAATTTTCCGTTATAGGCGCCACCAATTATGAGTTTCATCTTATCACTCCTAAGGTTAGTAATCCGATAAATTCACAAAGAACTAATATATAGCCCGCGACATCTCCGTTAAATCCACCGAGTTGTTTTTGGGTGTTACGTACAAGTAGCAAAGCAGCGATTCCCATGAAAAGGGGAACGGCAATCCCTAATATTCCAACGAGTAGATAGCTCCCCAAAAAGGTGATGAAGTAGATTAGGCTTAAGATAAGAAGGTCAAGGCGCCCAGTTCCTTGTTTAAATAATTTTCCTAGATAGCTTTCACTAATCGTCTCCTTTGTAATTAAAAAGTATCCAACAAGACTTCTTGAAATAATCGGAATGAGAATGAAAAACAGAAAGGATTGTTGATGTGTTAGAAGTGTCTGAAGTGCTGAAAACTGACAAATTAATAATAAGACTAAAGAAATAACAGCAAAGGCACCGACCCGAGAGTCTTTTAATATTCGAATTTTTTCTTCTTGGGAACGTCTTGATAATAAGGCATCACATACATCCATGAACCCATCTAGATGTAAAAATCCTGTCAGTAAAAATGGAATGGCAAGTAAGATAGAGGCGGTTAAAGTTTCCGTGACTTGAAGAGCGGTTAACAACAAAGCCGCCACGTACCAAAGTCCTCCGATGATGAGTCCGATGAAAGGATAAAGTTTCATCATATGACGTGCCGATGATTCATCCCATTCATATTTCGGTAGTGGAATAATCGTGAACATACTGATGGCCATATTAAGTGCGTAATATAAGCTTTTCATGAAGCGCCTCCTTTCCCTTGTGGACAATCGTATTTCCGTAAACACACTCGATGACAACGTCAGCCAATTTTGCGATTTCACAGTTTACATAGCCTAGTTCGCGCCGAAATGTCTCGGTGTACGCATCATAATGAATGGCATCACTAAACAAATAATCTGACACAATGACAAGGTGTTTTGTGTTTATCTTTTTTACGACTTCTAGCATTTGTACACTCACATTTGGATAAAACTCAGCCATTACAAACATTTCATTTGTCATCCACGAGGTTAAGCTATCGAGTAAGATAGTATCCTGTGGATTAATCGTATCGATTATTTTATGAAGCTGTCGCTTTGCTTCTAGTGTTTGAAAAGCGCGGCCTTCACGCTTTTGTTGATGAATTTTGATTCGTTGTTGATCTTCCTCATCATGAGGATTCATCGTTGCAATATAATATAGATTTCCGCCTTCATGTAGCATTTGTGCTATTTTTTCAGCATAATCAGATTTTCCACTTTTAGCTCCACCTACTACAAGGATGATCATATTTCAATTCCTACTCGTGCGGGAATCCCTTCTGTAAACGGATGCTTCACAGCCTTTATTTCAGATACATAATGAGCAAGTTCAACTAATTCAACTTTAGGATTACGCCCTGTCATGACAACTTCTAATGATGTTGGCTTATTCTTTAAAAAATCAACGACCAAATGCACAGGAACAAAGTCTAAATTAACCGTCGCAATCAATTCATCTAAAATGAGAACATCATAGTCTTCTTCGACTGCCTTTTTGGTGACTGCTTTAAAACGATTAGTATGTTCTATTTTTACGATTGCTTTTTCTTCTTCTGTCATATTCCAAACAAATTTTTTAGCTGGCTCACCTTTTACAACATGAAAAAATTCTGATAATTTCTCAATCGATTTTAATTCTCCTGTTTTATTACTTTTTAAAAATTGTGTTAACAATACTTTTTTCCCATGACCAACAGCTCTAAGTCCAAGTCCCATTGCAGCACTTGTCTTTCCTTTACCATCTCCACAATAAATATGAATTAATCCGATTTCCATAGTCGGCCTCCTTAAACTTTATAACTTTCTTCATTCCGCACTTCATCTAAATAATCATCATCAATATGCGCTTCATCAAATGTTGCCATGTTATTCATCATAGCCATTGCAAATTCAATCACCGAAAACGCAATGGGACAACCACTCCCCTCCCCTAAACGCATGCTAAGGTTTAGCATAGGTGTCAATCCTAATTGTTCAATCGCTATGTTATAGCCGATTTCTTCTGATTTGTGCGATGGAATGCAATAATCTTTTACATCTTTATTTAATTTAGTTGCCACTAATGCTGCTACAACTGAAATAAAGCCATCAATGACAACGGGGATTTGGTAATAAGCCGCACCTAAAAAGACACCGACCATTCCTGCAATATCAAATCCACCGACTTTAGCAATCACATCAATTGGATCTTGTGGATTTACTTGATTTAACTCAACTGCTCGTTTTACGACGTGCTTTTTTTTCTCATAGGCAGCTTTCGTAATTCCGCCACCTTTTCCAACAAGCTTATCCACAGAAATCCCCGTTAATCCTTTTAAGACAGCAGCTGAGGTTGTGGTATTTCCAATCCCCATTTCACCCACGCCGAGTAATTGGTACCCCTTTTCTCTAGCTTTTTTAACTGCTTCAATTCCAACTTCAATCCCTTGAACCGCCATTTCATGAGACATTGCGGGCCCTTTATAAATATTTTGCGTTCCTTTCGCAAGTTTTTTATGAATGACTCCTGGAATAATTTCGTCAGAATTAATCCCAATATCAATCACCATTAAATCAGCTTTATTTTGAGCTGCCAAAACTGCAACGCCTGTTTTACCTTTAATAAAATTTTTAGTCTGAGCCAATGTTACAAGTTGTGGAGCTGATGCTACGCCTTCTTCAACCACTCCATTATCAGCCGCCATTATGATAATACACTTTTTTTCAATCTTATTTACAACACGTCCTGTAATTCCGGCGATTTGAATTGAAAGATGTTCTAATTCACCTAGACTCCCTAGGGGCTTTGCTAATGAATCAACTCTTTTTTTAGCTAACTTCTTTGTTTCTTGATTAATGGGTTTGATACCTGCGAGGACTGTCTGTAACAAAAAATCTCCTCCTAACTTTTCTTTTTAAACGTTCACTTTCTCATTCATTTTACAAGATTATCTGAAGGCTTGCATCCTTTATTGTTTATAAACGACAAAAAAAGCCTACCTTACAACTATAAGATAGACTCTCAAATCAAATTTAAATAACATAACAACTACTAATTAATGATTTCCCCACAAAATCATTTCAACTACACACCAAACACTTTTAAAGGCAATTAGAATATGAACCACTCTTTTATTATAACTAGAATCAAATTAAAATTGGTCTGCTACAAGCAGACAAACTATTAATTTGATAAATAATATTTTCATTAATAAAGAGCAAAAAAAAGGAGCGTCAAACGCTCCTAGAAATTTATGAGTTATTGAAGATGATCAATTGCGTATTGTGCTTCCTCCGCTGTAAACTTCTCCCCATATTCTGATGTTAATTGATCATAAATAGCGCTCGGAGACATAGACATCATTTTTTGATAAGTTTCTGCTTTTTTTAACGCATTTTCCTCCCAATCCGCTTTTACATTATCCACCGCGTACTGTGCTTCTTCTGCTGTAAACTTCTCCCCGTATTCTGATGTTAATTGATCATAAACACCAGCTTTAGACATATTCATGGTATTGCTATACGTTGTTGCTTTTTTTAATGCATTTTCTTTCCAATCAACTTGCACATTATCAATGGCATATTGGGCAGCTTCTGGTGAAAATTTCTCTCCATATTCCGATGTTAGTTGATCGTATACTCCTGCCTTAGACATATTCATGATATCGCTGTATGTTGTTGCCTTTTTTAGGGCTGATTTGTATTCTGTTGGAATATTTTCTTCCACTTTTTCCTCTACTTGAGTAGTATTTTCTGTTTTTTGAGTAGTCTCTTCTACTTTATTTACTTGATCCACTTCTTGTTCAATAGTTTGATTTGATTCTGAATGATTTGATGAATCTTCCCCACCGAAAGCTCCAATCATGACAAATAAAATAATCAACCAAAACCACCATTTTTTATAAAATGATTTTTTATTTTTCGCCCCACATTCTGGACATACTTTAGCCTTAGATGCTATTTCTTTAGAACACGTTTTACATTTAATCATTTTTCCCATTATTCAGGTCCTCCTTCGTTTTTTTACTTCTCTATGCGATGATATATAACTTAATTAGATCAGTATCGATTGAAATGACACCTATTGATTATACAAATAACCTAAACCAAAAGGGTCTGCTAGGAGCAGACCCTTTTGGTTTAATATAAAAAATTAGCGTTTCAAAAAATCATTAAGTAATCCCCAAATCATGAATATAATAAAATTATAAACCATTAATCCAGTCAATAAATTATCTTTTATACCCGGAAGTCTCTGTTGAAGCTGTTTATAATTACTGTTGAGTAACGTCATACTAATTAAACAGATAACGAGTGATACATTTTCAATCCAAGTAATGATTGAAGTACCTTGAGTTCCCCCAAATATTAAAAACAGATACCAAAGCGTCGCAATAATGACAAATAGTAGATTTCCACGTCGGTATCCTGGAATTTGTCTAATTTCTTTTAAAACAAGATTTTTAGGTTCCTTGTTAGGAAGAATGTTTAAAAAGTCTAAACAAGATAAATATAGGTTAACTTGTTGCCTAATTAATGATTCTTTTAGTTCTATTGGCCTATGAATCAGTTTGGATAAGTCTGACTTTAATTCATGCACATTTTGATATCGATCATTCGGTGAGAGTTTCGTACATTTATCGATGATTCTCCCAATCTTAGATCGATTTTTTTGATACATATCACCAGTTGTTAATACATTTAGTAACACACCAATCGAGTAAATATCACTGCGTGCATCCGTTTGTTCAAATCCAAATTGCTCAGGTGAAGCGTAACCTTTAGTTCCTAAAATGTGTGTATCGAGCTGGCGATTATTTTGGTAAACACGCGATACATCAAAATCAATCAGTTTCAAAACTCCGTCTGCACTAATCATGACATTGGATGGTTTAATATCGCGGTGGATAATTGGGGGTTTTTGATTGTGTAGTACTTCTAGTACTTCACATAAGCGAATTCCACATTTAATCGCAAAACTTTCATCTAACGGCTCATTCATATATTCTTGTAAGGTTCGTCCGTTGATAAATTCCTCGATAACAATTAAACAATCTTCACATTCAAATATCTCTTCTATTTTTGGAAGATGTCGATTTTTAATATGTTGTAATTTTCGATAAACATCTAGATTATAATTTTTTAGAATTTTCTTAATATAAATTTTACTTGTTAACGAATTTTGAACAAGTAAAACGTCACTTTTAGGTGAATGATTTAATTCAACTAATGTTTCATATAATGAAATTTGATATTCTTGTTCTAGTTGATCCATATAATCCCCTTAACATTGATTTAAAGTTTAACTCATTATACTATTATACTATACAAGTCCAAGTAAGTTTTTAACAGCGTAAAAACTTTTGACTAAATTAAATTTCTAGGACCTAGGAACGATCAAACTATTTCTGTAAATATATAATTTGTGATTTGAGGTGTGAATATGAGCGATAAAAAAACGACAGAGCTTGATACAATATTAAACTTTATTGAAGATGAGAAAATGTTAGATGACTACTTAAAACTTCAATTACCCAAAAACACATTAACGTTTATCAATTATCTTGAGGAAATTCGTTCAAACAAAAACTTAAAGAAAGGCTTGTGGATTGAACAAGCTGATATTTCACGTTCTTATGCATATCAGATTTTTAATGGAACTAAATCTCCTAGTCGCGATACCATTTTAAAATTATGTATTAGCGGTGGTTTTTCCCTTGAGGAGACTAATAAAGCTTTGACTCTTGGCGGATTTAATAAGTTGTACGCTAAGAATCGTCGTGATTCTTTATTAATTTTTGCACTGAATAAACAGTTAAATCTGATTAATACGAATTTATTTTTAGATCGTTATGAACAAGATTCCCTTGGAAATATCGATTAAAAGATAGGTTTTATAGCAATTCCTCTTATCTTTTGATAAAATGAAGTGCATATCATTTGACAAATATTTTTTAAGGGGAAGTTATGGAGAATTATAAGATTGGACAATTAACTAAGACAATGGGAGTGTCTCCTCATTTATTAAAGCATTATGAAAAATTTGATTTAATTATTCCAACGAAAGACCATGAAACTAATTATCGTTATTATGATTTTGGGCAGTTTGGAAGATTGATTCAATCTAAAAAATTTCGTAATATAGGTTTTTCGATTAAGGATACTTCTGACTTAGTTAAAGGAATTGATAATACAAAACTAAATGAGATGCTATCAAAGCATATTGACTCTCTTCAAGTTGAAATTGAAAATTTAAAATTACAACAAAAGTTGGCGATAGATTTATATGATTCGAGTGTAGAATGTGATGAAAGATTAAATCAATGGTTCATTGAAATGATTCCAACTCGATATATTTTAATCCAGAGTGATAATAAAAGATTAATTGAAGAACACCATAGTTTAATCGGAGAAATTAATTTAATTGATCATGCCCCAATTACAGAGTCGTTATTATATATTCCAAAGTCTAATTTAAAGACGGAGGATTTTAGTTATCACTGGTGTTTGGGGATTTCACAAACTGCACTAGATTTTTTACAGTTAGCAGTTGATGAACGATTTATTCGTATAGATTCTTGTCGTGTTTTTACAACTTATTTAAAAGTTAAGATCCCGTATACTGAAAACAAAGTTCTAATTCATGCGATTAAGGAAATCTTCACTGCGTATCCGTTTCATTGTAGTGGGGATATCATCGCTATCTTATTAAAATCGACTTGCGAGGATGAGATTCTGTATCAATATTTTAAAATATATATTCCAATCGACTAACCTGTGTCCTACACTCGGGTTAGTTTTTTTTTATGCTGATTTGAGAATCTGTGTCTATTCCAAATATGTAAATTAATTAGAAAATGAATAAAAAAAGTAGATTTTTTATATTTTTTTTTCACAAATCCTGTTGACTTGCCACTTACCCTCACCCTTAAACTGAGATTGTTAAATAAAACACAAAGTTTATTTGGGGAGGTTATCATCATGAATCATTTTTCTAAACGTGCTGCCGCTGCTTTTTTAGTCATGGCATTACTTACAACTGGATGTTCTGCTAATGAAGCATCAACATCATCTGATTCAGTATCTGAATCAACGCAATCAAAAGGAACACTTAAAGCTGGAACTTATACCGCAACGGGGACTGGAAACAACGGAACCATTACAGTCGAAGTTGTCTTAAGTGAAACAAAAATTGAAAGTATTAAAATTTTAGAATCAACAGAAACGGCAGGACTTGGAGATAAAGCTTTAGAATCTTTAATTGAAGAAGTCGTAGCAAACCAAACAATTGCCGTTGATACGGTAACAGGTGCAACAAATAGTTCAAGTGCGTTATTAACAGCTATTGAAACATGTTTAACAGAAGCAGGCGCTAATATTGAAGATTTTAAAACTGAAATTGCTAAAGTTGGAATCGACGAAGAAATCACAACTGAAATCGTTGTTGTTGGGGGAGGTGCTTCAGGTTCGGCTGCTGCCTTACAAGCTGTTCAAGATGGAGCAAAAGTAACATTAGTTGAAATGACGGCATCTCCTGCTGGTCAAGGAACAATGGCTGGTGGATTATTTGGAACAGATTCAACTCAACAACAAGAACAAGGTAAAACAGTAGATGGTAAATGGTTCTATGATCAATTCGTTGATACAAGTAACTATACTGCAAATGGTGGATTATTATCTAAAGTAATTCAAAACTCTGGACGCACTGTTGACTGGTTAATCGAAAATGGGGTGAATTTAATCTTAGCTCATCCTTCAACTGGTGGATATGAAGAGCATAAGTATACGCATCCTAATTCAACTATCCATGGATATGTAGATGGAGGAACTGTTGCTATTACAACATTACATGAACAAATTGTAGCACTAGGTGGAGAAGTTCTATATTCAACTAAAGCAACAGATTTAATGATTGAAAATGGTGAAATTAAAGGAATTCAAGCTGAGAAAGAAGACGGTGGAATCTTAACAATTAATGCTGATGCCGTCATTTTAGCAACAGGTGGATTTGCTGGAAACGAAGAATTAGTAACTAAATATTTTGGTGAAGGCGTAGGAAAAGGTCGCGTTGCAACAAATATCGGAACAGGTATCGAAATGGCCATCTCTGCTGGGGCTGCAGCAAGTTATGAAGATGCTATTACAATGCATTATGGAGTTAACCGCGGTGGATCATCTTGGGGATCTGCACTAAACTCTGCTTTAATTAATCCATTCTTATTTGTTGATGTTGATGGAAATCGTTTCATGAATGAAGAATCATTTATTTTCGAACCAATTAAAACATCAAATGTTATTAAATCATTACCTCAAATGACAGCTTATGAAATCTTCGATCAAACGATGATCGATATCGTTAAAGAAAAAGGAGCTGCTGGTTTAACTGATGTTTATACTGGTGAATTAGCAACTAATCCAACAGTATTTATTGAAGTTGGACACGAAGTTAACACAGCCGACGCTGCTAAAAAAGCTCATACACCAACGGATATCATGCCTGATATTGAAGCGTTAATTGAAGCAGGAAGTATTATTACTGCAAACAGTCCTGAAGAATTAGCAGAAAAATTAGGAATGGCTCACTTAGTTGATACTATCGCACGTTACAATGAATTATGTGAAACTGGTGAAGATACTGATCACTTTAAATCATCTAAATATTTAGATAAATTAGAAGGAACTTTATATGCTGTTAAAACAACTCCTTCAGTCTTCTTAGGAACTTTAGGTGGAATTGATATTAACGATAATGCTGAAGTATTAGATCCTAACGGAAAAGCAATTAAAGGATTATATGCTGCTGGATCAGAAACAAATGGAGCATATGGAAACAGCTATGTCTTCTTTGAAGGTGGAACTTTAGGATATGCTTATGGAACTGGTCGTATTGCCGGTGCAAGCGCAGCCGCAAGTTTAAAATAAAAAACATCATTGTTTACCTAACATGTCAATCCCTATTACATACATCCCTCTACTATTAGCACTAGTAGAGGGATTTTTTGTACTTTAAGCTTTCTTTTATGTTATTTTTCTCTACCCTAATATCGAAGTCCCGCATATTATAAAATTGGGATGCTATTTATCCTACCCTATTTTAAAGAAGAGTGATAAAAAATGATCTTGATTGGAATGTTACATCATCGTAAAATGCCCACTTCCATTGAAAGAACTTCTTTTTATGCCCTTGCCGCTAAAGAAGAAGGGGTAGATTTTATTTATTTTTCACCTAAAGGGGTGGATTTTAAAAATAAAGTCATTAATGGCTATGTGTATAAAGACGGAATTTGGAAACGTGCAACTAAACGATTTCCTGATGTCATTTTCAATGCAGGGAGTCCTGCAAAGCTTAATCGTTCAAAACAGATCGTTAACCGATTAAGAAAAGAAATTCCATTTACAAGTTATCCAGTAGGAAATAAAATGGCGGTATATAAGCGTTTAAAAAAGGCAAAAGTTTTTTCACGTTACTTAATTCCAACTCAAACAGTTTCTTCAACCCAAGAACTGTTGAAGTTTATACAAAAGAATGGAAAAATTGTCTTTAAACCGGTTGGTGGTCATCAAGGTGAAGGTGTAACCTTTATTGAACGAAAAGGACAAAAGTTCTTAGTTCAATTTGAAGGGGTAGATCATATCTATACCCTATCTCAATTAAATGAATTTGTGTCAAAAAGAATCCTTCATACAAACTATCTTGTACAACGCTATATTAACTCTAAAAATAGTGATGGTGAACCAACGGACTTTAGACTACATGTGCACAAAGATGGAAATAAAAAGTGGATTATATCAGTCATTTATGCACGAAGTTCTACAACAAGAAGCTTAATTACAAATGTTCATCAAGGAGCAAAAGTCGCCGTCTTAGATGACTATTTAAAAGAACACAATCCACGTCATCGAGAAGAAATGAAGAAAAAACTTGAAATCTTCGCCATAAAGCTTGCCAATCACTTAGATGATTTACAGGAAAAATCTCATCTTCATAAATTTGACGAACTCGGAATTGATATCGGAATTGATGAACACAACAATATCTGGATATATGAAGTCAACTGGCTTCCTGGCACTCCACACTCCTTCTATGGAAAGTATGGAATCGAAACTAACACTATTCGTTATGCCGCAAGCTTATGTAAAAAATGATGTGTGAATGAACGTAAGATTAGCAAAAGAATGCTACATCAGAAGATTAGGATAAGAAACTTAGTAATATGACATCAAAAGTATTTCTAATACCTAAAGTTCCTAGTCTTATTTCCTATCATTCCATTTATAAAAGACTTCCCACATACACACTTGGATAAAGCTGAACTACTCAAATGAAATCATCGTCAAAGCTATTAAATTATTGTTTACAAAAGGAAGTAATAGGTAATGAAAACCATTATATTTATAAATAGTAACAAAACCGGCTCTAGTCGTGAAGCTATTAAAGCCGCAGATAAAATGGGATACTTTACAATTTTATTAACTGATAAATCCGGATTTACAAATCGTTCAGAATACCCTGAAATAAAATTAGTGAAACGAGTCAATTTTAAAAACATGGATGAAGTTCGTAACGTCATAAGTAACTTACAAAAAACAGGTAAATTTGAAATTAAATGTATCATTAGCTTTATTGATCAATATTGTTATGTAGCAGCTCAATTAGCAGAAGAATTTGGTCTTAGTCAATTCACAACAGCTGGAATTATGAATATGGAAGATAAGTTATTATCACGAAATGCGGTTAAAAATTCTCCTTATAGCCCACGTTTTATTAAACTAAATCCAAATGAAAGTTTTAGTAAGCGTGAAGTTAAAGACTTAATTCCATTCATGTTAAAATCTCCGTCTTCAGCAGGATCTAAAGATGTTTTTAAAATTACATCGATGGATGAGTTTAACACTTATCGAAAAAGACTCACTAAAAAATATCCACAAGAGCCTCTACTTCTTGAGGAATACCTTGATGGCCCTCAATATTTAGTTGAATGTATGGTTATTAAAAAAAGCGTTCATATTGTCGCGATTATCGAGCAAGAGATTACACTTTACAATCGTTATATCATCACGGGGTATAATCTAGTGATTGATCCAAATCCAAAATTCTATGAATCTCTTAAAGTTGCTGTAAAAGATATCATTGAACTTCACGGGCTTGAAAATGGTTCCTGTCATCTTGAAATGCGCCTCGTTAATAAACAATGGAAGCTAGTTGAAACAAATCCTAGAATTTCTGGTAGTGGAATGAATGAGTTTCTTGAAATTGGATTGGGTATAAATCTTGTAAAAGAAACGTTAAAACTAGCACTTGGTAAAGAGCCTGATTTAGAACCTAAACACAAAAAAAATGCATTTGCACAATATATTATTGTCAAACAAAAAGGAATCTTAGAGCGAGTCTTAGGAAAACAAGCTGCACTTACATCCCCTAATGTTAAATCAGTTTATATTAAACCTAGAAAAGGTACACTCTTAACCCCCCCAGAATCAATGGGAAATCGTTATGCTTATGTTGTAGCGATTGGAAAAACTGAAAATGAAGCCAAAAAAAATGCTAAATATGCTGCTTCAAAAATAAAATTCGTCTTAATGCCTTATACAAATCGTAATGTCAATCGAACTAATACTCGAAATCTTAGTCGAAATTCAAATCGAAAACCAAGACGTTAGCTCTTTAAATTTCCTATTTAAAACTCCAACCCTATTGGAGTTTTTATTTTGGAAAAAATTATCCGTTCGCTCTCAATTCGCATATGATAGCATTGGGGTAGTGTTTTTATCTATCCTAAGGAGAGAAAAATATGATATTAATTGGATATTTAAGCCATCGCAAAAATCCAAGAACGGTGAAGCAGGCTTATTACTTTGCAGTCGCTGCCCAAAAAGAAAATGCAGAATTTTTATTTTTTTCACCAAAAGGGATCGATATTGCAAATCGAAAAATCAATGGATATATCTTAGTTAAAAATCAGTGGAAAAAAGTTGAACGCCGTTTTCCAGATGTTATATTCAACCACGGAAATCCAGGTAAAATGGCTCATTCCCAAGATAAAATTGATGTCTTAAAACAAGAAATTCCTTTTACAAGCCATTCCATTGGATCAAAAATGACAGTTTATTATCGCTTAAAAGAAGCGAAAACTTTTTCAGAGTATTTAATTCCTTCTATTACGGTTTACTCACCTAAAGATGTTTTAAACGCTTTAAATAAATATAAAAAAATTGTATTTAAACCGAATGATGGTCATAAAGGGATTGGTGTGACTTTTATTGATAAATTACCTAAAGGATATAGTGTAAAAGTAGATCATCAGAAATTTATATATAATGAAGCACAATTGATGAGATTTGTGAAACAACGTATCAGAGGTAAAAAACATTTAATACAGCCCTGTATTAATTCTAAGACACGATATGGTGTCCCTTTTGACTTAAGACTGCATGTGCAAAAAGATGGTAATGGTGAGTGGAAAGTTGCCCTAATTTATGCCCGTGTAGCTCGTAATAATTCGTTCGTTACTAATTTAAGTAGCGGAGGATCTCGGGTTCCAATTGAAAAATTTTTACGCCAACAATACCCAAAAGAATACAGTGCCATGAAAAAACGCCTTGAAAGATTTGCATTGGATTTGGCACGGCACATGGATGAGATTCAACAACAAGTTCATTCTGAAACTTTAGATGAGCTTGGTATTGATATTGGTATTGATCAAAATAAACATTTTTGGATTTATGAAGTAAATTGGCGCCCTGGACTTCCTCATGCATTATTTGGAAAAGTAGGTGCTGAGCGCACAATGATTCAGTATACGATTTATTTAGCTAAACAACATAAATCTCACCTCAATAACCGATAAGGATAGTTGTTCCCTTCTTAATTAAGTTCAATTCATTATGATAAAGTTCTACTATTAAATACATCATATTTTTATTCCTTATAATACTTATAGCAAGATTGTCACTTAACTTAACATCGGGAACTATGAAATTCAAATCATAAGGGAGACCCACCCTAAATCATAAGGAGATATTATTATGAAAAAACTTTCAATAGGTACGATTAGAAAGGTGATTCACGGTTCTCTTGTTAAAGGAAATGATAATCTCATGATTTCTTCCGTTGTGACACAAGCAAAACAAGTAGAATCTAGTAATACCCTTCTTTTCTTACTCAATCCTAGAACTTTTGACTGGAGATTTATCAAAAAATACTTACCTTGTGCAATTGTTACAGATCGGCCTATTGGTCACTGTCCATTCGGTAATAACTGTACAATTATCAAAGTTAATAAAATAAAAGAGTCATATTATGACTTTATTGATTTTTATCGTAATCAATTTGATATCCCCGTTATCGCTGTCACTGGAACATGTGGTAAAACAACAACAAAAGATATGACACGTCATATTTTAAAGCATTTTTATAAAACAGAGGGAACCGTGAAGTCTACTAACGGGGAGTCTAAACATCTCTCTTACTTAATGAAATTAAATGATAGTGTTGAAGCAGCTGTTTATGAAACTGCCGTGGCTGCTCCTGGTTATATAAAAAAAAGCTCACGATACTTTAAACCACAAATCGGAATCATCACAAACATCGGTATTGACCACCTTGATCAATGTAAAACACTCGAAGGTTACATAAAAGCTAAAGGTGAAATGGTGAAAGCAGTTGGTGAAAAAGGAACCTTAATCTTAAATGCCGACGATGATAACATTAAAAAAATTAGCTTAGAAGATTTTAAAGGAAAAATTATTTACTATGGTGTAGGCGAGAATGCCGATTATCAGGCTTCAAACATTGAATTCGTACCTAAAGGAATGAGTTACATTTTAACTGTTAATAATAAAAGATACAAAGTTTTCATTCCTGGTTACGGTGTCCATCAAGTTTATAATAGCATGGCTGCCATTGCAGCTGCTTATGAAGTGGGAATTAGCTATCGTGATTCTATTAAACTCCTTCCTTCATTCAAACATTTAAATTCTCACTTTGAAGTTATGAAAGGATTGAATCAATGTCAGCTGATTGTGGATACTTGGAACATCAATCCTACTTCACTCGAAGCAAGTATTAAAACAATGTGTGAAATAGCTAAAAATCGTAAAAAAATAGCGCTAGTTGGTAGCATTGATGCACTGGGGAAAAACTCAAGACAACTTCATCAAAAAGTTGGGGATATGATTTGCCAGTATGATCTCGACGTATTAATCACTATAGGATCCCAAGCTAGATATATTGCTTTGCAATGTCGTCGAAATGGATTTAAAGGGAAAGTATATAGCTTTTCATCAACAGAAGGAGTGCGTCGATTATTGAATCAAATTGTTGATAAAGATACAACACTACTTACAAAATGTTCAATGCATGACCCGGCAGTCATTAACTTCGTAAATAACCTTAAACTTAAAAAATAATAAAAAAACTGTTCAGATTTAAATATACTCTGAACAGTTTTTAAATTCTATTCGACTTCTCACTTTGCTCCTCGAATTATCTCAGTCTAAATAAGTTTTTCACACTCGGAAAACTTTTACTCAAAATAGTGGAAGCTTATTCTCTTAAAGATGTTAGATTGCCCCTATCGTTCTCCTTAGTATCAACAGAAGGGCTTAAGTAGTAAGTCTGATTATAAATGTATGAATTAAAGTTCTTTTGTATATAGAATTGCATATTGCTTAATTTGTATTTTAGGATATGTTATATTTAAAACTAGGAAATCATCAATCTTTTACATTTAATAAAAGATTGTTTATCAATATGTTTTTTTTACTAGGAGGGGCTTTTAAATGTTTAACGATATTTTAATCAAACCAAACAATAATGAACTTCATGTTTATAGTTACTTTGATCGTGAATTTATTTGTAGCGTTAAATTAAATGATAAAATTCAAATAGAATGTTATGATGACATTGTTTTTCTTTCAGGAGAACTTAAACAAAACACGATTACGAATCAACTACATTTAGTTGACCGAAATGGATTTGTTTGCCCTATTGAATTTGGAACAGTTTATAAAAAGCTTTGGTTAATTGAAGATGAATCAATGTTTAATAAATTCTAATTAATGATTACTAAAAAGGTTCAGAACTCAAGTTTCTGAACCTTTTTATTTGATGCTAGTAGCTTTAGTATGACTTGAGTAGAAGTGATAAGAATCAACCCTATACTATTTTATTGGCTACTTATGAACAATGATGCTATCCTCACTTATCCTATCATTTAAAATTGATTTTCGTATACGCCTGATTTTCATCATCCAATTAATATCATTTAAATTTAGTATCTTCCTTTTATAAGTAAATCATTGATCAGTTCACTGATTCTCAGTCTTTCATCGTATACCCATTCAACATCAAATTCAATATTGAAACTTTTACAGAATGAGTAGTATAGGTTAACCTCTTGATAGTAGGTTTCTAAATTTGATAAATTAACTTCACCTAGATGAGGTCTTGGTACTTCACCCACTTTTTGAACAAAATAGCTTTCGATGAAAAATAGTAGCGTCGATAAGACTTCATCATTATGCACATCAATTGGTAACTTCATCAATTTCCATTCCACATATTCATCCAATTTATAACGACGGACTTTATCTAAGACTAAAATATAATCACGGATATCCATCTTACGATAATACAGGGTCTCAACAGGCATTGTACTCCAAAGCGCCAGCTTTTCTTTGAGCGGTAATCCTTCAATCTGAAGTAACACTTCACTTGGTCCAATGACAGCTTGTTCAATCGGGTCATCTTCCATCTCAATCTTTTCTTTTAAAAATGAATAAGAACGTCCATACCCTGCTACATATCCGACCTCATAAATTCCAATCCTTCCTGCTCGTCCTGCAATTTGTTTGACTTCTTGGGACGTTAAAAATCGTTCTTCTTCTCCATCAAATTTGCATAAATTCATGAATACAATGCGTCGAATTGGCAAATTAACACCCATTCCAATCGCATCCGTTGACACTAAAATTAAATTTTTCTTATGCACAAAGTCATAATACTGCATTTTACGAACCTCGGGTGGCAAATCACCATAAATCACACTCGCATTGATTCCCATCTCCTTATACTGTTTTGCTAGCTGTAAAACTTTTCGTTTTGAAAAAAGGATAAAGGCATCTCCTTCTTGTGTATCCTGATGATTAAATGGCTCTTTTTCTATAACTAATGGCACAAGTCTTTCATATTCAATGACTTCAAACTCATCGCCACAATCTTTAATCATTTCAAGTAAGATTTCTTTTGCATTTAACGCCCCACAGACATGAATCTCAGAACATCGAAGCCCTAAAAGAGCACGCGTCCAAGAAGAGCCACGCTGATAATCTCCAATCATCTGAATCTCATCAATAACTGCTACATCGTAAGTCTGATCTAAATTCACTTTTTCAACCGTTGAACTTTGATGGTTTGCTTCGGGAATAATAACCTCTTCCTCCCCCGTTAATAACGTACAAGGTACCCCTTCTTTATTTAACCGTTCATAAATTTCAAGCGCCAAAATGCGAAGAGGTGCAAGATATACACCCTTTTGACTTTGTTTTAAACGTTCAATAGCTCGATGGGTTTTTCCCGTATTCGTCTGACCTAAATGCAAATAAATTTTACGTTTAAGATTTCTTGCTTCCTGATATTCATCTTTAGGGTTTTTGGGAAAATGTGTTTTAAATGAATCCGCCATTAAATTAGGAATATGACTACTGACGAGCGCCGTTAAAATACCCGATGATAAATACTCTGGAAGATGCGATTGAACAATTTCATCAAATTCAAAGCTTGTATTATTTTTGTCATTATAGTCTTCTAATAATCGAACTGATATTTCATCTAACAAGTCGCGATATTCCTTATACACTTGATGATACCCTTTAAGCGATTGACCATCCATTTCAGTCAGCACCTTTAACTTTTTTCGAACTGCCGCCTCGTGATTCCACAGGTTTCCTATCTTAGTGTGGTGCACGACTTGTTTAATGCCGAATAGCTGTTCTTTTAATTGTTTGAGGTCACGGATTTCACGTCTATTTTTTTTCATAATCATCACCTTCAACAAATTTCGACTTTCTACTCATTATTTATAGGATGGTCATTTTTTAAAAAACATTGCTCACTTTTTACTTTTCTTTTTATATGCTATACTAACAGTGTTGAAAAAATTTTTTATAAACTAAGGAGTTGTTTGTTTGATCAAGCATCGTAAAATGGATTCCGTCCTTTAAGAGAGGACATCCAATTTGTCCTCCCACAGTAGCAAAAATCGTACTACTAACTTATTAGAGGATTTAAAAATGAACTTAACGATTAGAACTGAACATGAAAAAGAATTTAACCAAATTTATGACTTTGTGCGTATAGCATTTGAAACAGCTCAAGTATCAGATGGAAACGAGCAAAACTTTGTCAATGAGCTTCGCGCCAGTGAAAACTATATTCCTGAACTTGCCTTAGTCGCTTTAGTTGATGGAAACATTGTTGGACATATCATGTTAACAAAATATATCGTTCAAGATTTGAATCAAAATCATGACGTTTTATTACTTGCTCCACTTTCTGTTGACCTAAATTATCGCGGTCAAGGTATAGGTTCAAAACTTGTCATGAAAAGTTTTGAGCTAGCTCGTAAGATGGGATATACAGCTGTTGTATTAGTTGGGGATCCTGCTTACTATCAACGATTCGGCTTTAAATCTTCTGTTGATTTTGGCATCAACTGTCATGAAATTCCTGCTCAGTACGTTCAAGCTTGTGAATTAGTTGAAGGAAGTTTAGATAACGTCTTTGGCACTCTTACATTCTAATGAAAACACCTTTAGGAAACTCCCTAAAGGTGTTTTATTTTTAGTCCAAGTAGTGTCGCTAATTGAAGAGCCTGTTCTGGTGAGACACTTAATCCTTTTAAATTTTCCATTGGAATCACAATTCCGTCTATCTTACAGTTTGAAAAATCGAGACCATTCAATGAGGTGTGAATAAATTCTGCTATCTCTAATTGATTTTCTTCAAATGCAACTTTATTAAACTGACATTCATTAAAACTTCCATGTGAAAACTGATTACTTAGTAAATTTACTTTTTTAAACGTTGAAAAGGAAAAGTTGATATATCGTCCGCTATTTTCTTTAAATAGTGTTTGTTGGATGCCACAGTTTGAGAAATCACTTCCTGTCAGACGACAGTTTTGAAAAATACAACGATGTATAATTCCATCAGGCATTTTAATATTAGACAAATCACAGTTTTCAAAAATCGTATCCGTTAAATCAATATGGTCAAATTCACATTCTAAAAACACAACATTTTTAAAATGACATTGATTTAAACTTAGACGCTCAATGGATAAATATGAAATTTCTTCGTTTTCAAATTGCATCCCATGAATGTAGTAGTCTTCTGCCAAGCACTCTGTGAAGGTAAGGTTATGATTTAATTTCCCTGTTCTTTTCGGTTTCTCAATTTTCTCCATTGTCTACTTCTCCTCTACTTATAAATCATTTCGTATAATCTATTTATTTTCTCATTTAAGGTATGTATACTAAAAATTCCCGCTTCTTTGATATATTCTTTCCCCTCTATGAATAGAATCGTAGCGGGAACGGAATAGACGCCAAAGTGTGATGAAATTTCAGCATCCTTATTCACATCTATTATCCGCATTTCAATTTCAGGATACTGCTCTATTATTTTTCCTACTTTCGGTAATAACGCAAGACAAGCACTACATTGGCTTCCTTTAAAATAGAGCAACATCATTTGATGTGTTGAAAGTTGTTGAAGCAACAAATCTTTATTCATATAGGGCTCCTTTTTGTCTCATTCTTAATAAGTATTATTATATCCTGATATAGTTTTAATCTCACCTTAATTTATAAAAAAGGTTCGCTCTTATTGAGAGCGAACCTTTTTGGCTTAATCGACTGATTTAAGTGATTCTACCATTTCGATTTTTTTCAATTTATAATACATTGCAAAGTTTACTACGAAGGCGAATAAAATAGTTAAGCCTGCTGAGTAAATAAAACTTAGTGGAGCAATTTGTCGTCCAAACATCATATTATCAAGTTCGACTGTGAGCATGATATAACGATGTAGTAAAATTCCAAGTCCAAGTCCAACAACCGTTCCAATCAAGGTTAAAATGATATTTTCTCGATAAATATAAGCTGAGACTTCTTTATCATAGAATCCTAATACTTTAATCGTTGCAATCTCACGCATACGTTCTGAGATGTTAACATTCGTTAAATTATACAAGACGACGAATGCTAAAGCTCCGGCAGAAATAATCATTAATAAAACGACATAGTTCAAATTCTGAATCATGTTATCAAAATTATTTCCAATCGATGAGTTCCAACTTATCCCACTTACACCCGCTTGATTCATATAATCTGATGAAACCGCCTCTTCAAGTTCTAACGTATCATCATTAGCAACACCTAAAATACTTTCAAATGTTGGCGTCTCATTAAATAATTCTTCATAATAAGTTGGTGATAAATAAACATAATGGAATAAATAATTTTCAACAATTCCCGCTACTTTAGCCTCTGCTTTTTTACCATCGGCATTTTCAATCGTCACATTATCTCCAACTTTAACCCCCAATTGTTTACCTACTTTCTCACTCAACACGACTCCATATTCTGGAAGTTCAACCTTTTCTTGTGTCACACGATTTCTGAGTGAAACAAATGGATCTAAATCAGCAACTGAATGGGGAACGAAGACATTAACATCTTTTGTCACGTCATCATCAGATAGTTTACCATTCTCACTATGAATTGATAAAACGCCCTGAATTCTCGGATCATTTTGTAGCTCAGTAACTAGTGCTTTTTCATCTGAAAGTGAAATATCTTTATTTAACTTCATCGTCATATCATATTTAAATATTTCTCCAAATTGCGTATCCACAATTGTACGAATTGAATCTTTAACTCCAAATCCTGTTACAAGTAACGCCGTACATCCCGCAATTCCAAAGACTGTCATGAAGAAACGTTTTTTGTAACGGAATAAGTTTCGTACCGTTACTTTCGCAATGAAGTTTAGGCGATTCCAAATGAATGGAAGACGTTCTAGTAAAATTCTTTTCCCTTCTTTCGGTGCTTTAGGTCGCATTAAAATAGATGGTGTTTCTTTTAATTCCGCATTGACTGCAAAGAATGCTGATAAGGTTGTGACCCCTACTGCAATAAGTGTTGCAATGATTACCAATGGCCAACTAAATACTAAAATAGTATCTGGTAAAGTATACATCATACCATAAGCATCAATCACAACATTCGGGAAAACATTAAATCCGATTATGGTTCCTAAAATTGCCCCTGTCATACTTGCTAGTGCAGCATAAACTAAAAACTTCGATGCAATTTTGACTTTACTATATCCTAATGCTTTTAACGTTCCGATATTTAATCGTTGTTCATCTACCATGCGTGTCATTGTTGTTAAACAAACTAAGGCAGCAACTAAGAAGAAGAAAATCGGGAAGATTTGTGAGATGGCTTCAATACTCGAAGCCGCATTTTTATAATCTACATATGAATAATGAGAATCTCGATTTAGCACATACCATTCTGGATAAGTCATATCATTAATTTGATCCTGTGCTTCTTGTAGCTTTTCTTCGGCCTCTTTAAATTGTTCTTCTGCTTCGGCTTTTCCATTTTCATAGTCCGATTCAGCTTTAATTAATTCTGCTTCACCTTTTTCAATTTCATCTTCTGCTGTCTTAAACTGTGCATAAGCATTTGATTTTTCCGTTTCTAATTTAGCTTTTTGCTCTGCTAATTCTTGTTTTGAAGCTTGAATCGTACGTTTTCCAGCTAAAATTTGATTTTCTCCATCAATTAAGGCTTGTTTATTTTTCTCAAGTTCAGCTCTTCCGGCATTTAATGTCTGTAGCGCTGATTCATAACTTTGTAAGATAGGAGCAAGTTGCGCTTCAATAGCCACTCTTTGTTCATCTGTTAAATCTGGATTTTGTAGTGAGGCTTGTAGTTGATTTTTATAGGCATCAAGTTGTGCAACTTGTTCTTCCCCAGATTTAAGCTGTGCCTCAGCAGCTGCTATTTGAGACTGTGCACTTTCTTTTTGAGCTAAAAAATCATTATACGCACGATTTAACTCATCCTCTGCTTGTGTTAACTGTGCTTCCCCCTGTGCAATTTGTTCCTCAGCTGATTGAATCGTACTTTCAAACTCTGCTTTATTAGAAGCAAGTTGAGCTTTTCCGTTTACTAAATCTTGTTTCGCTGTTTCGATTTGACTTGCGGCATCCTCAAGTTCTGCTAGTGCCTCTGCTTTTTGCCCCTCGTATTCTATTCGATTTTTATCAAGTTCTGACTGTGCTTCTTCCATCACTTCATCATATCGATGCTTTGTTTGAGTTTCGCTTAGCACTTCAATTTCATCTACTACGTGAGACACTGTGTCTTTATACTGATCTGAGAATGTATCAAGAGCTTTTGTGTTCGATAAACTCACATACATTTCAGTATAGATATCTGATTTAAAATCACTTTGTGGAATCATCATAAAGCTTGAGATATTTCCGCTCCCGATATTTGATGTTCCTTTATCTGCTGACAAATAATATGGCGTTTCAACAATTCCAACGATCGTATATTCAGTTGTTTTTAATGTATCACTTAACGGGTCATCTGTCCCTGATTGTAATTGTATTTTTGAACCTAGTTCAATTGAGCCAAGATATTTACTTTTTTCAACAACAGCTTCTCCAGATTTTTCAGGTAATCGCCCTTCAACTAGTTTAACTTGGTTAATATAATCTGGATTATTTGAATTTAAGTTATCAATTGGTAAGGCATGCAATCTGATAACTAATTCATTATCTTGATATTTTGTTAAAACATCTTGTGTAAAGGTTGGAAAAACCCCTGACACATCATTTAAACCTTTAACAGCTTCAACATCCTGATCGGTGAAACCAAGGGTAGAGATTAATCTCAAATCCATGAAATTATAATCATCATAGTATTGATCTACTGTCTTTTGCATAGCAAGCGGAGCAGATTTGATTCCGACAAAGAAGGCAACGCCAAGAGCAGAGATCATTAGAATCGACATAAATCTTCCTAATGATTTTTTGATATCACGGAAGGTATCTTTTGTTAAACTCTTACTCATTCTTACCACTCAATCCCTTCTACTGGCATTGGGTTTTCGTTGATTTCGATCTTAGCTACTTTTCCATTACGAACATGGATAATTTTATCCCCCATCGGTGCAATAGCTAAGTTGTGGGTAATCATAACGACCGTCATCCCCATTTTACGACATGTATCTTGTAATAATTTTAAGATTGCTTTTCCGGTATTGTAATCTAATGCACCGGTTGGTTCATCGCATAATAATAATTTTGGATTTTTGGCCAATGCTCGTGCAATAGCAACACGTTGTTGTTCTCCACCCGACATTTGAGCAGGAAAGTTATTTTTACGATGTCCAAGTCCCACTGCCTCTAAAACCTCTTGAACATTTAACGGATTTTCACAAATCTGAGTTGCTAGTTCAACATTCTCAACAGCTGTTAAATTTTGAACTAAATTATAAAACTGAAAGACAAATCCGATGTCATGACGACGATATGTAATTAATTCCTTATTTGAATAATTATTAATTTCGTTTCCATCAACTAAAATCTTTCCACTGCTGGCATGGTCCATTCCACCTAATATATTTAAAACAGTACTTTTTCCCGCTCCACTTGCCCCAGCAACAATGACAAATTCACCTTTATTAATGGAAAAATCAACACCGCTTAAAGCTTCAATTTCAACTTCTCCCATTTTGTAAACTTTTTTTACATCTTTAAACTCAATGTAACCTGCCATCTTATCACTCCCTATTTTGTTTCCTTATATTTTTAGCATCCTGAGATAGCTTACTCACAGATTTGAGCATTAATGCTAAATAAACAGATTATTGACTTTTGAACATATGTCTATTATTATTCATTTTAATAAAATGTACAATAATCAATCTTTTACACCGTGTTAAATAATCAACATTCTTTAACTATATGTTCAATAAATAAAAAAAGAAGGGATTATATAAAATGAAACCTAAACTAGAAGACCGCCGTGTTAGGAGAACAAAAAAACTATTAAAAGAAAGTTTTATTGAATTAATGTCTGAAAAACAAATCAAAGATATTACGGTAAAAGACCTTACTGAACATGCTGATTTAAATCGTGGAACTTTTTATCTTCACTATCTCGATATCTATGATTTATTAAATCAGCTTGAAGATGAAGTCATCGAAAATGTTTCAATGATGATCCAAGATTTTAATTTTAGGAATTCTAATCAATCGACTTATTTATTACTAGAACAACTCTTTGAATATATTTATGATAATAAACATATTTTAAAAACCTTTTTGCGGAGTCATTCACAAGGACATTTTTTTAATAAAATCCAACTCTTAATTAAAACGATAGGGCTTGATACACTGAAAAGTCTTTATCAAGAAAGTGATTCTATTGAGTATACTTTATTCCTATCCTTTGTTTCAAATGGCGTTATTGGTGTTACAGAACAATGGATTTCTGATGGTATGACCCTAACACCAAAAGAAATGGCACTATTAATTGATAATATTATCAATCATGGTGCCAAAATCCTTATTCAAAAATAAAAAAAGAACTGTATCCTGTGATACAGTTCTTATACAAAGAAGAAAGACAAAAAAAGTAAACTAAAAATGAAAAAATTAAGCGCATAAATAGCGGTAGAGAAACTTAGGAGAAGAAGAACTTCTACTCTTCTATCATATACAGTTATTCGCGATGTTAGACTGTTTTTTTTATTTTCTCCTATCAATCGTCAGTTTTTTTAAATTAATTTGATTTTTTTGTTGCATTTTATCTCTATACGTGTTATTCTATAAAACCAACCCCTTGCGTTAAGACAAGGAATGTTTCGAAGGTTGAAGGAAGAACAATTTCCACGTACTGTTCTTGATGTGTTTTTGCATATATCATCGTCGGTAATGATGATAACCGAAGCATTCACAAAAAGGAAGTAATTACCACAAAAGATAATTACGAGCGCTTTTTCATAAATAGAGCTCAGATTGACAACATAAATGATGAGAGTCATCTCCTCACAGAAACCAATATGAAGGCTAATTCCTTAGATTCCTAAGGAAACGTGGCCACTAGGCTCTGTTTATTTTTCTTGTTTAAACGCACATGCGTTTTATAGGAAGAAGGCCTGTAAAACCTTTGGGGTTAATAAAACACCAAAGGAGGAATTTGTAATGAAACAAATTCAAATGTTAAAAGATGCAGCAAAAGGTTTAGTAATTGGAACAGCTTTATTCTATGTTACACCACATGTGATTAACATCATCGCAATGTCAGTTGCAACAAAATAATTTCATAAAAAATCCCACGATTACATATCGTGGGATTTTTTATTATTGTTCTAAATGATTATTTGGATGATTAATATTATCGACAAAATCTTTTGCTTTCTCCATTAAATCTTCTGTTTTATTAGCTACTTTTTTAGAAGCATGTTGAACACCTTGTACCATATCCTCTGCTAACTCTTCAGCACCACGAGCTGCTTTTTTAGCACCTTTTGAAATACCGTGAGCCATATCTTCCGCTAACTCTTCAGCACCACGAGCTGCTTTTTTAGCTCCATATTTTAAATCTTCAGCTAAATCTTCAGCTTTATTTGCCACTTTTTTAGCTAAATGTTCTGTATCTGTTACAACCTTTTCATATTTATCATGAGTTGACATAAGTATACCTCCTTAAATTGACTATAAGACCGTTTGAAGTGTTTCTCTTAAAATATCCACTGATTTATGAAGTTGATCGCGTTCTTCTTTTGTAATATTTAAATTATATACTTCACGTACTCCATTACGATTAATAATGGCAGGAACTCCTGTGAAGATATCTTTAATTCCGTATTGTCCATTTAAATAAGCTGAAACTGGTAAAACACAATTTTCATCATTTAAAATAGCTTTGACAATACGTGTTGTACACATCCCAATACCGTAATAAGTTGCACGTTTACGATCGATAATGTGATATGCTGCATCACGAACATTCACATAAATTTGCTCTAAATCTTCAAATTTATATTGTGGATCGTCTTGAATAATATCTAGTAAAGGTTTTACCCCAACTGTTGTGTGAGACCATAAAGGTGTTTCTGTATCACCATGTTCCCCAACAATGTATCCATGCACGTTACGTGGATCCACATTTAAATATTTACCAATTTCATGTCGTAAACGAGCTGTATCAAGCGTTGTACCTGTCCCGATGACACGATGACGTGAAAGACCCGATTCTTGCCAGGCAACATATGTTAAAACATCTACTGGATTACTTGCAATTAATAAAATTCCATTAAATCCTGATTTCATCACATTTTTAACCACATCGCGCATAATTTTAGCATTACGTTCAACTAAAGCTAAACGTGTTTCTCCTGGTTGTTGATTAACACCAGCTGTTACGACAACAATATCTGCAGTACCACAATCAGCATAAGTTCCTGCCCAAATTTCAGTTTTATCAGGAGCAAAGGCAATACCATGACTTAAATCCATTGCTTCTCCTTCTGCTTTATCATGGTTAACATCAATTAAAACTAGCTCCTCAATTCCACCTTGATTAATAATTGAGTACGCAAAACTCATTCCAACAAAACCTGTTCCGACTAATACAACGCGTCTTACTCCACTTTTCAACTTTTACACCTCTAATCAATCTTACTTTTATTGGTAGCCTCTTTAGAGTCACGCTACTATCTTTAGTATTTAAATCAACATCAGATTTATGCGAAAAAAATTGAATTTTGGTGAATTAAACTAAATTACGTAAAATAAAAAAACTATTGAATTGGCTAACTAAATCACACAACTGATCCCTTATTTTTCTACTATACGAACCTTATCCCTTTCCGCACTTTAATCAGCTTAAAAAAATGAAGATTACCTCTAAAAAATTTATCAAATCATTAAAAATATATCCAACTTTTGAATTAAATTTAAATTTCATTTTTTAGATATAGCTTTGAGTTATATACAAAATTATCTATTTTTACCTTCCATTAGATGTGCTATACTTATTTCAATTCATACATTTAGGGGGCTTTCTTCATGGAACAATTTAGCTTAACAATTGATCCACAACCATACAGAGATTTAGCTTTTTGTTATTGTGGAATGCATGAATGCGAACCTGGACATTCGTATGGTCCAGCTATCCGTCCAACATTTTTACTTCATTTTGTTTTAAAAGGTAAAGGTGCCTATTATTTAAATGATCAAAAATACGAAATTAAAAAAGATCAATGCTTCTTAATCCGCCCTAATGAATTAACTTTTTATCAAGCTGACCAAGAAGATCCTTGGACTTATATTTGGGTTGGATTCGATGGACAGATGGCAAAAAAATATTTAGAACATGCTGGTTTTATTGATAATCGCTTAGTATTAAATGTCCATGATTGTGAAACCTTGAAGTCCTATGTCGCAGAGATGTTAAATTGTAATAAATCAACTCATGCGAACGAATTAAAATATCAAGGGCTTCTTTATCTCCTTCTTTCTAAACTCTCAGAATCGAGTCATATTCAAACAAAACAACCAAGCCTTCAAGAAGATAATCACTATGTGAGTAAGGCCATTGAATTTATCGAAAATAACTACTTTAACTATATTAAAGTAAGCGATATTTCCCACTATCTATGTTTAAATCGCACTTATTTAACTTCACTTTTTCAAAAGCATTTAGGAATGTCCCCCCAGAACTTTTTGATTCAATTTCGAATGACTAAGGCGGCAGATTTATTACTTCAAACCGATTTATCTGTCGCTAATATTTCGCACTCTTGTGGATACAGTGATCCCCTTGCTTTCTCAAAAGCTTTTAAAAAAGCAAATGGGATTTCACCAAGTGAATACCGTCATTTAAACCATTAAAAAGCCAGGATCGCCTGGCTTTTACTGTATATGATAAGGTTGTAAGTCATTAATGAAAGGTAATTTTTCTAGTAAATACGTTGCTAAATTAACCCCAGGCCCTACAAACAGAGTCAAAATAATTGTTCCACCCCCAATAGGACCTTGCAATAACAAAGCAATAATCATACAAATAGCATTCATCATTAGTTTAGCTGTTCCAATTTTCAGGTTACTTACTTCGCTAATAGAAACCGTAATATCATCATTTGGATGAGCCGGTAATTTAGGCTTTAAGTAAAGTGCTAATCCTGTGCAGACCAAAATAACAGCGATACTAAATACTACAATTTTTTGCATTAACGTTTCAGGTACAATAGGACTCACAACAAACACCCAAAACTCAGTTCCGATAGCCATAAAAAAAGCCGTAATCAACGTTGTGAACTTTGGTCTTTCACATCTGATACAAGTTGAAATCGCAATTGCTAACAAAGCCATGACAAAAATAACAATTGAAAGGTTAATATTAAGTCGGTGAGCCAAAGCGAAATTAATTGAATCAATCGAACCTGCTCCTAAATCAGATTGTACCGTCAACGAAACCCCAAGTGTTAACATCATAATACCTATCAAATACAAAACATAATCCCTCTTATTTCTCTTCATCTTTTTATCCCCTCTTTTACTAAATCATGACTAATTATAGCGTTTTTTAAAAGAGTTAAACATCTCAAAATGTTTGAATTAGATGGTCAAATGTTAGGTATTGAATAAGAGAAACTCTCGCCCTGATGTGCGAGAGTTTTTCTTATTTATGCCCTATTGATGTGACTTGTGTTAATTGAAACTCACCATTGTTTAAAGAAATGTTAAACGCCTGTCCAAATCCTTTAACAAGCCGACCTTTAAGTGGGACTAACTCAAAGAAATCAAAGTCTAATGTTTTTAAAACCATCATCATTTGAGCTCCTTGTCGTCCATCAAATAATTCTAATAACTCCTTGCTTGACTCAACTTTTGAAGCTATACATTCAAAAGAAACGCGTTCTCTTGCAAAGACCGTTTTACAAGCTGCTTCATCTTCAATTAGCATGACTGAACACTGTGGATTTTGCACTAAATTATGATAATGTGCGGCAGCCTTACTAATATAAATATAGATTTTTTGATTTTTCATCATAAAAGGTGCATAACTAATTTCAGGCATTTTATTTTCATTTAATGAACTAATCATTAAACTTTTTTGATTTAATAATGTTTCCATTTTTTACATCCTTACTATTTGATATTTAATATTTTTTCAATAACGAAAAGCATCCCTCTAAATCCGATATAGGGCGTATATGGATAAATTAAAACTTGATTTAAATTAGGGTTACTAACCTGTAACTCTACTTTAGCTTGATGTTCCATCTCTAAGCTTGGACCATCTCCACAAATCATGAATAATTCTTTAGATTTTAAATATTTTATTCTTTCTAATTCAGGACGACCAGATATCCAATCTGCTTCTACTTCCGTTTGGTACAATACTTCTAAACGATCAGTAGCAAGTCCTAGCTCTTTTAAAATAGCGTCAAATCCTAGCACCGTATCATAGTCACCAAAAATCGCGCATTCCTTTGTTTCTTTATAAAATAAAAATTTGCGTTTTAAACTAAACAAATGCTTTTTTACTGCTTCAACTTCTGCATTTAGATACTCTCGATTCACTTCATACCCATCGATTTTATTAACTGCTTCAATAAAATCAATCGTATTTTGAAGACCATATACATGGTGATAAATATACGGAATTCCGTAAGTTTTCTCCATCCACTTAGCAGCTTTCAAGGCTTCTTTGCGCATAACAATATTTAAAGACGCACGACTAGCCTGTTCAATTTCTTCAACAGTTGTCTCACATGTGAAAACTGTTTGAACTTCCTTGTTAAAGAAGAGCTTCATCATACGTTTCATTTCTTCAACATCAGAAGCATAATTATATTTATCAATCGTACAGCCTAAAATATTATATTTATTAACATCACGAGGATAATCACCAACTAACTTCTTCACGAGTAATTCTAATGTTTGTTCAACTCCAATATGATATTGATGCTTAAGCCCTCCAGTCGTGATGGCAATAAGTTTAGACTGAACTTGACTTTGTAAATCGCTACACACACTCTCAATATCCGCACCAATAATTGAGGAAATCGAAGAAGCCATGACAAAAATGTATCGAGGTTTAATATTCTCATCAACCTCTAAAATAGCTTTTTCTAATCGATCATACTTTCCAAACGTTACATCACTTTGATCCATATGGGTTGAATAAATACGAGAACCTTCCCCTGCATTCAAACTTCCAATTCCCTCAACTGCATAGTGAGTTGTTCCTGCAGGGCCAAACTCAATGATACAGGTATCTTTAATCGAACAAAGCGTCCAAATCGATCCCATCCGATCATTTGCAACCGGATAATATTTACATAGCTGCATGTTTGCCACCTCCCATTGGTTTAGAATCTTCAGTCATTAACTTAATCATATCTTGCATGACACCAATTGGGAGCTCATAACCGATTTTTTGAGCGTGAGCATCAAAGGTCATTTGCATCATTCCTTTTTGTTTTAATAACATTGGACTTTCATGACCTACATACAAATCTGCCCCAATCGTATCGTATAACTCTCGTAATGGCGCAATATTTGCAATACGACTAATATAAGGATTATAGCCTTTGTCTAATAAACTCTCCTTATAAGGTGAATCTTGCTCATATAATTCTCGTAATTGAACAAAGACGGGTTCTAAGCCTAAATCACTTAAGAAATCGACCATTTCAAGTGCCATCATTGGCGTATTTCCATAAATTAATTTTTTCCCTTTTAATAGTGAATAACATTTCATGGCTAACTGTTCGTAACGTGCCTTAACTTGTTTTAAATCTCGTGAAAAATCAATTTCAAGTATTTTCGATAACTCTTCATAATTTTTAGAAATAGTCTCTACATTTAAATGCTTATCAAAGTATAGATACTCAATATTAAATTTTCGCTTCATTTCTTTCGCTAAATCTAATCCAATCATATCTGTAACAATGTTTAACTTAGCAGTTGGAGCCTTTTTTATTTCAGCTATTGTACAACTTGAAGGGATAACGGTTTGGATTTGAACATCATATTTTTTTAATAACTGTACAAGTTCTGTTTCCTCTACCTTATCCTGACGATGTCCAATAATATTAACTCCTTCTTGTACCTCAACTTTTTCCATCGCATGACTTAAAGACTTTAAGGCTCGTGACATACCAGGAATATGTGAATTACATTTAAAATGTTCAGTGTTCACAACAAATATCGGAATCCCTACCTCTTCCTCAAGTGTATAAGGAATAGATGAATAATCCTCCCCTATTAACTCTGGAACACATGTCGTAACGAGCATGACTGCATCAGGATGTTCTATTTCAATAATCTCTTTTACTGCCCTCTCAACCTGTGCCACGGCACCAAATACGACTTCTTTATCATCAAGCACTAATGAATAAACACTATCTTTTCCTTTTTGACGATGATAAGCAAAGTTTTTCGTATAGTACGTACATTCACTTGTTCCAATGACAATCATTGTCATATTTTTAACATAAGATGCCGTTAAGGCAACGCCAAATAAAGGGCAATGTGTTCCTGGGAAAATAGCATGTGATAAACTTTTAATATCTTGGTCCGTCTTAATTTCACTCAGACGATTTAAACTCTCTAATGTATACATAACGATCCTCCTTTAAGCGGTCTTAATCGTTTGAATCGGATGAATACGCGGTTTATTTGAAATAGGATCGTTATCAATATCACATTCAATTTGATAAACATGCTTAATCATCTCTTGATTAATGGTTTCTACCGGTGTTCCATCTGATACGATTCTTCCTTGTTTCATAATCACTAATCGATCACTATATCGGCTAGCTTGGTTAAGTTCATGTAATACCATCACAATGGTTATCTTGAATTTCTCATTGATTTCACGCACAAGTTCCATAAGCTCAAGTTGGTGTGAAATATCAAGATAAGTCGTTGGTTCATCGAGCAGTAAAACATCAGGTGTTTGACAAAGGGCCTGTGCAATATAGGCCCTTTGTCGTTCACCACCAGATAAGGACCCAATAGGTTTATGTTTATAGTGTGCTAGCCCTGTTTGTTCAATTGCCCATTCTACTAATTCTTGATCTTCTGTCGTCTTACATTCAAACCATTTCTTATGCGGTAAGCGACCAAAATAAACAAGTTGCTCAACGGTTAAATCAGTCGGTGCTAAATTATGTTGTGATAACAAACATATTTTTTGAGAAATAAATTTATTTTTAAGTTTGGACAGCTCGTTATTTTCCAGTAAAACAGCCCCTCCCATTGGTTTAATCATACGTGATAATGTTTTAAGTAACGTTGACTTTCCACACCCATTTGGACCAATAATCGAGACCACTTGTCCTTTTTCAATTTTTAAGTTCAAATCTTTAATAATGATTTTATCCTCATAGCCAGCTGTTAAGTTCTTTGCTTCAATCATACATCAGTTCCCCCTTTTTCTTAATAAATATAAAAAGAATGGACCGCCTACAATCGACATAATTACCCCTACTGGAATTTCAATTGAACCACCTACTGTTCTTGCAAGTGTATCTGCAATTAAAAGTACAATTCCGCCAAGGACCATACTAAATGGAATCGTATATTTATGATCACTTCCCATTAACATTCTTGAAATATGTGGAACAATTAATCCGACAAAACTAATAATTCCAACAACAGCAGTCGAGGTAGCTGCTAAGAAAACAGCAACTAGTGAAATAATAAGTCGTGTTCGATTCACATTGAATCCCAAATTTGTCGCAGATTCTTCTCCAAGTTGTAAAACATTCGCACTTCGAATTAAAAATAAAGACAAGATTAGTCCAATGACGGAATACCAAACTAACATGTGAACATCTTGCCATGTTTTTGTTGCAAGACTCCCATTTAGCCATAAAATCGCACTTTGAATTTTATCACTATATAGTGTGGATAATAATGAGATAAAGCCTCCTAAGATCGTATTAATAGCAACCCCTGCTAAAACAACACGTTCAGGCTTTAATCCATTTTTCCATGCCATCATAAAAACTAATGCACAAGCAACACATCCTCCAATAAAGGCAGCAACAGGTAAGATACTTGCTAATTGTGGGGCTGTTAATAAAATGACAATTGCTGCGACACTAGCTCCACTTGAAACCCCTGTAATTCCTGGGTCTGCAAGTGGATTTTTCATCACTGATTGGAGTAAAATTCCTGAAACAGCTAAATTTGCTCCGACTAATGTCGCTAAAATATTTCGTGGTAATCGCATTTTATAAACAATGGTTGTCACAACCTTGTTATCGTTATTTTTTAAGGCACTTAAAATTTCACCTAAACTTAAATTAACACTCCCCACCGTTGAAAAGACAAAAATCAAACTCAGTAAAGTGATGAAAGATAAGATAATAATGATATATTTTTTATCTATTCTCATTTTTAGTTACCGTATAAGATTTCTCCAAGTTTTGTGATTGCTTCTGTTACTTTTAAATTTGCTGAAACATTGAAGATAGTTGAATCTAAATCATAAACTTTCCCATCTGCAACCGCATCTAATTGTTGATAAGCTTCATTTTTATCAAATGCTTCATCGAACATTTTAGATGTTTCTTCGATATTTCCGTGGGCAAAGCGTAAAACATAATCAGGATTTTGTGCTAAAATTTGTTCTAAACTGAATTGGATATATGCTGATTCAATGTTTGTATCAATCTCTGATGCAATATTAATCGCACCTAATGTTTTTGCAAGGTCTCCTAAATAAGAACTTTCTGTTGCTAACATGAAGTTGTCACCAGCACCAAAGATGATCGCAACTGTTGGGGCTTGTTCTGTTTTATTTGCTAAAGCAGCTTCCTCAGCTTGTTTTAATTGATTCAATAAAGTTGTTGCTTCATCTTGACGATTAATCGCATTCCCTAATTCGTTAATACTATTTAAAAACGCAGTGTATGTTCCTGTTTCAAAGAAGAAGGTATTCAATCCATACTCAGTTAAACGTTCCTCTACACTTGATTTAAAGCTAGCATCCATGATAAATAAATCAGGGTTTAATGATGCAACAATTTCTAAGTCTGGATTCATTGCTTGTCCAACTTGCGGTAAATCTTGATATCCATCAGGTAATGTTTGTGATGTTGCTGGTACTCCTAAAACTTCTGCATTTAATTCTGCTAACACTTGTGTTGCCGATACAGTTGCTGCAACAACTTTGATTTCTTCTACTTCTTTTTCAACATCTGTTGTTTCTTCCTCTTGTTTTGTACTTGATGATGTCTCATCCACAACTGGTATTTGCTCTTCTACTTCTGTTCCTTTTGATGATTGACATCCGACTAATAATGTTGTTGATACTAAGATCATTGATAATAAATGTTTAAACTTCATAACTCTTCCTCCGATATTTTGATATTTAAATAGCCTGTGTTAATTTAGTTGCTAATTCTAAATACACATTCGCCATTTGACTCTCTTTAATCTTTTCAATAACTGTTTTCCCATCATTTTCTGATAGTTGTACATCTTTATCACGTGGGATGTAATGGAAAATCTGACTATCGATTTCTGTTGCTAATTTTTCAACTAATTCAACTTCATTTTCAACATTTTTAGCGTTGAGAATTAAGCCTTTTAATCTAGCATAGCCTCGATTTTTAAATTGATTGATGGCTGTTGATATATTACTAGCAGCATACATCGACATCATTTCTCCTGATGTTACAATATAAACTTCTTCTGCATATCCGTTGCGAATAGGCATTGAAAATCCACCGCAAACAACATCACCTAAAACGTCATAAATTACGATATCAGGTTGATAAAATTCGAATGCTTTTAATTCTTCAAGTTTCTCAAAAGCGGCAATAATTCCTCTGCCTGCACACCCAACTCCAGGAGTTGGTCCCCCTGCTTCAACACACAAAACACCGTTATAACCTTCAAAGACAATATCTTCAAGTTTTGTGTCATCTCCCTTTTGATTCATGACCTCTAAAACGGTTGGAATAAATTTGCCATTCATTAAATTTTTTGTTGAGTCAGCTTTTGGATCACATCCAATTTGCATGACTTTGTATCCGAGTGTTGATAAAGCAGCTGATAAATTAGAGGTCGTTGTTGATTTTCCAATTCCACCCTTACCATAAATAGCGATTTTTCTCATTGCTTTTCTCCTTATTTTGTTGCATAATATAAAACATAATTGATAATCATTATCAATAGTTATTATAATGTAGCCAATTAAAACTTGCTTGAACAATATATAGAATTTTTGTAACTATATTAATTTGTTTTTGAAAACTAACTATTCTGGGGGAAATCATATGGATAAAATCCAACAAGTGTTATCTGATTTTTATCATTGTTTAACCATTCCAATCTCTTTTTTTAATGAACAAAAAAAAATGATTTTGAATCATGCAATGACACCAAATCTTAATAAGATATTAGATTCTTCTAATCTTTTTGACGACTATCAATCATCTAGTTCATCATTAATTTACATTTGTCGAGATGAAAAAATTCACTTCATTCTTTCTCCTCTTTACCAATATAAACAACAAAAAGGATTATTCGTAATAGGACCCTTTCATAGTGATGAAAATTTAATAAATAGCAATATTCCATTTAAACCACATTGCTGTTTAAAATCAATCGGAAAATTATTTGAAAGTATTGTTCGTCATCGCCTGTTTGAAAAACATCAATTTCATTCCTCTGTTAAAGAAGGAATCTATTTTATTCACAAATATTATGAAAAAGACATTAAACTAGATGAGGTTTGCCAGTATTTAAACCTTAATAAAAGTTATTTTTGTTCCATTTTCAAATCGGAGACGGGCATGACATTTTCACATTTTTTGAATCGTGTACGAATTGAAAAAAGTAAACAGTATTTAAAAGATAACCAATATAGTATTTTAGAAGTAGCCCTAGCAGTCGGATTCAATAATCATAATTACTATAGTTCTACATTTAAAAAACTTACAGGATTAACTCCTGCACAGTATCGACAAAAAGTTTCAAATGAATAAAAAGGCTTCTCTTAGATATTTTCTAAGAAAAGCCTTTTTTTACTTTATATTAAATCAATATGATCAATGCTTTCAATTCTAATGATTTTTGTCGTTAATTTTTTCTTTTGATCTGTGAAACTTATCTTAATCCATTCTTCATCAACATCAATTATTTCACATTCAAAATTCACTTTTCCTGCAAAGGCTAATGCTCCTTCACAACTCATGATGCAGTGTTTTCCAACTAAATCACGAATTATCTTTGACATTACTTGATCCCCCTCTAAATTTCTTTTGAGTTTATTAATCCGTTTTTCAAGTATTTGAACACGTGCTGGATAGCTACTATAAACAAGTATTATAACGAAAGCTAGAAATCCAAAATACTCCAAGTTCCATCGCCTCCTTACCTCATAATTAATTATACGTATCTGCCCTCTAAAATATATAAGTCCCGATTAATTTTCTATAGAAGAAAAGCTTATCTAAACTATCGTTCATCAAGATATCAACGAATTTAAATAACTAAAACTCAGTTTTAATATCTGGGTATTAATCATTTAGGATATAGTATTAAATTCATACCTAATATACAGATTTTTGAAGCTACTTGAGATCTGATTGTTTCTAAAAATAAAGATTTCGTATATGATAAAATAATGAGGTGAATTTTATGAAGAATAAAGTGATTATTCGTCGGGAAATTTTACAAAAAAGAGATGCTCTTTCAGATTGCGAAAGAACCAAAAAAAGCGAACTTATTTGTCAGCGATTAATGACTGATAAACGATTTATAGCGGCTGAGACAATTTTAGTTTACATGCCAATTAAAAGTGAGGTCTCAACCATTCGGTTAATTGAGAAAGCCTGGACACTTAATAAACGAGTTGGACTTCCAAAAATTCAAGGTGATGAGATGAATTTTTATGAGTGTCGTGATTTTAGTGAGTTAAGTTTAGGCGCTTTTAATATTCTTGAACCTAAAACCGAAGTATTAATTGAACCATCTCATGCATTATTGATTATGCCAGGTGTCGTTTTTGATCAGCATAAGCATCGAATTGGATACGGCAAAGGATTTTATGACCGGTATTTAAAAAATCACCCTAATCTTGAGACCATCGCTCTTGCTTTTGATTGCCAAATCATTGATTATTTCGAGGCAGAAGCTCACGATATAGCGCCAAATTTCATCCTAACGGAAAGTCATACTATATAATAAAAAGGTCACAGATATGAATTTCTGTGACCTTTTTATTATTTTAAATAATTCGTTCCAAAATCAATTAAGGATCTAAAATCAATTAATCGACAAACAGCTCCACCAATACTTGCTTTTTTAACTTCAACTGCTTCTTCATAAGCAGCTCCTAATTCATTAAAAGAACTTGAATCAAGTGCTAAATCTTCAAATTCTACTAAAGTACGTTTCCCATTTTTCATGATAACTGCTTCGTGTTTAACTGTTTCACGGCAGTTTGCAAAATACTCAGCTAAATGCAATGCTGTAACATTTTCATAGTCTACCCCTAGACATAAAACTTTAGCATCTTGAGCATATAACTTTTGTAATGGTGAACCGTCCCCTAACATTGAATTTAGACGATGATTATTTAAATACCATTCAGCCTTACGTCCTGTTGCAATAAAAGAAGCGACAGGATGTGCACTTCGGCTAACATTTTGGCTCATTGCAAAAGTACAAGCAATTTCACCAGATTCAATTGGAGATAGATTAACATCATAAGCCGGCGTATTCTTTTTAATTTTATCTTGCCACTTAGTTGGTAAATCTAAATCGAAAAAACTCGGACACACTTGGTCGAGACGATGACTTGGCATAATAACGGTTGTATGATATCCCGTTACCTCATAAATTGCTTCAATTACTGTTTGTGCCCCACCAATAATAAAATTGAAACTTTTTAAATTACTATAAACCATTAAAAGCTCAGTGTTTTCTACACCTAACTCTTTTAGCCCTTTAATTAGGTCGTTTTTAGTAACAGGTTTATTTGTTTTGCTTACTATGTCTTTTAATATCATCATGCTCAACCCTTCCCATTTATTCTAATTCTCTTTATTAAGAATAAGTTTGCTCCCACATAACGCCTATCCTTAATTCATTCCTGTTCTAAGCCTAGCTAATACCCCATTGCCAACTTATTACCTACATTGTATAAAACTTTATACCATTTGAAAAGTGGGCATTCGCACACAAGAAAAAAGTACCATAAAAAACAAAAAGCTCCTATTCCATTTAAAAAGAATAAAAGCTTTTTTACAATTAACTATTTTTTATGCATTTGATCAATCTTCTTAACTTTCTCAACCCTTTGAACATATTTTTCAACACTTGAAAGATAATCCGTATGCATCCACGTTTTGACAATCTCGAGAGCAATTGCTGAACCAATAATTTTTCCACCCAAGCATAAAACGTTTGTATCGGAATGAGAACGAGCCAAGCTCGCACAAAAGGGGTCTTGGCATACAGCCGCATACACCCCCGGTACTTTATTTGCAATCATTGCACTTCCATAGCCAACACCATCGACAAAGATTCCGCGCTCTACTTCTTCATGACTTACAGCTAAAGCTGCTGGATAAACGTGATCAGGTAAATCACACGCCTCCTGACTATTTGTTCCAAAATCTACAACTTCATGACCTTCATTTTCTAAATATCTCTTAATTTCTTCTTTTAAATCATGTCCTGCATGATCACATGCCATTCCAATTTTCATCCACATCACCTCAAAATATCTAAACTTTAAATCATCTATCTTGATTATAATTATCCATTTCAAGGAATTTATACTAATTTTCAATCTAAAAAAGAGCCGGACTATCCGACTCTTTCATTTACGCGATTATTATAAAGTGATTGTTGCTTTCCATAATCCGTGTAAGTTACACCAAGCATAAACTTCTACTTCACCTTTGAAATCTCCGATTGGGAAGATTGCTTCTGGTTTTTCAGTTGCTTTGATTTCACGACGCATTACTAAATCCGAAGCTTTTACAGCTACGAATGGAATCCAGTGTTTTTCGATGCTTGGATGCTCTACTTCACCAACAGAAACTTTTAATACCCCATTTTCAACAGTTGGAACTGGCATGTGTTTTTCAACAGCAGCTTCAGTTGAGTTAGGTACTAATTCTTCCATTTTTTTACCGCAGCACATTACTGGAACTTTATGATCTTCAATTAATTCAATGACATTTCCACAAGTTGGACAAATATAAAATTTCATTGTTATTCCTCCATTTAATTGGTTTATTTTTCTTTTTAACTATATTTATATTATAACGATGACTCTTTAAAACTACAACCAAAATGCACTCAATTTTTATAAATAATAATTATTATTAATATTATATGATGCATTTTAAAAAATAAAAAAGAGTAATCACTTATAGTGTGATTACTCTCGATTTTTTTATAACTGCAATTCTGGTTTTAATTCACAAAATTCTGATTTTAGACGTGGCATAACTCTAAAATATGAATATAAGAGCCAGACTGTTGCACCTACCCAAGCAAATGGACTTGCTAAACAAACGCCCGCATATCCGATTAATCCCGGCAACGTAAAAGCAACACCCGTACGCATAATTAATTCCATTACACCCGCAAACATAGGTGCTACTGTGCTTCCAAGACCTTGTAAAGTAAAACGATATAAGAATAGTAATCCTAAGATTGGGAAGAAGGTTGCCACTGTATTTAAATATTGTTGTGAATAAGTTAAAACTTCAGTTCCTTCTGTTTCAACAAAGAATCCAACAAAGTAAGTTCCAAAGAAGACAACAATTAAAGCTGACACAACATTTACACATAATGTTAAAATTGTAGCCTGTTTAACCCCTTGACGTACACGTCCAAGCTCTCTCGCTCCGATATTTTGAGCTGAGAATGTTGCCATCGTCATTCCAATTGCAATAGATGGTTGAATTACTAACTGCTCTACTTTTGTTGCCGCTGTAAAGGCTCCAACAACTGTTGATCCAAAACTATTAATTGCCACTTGTAAAATCATAACCCCAACTGCTGTAATTGAATATTGTAACGCCATTGGAATTGAAACTGCCATAAGTTCTTTAACCAATAATCTATCCAATTTAAAGTGGTGCTTTTGTAATGTAAGGATATCCGATTTTTTCTTCATGTAAACGAAACATAAAAAAGCTGATAATCCTTGAGAAGCAATCGTTGCAGCAGCTGCTCCCGCTACTCCCATATTAAAGTTAATAATTAAAACTAGGTCTAATACGATATTTGTAATGGAAGCAATGATTAAAAAATAAAGTGGTGTTTTACTATCTCCAAATGCACGTAAAACCGACGCTAATAAGTTATAAGAAATAGTGGCAATAATTCCACCAAAAATAATACTTACATAGGTATTCGCATCAGCTAAAATATCAGCTGGCGTATTCATAATTTGTAATAACGGCTTAGCAAAAATCATGCAAATAATGGTGATAATGACTGTTGCGATAGCTGACAGGTAAATAGACATTGCAGTTGCCTTTTTTACCCCTTCCTCATCATTAGAACCAAATCGCTGTGATATAATCACTGAAAAACCATGAGTTAATCCATTAATAAAACCTAAGATTAGAAAAACTAATCCTCCTGTTGCACCAACTGCTGCTAAGGCTTGAACCCCCACGAACTTTCCAACAATCGCTGTATCCACCATACTGTATAATTGTTGAAATAAATTTCCGATTAAAATCGGAATCATAAATGCCAAAATTAACTTAATTGGACTCCCTTTCGTCATATCCGTCATCGTTTTCTCTCCTCCTCTTTTATACTCTATATCCAAAATTTTTCAAAATTCTATAACATCTTAACAGTGGTCTAGAAATATGTCAATGGGTTCCCTACGCTAAGTAGCGAGCCAAAAGCTCACTACTTAGCTTTCCTCCACTAGTAGGGCAATTCCTCATAATAGCTTGCCACCCTATTAAACAAAAAATTATACCCCAACTTTTGGGGTGGGACCCCCCAGCGATTAACTATTCCTCTACTGCTGGAGCACTCCTTTATAGCTGTCGGCCTTCCCATTAATTAAAGGCTCACTACTTAGCTTTCCTCTACTAGTCAGGCAATTCCTCATAGTAGCTTGCTACCCTATTAAACAAAAAATTATACTCCAACTTTTTTTGGGGGAAAAGTTTCCTCAACTATTGGGGTGGCCCCCAGCTATTGGCGTTAGACAATCTATTCTTCCACCGCTGGGACACTCCTCTATCATTGTCTGCCTCTATATTAAGCAAAAAACAACGGAATCTCTATGAAACACTCCTTAACATCTTACCATTTAATTCCTTGTTCAAAATTAAAGAAATTATCTGGATCGTACTTAGCTTTTACCAATTTTAATCTCGGTAAATTTTCTCCATAGTATTGTTTTTCATAGTTTTGTTGGGCGATTGGGAAATTAATAAAGGATCCTTCTGTATAAGTCGATAAAATTTTAAATCGTTCTTCTACCCACTGACGGTTAGTTGGCGCATATTTCGACTCTTCCCAGACCGATTGGAATCCTAAAATAAAGATAGCATCGCGATAATAATATGCACTTTCTTGTGGACTAACATCAGACACGGCTCCACCTACTCCATAAAACGTAATCGCTGTGTATAATGAACCTTCGGCACGTACCTCAATTAAATGAAGCATCTCTTTTAATTCTACCTCTGTGTAATGACGATAAATAAATCGTCCACCTGAACGATACTTTTCAAAATCAGGATGAGAATCTTGGACTGCACGATTCGCTTCAAGCACTGACATATAATCTAAGTCATAATCTGTCCCATCATTAAATTGATTTAGCAATGCATCGGCTTCTTCTTTCGTTCCATAAAAGATCCCCGTTAATCTAACACCTTGTCCCTTTGTTTCAGAATTATACATCGCCATTTTTAAGTTTAAACGACGATCTAAGTCTTTAAAAAATTGTTGATAACGGCTAGCCACCTCAATCACTTTTTCTACACTAACGCGTTGATAATCAATGTTAACCAATGTACACATCGCCATTTTTTCTGGTAACTTATATGTCAACTTTGTTACAACACCAAAGTTTCCACTACCACCACCTTTTAAAGCCCAATATAAATCAGGATTCATTTGATGATTGGCTACTAGCTTGTCTCCCTTATAATCAATGACTTCAGCTTCAATTAAGCTATCACATCCTAAACCGTATAAACGGCTTGAATATCCCCAGCCTCCACCAAGCGTAAATCCAGCGACACCTACCGTTGGACACCCTCCACCTGGAAATGGATATCCTGCACCGCAAACAGCTTCATATAATTCACGATTTCGAACTCCACCTTCAACGGTAACGATTTGATTGACTTCATCCAACTTTATTTTATTTAAATGACTTACATCAATGACTAGAAGATCATTACCTGTTGAATAGCCTTCATAATGATGAGATCCTGAGCGAATACGAAATGGTATCTTATTTTCTTTTGAGAATTTTAAGGCATTCATAACATCCTCTTCATTTTGACAATAGACAATAGCTTGTGGATATTTTTGAATTGCTCGATTCCAAGCTTGTCGACTTTCTTCGTATTCAAAATCATCTTTCGTTATAACTTTTCCTGTTAACTTTTTAAAGTTCATTTTTCACACCTTCAATCTCCTAAACTCATTAACATATTAGTATACCTTAAAAGTATTCTCAAAAGAAAGACATTTCAATACGAATAAAAAGTGCAAAGGAAATTTCCCTTTACACTTTTTATTATTATTCAGCTTTTAATACATAAACACGTGATGCATAGTCTCCATTTTCACCATTATATTTTTCAAGAATTTCTCCACGTGTAATATCACTTGTTAGTAATCCTAAGTTCATTAACTCATCTCCGTAATGAGTTGTTTCATTAATAGATACATGATACTTAAAGTTTTCGTTTAATCCTTGTAATTTTACACGTAAATAACTGTTATTTACTGTTGTTAATGGACGATAGTATCCAACTAATGCTGTTTTTTGGTCGGGTGAAACCATCATCCAGGAAGTAATATCATTTTCAAATGGACTTAGTAAACGATAGAAAGTTCCATGCATCATGGTTTCACGGTGTTCTTTAAAGAATTCAATTTGCTCGGCGACCTGTTCTTTTTCTACATCTGTTAATTTATTTAGGTCTAGTTCATATCCAAATGTTCCGAAATAAGCAACATTTGCACGTGTACTAAGTGGAACCTGTCTAAATGTTTGATGATTCGGAATGGCAGAAACGTGAGACCCCATACTACAAATTGGGTAAACCATTGAAGTTCCGTATTGAATTTTTAATCGCTCTATGGCATCTGTATCATCACTTGTCCATGTTTGTGGTGCATAGAATAACATTCCTGGATCAAAACGTGCCCCACCACTTGCACAAGATTCAAATAAGATTTCTGGATACTTTGAAGTTAAGCGGTTATATAAATCATAAACACCTAAAATATATTTATGCATAACTTTTCCTTGATCTTCTGCTTTTGCAGTAGCAGAGAAACATTCTGTAATGTTACGATTCATATCCCACTTAATATAAGAAATTGGTGTTTTTTCTAATACTTTATCCATTAAATCAAAGATATAATCAACAACTTCAGAACGTGAGAAGTCTAATACATATTGATTACGACCATGACATGATCCGCGATTCGGTGTTGCTAAAATCCAATCTGGATGAGCACGATATAAATCTGAATCTTTATTCACCATTTCTGGTTCAAACCATAATCCAAATTTGATCCCTAAGTCCACAACTTTTTGTGCTAATCCTTCAATCCCATTTGGAAGCTTTTCATGATTCTTCACATACCAATCACCAAGCCCGCGGTGATCATCTTCACGATTACCAAACCATCCATCATCTAAAACAAATAATTCTACCCCTAAATCTTTTGCTGTTTTGGCAATGTTTAGAATTTTATCCTCATTAAAATCAAAGTAAGTTGCTTCCCAGTTATTAATTAAAACAGGACGAACACGATCACGCCAATAGCCACGAGCTAAACGAGTACGATATAACTCATGATAAGTTTGACTCATTCCATTTAATCCATCTTGGCTATAAACCATAACTACTTCTGGTGTTTGGAATACTTCACCTTGATTTAATACCCAGTTAAAACGATTTGGATGTAATCCCATTGTGATACGAGTCACACCATATGTGTCAACCTCAGCTTGCGCTAAGAAATTTCCACTATAAACAAAGCTAAATCCATAAACTTCTCCAGAAAATTCATCAGCATTTGGACGTTTTAATGCAAGGAATGGGTTATATTGATGGCTACTTGTTCCACGCATGCTGTAAATTGCTTGAATTCCATGCTCTAAACGACGTGATTTAACATGACGTTCACGTGACCATGATCCTGTTAATTCAATCATCTCATAATTTGAATCTGGTAAATCCACACAAGCACTCATGGCATTTGTTAACGTAATTTTTTCTTCCCCTAAATGATTGAATCGTGCATTACGTGTAATGACTGGGCGTGTTTCATAAATGGTATAGGTTAAAACTAACTCCGTATTAATTACTTCATCTTTTAACGTAATTTCTAGTGTTTTTGCCTCATCTTCATCTTCTACATAAGTGGCAGGTAAACAATCTATTAACGCCGGTTTACCACGATAGATTTTGTGTGATACATACTCAAAATGAGTCACATGACTTCCGTTTTCCTGCATAATTTCATAAGCTGGATACTTAAAATCTCCTGTTCCATAAGTTGGGTACTCTAATTTAAAATGTTCCAATGTAAAAAATGGATTTCCTTCATAAACACAAGCTGCCATTGCACGTTTACTCGTTTCTAATAAATGTGCAAAGGAGTCATTATGACGGATTCTTTTTCCATAATATAATTGTCCTAATTGGTTATTCTGTAAAATTGTTATAATATAACTTACATGATCATTATATAAATGAAATTCTTTTGTTACTTCATTAAATAAAATTGCCATTTTACTCTCTCCCTTTTAACACGTTTGGCGTTTCAAATATGGCTTCATTATAAAACAGAATACGCTTACTTTAAATGTCATCATGTTAGTTATATATGGCTAAATGTATTATATGAAGTAAAATTTATTAAAAATAAAAAAAAGCGCGATCATTAAGAGGGGAGATCACGCTTTTTTTTATTTTAGTATTCAAACAAAAAGTTTTGAAGTACTGATAATGGGGGATAAATTACATTTGAAAAAGTCTTGGCAAGGACTAATCTTAGTATTTCAATTTGTTGTCTTGAATAAGACTTTTTTATTATTTCATATAAATCGAATAAAGACAAACAATTTACTCTAACCAATAATTGTATTTATACTGTATGCACTCTGTATCGACTCGATGTTTTTTTTACCTATCTTTTCACTATAAAAGAACTACCTTTTTTAAGATAGTTCTTACCTTTTTACTGAGCTAAATAATTTACCTCACGATTTAAATGTTGTAGTGAAATTTCATCCGAATCGTATCCCAACATGGCTTTAAACAATTCATCATTATCCTCTAAAACCCAATTGCCATCTACTTTTGTTAGATTTAGTTCTAATTCACGAGTAACATACTGCTTTTTTATATCAGGATTATCGATTAAGTTAACTAAGACACTAATCTCAAAATCATCTATTTTAGAACCAACTGATGTTAATTCTTCATCGATGACAGGTTTAATCGTTTGTTCTACTAATCCCGCTTCATAATCTTCTAACATCATATCTAAATTTACATTACTAATTTGTACTTTTACCGTTGCTTGATCATCCGTAACATTACTTTCTAACACCTTATAGTGCATCGTTGGTAGTACTTTATTTAAAAAGACTGTTTCGACACTAGAAGTTGTTGATAGACGAATGGCGATATCTTCATTATCATATTGAAGAGACTTATAGTGATCAAGTAACTCTACGACACTTTTTTGAGGTAAATATCTTTGGTAACTAGCTGTAAATAATACAAATAAAAACACTGGAATAATGATTGCTGCCACGGTCCTAACTTTATTTTCCACTGGGCCACCTCCTAACAATATTATTATAATTACCATTATCTTCTTAGATATTCCAATTTTAAAAACTAAAGTAAAATGACTTGCTGAGTCAATCTTGACTCATCTGCTGCAAAAGCCATTCTATGACTTTCTAGTGAAACTAATGCCGATGTTTTAGCTTCATGTTTTTTCCCATTTAAGTAATCCTCAACAGCGTCAACAAAATCTTGTAACAATCTTGAATCTCCACCACCATGTCCCTTGTGTCCTGAAATATCATCTTTCGGCTCAATAACCTCAACTTGCTTCGTTAAAAAATCATAAACTTCAATTTGATTAAATCCCATGTGCCCTCGAATTTCTCCTTTAGAACCCATGATTTTAATTGTTCTCGTTACCTCATGCGTAAAGGCGCTTAAATTAAATGTTGCACTAACTCCATTTTCAAATTCTAAAATTGTCACCTGATGATCCATCACATCATTATCACAACAATAAACGCAACGTCCGTAAGGTCCATGTGCTAAAGCTTCTTTGACCCCTTCTTCTGTTTGATTTTCAGTAATCATAGATGTTGGCCATTTTCCAATATTTTGTGGATATAATTTTAAAGCTGAATAAGGACAATCTGATTCAATTAGGCGATCAATACAACGTGATGATGCCTTTAGTGGCATACACTCCTTCTTAAAATGCTGAAGGTTTCCAAACGATGCAATCTTTATACATTTTGCCCCCACCAAGAAATTTAAAATATCGAAATCGTGACAGCTCTTCGCTAAAATAATAGGGCTCGTTTCCACTGAATTACGCCAATTCCCACGCACAAAACTATGCGCCATATGATAATAACCAATATTCTCATTATGCTGAATCGATGCAATCTTTCCGATTGCCCCTTCATCAATTAAACGTTTAATCGTGCTAAAAAACGGTGTATATCGTAAAACATGACAAACCATAAACACTTGGTTTGGATAATTTATAGCTAAATTCTCAAGCTTATCCACCTCCTCGAGTGTATTAGTCATCGGTTTTTCGAGTAGGATATGGTATCCTTTTTCGAGCGCTAATTTAGCAGGTTCATAATGCATGTCATCATTCGTACAAATAAGCACCGCGTCACAAAATTTATCAATCGCTAGTAACTGCTCCCAAGACTCGAAGAGAAACTCATCTCTTAGATGATGATGATTCTTCATATACTCTCGTCGCTCCCTAATCGGTTCTGCTACCCCGACTACTTCAACCCCTTCCATTCCTTTTAAAACATAATCTGCATACGTATCTTTTCCTCTTTGACCCGCACCAATCACTGCAACCTTAATCATAACTCTCTCCTTCTTTTTTTAAAAATATCATCTATATTCTTTATCATTCTATCGAAACATTTTTCACATTTTTAAAAATCAACCTTCATAAATAAACCTTATTTTTAGTAACGCCTACCATAGTCCTGATAAAAGTTTTCCAACTATGAAAAACTTATCACTACTTATATATATTCACGTGCCTATCATTACAGACTATCTCGTACTGTATAAAACATAAAATAGTTTCTATCTTTTAATATAGAGGAAATAAAACTTTTCTAATTATGAAAAGCTTATCTAAAATCCTACATTTATGTCTTTAAATTTAATTTCATAAAAAATTTGTCAACATATGAGGAATATGTTATAATTCTGCCTAAGAATCGATGAAATATATTCTGTATATGGGTACCTGGAATATATCGAGATATTGGTACAACCGGCTTTTTAAAATGAGCCGGTTTTTTTTCGGCCATTTTGAGAAAACAAAAAAACTCAGGTTATTTAACCTGAGTCAACTTCTTTTTATTTATCTTCTCTAATCATATAACGATTTTCGTCTTGGTCATAGAAGGTAAACATTTTTCCATAAGGCATGATTTTTAAATCATCAACCTTAATTCCTTTTTCCTTCATTTCTTCATAGGTAACCTGAATATCTTGTGTGCTTAAAATAATTGATGGATGTTCAACATTTGTTTGTGGATTTTGAGATTTCATTAGTGCTTTTTCATAAATAACAAATGATGTTAGGCTATCTGTTTGGGGTTTTACTTCTACCCATTTAAAACCAGGTCCCATTGGTTTAATATCACAATCAAATCCCATTTTTTCAGTCCAAAAGGCCATCGCTTCATCTTGATTTTGAACATAAATCGTTACTTTACTAATATAGTTAATCATGTGTATCCCTCCTTTGGTCTAACCTATTCTATCATATCCCCACTACTTTGCCCAAATATATGGCCTTTTTTTCTAAGTATATCTAGTCATTCCGAAAAATTCAAATTAACTGATAAGTGATCTCTCCCTATGACTGTTGATTCAAAAACATTTCTTGCATTTGAAGCATATTCCTCAGGTGTTAATAATGCTGCCCCAAAATGTGTTAACAGTAGCGACTTAACATTCCCCTTTTTAGCTAATGTCGCCGCCTCTTTGAAGGTCATATGTTTATTTTTAATCGCTTTTTCGATTTCTTCATCAAATGCATAAGTTCCCTCACAAATAAATAAATCACTACCTTCGATAAAAGGAATAATCTCTAAAATCGGACGAGTGTCTGTCACTAAACTAACTTTAATCCCCTTGCGAACTTCACCAAGAACAAGATGCGGATAATATTCTCTCTCCTCATAAAATATGGGCTCATCTGATTTTTGTAATTGATTCCAAATATCCTTTGGAACCTTATTAGATAGAGCTTTTTCTAAATCAAATTTTGGACGTCGTTTAACATATAGTTGATATCCTATACAGGGTGAGGAATGATCAAGCTCTAACGTTTTAATGACTATCTCTCCTTTATACAGCTCAATTTCCTGTTGTGGATTCTCAATCACGTTTATTTCATACGGCAAATACTTTGCGATGACGCGAGCTGCTGATACAGCTTCGCTAATCCCCTCTGGTCCTAAAATTAAAAGAGGGTTAACTCGTCCACTATTTCCAATCGTTCCAAGTAACCCTGGTAACCCAATAATATGATCACCATGAATATGCGTAATACAAATCATATCAATACTTTTAAATCCACTATTGATTTCTCTCATAGATACCTGGGTTCCTTCTCCACAATCAATTAAAATTTTATTCCCTCTATAAGTGATGAGCGTTGCCGATAAATATCGCCCTGGCAAAGGCATCCCACCCCCAGTTCCTAATAGTGTAACATCTAACATAACCTTTTCACTCCTTTTAATGTTTATATATATGTAGCTAAACTTATATATTTAAAATGATAAAATCAATCTATTTGTATACAAAAAAACTGCTTTAACTTAGTTCCCACCTAAGCTAAAGCAGTTTTTCCTCTGATACAGTTCATTGTAACAAATGAATTGTTACTCTCATAAAAATTCAAATGACAAATTAGAAGACATTACCCTATTTATTCTATAATTTTTATTTTTTAGCTCTCTCCTTCTAAAAAATAAAAATTTTCATTACTTCTGTATTGCTCCCATTGCAAAACAGAAGTTAATTAATTCCCCAATGTACATTACCCTTTGTACATCATTATCATACTATAAACGAGTGATATATATAAAGAAAAAAAATATCACATCTAACTTGTGATATTTTCAGAAAACTAAAAAATTATATAAAGGTGAGTACTCTTCTTCACTTAATGAAGTACGAGTTGATACCTGTTTAAGAAATGTCTTTTTTATTTGATTAACAGTATCTTCAGGAAGAGCTTCTGTTTCAACCAGCTCTTTTAACTCTTGTTGTAGTAACACTACTTTGTCCATTTGTTTAGTACGCCAATATAAATCTAATTGTTTATCAAACCACATTTTTTTAGAATTAGTACTCCAAGAGGATAAGATAGTGGACTTAATTTGTGTATAGTATGATTGAGCTTCCTCATATTCCTCCATCTCAAAATATACCGCACCAATTAATAAAAGAGTTAAGGCTTTTTCTAAATCACTTTCACGATACGAAAAAGCTTTTTTTAATATTTCTAATGCTTTTGAATACTCGTGGTTTGCTATGTAATTCCACCCTAAAGAATGATAAATATGTTTTAAATACGGTTCATACTCTGGCTCATCAAGTAAAGCTAATAAATAATCTCGGGATTCTAATATCAGACCATTATTTCGTAAAATTTCTACTTTAATAAGGATTGCCTTGACATAATGCTTAGAAGGATAAATATTAGCTTTAGAAGTTAATTGGTTAATCATTTCTAATGCTAACTGATGCTGTCCCATTTGATAATAAGTAAGGATTAACAATACATCAATCTCTTTAATTTGTTCTTCAGTTTTTGCGTATCCAATGGCTATTGAAAGTTTTGAAATAGACTCTACATATCGTCCTAACTTTCTCAACATAATTCCAAATTGTTGATATAAATGATAGGGATTAATATCTTCTTTAATGGCTCGATCAATGGCTATTTGAAAATGTTTAACGGCTTCTTGACCATCATTCCTCATGAAATAATACTGCCCTAATAATTTATCCAACTGAATCATATAGCTTGTTAAATTATACTGCTTAGCCACACTCATCAATTCATCATATTGGTCAACAATCGTATCTATTGTTAAACGTTGTTCAAAAAATTCACGTGCTTGCTCCTCTGGGGTTTTTAAAAATTCATCCAATGTATATAATGACCGCATTTCACCTTCTGTTAATGTAACTAAGGCATCATATATATCAATTAATGTTTTTTCTGGAGGTTGCCGCTTATTTGTTTCAATCATACTTAAATAATGTTGAGTAATCCCAAAATGTTGAAAAATCCCCTGTTTTAAATGAAATTGTTGTCGAACTTGACGTATTTTTTCTCCAACTGTATAAAACAACTACTTCACTCCTAAACTAGTTTTTTCATTATTTTTTATTTTTTCTACCTATAAAGATACCATATCTAGTCAAAACAATACATTAAATTTCCTATTTTGCTAAATATAATGTCAAAATTGAGATAAAACAGGAAAATTTTTTTAATAATCAGAGAATCTATCGTATTTAATCGCAAAAGATAAACTTTATCATACAATGTATTATAAAGAATTTTTATTATATTTATTCCTATGGAGGTGTGAGTACAGATGACATCCTCTAGCTATGATCAAGCCATTAATAATTTAATTGCATCCATCGCTTTAGAAGAAACATCTTTATCTCAAATCATTCAATCACAGGCCACCAAATTAGATACAATTATTAATAATCAGGGGATAACAGCAAATGATTTGCAAGATGTTGAAGCCTGTTTAACATCCATGCATCAAGCTATTTCTAAACTTGAAACAATTCTTGAAGCTAAAATTGAATTTTTTGATTCCGAATATTCTCAATAAAAAACTATCTCAAGAATTCTTGAGATAGTTTTTTATTAATTGCTATTTATCCAAATTTTTTCTTTAAGTTTTGCAACTGAATGGATTAATGCTTCTTTTGTTTTAACTTCAAGTAAAATCGTTGGGTTATTACCTTTTACTAAATTGAATACTTCATCTAAATCAATCTCTCCACTAAACAATGGTAAATGATCATGAGTTCCTTTAGCATCATGCATATGAATGTGTTTCACCCGATCGATATGTTTTAAAATAAATTCATGATCACAATCCTTATGACAATAATCATGCCCAACATCCCACGTTAAACAAAATCGATCGCTTTGAAGTAATATTTCAACGGCTTCTCGAATATGAGGACGATCAAAAATCCCCGTATTTTCAATTGCAATCATTACACCTGTTCCACCTAAAAATAAATTAATTGCTTCTTTACATGATTTAATATTCTCTAAATAATCTTGTTTATAAGTTTCATATAATTCTACCGTTTGTTCAGGCATTGTGAAATGAATTCCTGGATTCATATGTAAATTTAAAATTTTAATTCCCAACCGATCCGCAATTCCAATCGATTCTTCAATAATCTTCAAATAGGCCTCTCTCTCTCTTCGATTGAAATGGCCTAAATCCAACTCTTCTGGTAAATGAATGGTAAATTCAACCCCATATTGCATTTTTAATCGATTAAGATATCGAACATTAATCCGATCAGGTTGACAGATTGGTAAATTTGCATTTAATTCTATAAAATTTAATCCTATTTTCTCACAAAATTGAATATTTTCTTCAATGTCTTTTAATTCTAATAACTGTGGCATTCCATATTTGATTCCTCTCATTAAACTCCCCCCCTTTCGATTAATCAATAAGGAATTTTATCCTCTTGCTTATCCCACATCTTAAAAATATCTAATGCATTTTCTCTTAATAGCGGCTTTAATTTTAAAATATTGGTGTTTTGTTTTCCTTTTAAATAATCATAAATGAACTCATCTGCAAATCCTATTTTATTTGCATCTTCAACCGTACAGCCATAATAGACCGTTTCAATTCCAGCCCATAATATAGCAGATAAACACATTGGACAAGGCTCAGAAGAGGTAAACAATAAACAATCGTTTAATTTAAATGTATTTAGTGTTCGTGAAGCTAATCGAATTGCATTTATTTCAGCATGACAAGTTGGATCATTTTCTTTTACGACAGTATTATGAGCTTTCGCAATCACTTGATTATCTTTCACAATCACTGCACCAAATGGTCCCCCATGTTTACACTTCACGCCATTTTCTGCTTCTTCAATTGCCATTTTCATATATTTTTCCATCTTCATCACCTTTTTATAAATGAAATTAAGACTCCACTATAATATATATCCACTTTATTATAAAAATAGACTAATTGTTTCAAAAAAAACATAAAAAAAACTGTGAATAGAAACTATCCACAGTTTTTTAGCTTATTGTTAAAATTATAATTTAACGATGTTAGCTGCTTGAGGTCCACGGTTTCCTTCAACGATTTCGAATGAAACTTTTTGACCTTCTTCTAAAGTTTTGAATCCTTCTCCAGTGATTGCTGAGAAGTGAGCGAATACATCGTTCCCTCCATCAACAGTGATGAATCCGAATCCTTTTTCTGCGTTAAACCATTTAACTGTACCTGTAGTCATGAGAACTACCTCCTAATAATAACAATTCGCTTAAAGCCATATTTAAAAATTTTCATTCAATTAAAGCAGCGTAACACCACAAAAACTTGTTCAAATTTATAAAAAAGGACTATTAAGTTGTCTTCATTATATCACGCTCAAATAAATTAGGCAAACGAAATCTATTTTTTATGTATATTTTTTTATTTTTTTGTTCGACATATATTCAAAAAAACGACATTTTATGATAAAATGTGATTTTTTCCCCTTTTATTCTGATTTTTCCCAAAAGAGGAATCACTTAAAATTAAGTGATTCCTCTTTTTTTATTAGCCTAAAGATTCTTGAGACATTTGACGTAACTGGTTAAAGAATTTCTTTAATAACCAAATGGAAACTAATAATGTAATTAAATCACTTGCTGGTTGCGCAAAGAAAATGCCCTTAACACCTATTAACATCGGTAATCCTATAATAAAAGGTACTAAAGCTAGCACTTGACGAATTAAGGTCAATAAAATTGAAGGTCTGGCATGCCCAATCGCTTGGAAGAAAGTAATACACAACATAACAAATCCTACAATAGGGATGAAACTAAAATTAATTCGTAAAGCAGTGACTCCTAACTCCATCAAGTCTTGATTATTTGCACCACCAAATAAATACACTAATTGACTAGGGAAAAGTTGAACTAAAGCCCAAATCACTGTTGTTATGGCAGTAGAAATGAAACATCCAACTTTCATCATCTCCATCACTCGCTCATAGTTTTTAGAACCATAACAATAACCTAAAATAGGTTGTAATCCTTGACTTAATCCACTAGCCGGCATAATAACAAAGGTCATAATACTTGAAATAATAGCATACACAGAAATCGCAAGATCTCCACCGTATTTTCCTAAGTAAACATTATAGATTAAACTAATAAATCCAAACGCAATTTGAGCAATAAACAATGAGACACCTAATTTTGAAATTTTTTGAATAATAGATAGTTGAATTTTAAAATAATCTTTCTTTATTTTTATAACAGTATGACCACCAAACACAATGTAAAATCCGATTAACGCAGAAACAACTTGTCCTAAAACAGTCGCAAGTGCCGCCCCTTCTACACCCCATCCGAGTCCTATAATAAACCAAGCATCAAGCACAATATTTACAATGGCTCCACTAGCTGAAATAATCAATGCAAGATTTACTTTTCCTGACACACGTGTAAAATCATTAAAAACAAAGGTTAATCCTTGAAATACACTTCCTACTAGCATTATAAAATAGTATTGTTTAGCAACCGGTAAAACAACCTCACTTGCTCCTAAAACCTTTAAAAAGGAATCGCCTACTATCCATAAAACAAGTGTTACTACTAACTCTAATCCAATAATGTATAAAAACGAGTTTGCAAATGCTCGATTTGAATTCTCTATATCTTTTTCACCTAGGTTTAAAGCAAATAAAGTTCCACCTCCAGCACTGACTAAAAGAGCAAATCCCATTACAATAAAAGTAATAGGGAAACAAATAGATAATGCCGCTAACCCAATATCCCCTACATAATTTCCAACAAACATTCGATCTACAATGTTGTAGATTGCACTAATTAATAAAGCAATAATAGCAGGAGTTGAATATTTCATAATCAATGGAAATGCCCTACTCTCTTCCATCGGATTGTTCATTACTAAAACTTTTTTACTCATTTCTACTCTCCCTTTTCATAGCCTTCTGAAATTTTCTTCATCTCAATTGATAATTTTTGGATGGTTTCAACCGCAAGTTCACAATTTTCATATCCAATTCCTTCAATTACAGCTAACAATCTAGTATGATAATTTTTAACACAACGATTTAAGGTCTCTTCTCCATGTTTTGTTAACTCAATCAAAACAACTCGTCGATCAATTGATGAGTGTTTTTTTTGTACCATGTTTAGTTGTTCTAGTTCATTTAAAAGTTTTGTAATATTAGGTGATGTAATTTTTAATCCTTTACTAATATCCGTTACTTTAACTTCTCCTTTCACTTGATGTACCTTTGAGACCATTTGCAAAACTTGAAGATGACTTTTACGAATTTTAGCAGGTAAAATTGGTAAGTAATCAATTGTCTTTTTAGCTTCAAATAACATATCAATAACATCACTAATTAACTTCTCTTGTTTCTCTTCCAATTCTGTCCCTCACTTTCGAATATATATATGTATGTAACATATATATATTATATAACTTTATTTTGAAATTTCTATAATTAAATAGACTATCTTCATTTAGGAGATTTTGTTGGATTTTAAGAGCGATAAATATATGTTATACTATCCACGAGGTGGTAATAATGGATTATAATGAGTTATTAAATATAACAACTCGACTGGGACAGATGCTTCTTGAAAATGGAGCTGAAATATACAGGGTTGAAGAATCAATTCAACGAATGGCCTTGGCTTATGGTGTGAAAGAAGTAGATGTCTACGCAGTTCCAACCACTATAATCGTAACCATTAATACAGTAGGAAACTGCAACATAACAAAAACAAGACGAATTCATCAACGTTCAACGAACTTAGATAAAGTTGAACGCTTAAATAATCTTGCAAGATATACCTGTCAAACGACACCTGATTTAAAAGAAGTTAAAGAGGAATTAGAACAAATTCAAGCAAGACCAAAGTTTGGATTCAAGATGCAACTTTTTGCTTATGCTCTAACGTCTTCAACTTTTACTTTATTCTTTGGTGGAACAGTTTACGATGCATTATGCGCGCTTTTGATTGGCCCTATTATTAAAATTATTTCAGAATTAATGGATCGATTCCGAACGAATCCTTTTTTTATTACAATTATTTGTAGTATGGTTGCAGCCTTTTTAGCCGTCGTATCTTACGAACTTAACTTTGCACAAAATATTGATAAAATGATTATTGGTTTAGTCATGAACCTCGTACCTGGGGTTGCCTTAACCAACTCAGTACGCGATGTTATTGCTGGAGACTTTATTGCCGGTCAAACAAAAATGACGGAAGCTATTCTAACCGCAACTTCAATCGCTATCGGAACCGGAATTGCCTTATCAATGTCTAATATTTTTTAGGAGGTATCCTATGTCTATTATTCTCCCTTGTCTTTATTCCTTTTTAGCCTGCATTGGATTTTGTATTATTTTCAACATTCGCGGAAAAATGATTTTTTATGCCTCTATCGGCGGAGCCCTTGCCTGGCTTACCTTCGAATTAGCAGCCGTCTATCAAAATGACTTAATTCAATACTTCGCGGCAACTGTTGTCCTTTCTCTTTATTCAGAAATTATGGCACGTGTTCACAAAGTACCTGTTACCATCTTTTTAATTGCAGCCTTAATCCCACTTGTCCCCGGAAGTGGAATTTACTACACCATGGAACATTTCATCCAAGGAAATACACAAGAATTTTTATCAACCTTTATTCATACCTTTGCTATTGCAGGATCTTTAGCATTCGGAATCCTCCTGGTTTCATCACTCGTTTATCTGTGGAAAAAAATCGAAAATAATCATAAATTAAAATTAAATAAAAAATGATGCCGCATGGCATCATTTTTTATTTGGTTGACTTAATATAACCTTTTTCAACAAAGTCAGTGACAACTTCATGAATAAAATCAATAAACTCTTGTGGGCCTTTATCTAATGTAATCTGATTACGTTTATAAACTTGCTCATCTGTAATTTGGTGCACCTTCCAGGTCCCACCTTCATGAAGATAATTCATAATAAAAGGATGTAAACGATCAAGCATGGCAGCATACTGTGCTTCCTCTGTTTCACAAGCCTCAAATTCATCCCATAAACGACGTAACTCTTGACCTTGGTCTGATTCTAAAATTCCAAAAATTTCATCTGCAGATAACTGTTCTCTTTCTTCCTTATCCTCATACCCAGTTTCATCAAATGCAAATGTATCTCCTGCATAGATTTCAACTAAATCGTGAATTAGAACCATCTTAATTACCTTCAAAATATCTGTGTGAGGCATATATTCGTGAAATAATAAGGCCATCATTGCAAGTGACCATGAATGCTCAGCATCATTTTCACGACGGCTTCCATCTGCAATGGATGTCATACGTAAAATATTTTTAACTTTATCAATTTCAATTAAAAAATCTAACTGCTTCTTAAAGCGATTTGACGTCATAAAAAATATCCTCCTTCTCAATACTTTTAAAAAGTATAACATAAATTGGTCCTCTCTTACAGAACCGCGGCCTTTTTGTAAGATATAAAAATGACATTCTTATATTCTAATTAATATAATGCAACTATAATTAAGGTTTATCCTAGAGAAGTAATAATGAAAAACACTTTTTAACTTTTAATATAATTGTATTCTTCCTTCTTGACCTATTTATTATGTTAATTAAAGTTTCACCTATTGCTAGAGACAGATATACTATGCATAAAGAAGCTATACTGGCTCAAATTCTTGAAGATAAAATCAAAGAAGTAAAAAATGATAAACACTATATATAAGTTCAGATATGTCGTTCACACTAGTATAAAAAAACTATATCAAAAGAGATAGTTCTACAGGCGAACTATCTCTTTTTTGTTTGAAAGATATTAGAAGTTTAATTTATATACGTTTAATGAAGATATTTTATAGTTCCTCTCCATTCGTTGCGATGACTTTTTTGTACCACTCAAAGCTTTTTTTCTTAGAACGTTCTAGTGTTCCGTTACCTTCATTATCACGGTCAACATAAATAAATCCATAACGTTTTTTCATCTCACCTGTTCCGTTACTAATAAGATCAATACATCCCCAAGGTGTATATCCAATTAATTCAACACCATCAATTTCAACTGCTTTTTTCATTTCAATGATATGTTGTTTTAAGTATTCAATACGATAATCGTCGTTAATTGAACCATCTTCTTCAATCACATCATGTGCTCCAAATCCATTTTCAACAATGAATAATGGAATTTGGTAACGATCATGTAATAACTTTAGGGTTAAGCGTAGCCCTACTGGATCAATTTGCCATCCCCAGTCACTGGCTTTTAAATATGGATTCTTAACTGATGCGATTCCATTTCCACTTACCGTTTCTCCTGCTTCTGATGAGGCAACAAATGACATGTAATAGCTAAATCCAATATAATCCATTGTTCCTTCTTTAATAACCTCTAAATCGCCATCTTCCATGACAACATTAATTCCCTCGCGTTCATAGCGAAGTAAGGCTGATTTTGGATAATAACCTCGAACGACAACATCTGTAAACATTAATGTCTCATCCATGAATGCTTCACGTTCAATCGAATCTAATGGATTACATGTATTCGGATATGTATATCCCATGATAACCATACATCCCATTTTCATTTCTGGATTGATTTCACGTGCCATTTTTACCGTTTTAGCACTCGCGACAAATTGATGATGCGCTGCTTGAGCAAAGACTTGCTTTTTATCCTCTCCATCTTGGATTTGAATTCCTGCTGTGACCCAAGGCATATGAGGAATTCCGTTCATTTCATTGAAAGTCATCCAATACTTTACTTTATCTTTATAACGTTTCAAAACAGCCTCTGCATAACGTGTATAGAAATCAACTAATTGACGGTTACGCCATGAACCATATTCTTTTACTAAATGATATGGCATTTCATAATGAGATAATGTAATAACAGGCTCAATTCCATATTTTAATAATTCATCAAATAAATCATCATAAAATTGTAATCCCGCTTCATTTGGCTCTAACTCATCACCCTGTGGAAAAATTCGTGTCCACGCAATAGACGTACGGAAACATTTGAATCCCATTTCAGCAAATAACTTAATATCCTCTTTATAACGGTGATAGAAATCAATCCCGACATGGTTTGGATAGTATACTCCATCTAAAACTCCATCTGTAACTTCACGAAATTTATCTACAGCTCCTGCCGTATAAACATCTGCGATGCTAACTCCTTTTCCATCTTCATTCCAAGCTCCCTCTAATTGATTCGCCGCAACTGCACCTCCCCATAAGAACTCTTTTTGAAATACACCTGATAACATAAAAACTCATCCTTTCTACCTATAATATAGTTAATAACTCCTCACCTTTTAAAATTAAGCCTTCTTTCATTGGAATAATATCACTATAAGTAGGTGTATTAGTGATGATTACCGGTGTTACCACTTCGTATCCAGCAACCTTAATCGCTTCGATATCAAATTCCACTAATAAATCACCTGCTTTGATTTTATCGCCATTTTGGATATAAGCTTTATAATGTTCTCCATTTAATTGAACTGTATCGATTCCAACATGAATTAATACTTCTACACCCTCATCAGATGTTAATCCAATAGCATGTTTTGTATGAAATAATGCAGTAACAGTTCCATCGAATGGTGCTACGACTTGACCAACAGTCGGTTCAATTGCAATTCCTTTTCCCATAATTTCTTGTGAGAATGTTGCATCATTAACGTCTGATAACGGTACAATATTTCCTTCCATTGGACTCATCACTTTTACTTTTTTATTTAATGGTACAATTTCTTTTTCTTCTTCGGCTGCTTCTACTTCAACCGGTTCATCCTCAAATCCAATCATCCATGTTGCAATGAATGAAACAACTAACGCAATGACTAATGTAATGATGGCATGTAAAATATTTTTAGAGAATTGCCCTTCTCCAATAAACATTGCAAGTGAAGCTAATCCTGGTGTTGCCATTGCGAATGCTTTTAAAACAACAACTCCAGCATAAATAGCAGCAACCGTCGCTCCAATTGTCGCTCCTAACATTGGTTTTTTAAATCTTAAGTTAACCCCAAATAACGCTGGTTCTGTTACACCAAATACCGCTGTAATCCCTGCTGATGTCGCTAACTGCTTAATCTCAGGATTTTTAGATTTAAACCCTACGGCTAAGGCTGCTCCACCTTGTGCAATATTTGAACATAAACTTGCAGGGAAAGTAATTGGATCATATCCATATTTAGCAAAAGCAGACATTGTTAACGGTGTAAATCCATGGTGCATACCTGTCATGACAATCCAAGGACAAAGTGCCGCCATAACCGGTAAAGCTAACCAACCTAAATTTTCTGACATCCATAAGAACACATAGGCTAATCCATTACCAATCATCATGCCTAGAGGGCCGATAACCATTAATGTAATTGGTGCAACAATTAAAATTGTTAATAATGGCTTCACAAAGAAGCTAACGACTTTAGGCGTCACTTTTTCAGCAAATTTTTCAACATAAGACATTAACCACACAGCTAAAATAATCGGAATAACAGATGTTCCGTATCCCACTAACTGAACTGGTAATCCAATGAATGAGAAGGGCTCTCCCGCTCCAACAATTCCTGCAAATGTTGGATGTAATAAAACTCCCGCAATTGTAATGGCTAAGAAGGCATTTGTATTAAATTTCTTAGCTGATGTGACGGCTAACATCATAGGTAAGAAGTAAAAGGCAGCATCTGCAATAAATTCTAAGGCAATATACGTTTGACTCGTTGGGGAAACAACGTTTAAAGCTGTTAGTAAAACTAACAGAGCTTTCATCATTCCTGCTCCCGTAATAGCTGGTAAAATCGGATTAAAGATACCTGATATTGTATCTAAAACTTTTCCTTTTTCCTTCTTTGAAGCCCCAGCTCCCATTCCAGCGAAGTTTCCTAATTTCAATAATTCACGGTGTGCTTTCGCAACATCTTGACCGATAATGACTTGGAATTGCCCACCTTTGTTAGACACTCCCATGACACCTTTTACTTTTTTTACTTTTGCTTCATCTACGATTGAATCGTCTTTTAAATTAAATCGTAAACGTGTTGCACAATGAGTGACATCCTTAACATTTTGCTTTCCACCCATTAAATCCAATAATTCTTTTGCAAGTTTTGCATAATCCATCATTTTTTCCTCCATTGTTTTGAAATTTAACATGAAGGTCTTGCCTGCTTTACCAGTAACAATCCAATATATATCTAAAGGCATTTAGCCTAGATAACGTCATTAATTATTTTTTGTTAAGAAACTATATAATGCTCCAATTAAGTTTGCATCATTTCTAAATTCACAAGGTACCACTCTAACTGAAGGCTTGTAGAATCCGAAGTTTTCTTCCATTGAGTCTAGATGCTTTTGAATCAATTCAATTAACAATGGCTGAGCACTAATTCCTCCACCAATTGCTACTAACTCAGGATCAATTAGACACTGAATATCAATAATTTGCATCGCAATCCATCTTGTGAACTCATCTAAGACTGTTAATATTTTTGCATCTCCTGAATTCGCCAATTCAAAAATGAACAATCCGTTCACCTCTTCAACAGGTATACCTTTGATGTTAGCCACTGTTTCTGCTAGTGCAGGCGCACCATTTTTCAAACCCCAAACGTGGTTCATCGCATCAATCTCGTTGCAATTCATACGCATAAAACTAAATTCTCCTGCAAATGAATGACTCCCTTTGTGAACTTTACCATCAATGATAATCCCACCACCAACACCAGTTCCTAGTACAATAACTGCCGCATCCTTACATCCCTTTAAGCTTCCAAAACCAAGTTCAGCCGATGCTGCACATTTCGCATCATTCTCAATAGCAATCACTGTGTTACAACGTTTTTTTAATACTTCAATAATATTTTGTCCACTATTGTATTTTAACCATCCACCGCTATACGCATAACCTGTATCTGAATCTAAAACACCTGGCATACTAATAGCCATTCCTTCAATCTCAAATTTATAATCATCATAAATTTGACCAATGATTTCAACTAAACTTTCAATACAATCAAGCGGTGTTTTAACACTGCCTTTACTTAAAAACTCCGCCGATTCATTCATCATAGCATATTTAATTGAGCTTCCACCTATATCAAGGACTAAATATTTTTTCATTTAGATTCATCTCCCTTTTAAGTAACAAAAAAGACCTAAAATGAGCATACGGGGTCCAATGGATAGTTTCGTCCCATATAACTCAAATTAGGTCTTGCCTGCTTTACCAGTCACAATCCTGATTATTTTGAACATAAATAACAAAAAGACCTAAGAAGGGCATACTAATAGCTATACTCATAGCGTATTTCCCAAACTTAGGTCTTGCCTGCCTTACCAGTCACAATCCTGATTATTTATGTTTTTCTACCACCCGTTCAATGTGGATGATGAGATAAAGTTCTTCTTCATGTGTCAGTTTGTAATTATACTCAAGTTCTAAAAACTTGTCAATTTTTTTTGCGCATTCATAAGCATCCTTGTATTTTAACTTCACAATATTATACAATTCATCATCTTCTTGACTCACATATTTTTTATTGTTAAAAAGGCGTTGTGCAAAAAATTTTAAGTGTGTTACAAATCGACTGTAAGCTAAAGATTCCTCGTCCAACTCCATTCGATAATGGTATTTAACGATGTTCAAAATCTCTTGCGTCATTTTCGTCATATTCATGACAATTGGGATTTCTTCATTAAGTCTTGCATTGACAATATGAGTCGCAATATAAGCTGCCTCATCTTCAGGGAATTCAATGCCAACTTCTTCTTGAATCACTTTTAATGCATATAACCCTACTTCAAATTCCTCTTTATACAGACGTTTAATGTCCCAAAGCAATCCGTTTTTAAGGACAACTCCACCTTTAAATCTTAACGCAGAGTTATAGATATGATCCGTAATTGACAGATAGACAATATCCTTAATCGGTTTGTTAAACTTCTCTTCTGTATACTTAATAATTCGATCCGTAATGGTCATATATTCCATTGGAACTTCATCTAAAAGTTGTTGGAACTTTCCAATCATCATCTGATCTTCTAGTACAAAAACCTTCTCAACTTTAGACTTATTAACGATATCATTAGGTTTCTTTTGAAAGGCAATACCACAGCCCATTACAATAATTTCTTGTCCTTTTCCATCAAGAGAAACGACAACATTATTGTTTAATACTCGTTTTATCTTCATAGCTGGCCCCTTAATGTATACGTTTTATAAAACCTATAATACCACTCGCATTTTTTATTGTCAACCAAGCAATCTAAATAAAATCAATCCTGTAATGGTAAATAAACTACAACTTTGGCGCCCCCACTTTCTTGATTAGAAAGCACGATTTCTCCTCCATGCAACTTCATAATTCGTTGACAAATATAAAGCCCTAGACCCGAGCCTCCATCTTTAGAACGGGCTTTATTTCCTCGATAAAACTTTTCAAGTCCATACTTTAAATCCTCCTCCGAAAATCCATTTCCTTGATCTGTAATCTCACAAATCACTGCCTTATTTTTTTGATACACTAAGACACCAATATCAGAGGACGTAGGCGCATATCGACAGGCATTCATCAGAATATTATCGAGCACTCTTGATAATCTAAGCGGATCACACTTCATTATGAGTGTTGGATTTAACAAATCTAAATCAGTCCTCAAGTTTAATTGATATTTCAGACAAATATCCTCATATGATTCAAGTTCAGTTGAAAAATATTGAAGCACATTAACATTTTCTTGTTGGAAAATAAAATCTAGTTGATCAAGTTGAGATAATAAATTTAAATCCTCTACTAACACGATTGATCGATTCGTTGCCCCTTCTAAGACATTTAAATACTTTAAACATCTCGCTTCATTTTGATAAGCACCATCTTGCAATAATTCAACATGACCTTTTATAACAGTCAAAGGACTTCTTAAATCATGGGCAAGTGCTGAAATTAATTCTTTTTGTTGCTGTTCAATTTGCCATTGTTTTGTTAACGTTTCTTTTAATGTTTTTCTCATTTTTTCAAATGAGACGATTACTTCATTAAACTCATTATTATAGTCTTCATGCAACTCAAAATCTAAATCTTGATTCTCAATTTTTTGCGATGCCCATTTCAACTTTTGAAGAGGAATCATCACATTAATTTTTAACTTTTTCCCGAAGAACCACATATAAAAAATCAAAAATAGAAATGGTAAACTAAAGACTCCGATAAACATGATTAAATAGACAAACTGCCGATTTTCTAATGGCATTAATCGAAGGGGATATGTATAGCTAAGGCATCCTTTTAACGTTCCTTTACTATCCGTAAGCGGAATATACTTTGTATAATTTCCATTTCCATCAGATTGTGTTGTATTTAATTTTGAGATTAAATCTGATTCACCTTCCGTATCAAAGTTAACGATTTGATACGTGACTTTACTCAAATCAAAGGTCCTTTCAAATTCTTCTTTTCCTTCCCCTATTAACAATGAACTTGAATGTTGATTCACATAATCCACAATCATTGGAAGTTGTTGTTCATAATGATTAGCAGGATACGCTACATACTGAGCTACTACTAAAAATAAAAAAATTATCACAACGGTACTCACAAAGGTGCAACTCAAAATCCCAAGAAAACTTAAATTAATTTGAGTTGATAATGAACGTTCTTTTAGCATCTAATTTTGCTCCTTCTTATTACACATCCCACTTATATCCGACACCCCAAACAGTTTTTAAATAATTGAAATCAGTTTGAATTGTTTGAAATTTAGAACGAACTTTCTTAACATGTTCTGCTACCGTCGCACAATCACCTTCAGCATCTAACCCCCATACCAATTCATAGATTTGTTCCTTTGAAAAAACCTGATTTTTATTTAAGGCTAGCAATTCCACAATCTCATATTCTCGCTTCGTCAGCGGTACGCATTCATCGAAATATAAAACAGTTCTGCTCTGTAAATTAATTTTTAAATGTTGAAAAATTAAAAAACTTTGCTCCCTTGAACTTTGACGTTCATTTCGGCGAAGATGCGCCGCAACTCGCGCCCTTAATTCTCGTAAACTAAATGGCTTTGTTAGATAATCATCTCCCCCAATGGCGAATCCCTGAATTAAATCTGATTCTGAAACTTTCGCCGTTAGAAAAATAATGGGGCAACTCACGACTGAGCGAATTTCCTTACAAAACTCAAATCCATCCTGACCTGGCATCATGACGTCCAAAATCATCAAATCAGGATTTACTTTGAGCTGACTTCTAGCCTCAAAACTATTTGATGCTTTATACACAAGATAACCTTCATCATTTAACGCATCATATAACATTTCCAAAATTTCTAAATCATCGTCTACCACTAATATTTTTTGACTCATCGTTCACCTCTAAGATAAATAGTCGTTACGTCTAAACAATGCATAGGAACCTCCAATTCCAATTCCTAAAATAACCAATACATATAGTATAACATTTCCGCTACTTCCCATTCCAAGTAATAAATCAAAAATAGAGCGTGTTGAACTTACTAAAAACTCAAATACTGGCATTCCGAATCCAACAAGACATAACACGAACACTGATCCTAAGAATGCTAAAATCGTATTTGGTAATAGAAGTGAGATCAGACTGATGACTCCCATCACACTGATTAAGATAACATATTCTACAATGTAAAATTTTAGACTAAATAGGATTGCTTCAGTGCTCGTATATAAGGTCTGTGATTCAAAGAATGACGTGTTCATTACCTTAGGTAACATCAGCTGAGCAAATATATTTGCCATCATCCACAATATGATTGAAAATACCCCCATAACAATCGCAAGCGTCAATATTTTAGCAACATAAAGTTGCACTCTTGAATAAGGACGAATCATCACCATTCGGTACTCTCCACTATAACGTTCACGATTAAACGTTTCTACCACTAATAGCGGGCACAAAATCAGAACTAAATAAAAATGATAGTCACGTAAAATAAAAGGTGTAAAATTTAAAGAATCTAAATTAGCGGTCACGAATGGATCATAAAATCCAACTCCAAACGTTGAATTAAAAAATGCTATAAATATAAATGCTAATAGACTGATGATTAAAATAATAGCTGTTCGACGTCTCATCACAAGACGCGATAGCTCGCTTTGAATTAATTGTTTCATTCTCTTCACCTCATTAAATAAATTGGTCCTGACGACCTGTCAGATAATAACTTGATCCCATAAACAATATAAAATAGCTTCCTAAAATCGTAAGGCTCTGATGCAGGCTAGTCGTATGTCCCGCTACAATTTGATAAGCCCCCTTTAATTGCATCAGTGGTAACGCAAGTAAATTTAATTGATTGATATCTATTCCACTGATGTACCGTCCCACTAATTGTGTGACCATATAAAATCCAAATGATGCCACGACTATTAATAATCCAATGACTGTTGTACTAATAACTGACTTTGTAAACATCGCAAAAAAAGCAATGACCATAGCAAAGACTGCTAAAATTAAAAATAGGAGCCCATAGTACTTAAGGGTCATCAGAAACACTTGAACTGACGTTAAATCGTCAAAACTTAAAAAGCTTGAAATAACAGTCTGATGTTCAAATATCACGGATGCTACTAAATAGGAACAGGCAACATATCCGACGATAAAAATAAATAGCGCCAATACGATCATCATGAGTTTCACGAAAAAGACTTGTCGTGTACTATATCCTCTAATGAGTACCATTCGAATTTCACTTTTTTCATACTCACTTGCGATTGTCGTTACAACAAGTAAGATGACCACTGCAAATAAATAAAACGTAAAAATTTTATGCAGTGGCGTGTATAAAGCAAACGTATTAAAACTTGCCACTCTATCCAGTGTCACGATTTGGTTTGCTTTAAGGCTTTGTGAAGCCATCAAAGCAATCATAAATGGAATTGAACCTAAAACACCCAACCATGATTTTTTAGAAAAGTATCGTTTGAATTCACTGTGAATTAATTGTTTCATGTCATCCTCCTACTGAATTAACTTAATGAAGACTTCTTCAAGCGTTGCGTCTTGATTACCTAGGGCTAAGAAATCGTCTTTAGCCCCCTGCCAAGCGATAGTCCCGCTTTTAATAATGACAAGCTTGTTACAAATTTTTTGAAGTTCATCTAGTAGATGACTTGAGATAAAGAACGTAATCCCCTGCTCCGTATTTAGTTTCAAGATTAATTCACGGAGTTCTACCATTCCAAGTGGATCGAGTCCATTCGCAGGCTCATCTAAAATAATGATTTGAGGGTCATTAAGTAAAGCCTGTGCAATCCCTAGTCGTTGCTTCATTCCAAGAGAATACGTTGAAACTTTATCTTTTTTCCGATCACTTAGTCCTACAACCTCTAGCACTTCTAAAACCTTTGCAAGGCGCTCTGACTTTGTTTTATTTGGGATTAATAACGCTAGGTTCATCAAGACTTCCTCCCCACTCATATGGGAAAAGAATATTGGCGACTCAACAATTGCTCCAAGATTTTGCAAAGCCTCTTTACGCTGTGTGACGACATCATAACCATTTAATTGAATCTGTCCCGATGTCGGTTTAACAAGTGAGGTTAACATTCTAATAATCGTTGTTTTTCCCGCTCCATTAGGACCGATAAATCCACAAATATCACCTTTACCTACCGTAAAACTCACATCCTTTATAATCTCACGTCGTCTGATTTTTTTATTTAAGTTATCCACAAACAATACGGTTTCCATCATTTATCGCACTCCTTTAATTTCTTAACTGAGTGTATCTTATGATAAAATTTTAAAGATTTTATAAAGATTTTAATACTTATCAAAAAAGCGACCTTCCTCTCTACCTAATCGAGAATAAAAGTCGCTTTTTTATAAACTATTACTTCTTACTCATTAATTCTAAATAATTCTTTTTCAAAGCCACCTTGACGATGACGAATTCAAGAACCATCATTGCTGTTACAAGTAACCACATGAAATTAATATCAAGAATTCCTATGATTGCTATAACGAATAATAAAATACTCACTTGATAAATTCGAATTATCGGATACAAACTAGTATCTTTCACTTGATATGAATGATTACTAATATAAAATAACTTATTATTTTTATTTATCATAAGATAAATAAAATCAACACACACAATCATTAAAATTAAACATTTATAAAAAATAATCATTCCCCTACCATCCCTCTCAATATAACTTAAATTATATAAGATATCTTTATCAAAATCATATGTTAATTTCAAAAAGGATGCCTTTTTGCATCCTTTTCTTAGTGATGAATCATTGTAAACAACTTTAATTATTTAGCATTTTTGATGATTGATTTGTAACCCACATACGTTGTGAGGAAATACCCTCCATAAATAACGATAATCCCCATCATCGTCATAATCGATGAAACTAATATATCGGACTGCCCATATAGTGATGTTAAATCTTTATTAACTACATAAATACCAAATACTGCATGAATCATTCCCAGTACAAGTGGTAAGGCGAAGTAGATTAATGTTTGAATAAAGATTGTTTTATTAATCATTTTTTGAGTGGCGCCGATTTTTCGTAATGATTTGTAACGTTCGATACTATCACTAGCTTCCGATAATTGTTGCAGTGCTAAGACTGCTGCACTAGATAATAAAAAGACAATTCCTAAATAAAGTCCTACATATAAAACTACTGTCGACGTTGCACGACTATTTTCATAGATTTGTTGTTTTGTATAACCGATGAGAAAAATCCCATCTTTACTACCTTCTTCAAAAAAACTATTTAAGTAATCACCAAAATAAGACTCAGCTTCTACTTTATCTTGTGCTGTATACTGAATGTTCATATAAGTCATAGTTGGCTCTAGGCTAGAAACTACCTTATCTGGAACAATCAAAGTTAATATATTATCAGCTAAAGCAGAATTATAAGTTGCGTCAGTCATTACGTCTTTATTTTTGATTTCGAATGTTTCACCATTTATTTTAATCTCTGAATTATTTTTCAAATACACCTTTAGCGGTTCTAGGAATTTTGAGAAATTTGAAGTCACTAAAATTTGATGATCATTTAAGGTAATTGAATCCTTTCCTAATAAATGTTGAATTTTATTATAGTCTGAAATTTTAATAGCATTAATAGAATTCCAATAACCATTCTCTAATTGATCTTTTAATGTTCCCGTTACGTAAGGTAAAATAAGGTCTCCTGTAGATATCCCCTCTAATCTATATGCTTCAAAAAACATATGCTCATTTCCCTTAAAATCAAAATTTAGTTTTTCAACAACTTGTTGCATGGTTTTGATTTCATCTTCATCATCCACATACATATAGGCCGAAGCATCAAAAGGAGCCACAATTCCATTTTCAATAGATGTCTTCATACTTAAACCTGTTGATAACCCACCGATTGTAATAAATAACATTAAACAGATGAGCGAAACAGATAGGAAATTTGTATTGATATTACTATGGATTTGACGAACTACAAAGATATTTAATTTCTTTAAGTAGATATTTTGACTACGTTGGATCATCGCTAATAAAAATCCTGCTCCACCATAGAAAAATCCTAAGGTCCCAATAATTCCAAGTACAATTGAAAGATTAAAGAGACTGCTCATCTCATTTAGTCCGACTTTTAGCACAATGCCATACGCAGTTATTAGCATAATAACTGCTACTAAAAAGATGAGAAGTGAAAGGATTGGATTTTTAACTTTAATTGTTTCTGATTTTTTAGAAGCATTTAATAAGTCAATCAATTTATATTTTGAAATAATGATTGTATTAAAAAACATCACAAATAAGAAAATCAACCCAAAATAAATGATTGTTTTTATAATCGCACTAAATGAAATAACAAATCGAAATTGTGTCATACCTACTTCGAATAATTTTGCAGTAAACACAGAAAGTCCTTGTGATAAAAGAATTCCTACTCCTAGTCCAACGACTAATGATAAAATTCCAACAATAAAAGTTTCTAAGACTAATATTTTCGAAATTTTACTTTTCCCCATTCCCAGCGTCATGTAAACACCTAGTTCTTTTTTACGCTTTTTGATGAGGAAGTTGTTCGCATATAGAATAAGTCCACCTAATATAAACACAACGAAAACAGAGACCATTGATAGAAGTTGATTAATACTTTCCATATAACCGGCTTGTGAGGCACTCATATCAAGAACTGCTTTTTGTGACTCAATCGAATTAAAACAATAAAAAATACAGACTGCAAAAGTTAAGGTTAGGAAATAAATAGCGTAATCTTTAAAACTTTTGCGGACATTTCCAAGCGCAATTTTAGAATACATTATTGATGTCACCTCCGAGAATGGTCATGACTTCAATAATTCGATTAAAGAATTCTTTACGTGAATCATTGCCTCGAATTAACTCATTAAAGATTTTACCATCTTTAATAAATAAAATACGATGTGCATAACTTGCTGTAAACGCATCATGCGTCACCATTAAAATAGTTGCTTCTAATTCTTGATTTAATTTTTCAAATGATTCAAGCAATAGACGAGAAGATTTTGAATCAAGTGCACCTGTCGGTTCATCCGCTAAAATAATCGATGGGTCTGTGACAATTGCCCTTGCTGAAGCTACACGTTGCTTTTGTCCCCCTGACATTTGATATGGATATTTTGATAGGACTTGGGTAATTTCAAGTTTGCTAGCAACTGCTTGAATAAGCGGATCAATTTCTTTTACTTTACATCCTTGGATTGTTAATGCGAGTGCAATATTTTCATAAGCTGTTAGCGTGTCAAGAAGATTGAAATCTTGGAAAATGAATCCTAATTCATCACGACGAAAATTTTCTAATACTTTAGATTTCATCGTCGTGATATCTTGATTATTAATTAAAATATGACCTGTTGTTACTTTATCAATCGTAGAAATACAATTTAATAAAGTTGTTTTTCCACTTCCTGATGGTCCCATGATGCCAACAAATTCTCCTTTATCAACTTTAAAACTAATTTGATCAATAGCTTTTGTGACATTATCTTTATTTCCATAATACTTTTCTACTTTTTCAACACTTAAAATGGTACTCATCTATAACAATTCCTTTATCTTTAATACCTATTCAAATATTATTATTGTTAATCCAACCTTACTCATTATACAAAGTCCGTCTTACATTACCTATTGAACTGTCTTACAAATTTGTAAGATACAAGAATATAACAGCCCTTACCGTCCTATATTAAAAATAGAAGGACCTTGAAAGGTAGGGAGATACATGTTTCAATTTATTAAACAAACTAGTTTAAGTCATATTAAAGTCAAGCTTATCCTTTTATACATTTTAAATGTTAGTGATATTCTTCTAACGCTACTTTTAATTCGAACTGGACTCATTGTAGAAGCTAATCCTTTGATGGCATCTATCATAAAAAACAACTTTGCTACTTTTTGGGTAAAGGGAATTATTCCAGCTCTTTTATTTATCTATCTTTATTACCGACTTCAATCAGCAACTCCTAAAATGATAAAGTTAACAAATCGATGTATTTTTGTCTTATTGGGGTTCTATTTCATTATTAATTGTCTGCATCTTCTATGGTTTATCTTATTACCTTATTTCGGATATTAAAAAAGCTATGCACACAAAGTGTGCATAGCTTTTTATTAATTCCTATTAGTCAATTGATACAACTGTATAGCCAGCATCATCAATCGCTTGACGAATTAATTCATCAGTTGCTCCTGTTTCAACAAGTACTGACTGTGTTCCTAATTCAACTTGGATATCTGTTGTATTTTCTAATGTTTCTAATGCTTCTTTAACATGTGCCACACAATGTCCACAGCTCATACCATCTAATTGAATTTTCTTTTTCATCTTTAATTCCTCCTTAACTTTTAAGCATTAAAATTACGTAATCTTAATGCATTTAATAAAACTGAAACAGAACTTAAACTCATGGCAGCCGCTGCAATCATTGGATTTAATAACGGCCCTCCAAAGATATGTAATATTCCCATCGCAACTGGAATTCCTAAAATATTATATCCAAATGCCCAGAATAAGTTCTGTTTAATATTACGAATCGTTGCTTTACTTAATTTAATCGCTGTCGAAACGTCCATTAAGTCGCTTCTCATTAAGACGATATCTGCTGATTCAATTGCAACGTCAGTTCCACTTCCAATCGCAATTCCAACATTAGCTTGTGCTAAAGCCGGTGCATCATTAATTCCATCACCAACCATGGCAACTAAATCACCATTAGCTTGAAGTTTTTTTACTTCATTTGCTTTATCAGCAGGTAAAACATCTGCTAAAACAATGTCTATTTTCACTTGCTTGGCAATAGCTTCTGCCGTTTTTTTATTATCACCTGTAATCATCGCTACTTTGATTCCCATCGCATGTAGCGTTTCAATTGCCTTTTGGCTACTTAGTTTCACCGTATCAGCTACAGCAATAATTCCGGCTAACTTATTATCAACTGCAATATACATGGGTGTTTTTCCATCTGTTGCTAATTGATCTGCTTGGAGATTAACAGAACTAATATCAATATTTTTCTCATTCATTAATTTTTTATTACCTAATAAAATATCTCTTTTATCAATTAAAACTTCAATCCCGTGTCCTGGAATCGCATTAAATTGACTAATACTTCTAAATGATAAGTTACGTTCTTCTGCTGCGCGTACAATAGCTTCTCCAAGTGGATGTTCTGATCCTTTTTCCGCGCTTGCTGCTAACGCTAAAATCTCATCTTCTAATGTATCAATAGTAATAATATCTGTTACTTTTGGTTTACCTTCTGTAATTGTTCCTGTTTTATCAAAGACAACGGTATTTAATTTATACGTTGTCTCTAATGCTTCTCCACCTTTGATTAAGACCCCATATTCAGCACCTTTTCCGGTTCCAACCATAATGGCAGTTGGGGTTGCCAGTCCTAAAGCACAAGGACAGGCAATAACTAAAACAGCAATGAAGATTGATAATGCAAAGACTCCTGTTTCTCCGGCAAATAACCAAGCTAACGAGGAGATAATGGCAAGTCCAATAACAATCGGCACGAAGTATGACGAAATAATATCTGCCATTTTAGCAATTGGTGCTTTTTGTCCCTGAGCATCTTCCACAAGTTTTACGATTTGAGAGAGAGCTGTATCTTTCCCAACCTTTGTCGCTTGATATTTGATGTATCCTGTCTTGTTGAGACTAGCACCAATGACTAAGCTACCTTCAGACTTCTCGACCGGAATACTTTCACCTGTTAACATCGATTCATCCACGGCACTGCTTCCTTCTATTACCACGCCATCTACCGGTAATTTTTCACCTGGTTTTACAATTACGATATCTCCAACTAATACTTCTTCAATCGGTAACACTAACTCTTGGCCACGACGTTCAATGGTTGCAGTCTTTGGAGCCAATCCCATTAAAGCTTGAATAGCTTGAGATGTTTTTCCTTTCGAAACAGCTTCTAAATATTTACCTAGCGTAATTAACGTTAAGATAACGGCTGCTGACTCAAAATATAAGTGCATAGCGTACGATGTATCACCTTTTGTAATCATATAAATTCCGAATACACTGTAGAAAAATGCTGTTAATGTTCCTATAGCAATTAAAGAATCCATGTTAGGGCTTAGTTTAATTAAATTTTTTAATCCAATTTTATAGAACTTATACCCTGCAATCACAACAGGTAACGTTAAAACAAGTTGGATGAGTGCAAAGTTTAAAGGATTCATCATCGGATCAATCATTTTTGGAAGAGGCATTCCTACCATGTGTCCCATTGAAATAATTAATAATGGGACTGCAAAAATTAAAGAAACAATGAAACGAGTTAATAATTTTGATGATTCATCTTTTGTTTTCACTTCTGTTTCTTTTTGTTCTTCTTTAATTATCTCGTACCCTGCTTTTTCTACGGCTGCTTTAATTTGACCGTATGTCACTTGATTTTCATCAAGCGTAACTGTTAATTTTTCGGTTGCAAAGTTGACGGTTGAATTTTCAACACCTAAAATTTTTCCGGTTACTTTTTCAATGCGATTTGCGCAAGCAGAACAAGTCATTCCCTTAACATCTACTGTATAGGTCTTCATATTCTTATGAATTTTATACCCTGCTTTTTCTACTGCTTCTTGAATGTTTTGCTCCGTTACTTTTCCAGTCTCGTATTCAACACTCAAAGTTTCAGTTGCGAAGTTTACAGAGGCTTTATTTATGCCATCTAATTTAGAAACAACTTTTTCAACCCGATTTGCGCAAGCAGAACAGGTCATTCCTTCAATTTTCATTGACTTACTTTCCATAATATCACCTCACTTTATTTAGACATTGCTTTTTCGAGTATGGTCATAATTTCATCTATTTTCTCGTCGCTTTCACCGTTTATAACAGCCTGTTTCACACAATGATTTAAATGTTGTTTTAAAATTAAAAGATTCGAACGTTTTAGTAACGCTTGCGCTGCTACAATTTGATTTGAAATATCCATGCAGTAACGTTCTTCTTCAATCATTTTAATAATTCCATCTATTTGACCTTTAGCTGTTTTTAATGATTGTAGTGCTTTTTTTCGTTCTTCGTTCATTAACTATACCTCCCTCCCCCGGGGTGGGGGTCTATGGTTATATTATAATGCCATTCTTATTATTGTCAACCAAAAACTTATTATAAAAAAATTGGGATTTTAAAAAAAATCCCAATTTTTTAATCAATTACTTTAATTGTATTTCGAATCATTCCCATCCAACATGAATAGGTAAAGGTCCCTGTTTTAGTTGGCATAAATTTAATTACATTCTCTCCAACTTTTAAATCTGATTTCAAATTAAAATCTTTTAAAATAAGTGTACGATTACAACCATTGAGCGTTCCTTGACTGGCGTTGATTATTAGCTCAACAGGCACTCCTTTTTGAACAACAATCTCTTCGTAATTACGACGACCTAGATCAAATTCGACGACCTGCTTCCCCTCCATCATTTCTGCTTCAATTCGAGATTCAGTTTGCAAACTTAAAGTTGAACCGAAGCCAATCGTTGTTAATCCATTTAATGTCATATTGATTCCTAAAAAGATAATTAGGATAGCTCCTAGTTTAAAGACAAATGTCCGCGAAAAAGCAGATAGTTTATTTAAAAACAAACCAAGCCCTAGCATTAACGGAACTGTTCCAAGACTAAAGAAAAACATCGCTAATGCCCCTTGTATAAAAGTACCAGTTCCTAATGCATACAACTGCATGAGTTGTAATGGCCCACATGGCATTAGTCCATTAGCAAGACCTAAAATAAAAGGTCCTTGACATTGGAACTTTGATTTATATCGTCCTAATTTAAACATTGGTATTTTTAATTCTCTAATTAATCCGAATTTACTTAATCCCATGACAATCATAATAATCCCTAAAATAATTGGCATCAAATTAAAGAATGGAATATCCGTTGTGACAAACCCTCCAAGCAATCCAATGATACCCCCTAGTAGGGTATACGAAATAATACGTCCTAAATTATAAAGAATGTTTCGTTTAACTTGATTTTCATGATGAATCACTTGTGAAAGAGCAAGACTTCCACACATAGAGACACAGTGAAAAGAAGTCGTAATCCCAATAATAAATAAAATAATATAACTTAGGTTTTGATTTGAGGTTAATAATCCACTAAAATCTGGAGTAACTCGTTCAAATAAAAAATAGATAATTGCTATTAAAATAATGGCTAATAGGATTAATTTTTTATCTTCTCTTGCCTCTTTTTCAGTTTTTAATTGATACCCTAATAACTCTAACTCTAATTTTAAGTGTTCTATAGAAATTAAAGATTCGTCAAATGTAATATTCAACCGTTTTGCTTCATAGTTAATTCCCACTTTTTTGATTCCATTTTGCTTTTTTAATCGTTTTTCAATCGTTTGCTTGCAGCTCATACAACTCATACCTTCAATTACAAAGGTCATTTTTTTCATCTTCAACACCTCTTCCCCAACACAATAACAAAAAGATATAAAGATAATATGAAGAAATTAAATAACTTTTAAAAAATGAATTTCAACAATTGTTCCTGCCCCTACTTCACTTTTAATTTCAACCTTTGCATCATGTAAATCAATAATTTTTTTTACAATACTTAAGCCGATGCCGCTACCCTCTGTTTGATGACGAATCTGATCTGAGCGATAAAATCGTTCAAATAGATAGGGTATTTCATCTTCTTTAATCCCTATTCCATTATCTTCAACATGTAAAATAATTTCATCTGATGTTTTGGATAACTTAATTAAAACAACCCCATATTCTTTGGTAAATTTAAAACTATTTGAAACTAAATTTAAGATAACCTGTTTAATTTGATTTGAATTTCCAATAATAAGATCTGTTTCTAGAAGACTTGAATTAAATTCATACTGAATATATTTTTGGGATAATAGAGCTTTTATTTCTGATTCCATCCCGTTAATCAGCTCAAATAAAGATAATGGGGCATACATCGATTTTTCATCTCCCGAATCGAATCTCTTCAACACTTCTAGATTTTTTAATAATTCTCCAAAGCGAATGACCTCACTATTAAGCGATTGTAATCGTTCTTGATTTAATGGCAATACTCCATCAATCATCGCCTCAAAATTAGTTTGTAGAATATTTAATGGCGTTCTTAACTCATGTGATACATCAGAGATTAATTGTTTTCTTAATGTATCCTGTTGTTGTAACTTATCTGCTAATTCATTAATACTATTATTTAAAATTTGTATTTCTCTAATTTTACTTTTACGTTGAATCCGTAAATCAAATACTCCCTTTGAGATTCTAAATGCCATATTTGAAACGTCATGAATTGCCTTTGATAAAGGTTTAGAGAATAGAATACTCAATCCTAAAATAATCACAATTGCGACTAGCGTACTTAATATCATACTTCGATTAATCGATTCTTTAAAATCAAGATCTTGTTGAGATAATAATAATGGGGTATGCTGACCAATTTCTAAATATCCAATTAGCTCATCATCTACTTTTAGTTCGTATATCTTTGCCTGATAGTCCCCAGATATTGGAGCCATACTATCTCCTTTTATTGAATCGGGACTCATCCCCCAAATGACATTTTGATTTGAATCCATTAAAATCAAACAAAATTGATTCATATAAGCTTCGTGCATTAGTTCGGAACCTGCATCAGATGAGAACTGCTTATTTTTCTGATAATAATCTTCAAAATAGGTGACCAAGCGTTCATTACGTTTTTCCTGATTTTCCATCATATACTCATCTATTTGAGAACAAATGGTTACATTGACAAAATAATAAATTAAAATAGCGGTTAAACTAGCACATCCAAAAAACATGACAGTTAATTGTCTTCTAATACTAACCATTAAAAGTGCCCCCAAATTTATATCCCACTTTCATAACAGTCACTATATAGCGGGGCTGTTTTGTATCTTGTTCAATTTTTTTACGAATATTTTTGATATGCACATCAATTGTGCGATCATAGCCATTAAAATCAAAACCGAGTATCTGATTAATCAATTGTTCTCGCGTCAAAACTTTACCTTTATTATCCATTAACAAAACGAGCAAATTAAATTCGGTTGTTGTAAAGGGAACGATTTCTTCTTGAACTTTAACGATTCTTTTGGATTGATCAATCAGTAAATAACCATCATCATATAGGTTTATATTTTGTAAAGGTCCATTCATTCTTCTAACCGCTGTTTTAATCCGCGCGACTAGTTCACGAGGACTAAATGGTTTAACTAGATAATCATCAGCTCCTAAATTTAATCCTAAAATTCGATCTTCAAGACTCCCTTTAGCTGTTAACATGAACAAGTAAACATCCGAAATAGCACGAATTTGTTGGCAAATCTCTTCCCCTTTCATATCGGGTAGCATGAGGTCTAAAATAACGAGATCTATTTTTTCTTTTTCAAAAATAGTCAATCCTTCATTTCCTGTTGTTGCTACAAATACTCGATATTGCTCACGTTCAAGATAAGCTTTTAATGCATCTAAAACCAGCACTTCATCTTCAATTAATAAAATATTCATCCAGACAACTCCTTTTTTAGTCACTTCATCATTTTATCAAATAAATATAAAGAAGATATGAAGAATAAATCCTTTATAGTTTCTGAATTTAGAAATTATTTTAATCCCTCTAAAAATGAGATGAGCATAATCTCTATTTCATCGTGCTTTATTCTTGATTTAAAAGATTTCATAAACTGTAATTTAAGCATTTGCCTACTTTATATATACTCCTTACTCTAATATCATTTTTCATCAAATATATTTAAAAATTTGATAGTAACCCACTAAAAAAATCACTCATCAAATAAGAAGAGTGATTTTTAAATTTATTAAACTTTAAACGAATGGCTTCTAAATAGAAATAGACAAATACAATAGGCACTCCCTAGTCCAATATAAATACTAAGTAATCGTTGAGTAATTAAACCCAATAAAAATGCAACTAAAAGACCTATACTATAACTAATTAAAGTATCAGCAATGACTCTTTTCGTGGAACCAATGGCTTGTAATTTAAATTTATACAACGTCATTGGAATGAATAAAACTGAGATGAGGTATACAAACGGTAAGTAGCTACTTGCTGTCTCAATCATCACAGACTGATTTGTGATAAACCCTAATAATGATTCACGATTTATCATAAAACAAGTAGCGAAAATAAAGTAAAAAAGAAGCGCCCTTATAATTCCCTGATACAAAATTTTAGACGAATTTTCTATCCCTTCTCCAATGAGGGTCAATACTCCTTGCCCATACGCATACGTAGGCATCAATGTAATCTCAATAATCATCGTCAATAGCTGATAAACCGCCACTTCAAGTAATCCAATTCTGGCAACTAATGCCCCTATAATTAGCACAATAACCGTACTTTCAAGGAATTCTTGAATCATTAATGGCATGGATAATTTTAATGAACACTTAAGATGTTCTAAATTTAGCGCCTTAGGTTTCTTACGTATTCTCATTTTTAAAACAAAGAAATAGATACATAGATTAACAAGAAGTGCTAATACAGAACCCATCGCATTTCCAATAATCCCAAGTGGCTTCAATCCAAACAAACCAAAAATTAAAATATAATCAAAGATAACATTTAAAATAGCCGCTGTTAAGTTACTAATTAAAATATACTTTGTTTGATTCATTATTTTAAAATAGGCTGAACCCGTAAATAGAAGTAAGTTTAATCCAAGTGTCATGCTAAAAATAAAGGCATAACTCATGGCTTCATCTAATACTTTTCCTTCTAGTTGATAAACAATTTGAAGAATAGGTCTTCCAAAAAGAAAAACAAAACTAGTAAAGATGAGGCCAATCATTAAACTTTGTATCAGATGAATTTGGTAATATGATTCCAATAATTCATCATCCTCAACACCTTTCGCACGAGCCCCTAAAATATTAAAAGTGATAGATATGCTCCCTAACACACCAGATAAACTATTAATAATTCCTGCTACAATTCCAACAGCTGCAAACCCTGTTATTGAAACATGTCCAATCATTGCCTGATCACAAAGTCCAATTAATAGGCCTAACACATTATTTAACATTAATGGAATTGCTAATTGATTCAATTTATCTTTCAAATAAGTCCCCTTCTTTTCTTTAAAATTTTAGAAAAGAAGGGATAATCCATCCAGCAACATAAATCCGCCTCCTAGATTTCTTTAATAACTTTTGAGAATGGTCTTATCACATCAAAAAAAGTAATCCCGATAATGATTGCTATAATAACATTGCTGAATATGTCAAAGTGAAGCATGATTTTTTGAGGAGGATAAATAAAGATTTCCTCAAAAAATTCGGGATTAAAAACTGATTGATTCATTATAATGAAGCAAAGCAGCAGACAAACTCCTGCTTTATAAACAAAATGTAAAATAGCTAAACCAAGCGACCATCTTCTTATCAATAATTTTCCAATTGATAAAATAAAACCAACGCTATAAACAGCTATGATCATGGGATGATAAAAAATTAATACACTACTATTAAATAAGGGAGTTAATGGAATCAAGCGATTGTCCTTTATACTATAGCTTGAAATATACTCAGGGTTAAAATAAAGAAGCCAAACTAAAAAGATAATCCCTAACATTTCTAAAATCGTTTCAATCATTGAAATTGAACTTGACGTTTTCGAACGTTTAAAAAGATGTTCTAGTGATTCAATTTTCTCTTCACCTATTTCAACATGACATATCTTCAATAAAACAAAGACTGCACTAACCCAAAAAATACATGAAATAACAACACTAATCCAATTTCTAAGAATAGCAAGTAAAATCATTGAAAAAAATTGAATCGAATTAACCTGATAATCATTTTGATAGAAAAATAGATTTAGAACGACTAAAACAATCGAAATTGTTGGGACAATTGTTAAAACTAACTTTAAAACCACAAGGTAAAATCGATACGTATAATCCCCCAAAAAATGCCTCATAAAATCCCCTCCTATACAGGGGTATTATAGCATCCCTTGAAGCTTATAAAATCATTTCGTCAAAATTATTTATAATTCATTAAATGAATTCGTCTAGCCGTCATTATTCCCGAGGAAATAACACCTTCATAACCACCACCTGGATTATTCCAAGCACTACTCATAAATAAATTTGAAATATTTGTTTGATTTTTCAATCTATATCTTCCTGATTGTTTCACTGTTTGGGCATATCCATAAACAGCACCTTTAGGATTTTTAGTGTATCGCTCCATCGTTTTAGGCGTTCCTAATTCCTTAACCACGATATGAGATGTGATGCCAGGATACATTTTTTCTAACCTTGCTAACATCATTTGAGTAACTTCTTCTTTTTTCAACTTATATTGTGTTTTTTCGCTTGGCCACCTCTCATAATTATCTAAATACGTCATAGTCAAGATTCCTTCGAAATTTGAATCAATTGAACCATAATTCGTTAATAAAAATCCACATGTATCAAATTGTTGATTTAAGGTCATTTCATAATCTTGTTCAGGTGTGTCTCCTCCTAAGAAGAAAACTTCCTCTTCTGGAATTTTCAACTTAGATGGATGGCAGTCTAAGACTAAGTAAAGTTGACTTAAACTGCATCCGATTTCTTGAGGTTTTATTTTCAAATGATTAGTCGGTAATAAAGTACTTAACGTGATCGGATTAACATTTGAAACAATGATATCAGCTTCATACTGCGTTCCATCTTTCAACTTGATGCCACTTGCTTGTCGATGCTTTAAAGTAATTTCGACTACCTCTGATTTTAAGAAGACTTTTCCTCCATGCTCATGAATAACGTCTACAAAAGCATTTGATAGTTTTCCACCGCCACCCTGAATATAAAACTTTCCATGATGGTGATAGCTAACCCATGGAATGAAAAAATAAATGGCACTAAGTTGCTTAGGGGGCAACCCATAGTACGACCATAGAGTCGTGAAGAAGCGTATAAATTCATCATCGTTAACGTATTTTCTGATGACTTCATCCGTTGTTTTCATCGACCAACTCATAGATAGCGCTGCATCAGGATGCACTTTATTCAATACTCCTTTATGACTTTGTAAAATGAATCGATTAAATCCATTTTCAAACCGTGTAATCGCCTTAAATAAGTTCATAATTTCTTTTTCATATTCTTTAAACAACTCAATCAAGAGTTCTTGATATTTCTTTAAATCATTCGGAATTTCAATGAGCTTTCCTTTCCATTCAACCTGATAAGCTAATTTATTTTTTATCGGTTTTATTTTATCTAGTACGTGACATGCTTGTAAAATACTATAAACATTTCCTCCTGGTTGTAAACCACCAATTCCATGTAGTGAAACATCAAATTCATATCCATGTCGCTTAAAATTTGTCGCATATCCTCCTACTAAAAAATGTTGTTCAAAAACTGCCACTTTGTAACCTAGTACTGATAGATGAGAAGCACATGTTAATCCGCCAAGTCCTGATCCAATTACAATAACATCATACTTCATCTTTATCTCACCTACTTGATTAAACTTTTCATATCAATATTTAACTCCATTATTTGAATTAATTCAATTACATTGTATTCTTCTTTCTCTTCGACATGAGCGATATTAATCTCGAATTCTTCGAATAATCCCTCGATAAATTTCATTTCATCTAAATTATGTTTGCCTAAAAAGATTGCTAATAATGGGATCATTGTTTCTTCATCACAAACTAAGAAATCAATGTAATAATTTTTTAATCTTTCTAAATGAATTTGATTATGATTCAGAAAGCTGTCTTTAATATCAAATATATCTTTTAATGCTACTTTCACTAATGGTCGAAGTGGAAATCTTTCTGTTACTAATTCTAGCTTTGAATAAAAGGCACGCTCACTATCTGTGAAGACACCACCTTTTACGACAAAATCACCATGCTTTTTTCTTTCTAAATACTCACTGTATTCAGAATGTCGAACGCCCCCTACTCTTTTTAATTTACCGTCAAAAATTTTACTCATAACTTCTCTCTCCTTTCATTTCCTTCCTATATTTTACATTTTATGATAGCGTTTTACAACAAAAAGCAGAATGTAAATTCACACATTCTGCTTTCATAATTTTTATTTAGTTTCCCAAGGACTTTTTCCTAAGGATATCTGTTACTTTATTTTAAAACTGAATCTAAAAATACAAATACTTTTTCTAAATTTTCTGAAGCTGTAAAATACAGTTTGTCTGAGAAGACCCCATCTCCATGTCCTGCTCCCTCAAGTAATTCAAAGTAGACCTTATTTTCGCCTATCACTTCTTTTAATTTATTTGAGAAATACACCGATTGAAGATATGGAATATTCCCATCTGCTGTTCCGTGTTGAATAAAGAATGGTGGATTAGAAGCATCAATGTAAGTTTCAGGATTACTTTTTTGAACTAAGTCAGGTACTTCTGTAATTAACGTTCCAATATACTCAGATTCTGGTGAATTAATAGAACAAGTGATACCTAATTTAGGATTAACCTCAAGTTCTTTAAACTGCTCATCCATCGTTAAAAAGTTAATCGGTCCAAACCAATCTACAACTGCTTGAACAGCCGATGATTGCTCTATATTCCCTAATTGTGGATGTTCAAATAGACTTAGATGTGAAGTTACTCCAACCATTGCTGATAAATGTCCACCTGCAGAACCACCCCATACTGCAATTTTATTCGGATTCAACTGATACTTTTTGGCATTTGCTTTAATAAAACGAATAGCTGCTTTTACATCCTCGACCGCTGCTGGAAACTTTGCTTCTTGGCTTAATCGGTAATTAACTGATACAATGGCATATCCTCGTTTAAGCCCTAATAAAATACTCGTTAATTGTTCATCACGCTTATTTCCCATTTTGAATGCTCCACCATGAATATGAACAATAACGGGGAACGGCCCCTCATCAACACTTGGTAAATAGATATCTAGCTTTTGTCTTTCACTTAATGTCGCATATGAAATATCCAAATATTTAGGCTCAATGTTTGTTACGTCTAATAAATTTTCTTTGAATGGACGTGGAAGCATTAAATTAGCCACTTTACCCGTTTTAGCACCCTATCATCTATTGGCACCTCTACAAAAGTTTAAAAATCAGTATCCAAATCTGAATCTCTCTATTCAAGAACTTGAAGAAGAAGCAATTATTACAGGCCTAAAACATCGAGTCTATGATCTTGGAATTATTAGAAAAGAATATATAGATGAGAAGGAATTTGACTTTTATAAAATTGCAGAAGATGAACTGGTCGCTCTATTACCTATCCATCATCCATTTTCTAATACCACAGAAATTTCTTTAACAGATTTAAAAGATGCATCATTTATTTTTATGAATAAACATACGGGAATTTATACACTCTGTTTAAAATCTTGCCAAGATGCAGGATTTTACCCTAAAATACTTCAAACAGCAAGAATTGAAACCATTTTAAGTTCCGTCATCAATGGGGACATGATTAGTTTACTAATGAGCCAACAGTTAAATAGTTTTAATCAACATGGAATTGTTGTTATCCCGATTAAACCAACAATTAAAAGTGAACTTGGAATCATTCGATATAAAAAATCTCCTCTACGCAGAAATCAAAAAGAACTAATACACTTCTTATCAAACTCCAAATAAAAAGCAGGATTATCTCCTGCTTTTTATTTGCCTTATTTTTAATATAAGTTGAACGAATGAAATTCCAATAACCCCACCAACAAAATCTACCGTGACATCAAAAATCCTAGCACTTCTTCCTTCAACAAATAACTGATGAAATTCATCACTCATTGCATAAAGCAACACAGCTAGTAGTGTCATAACAGTAACTTTCCATCCTAAAATATGATATTCTATCAAAACCCAAGCTAATAAAATAGCTAAAATAAAAAACTCAAACGCGTGGGCACTTTTGCGAATAAACACGTTAACTTGTTCGAAGCTCGATTTACTTTCCTGTATCACCATTGATTCAGGTGTTTCAACTTTCGTTTCTTCTTTTTGTTGGCTACCAATATAATTGACAATTTCATGACTCAGTTCATTTGATTGTTGTGAAGTTTGTGAAGATTGATAAAAAATAAATGCCATCCAAAGCAAACAAACAATCACCGCTAGCTTTCTTCTCATCCATACTCCCCTTTATAACTGTCTCACTTCCTCTATTGTTGGAATAGAAGAGGATGATCCTTTTCTCGTCACCGTTATTGAAGAAGCACGAGCTGCTAATTCTAAACACTCTTTAATCTCATATCCTTCAACTAATCCAGCAATAAAATATCCAATGAACGTATCTCCCGCTGCTGTTGTATCCACAGCTTCTACTTTGTATGCTTCTTGTTTAATAACCATTTCTCCCTGTGTATAAAGGCACCCCTTACTTCCAAGTGTTAATAAAATATGTGTCTGTGGATACATGGATTTTAAAGTATCTATTACCTTTGACTCATCTTCCTCATTTGCCAAATCACATCCCTCTATTTCATTAACGACAAGATAATCAATCAAAGATAAATCAATTGCTTTCACTTTATCGTTAAATGGAGCGGGATTAAGTGCGATTTTCAAACCACGTTCATGAGCTGATTTGACGATATAATCCATTAAATTAATCTCATTTTGTAACAGTAATAAATCACCTTCATTAAAATCTGATAAAATCTCATCAACTTTTGCTTCTGTAAAACAATGATTAGCTCCCGGATAAACTAAGATACAGTTTTCTCCACGACGATCAATTTGAATAATCGCATGTCCCGACTTCTCATCCACTTCTTTTAAATACTCACAATTGGCTCCGTGAGATGTTAATGCTTCTTTTAAAATTCCACCGTCTGCTCCAATTAATCCGCCATGATAAACATTAACGCCTGCCTTAGCAAGAGCAATCGATTGATTTAATCCTTTACCACCACTAACAACTTGCAGTGAACTTACAGACTGCGTTTCACCGGGTTTAACCATATGGTCAACTTCATAAATATAATCAATGTTACATGAACCCATATTTAATACTTTCATAAACTATTCACCACTTCTCCATTTTCACTTAAAAATTCAACTTCAAAATTTTTCGACTCTTTACTGTCATACAACTGATACAAGCTATCGTCATCCATTAAAATAATTTTTGGATAAACAACTAAGAAATTTCCAGGCGAAAGTTCTTCTATATATTCTTCTTCTAAATACGTGATTTTAATCTGAGTTGCTGCTTCATTTTTTCCAAATATCACAAAGATTGCTTCATCATCGACTCTAAAATCATCAGTCAAAAACATAAATTCATAATTCATTTCATTATATTCAGGATGCCACTGACTCCCACCAATCATGCGGACACGATTAAGCGGTAGCTCTTGATAAATATCTAAGTCTAAATACTCACCATCATCCTTTAAAATTAGACGATAATCCTCCAAAGATGTTGAAATAATTTCACCCTCATAAGATAAATGGGCTGTTACTAGTTCTTCATCACTTAAACTAGCACACAGTGTAGATTCATAATAAGCCAATATCGATGCCAAACAGGAGATCAAAACCATAATACTAATTGGAACACTCGCGACTCTAATAATAGGCTTTTTCAACGGAACCTCAAACTTTTCCACAACATTCATCAACTTGAAATACTTAACTAGCTTTATAAATAGTAGATACACACCGTATCCAATCATAGCTCCCAATGTATTAAAAATTAAATCATCCACATCTACAACATTTTGAGGCGTTAAGATTTGGAATACTTCGATTAATAATGAGGTACTACATCCAACAATTAAAATATGCCACCACTTAGTTAACGATTTAAATAAGATTGGCGTTAAAAAGCCCAGCGGTATTAATACTAAAATATTCGCAATCACTTGGTACCAAGAATACGCCACAATCCAACCATCAGTTAACATTTTATAAGTTTCTACAAGTGGAACCAAATTCACCCTATCTATCAACTGCTGTATAGAAATTGGATACTCAAAAACGCCGTGCTTAAACAAAGTTAAATTCGCTACAACAACCAAGTAAATAAAAAATATCCAGATCGCTACTTCACGCCATACATTAAATGTCTTAAATTTCAAACTACAACTAATTCGATAAACTAAAAATCCAAAGATAAATAATATTCCTAAAATCACCCTAATTCCCCACTTCCGTTAACAAAACAAATTCTATCATAATTCACATTAAAAAGCACCGAGAAGAATCTCGATGCCTTTAGTTATTTACTAAACGTGATGATGACTTTAAACAAGTCTCCATCGACCTGAACCACAAATTGTCCACCTTGTAATTCCACAAAACTTTTTGCAATCGCAAGTCCAAGACCTGATCCCTCTGTATGACGAGATTGATCTCCTCTTACAAATCGTTCCACTAGTTCATCGACATTAACATTGATTTCCTCAGCCGACATATTTTTAAAAATAATTTGAACTATTTCTTCATCATCCACAATATCAATATAAGCACGTGTTCTAGCCATTGCATACTTTGTCATATTTGAAATTAAGTTTTCAAACACACGGAATGTACGCTCACTATCAAGTGATATCATTACCTTATGTTCTGGAAATTGACGGCGAATCATAAGTCCCGCTTCTTCAATTTTATCCTCTGTTTCAAGCAACGTTTGTTTCATTAAAGAAACCACGTCCACCATCTGTAAATTCATTGTGATATTACCACTACTTGCCTTACTCATCTCAAATAAATCTTCAATTAAAATTTTTAGTCGCTGCGATTTTTGGTCTAATGTTTCAAGGTACTGTGTTCGTTTTTCATGAGTTAAATTTTCATCTTTAAGTAAATCAACATATGTAATAATTGACGTCAGAGGTGTTTTTAAATCATGTGAAACATTCGCTATTAAATCTGTTTTCATGCGCTGACTCTTCACTTCATTTTGAACTGCCTTTTTTAATCCACTTTGAATATTAACAACTTCATCTTTAAATGAATTAAAAATTCCTAAGTCTTCATCAATGACCACATCTAGGTTTCCTTCTGCAACTTCATTTGTGACTTCAAATAACCTTGAATAATCTGATTCTATTTTTTTAATCTTTTTATTCAAGTAAACAAATAGGAAACCTGTGTAAATGATAGCAATAAATAAACCAAAAAACCAAGTTAAACACATGATACTAATCATAACAAATTGAATTCCTAAAAATAGTGCTAACTTTTTGGTATTAGCATTTTTCAAATCAATATTAGCTAAATTTTGATAAATTAATCGTCCTTTTCTTACAAACCCTCTCATGAGATTAATACTGATAAATTTTGTTTTTATTGTTGCTTTCCATCCTATTTTAAATAGATTTTTAAGATAGACACAATCTAGGAAAAACCAGTATAAAACGATAGTCCACATCACGATATTAAATGTTGGAGCAATTAAATGATGAACACTCTCAGGGAAGATTAAATAACTAGTATTCATAAACTCCATCTCTTCAAGTGTAGATTGAACTAGACTTGGTATTGCCTCAATAAAAATCGGAAACAAAAAGATGGATAAAAAGAGCATGATTTCAAACGGAATTTTTAATATCCATGTAAATAACTTACTTTGTTTAAAAGCGTTAATGGGTAAAATAATAGCTGTTATCGCTGTTAAGGCAATCGCAATCCAACTAAAATAGCCTACAACAGATTGTATACTCCACCAATCATATCTATAATTCATCTGCCAGATATAATCTGTATAGGTTAAGATTTTAGGGACCCCATAAACAATCGTCATGTTTTTAATGGGAGCTAATTTATAGCCATCTTGATACTCAAAGTGATTATACACGTTAGTCGAAGAATCGAATTCATAGTTATTTATCACGGTTAAATTTCCATTTGCATCATAATTTAAAACAACAAATGACTGATATTGATTCTTTAAATTTTCTAATTGTGAAGCAGTTAAATTTGCATTGTTCAATGTTTCAAGATTAAGATTCCCATATTTATAGTTCGAACCCTCTGTTTGATCAATGACTAAGTACTCCATATTTTGTAGCTGATTAAAAATCCAGTTAGAATCAATTAAGTTATTTTTAACGTATGAGCCGATAGATTTCATCAGAACTTTATATTGCTCATCTGTTGATAAATAATAAAAATCTACATTTTCTATCGATGTTTCATGATAGTACCTATCATATAAATACTCTAAATCATTTGTCGTTATCTGAATTAATTCCTCATTACTAATTTCTTTATTTTCCTGTTTTAAGGTATCAAAGTATAAGGTATAACTTAATTCAGATAAATATGTATAAAACTCATGATCAGTGTATATAGTTCCAGATTGTTGTTTAGCGATTTTCCCCATGTTCTCATACTGTGAATAAAGCCAACCTGAAATCATTCCTATTATTAAAACGGAGATGATGCCAACAATCCATTTACTTATTTTATTACTGCTTTTCGAGTTTGTATCCAACTCCCCACACCACCTTTAAATATTTTGGATTTTTCGGATTTATTTCTATTTTTTCTCGAATGTTTCGAATATGAACCATAATCGTATCGGTATTTATGGCAGTTTCATTCCAAATGCGCTCATAAATTTCTTCCGTAGGAAAAACACGACCTGGATGTTTCATTAACAAGTTCAAAATTTTGTACTCAATAGGCGTTAATTTAACTGCATTTCCGTCTACAGTAAATTCCTTTGTTTCAGTATTTAATTCAAGTCCACCAATCGTAATAACATTTGAACTTTCTTCATTTAAAAGATTTGAAAACCTTTTATAACGACGAAGTTGAGAGTTGACACGAGCCAGTAATTCTAATGGACGAAATGGCTTCGTCACATAATCATCAGCCCCCATATTTAATCCCATAATTTGATCGACCTCTTCCGATTTTGCTGAGAGCATAATCACTGGAAAATGATGATGTTCACGTAATTTCATCGTAAACGTAATACCATCCATTTTAGGCATCATGACATCAACAATGGCTAAATCAATTGGCGTTGCTTCCACAATTTCTAATGCTTCAATTCCATTACCTGCAATACTAACCTTATATCCTTGATTTGTTAAATAAGCTTCAATTGCTAATGCAATATCTTTTTCATCCTCAACAATTAAAATATGTGACTGACTCATAAAAACCCTCTTTCTAAGCATGTGTTTCCATTATTATATAACAAACTTAGAAAACTTCTCACCTCACTTTATTAATTTAAAAACTTATCCTATCAACAATAACTTAAGAATGGGGACCCCGGCTGTGAGCCATGTAGGTTCCCTACGCTACGTGGCTCACTTAAAAAGTGAGATCGTAGCTTTCTTCCGCCAGTAAGTTATACCATCCTCAATTGCTAGGATAATACCTAATTAAAGATTGACTATTCCTACATCTTTAAGACACTTATATCTTAACAATAATAAATAAAGAAATACCTTATATAAAACTTAAGAAATTCTAAAGATATTCAAACAACCCACAATTAAAACTCTATAAATATAAAATTAGATACAAAAATATATCCAATAATGTATCTTTTTATATAGGCATATTATTGCAATTTTAGAAACCTAATTTTCTTTTTACTATTTCGTTGTTAACATTAGAAACCAACATTGAAAATTTAAAACGTAAGAAGTGAGCGTTATCAAACAATCAACCATTACTATAAATAAATTAAAAGGTATCTCCAAATGATGAGATACCTTTTAATTATTATTTTCTTTTTAAAGCGCGTGTACTATTCATAACAGCGAGAATAGTAACCCCAACATCTGCAAACACAGCTGCCCACATCGTTGCAAATCCCAAAGCTCCAAGTATCATAACTAGAATTTTAACACCTAAAGCAAAGATAATATTTTGATATAAAATACGGCTTGTTTGTTTTGCTTTAACAATCGCATCAACCAATGCCATTGGATCATCTTTCATTAGGACCACATCTGCTGCTTCAATGGCTGCATCAGATCCAATTCCCCCCATTGCAACTCCGATATCAGCACGAGCAAGAACAGGTGCGTCATTCATTCCATCTCCAACAAAGACTAAATTTTGATCTGATGATTTTTTAGCGAGCAATGCTTCAACATGTTCTACTTTTTGATGAGGTAATAATTGTGAATAAACTTCATCAATCCCTAATTCTTTAGCTACTTTATCAGCCACTGATTTGTGATCACCTGTTAACATCACAACTTTAGAAACACCACGTTTTTTTAGTTCTGCAATAGCCGCTTTAGAACTTTCCTTAATCTCATCTGCAATAACCATGTATCCTTTGTACTCACCATTAATCGCCATGTGAATAATGGTTCCAATTGCATCGACTTCTGAAACTTCTAAATTAGCACTTTGCATTAAAGTCGCATTTCCAATTAAAACTTGTTGATCATCAACTTTAACTTTAATCCCCTGACCTGCGATATCTTCATAATTGGTTAAACGATCTGTGCTTAACTCTTTCCCATATGCAACTACAATCGATTTTGCAATCGGATGAGTTGAATGACTTTCAGCATGAGCAGCAACTTGAATAAAATCTTCTTCAGTCATGTTGACTGAGTGAATCTGTGTTACTTTAAAAACACCTTTTGTTAACGTTCCTGTTTTATCAAAAACGACTGTCTCCACATGATTTAATGCTTCTAAATAGTTTCCTCCTTTAATAAGAACACCAAGACTTGAAGCACCACCAAGTCCTGCAAAGAATCCTAACGGAATCGAAACAACTAAAGCACAAGGACATGAAACAACTAAGAACACTAACGCACGATATAGCCATGTTGAAAAATCTGCCCCAAAAATTAAACTTGGAATAATCGCAATCGCCACTGCCAATAACACAACTATTGGTGTATAAACACGAGCAAATTTCGTAATAAATTTTTCAGTTTGAGCTTTTTTAGATGACGCATTTTCAACTAGCTCCAAAATACGAGCAACCGTTGAGTCACCATAAGTTGCGCTGACGCGAACACGTACTAAAGCATTCGTATTAATACATCCAGCTAAAATCTCCTCCCCCACATGCACAAGACGTGGCACTGACTCGCCTGTTAAAGCCGATGTATCTAAGTAACTTTCACCCTCAACCACGATTCCATCTAGTGGTACACGTTCACCAGGTTTTACGATAATCACGTCATCAATCGATACCTCTTCCGGCGAAACTTCCTTTACCCCCTCAGTTGTCACTAAATTAGCATGATCTGCACGAATATCAAGTAAAGAACTAATTGATTTACGTGAACGATTGACCGCATAACCTTGGAACAATTCACCAATTTCATAAAATAACATAACGGCGATGGCCTCAGGGTATTCTCCAATGGCAAAAGCTCCAACAGTGGCAACCATCATCAAGAAGTTTTCATCAAAAAATTCACCACGCATTATATTTTTAAATGCTGTCGTCAACACATTTCCTCCGATTAATAAATAACTAATCGCATATAACAGCACTTCAGCTGGCCAATTACCAACACTCGTGATAATGAACACAATAACTCCAAGTAGCAAGGCGATATTTTCCTTAATAAAGCCTTTAAACCCTGACTCGGCATCAAAATGTTCGTGACTATGCTCATGTGTATCATGATCGTGTGTTGAACAAGAACTATCTTGGCATGAACTGATTTTACCAGTAACAGTTGATACTTTTTCTGATACCACTACATCAGGCTCTAATTTATTAATAATACTTTTTATCTCAACGAGTGTTTCTTCTTTGATTGCTCCATCCTCGAGTGTAACACTTAATTGGCTTGTGGAAAAATTCAAATTAGCACTTTCAACTGACGCTAATTGATTAACACGGTCTTCAATTTTATTTGCACAGTTTGCACAGTTCAACCCTTCTAATAAAAGTTTAATCTCTTTATTTTGTGACTGTTTCACTTGTGTAACTAATTGAGTTTTTTCTGATACTACTACATCAGGCTCTAATTGTTTCACAATACTTTTAATCTCTTCAATAGCTTGTGATTTCATTGACTCATCATATAATTTCACAATTAATTGAGTTGTGGAAAAGTTTAAATTAGCCTCCTCTACCAATTCTAATCGATTCACACGCTCTTCAATTTTATTAGCACAATTCGCACAATTTAATCCCTCTAACATTAATTTAAATGGATTTGATTTCCCCATAGGAATGACCTCCTAAACTTTTTCATATGAATATTTATTCATATGTTCATGTAATTAGTATATGCACAACCTCCGTAAAAGTCAACCAAATGAACTTAGCTTTCTAAAATTTTATGATTCATATTGACTAACTAATTGAACCACTTTTGAAAATTCATGAACGATAATTTCGCCACTTAAATTATCTAAAATACCATCCTCATCTAATTCTTTAATAATACGATTGATGCTTCTTGTGTTAGAACCTAAAGCCTCAACAACAAGTTCTTTCTTTATGACCATTTCCTTGGTTTCACAAATATGCCGCCAGATAAAAAACAACACTTGATATTTAAGTGGATATAAAACAACTGACTTCATCACGGTTGCACTACGATATAATTTTTCTGCTAATTGCTTCATGATATAAAGTGAAACATCCGAATCCTCTTTTATCCAATCAAAAAATAAAGACTGTGAAATCCACATCATCTCACACGTTTCTAATGCCTCCACATAATGAAAGACAGTTCTTCCAGTGAGAATTTCCATCTCACCTAGCAATTCTCCCGCTTCATAAATTTTAATCATATGAGTCGATCCATTTTCAGCAAGAGAATATACTTTAGCTTTTCCCTTTTTGACAATTAAAACACCCTTAATTTCATCTTCTGCAGATAAAATTGTCATCCCTTTTTCGTATCTTTTCATAACTATGCCATCTTTTAAACTCTGACTTCCATTCTCAATTCGTGATGTTAACCAATTCATATCTTTCTCCCTATGGACAAATGTCCTCGAATTTCTAAAAATCTTTTGATATTATAAGCTACAATTTCAACTTGAACAAGGAGGAGTATCTATTGCATCACTCACTACAAACCACAAACATTTCTAAATTACTACTCAAATATTGTATCCCAGCTATCATTAGTATGATGACCGTTTCCTTATACAATGCCGTTGATCGTATCTTTATTGGTCATATTCAAGGTGCCGGTTCCTTAGCTTTAACTGGACTTGGAACCTTAATTCCTTTTACAACGATTATATTAGCCTGTGAACTTTTAATTACGTACGGAGCTATCGCTAACCTCTCACTAAGACTTGGCGAACAAAAGAAGGAAGAAGCAGAGGATTTTTTGAATCAAGTTCCGCTTCTTGGACTCATAATTAGCATTTTCTTAATGATTGTCTTCTATCTATTTAATGAACCCCTTCTTTACCTATTCGGAGCTACATCAGATACGATTGGCTATGCCAAAGATTATCTCAATATTTTAACAATCGGTATTCCATTTTATATTATGGGCTTTTCTTTAATGGGAATTATCCGCTCTGAAGGAGATCCAAAACGAGCGGCTTTAATTTTAATGGCAAGCTGTCTCATTAATATTATTTTGGATCCGCTCTTTATTTTTGGACTTAATCTCGGGATTAGCGGAGCTGCGCTTGCTACCATCTTATCGCAGGCCACTGTCTTTCTTTATGTTGTGTACTATTACACACGAGGTGCCTCTAACTTAAAACTTGATTTTAAAAAATTAAAAATTCAACATCATTTAGTAAAACCTATCATTACCTTTGGATTATCCACAGCGCTTATCCAGCTCATTTCTGCTTTCGTTCAAATTTTATTAAATCAGTCTCTAAAACACTATGGAACCGCTCTATCCATCGGATCTTTCACAACCATTAGCACTATTTATAATCTCGTCATGATGCCGGTCGTCGGAATTAATCAAGGAATGATTCCAATTATTGGGTATAACTTTGGTCAACGAAACTATACCCGTGTCAAAAAAACATTTTTACAAGGAACTATTGCTTCAACTGTTATTTTCACACTCGGATTTTTACTTATCTATATTCTTCCCACGCCGCTTGTGAGCTTTTTTAATCCTGATAAAACCTTCATTAACACAACTGTAACTGAACTTAAACTCTACGCCTTCAGTCTTCCATTATGTGCTTTATCTTTGACTGCTCCAAACTTCTTCCAATCAATTGGGAATTCAAAACTCTCTATTTGGCTTGTGATTATTCGTCAGATGATTATTTTGATTCCCGCTCTCATCATTCTTCCTAGATTAATAGGACTGAATGGAGTCTGGCTAGCTCAGCCAATCACAGATTTAAGTGTTTCATTACTCTGTTTCTTCTTAATAAAAAAAGAGTTTAAACGACTATCTTCTGTCAATTAACCAAGGGTTTCCTATAGGAATTTTTATGGCAAAATGGATTATACTAACGGTATATCTCTATTGAAACAGAACTATTTTCAATCATGTTAACCTAATCTTAGTTGTTAGAATTTTTTTACAAAACTTATCTAGCCTATCTATTCACTATTATTTATTTGATTTTCAAACTAAAATATGACATAATAAACGACATCAAGAGAAAGTAGGGATTATTTTGTTTGATAAAGTTAAAATTAGCAAAAAATATTTGAATATTGCCATGATTACGTTAGTCATCGGAATCATTTTATTATTCGTTTATCAATTATCTTTAAAATCATCGGATATCGTTCTTTGGACAAAAAGTTTTTTAACCAATTTTTTATCCGTCATCTCACCTATTTTATATGCCTTTGTTATTTCATATATTTTATATCGCCCTCTCATGTTTATTGAGCGTAATTTTAAAAAAGGATTTAAAAAGATAAGTAAAAAAGGGATTTCAAATGGAATGGCACGCACCATCAGTATTTTATTACTAGCTATCCTTGTCTTCTTCGCTATCTATACGTTGATTAATTCAATCTTTCCTCCTCTCATTGAAAATATCGATACCGTTATGCAATCACTTCCTAACTTCCAAACCATTATTACGGAATGGATTAATAATTTAACGCCATATATTAAAGCAGTTTCTATTACTAACGAACAAATTCAAGAGTTTACGTTATTCTTAACAAACCTTTTAAAAGGTTTATTAACAAATGCTTTAAATATTGGAACAGGTGTTGTAACAAATTTAACAGGACTTGTAATCAATACATTAGCGACTATCATCTTAACCTTCTACTTCCTTAAAGATAAAGAAACGATTTTTGCAGGTATTGATAAATTAGGAACTGTTATTTTTAAGCCACAGATAAAAGCAAAAATTAAACATTTCTTACATGACTTACATGAGGTCTTTGGTAATTTTATTGTTGGACAATTAATTGATGCCGCTATTGTTGGCGTTGCATCTAGTCTTTTATTACTCATTATCGGTCATCCGTTTGCTTTATTAATTGGATTAATCGCCGGGGGTACTAATATCATCCCTTATGTTGGGCCTATCATCGGTGCTGCACTTGCTTTAATTCTTGGGTTATTTACAAGTGTTAAACTTGGTATTTTAGGATTTATCTTATTAATTGCCTATCAGCAAATAGACGGATACTTTATTCAACCTAAAATATTAGGAGATAGCGTCGGTCTTGCACCCGTTTGGATTTTTATTGCCATTTTAATTGGTGGGAATTATTTAGGAGCTCTTGGTATGATTCTTTCTGTTCCAATTGCCGCTTTATGCAAAGTATACATTGATCGTAGATTTCAAAAATTAGAAACGCGTGCTTAATGCTATGAAACGAGGCTATCGAATGATAGCCTTTTCATTATTTCTTACTTAATATTCGACTTTAAACCATATTTTCCGTTCAAATTCATCAAAGTGAAAGTAAAACATTTTTATTTATTTTTTTCACAAATTCCGTTATAATAACTTTTAGGACGAGAAAAAAGTAAAATCTCAATCCAATAATAATTGAATCGATGGAGGTTACAACATGTTAGTTTCTGCTAAAGATATGTTACAAAAAGCCTATGAAGGTAAATACGCTGTTGGTCAATTCAACATCAACAACTTAGAGTGGACTAAAGCTATTTTATTAACTGCTCAAGAAAATAACTCACCAGTTATCTTAGGTGTATCTGAAGGTGCTGCAAAATATATGTGCGGTTATAATACAATCGTAGGTATGGTTGAAGGAATGATGAAAACATTAAACATCACTGTTCCTGTAGCATTACACTTAGACCACGGAAGCTACCAAGGTGCTTTAGACGCTATGGAAGCTGGATTCTCTTCAATCATGTTCGATGGTTCTCATTACTCAATCGAAGAAAACATCGCTAAAACAACTGAAATGGTTAAATTAACTGCTGAAAAAGGATTATCTTTAGAAGCTGAAGTTGGATCAATCGGTGGAGAAGAAGACGGTGTAGTTGGTAAAGGTGAAGTTGCTGACCCAGCTGAATGTAAATTAATCGCTGACTTAGGAGTAACTATGTTAGCTGCTGGAATCGGAAACATCCATGGTAAATACCCAGAAAACTGGGCTGGATTAGCATTCGATGCTTTAGAAGAAATCAATGCTGCAACTGGAAACACTCCATTAGTATTACACGGTGGAACAGGAATTAACGAAGAAATGATTAAAAAAGCGATCTCTTTAGGAGTTGCTAAAATCAACGTTAATACTGAATGCCAATTAGCATTCCAAGAAGCTACACGTAAATACATCGAAGCTGGAAAAGATTTAGAAGGTAAAGGATTCGACCCTCGTAAATTATTAAACCCAGGATTCGAAGCTATTAAAGCTTGCGTTAAAGAAAAAATGGAATTATTCGGATCAGTTAACAAAGCATAATTTTAACTTTCATCTAAAAAACATCCACTTTTGTGGATGTTTTTTTTATATTTCTCATGAATCTGGATACATTAATATTGGATTTAAATTTTAAATGATTGGGACGATTTATATGAAAAAGAAAACAGTTATTTTATCCTTATTCACGTTAGCCACTTTAATAAGTGGATGTGGTAGTAAAGCAGATAACACTAATACTAATGAGACAACTAATAATTCTACCACTCAATCTCCAACAACAAATCCAAATACAGGTGAGCTAGCAGATGCAACAACTGGACCTTCTTGGGTAACAGATGAAGCAACACTAGAAAAAGCTGTTAAAGAAAGTTGGATTGTTATCATTACTAAAGATATGAATACAACAAAAGATTTAACATTTGAAGGTGGATTAAAAAAAGATGGCGTTGAAACACCTCGTTTATTAGCTCTGTATAATCAAGATGAAAACCGTAATAAAACAGCAAGCTATACTCTAACTGCACCTAAAATGACATTCAAAGAAGATGGTTCTCGTATTAAAGGTGGGACTGTAGCGGGTGATATTTACGTTGACTGTAACAACTTTGAATTAGTTGATGCAACAGTTAATGGAAATATTTATTTCAAAGACCAAGCAGCTAAAGATAGCTTTAAAATGGATGATACTTCAAAAGTGACAGGTGCTATGGAACTTCAAAAATAAAGAAAAAGAGCCTATTGGCTCTTTTTCTTATGCTTCATTTAATTCTTCCGTTTCATCACTTTCAGATTTATGTTGAATAGAAGAAATTAAGTCAATTAAATTGATTCCCGTTAAAGATTCCACAACTTCTGGAACCTCAGCAATCATCTTCGTTACATTTTGTGAGACTTTTGCAGCCCCACCGCCACCACCATTATCAATGATAACCATTTTTTCAGTTTGTGCGAGCGGAGCTGAAATATGTTGCGCAATTTCTGGTAGCCTTTCTACTACCATTTGAATCACCGCAGCTTCGCCGTATTGTTTATAAGCTTCAGCTTTTTCACGCATCGCCTCCGCCTCTGCTTTCATCGCATCTGCTAATGCCTGTCCTTTAACACGTGTTGCTTCCGCTTCTGCAGCTCCCTTTATCCGAATTGACTCTGCTTCAGCCTCTGCCTTTTTAATCAACTTATAACGCTCTGCTTCGGCCTCTTGTTCTGCTTTATACTTCTGTGCTTCCGCTACCTTTTTAACGGTTGCCTCTAATTCTTTTTCTTGTTTTAAAGCTTGTTGCATTGCAATCTCAGTCTGACGTTGCTCTTCAAATAACTGAGTATTTTTTAATGCTTCAATCACATTTTTCTTTACAATATTTTGTTCTACTTCATAAGCAAAATCGGCTTTTGCTTGCGCTTTTTGTTCTTCTTCTTTAAAAGACTGAATTTGTAATTCTTTTTCTTTCTTTGCACGAGCAATTTCAGTTTCAGCCCTTAACTGTGCTTCCGTTCCTAAGCGTTTAGCTTCTGAAGTTTTTTGCATTTGATCACGCTCAGCTTCCGCTTCTGCAATCGCTGCATTCTTTTTTACTTCCGCAATTTGTTTCGCTCCAAGTGCAGTTAAATAGCCTTTTGTATCATCAATATCTCGAATTGTAAATGTTTTAATTTCAAGCCCCATCTTTTCTAAATCATCTTTTGCCACATTCTCAACTTCATTTGCAAACATTTCTCGATCTCTATAAATTTCCTCAATCGACATCTTAGAAACAATTTCACGTAACTTTCCTTCAAGAACATCTTGGACGGTTTCTTTAATAACATTAATCGTTTCTTTTTCACGACCCGTATTAAATTGTTCCATTGCAAGTAAAACACACTTAGGATCTGAATTAACCTTAATAATTGCAACTCCATCTGTATCAATTGGAACTCCATTACTATCTAATGATTCATGGGTCTTAACTTCCACTTTCATATTTTCAAGTGAAATTCGTGAAATTTGTTCTAAATAAGGAATCACAATTCCACCACTACCACTAATAACACGACGTTTTAACCCTGTTACAACAATTGCCTTATCCTGCGGTGCCTTTTTCCAAACCATGCATAAAAGAATTAAAATTACCACAATTAAAATAACCCACTTTAACATTGGCATTATCGATTCTAACATCCCTCATCCCCCTCACACTTACTCTGTTATAACCATATTAATAATCCCTATTAAATAGAACAAAAGGGCCCAAAATATAAGATTTTGAGCCCTTTTCACTTATTTTGCTAACATAATATTTAAAACTTCAATATCCGTTTGTTTCATTCCTTCACGGCCTAGACGTCCGTAAGCTTCAATTGTACTTTCGATATTAGATTGCACCATTCCACATGTTTCATCAAATGCCACGCCTCTTAAAGCTAAATAATGTGCCATAATAGCCGCATCTAAACTTGACGCAATTTTAGCCGCACATGATGCTTTAGCTCCGTCACAAACAATTCCTGCAATATTAGCTAATGTATTTGTAATCGTCATTTCAATTTGTTCAAGAGTTCCACCTTTTAAATACGTTAAGGCTGCACCACTACCGCAGGCTGCACTTACAGCACCACAGTAAGCTGATAAACGTCCAATAAACGTTTTTTGATGAATGGTCACAAGACTCGCCAAAATTAATCCACGATACATTTGTTCTTCTGTTAATCCTTTTTCACGAGCGTAAATAATAATAGGTAATGATGCCGTCATTCCTTGATTTCCACTTCCAGATGTCGTCATAACTGGTAAGCTACATCCACACATACGAGCATCAGATCCCGCTGCCGCATAAGCTTTCATTTTGGTTTTAACATCATCACCATAACATTCTAAAATCATTTTCCCAACATTAACACCATACTGATTAGATAAACCTTCTTTGGCAATACTTAAATTATATTTAACTTGCTTAGCAAGCATTTCATTCAAATCAGATAAATCCACTGTATTGGCAAACTCATAAATATCCGCTACATTTAAAACCGAACGATCGGCTAACGCAGAATTAAAGTCATCTTTGTTAAATTGTTTAGATAATAAAACTTCACCATTTTTTTCAATACGGCACACATTTGTATGCGTATGAATTAATTCTACTAACGAAGATTGATCACCGGCAACCATCTCCATAATAATATGTAAATTTGCATCATTCTCGATTAGTTCAACTATACATAAATTTTGGCGCAGTTGCTTCCCTACCTCTTGAATTTGACTTTCATTTACACATTCAATCACTTCAAGACCTTTACTTGAATCACCTGCAATTGCACCAGTAATAGCACTTGCCTCAATTCCTGTTAAGTTGCCTGTATTAGGGACTACAACCGATTTAGCATTTTTAATAATATTTCCACTGCATCTAACTATAATTTTTTCAGGAAATATCCCCAATACCTCACGTGCTTTAGCTGCTGCATAAGCAATGGCAATTGGTTCTGTACATCCAAGAGCAGGTACAAGTTCTTCTTTTAAAATAGCAAGAAATGCATGATACGATTGTTTAGTTAAAGACATAGTCGCCCTCTCCCTACTAATTAAATTTTCTCAAAATCTTACTCTCACATTCTATCAAATTAAGACTTCAATAACCATCCATATGAATCAGAAATGTTTTTACCTAGCAGTTGAAGATGGACTTATATGAAAAAACTAGAGAACCCAAATCTTCAGAATCTGTCTGAATTCATAGAACTTTTTAAAACTAGTTACCTATCCCACATCATAAGTTTGTGGATTCGTAGTTTTCTTTCACCATTAGATAAAGTGGATTTTTTTAAATCATAAAAAACTTATCTGGATTTATCTATTCTATCCACACAATCCCTAGTATACGATAGCTAATTTTCTTCCTTTTTCATATCATCAATTAATGATTCAGCTAACCGTCTGTACATATTACTCATATTCACAAGAGAAGATAATAGTAGAAATTTTTCCATTGATTCTAGATGAATTCCCTCTAATTGATTAATCTCATGTGAAACTTCATCTACGCTCTGTAAAACATTCTGTTTGAATATTTCGACATTCTTGTCTACCAACTTCAAATATGTTTCATAAATTGATGTTAATGGAAATTCATCTTGTTCAATAACTTTTTCATTAATTTCATCTAAAGATGTCTTAATATCACTGATTGATAAACCGCCTTTTAGTTGATAAATAAAACTCATTAAAATTAAATGTTCATTAGTGTATTTTTTATTTTGAATTGGAAATAATAATTTTCCCTTAGAGTAATTATTAATCATTGTTTTTGTCAAAACTTTTTCTGAGTCATTTCGAAGTGTTTCACCGTAAACATTTTGAAATAATTGAATAACTTGATCCATATATAAATCGACTTGAGGTAAATCTTCTAATTTCAACTGTCTTTCTAAATGAAGTTGCTTAATTTTCTCATCAAAATTCATTTTTATCACCTGTTATATAGTATCTAAAACTACTTTTTATTATATACATAAATTATATCATAGTTTCACATAATGTAAATGTTGACAACATTACTTAATAGCCATATAATATAGACAAAAGTAGATGTAGTTTTAAAAACCACATAACGAAGTAAGGAGGATAAAAAATGAGTAATTATATGCGCGAACCTATTAATGCAATAACTCACCTAATTGGTGCCATTCTATCATTTATTGCTCTTATTGCTATGATTATCAAAGTAGCTTGCGAAAATCCAAATGCTATTGGCATCACAGCAGTGATTATTTTTGGAATCAGTATGATCTTGTTATATGCTACCTCAGCCACTTATCACATGATCATTTCATCTGATCGCGTCATTAACTTTTTACAACGTCTCGATCATAGTATGATTTTCATTCTTATTGCAGGATCTTATACACCGTTTTGTTTGATCGCACTTAATGGATGGTCTGGATGGGTATTATTCTTTGTCATTATAGCTATTGCTATTTGCGGAATTACCTTTAAAATGGCCTGGTTCAATTGTCCTCGCATTCTTTCTACATCTATTTACATCATTATGGGGTGGATGGCCATTTTCGTCTTTAAACCACTTTTAGCGTCTTTAAGTGCAACCGGTCTTAGCTTATTAATTGCTGGAGGGATTCTTTACACTGTTGGTGGAATTATTTATGCGCTTAAACCCAAATGCTTGGAATTTAAATACCTTGGGTTCCATGAAATCTTTCATATTTTTATCTTACTCGGTAGTCTTTGTCATTTTTTATGCATTTATTTATTTGTTATATAAGTTCGATATACATTAAAAGGTATCTTAAAAGTAAAGATACCTTTTTTATATAAAAAGGCTAAGATTGACTCAATCTTAACCTCATCACTTCATAACCTATTTTATTCTTCGCAACCGCAATCATCTTTATGATTGTTGCAGCATCCGGCAACTTTACACCAATCTTCATCACGTTTTCCATGATCATAATGATGTTCTTTTTTGATAACTTCTTTTTTGATAATATATTCATGATTATAGTGATGGTTTTCGACTTTTTTACAAATAACAGGAATAATATGTTTTACTTTATGATAATAATTTTTTTCTTCTTTACAATAAACAGGTTTTTCTCGAATGACTTTGCAATCTTCATGATGATGACAAGGTTCCGGATGTTTTTTACCTTCACATCCTTTCTCTTCATTCAACATTTCATGTTCTTCATCCTCTTGACCTTCCCAAAGAGAATCTGTTACAGCACTTTGATCTTCTTCACTACATTGACTTTCATTTTCCCAAAGATGTTCTAACTCCATTTCTTCATCCCTACCTGGCCAAAAAGGTTCTGCTTTATCTTCTTCCCCTTCCCAAAAATGGTGTGACTCAATAGTTTCGGCATTGTCGTCCCAAAGATTATGTTTACCACCTTTAACATCCGCAGGATACCATTTAGCGTTAGATGTTCTTTCTAATTCATCTCTCCCAAATAATTTTTCATCTGAGAAAAATTTTTCTTCATCAAACAAAGATGGTTTACTTTCTTGTTGGTGTTTAGCCTGACAACGTGGATATTGTTTCATAAGCTCTATCTCCTTTAACTTGAATAATTATAAAAATTACATCACTATTTCTACTCGTCATTCAAATTATAACTATTACCATCTCGCTTTCCATGATGATAACAATGTAACTCTTTTACGTCTATATATTCATAAATGTATTCATGTTCATAATAGTGATTTTCAACGTTTGTGACGATAACAGAAATATTATCCAATGAACAAAATTCTTTAAAATCTCGTTTATCAAATGTAAATGTTTGCGTCGTTGGCTCAAATAATTTAACTGGATTATCCGTATCTTGAGGGTAATAAGAACGTTTAATAGTCATTTCTATCCCCCCCTTCAAATTCGAGCTACACTATAATATATTAAACGGAAGGATTTTTGGTCATGTAAATCACACAAATTTGGGGTATTATTATTGATTTTTAACCTATTCTATTCCTCTAAAGAGTTTATATTTTTTAATTAAATATAAAAAAAAGATGTGAATCATGATTCACATCTTTTCCCCTCTATCTCATATCCCCAATTTAATTTTTAATTATTGATTATAACCACCAAGGAAGTTCGATTGATGCACGAGTTGAAGGTTGTTGACTACCTTGTACTGTAGTAACTCCTTGAACTAATACTAATCCTAATACAAATGCAACAACTAATTGTTTTAAATTTTTTTTCATTGTCTTTGTCTCTCCTCTCAACTTTTGCTATTTTCATGATATAATAAATTAAATAAGACGTAAAGTGACTATTTTTTCACTTTCTACTTTTTAGCACATGATGTTTATTTATTATAAGAATAATAAATACTGGGGGTTAGGAGGACGCTCATGAACGAAATTTATTTCGGAAATGTATTGAAAGAGTTAAGATTAAAAAAACAATTGAGTCAAGAAAAGTTAGCTGATGGTATTTGTACAAAGCGCCAGCTTATTCGAATTGAGCAAAATGAGAATTTACCAACGGGATTTTTACTCAGTGCATTATCAAAAAAATTAAATGAGAACCTAGAACCTTTTCTGCTTTTTGCCAACCACGAAAATCCGATGGAAGTCATTGAATTAAAGCAACAATTAGATTATTATTTCTACGAGAAAGACTTTGTTCCGTTAATGGAATTAATCGATCAATACCGTTCTCTTCATCCTAATCCACCAGTAGACTTTCAACAATATTTAGGATGGTATGAAGGTGCTGCTAAATTTCATCTTCCCCAATATGAAAGTCCAACTATTGAATACTACATTGATTTGTTAAAACTAACTATGAACTTTACAAATTTAGAAGAAGCTTGTGTGGGATTCCGTACCCTAAATGAATTAAATATTATTCATACTATTATTATTCTATTCTATATTATCAATAATAAATTAGTTGAAGCTTCTCAATTATTACCCTTAATCATTGAGAACTATTTAAAATATTATCATAAATACGATATTAATTTACTAGGCCGTATGTATTATAACCTAGCCAATGTTTATTATCGACTAGATTACTATGATAAAGCACTTGAAGTCTGTGAAATAGGAATTAAAACTTGTTTACAGGAACGTTCTTTTGCGGTTGTTGCCGATTTATTTATGTGCAAGGGAAGCATTCTAGCGGATCAAGGTTTAATGGAAGAAGCAACAACATGTGCTAAATTTTTCGTGACTTTATATGAAATGCAAGGGAAACGTAATCAAATTGAGCGCGTTATTGAACAATATAAAGCACTTGGAATTGATATTGCTTAAACCTACTATTGTAGGTTTTTTTTAATCCATTTTATCTTCTATCACATAAACTTTAGTAAATCCAAGTTCCTCTAATTTTTCACCAGCTATCTTACTACGGTTACCACTTTGACAGTAAATAATAATCGGTGTATCTTGATAGGCCATAAGTTCATCAAGATGTTGCTCTAATTGATTATATGGTATGTTTATGGCATTGCGAATATGACCTTTCTCGTATTCATCTGCATCACGGACATCAATAATAAGGATTTCTTTTGTATTATCCATTAGCTCTTCTGCCGACTCTCTTTGAATAATTTGGGGACTAGTCTGTTGCATCAAAGCAGCAGATTGAGTTGATTCATAATCTAAAATAGCTACTGTCATTAAAAATATAAAAACTAAACAAAATAATAATTTTCCGATTGCTTTTCTCATGTTGATTCCTTCTCTTTTAAAATATTTTTATTTTCTTTTAGTATTCTCTATCTAAATAAAAAAATGACCGAAATGGTCATTTTTTTTATTTATCAATCATATTTAAAAAATACTGATGAAAACTTAAATCGTTCGTTAATTCAGGATGAAATGAAGTAACAAGCATATTATCTTGTTTACATGCTACGATATGATTATTAAGTTCTAGTATGACTGAAACCTCTGGTCCTACCTTAGTAACATATGGCGCTCTTATGAACACTAATGGAATTTTAGAGGACGATACTGTCTCAATTTCCACTTCCGTTTTAAAACTTCCTAATTGTCGCCCATAAGCATTACGCTCAACTTCAATATCCATTAATCCTAAATGAACTGTTGAATCTTTAGCAAGTTCTTTAGCCAGGATAATCATTCCAGCACATGTCCCCCAAACAGGTAAACCATCTTTAATTTTTTTCCGCAGTGGTTTTAATAAATTAAAATCACGTAATAGCCGTCCGATAGCGGTACTTTCTCCTCCTGGAATAATTAAACCATCGATTTTTTCCAACTCATCTTCATATTTTACTAGAAGTGGATCTACATCGTCTAGTTGGCTTAAAAGGTTCATATGCTCTTGTACGGCACCTTGGACAGCTAAGACTCCAATGTTTTTCATACTACCATCCTCGTTTTGCGTATTGTTCATTTTCAGGTAATTGACGAATGTCAATTCCACTCATCGCTTCTCCTAATCCTTCTGAAACCTGTGCAATGATGTTTGGATCATTATAATAAGTAGTAGCTTTAACGATTGCTTCAGCACGTTTTTGTGGATTATCTGATTTAAAAATTCCAGATCCTACGAATACCCCATCACATCCAAGTTGCATCATTAAGGCAGCATCAGCTGGTGTCGCAATTCCACCTGCAGCAAAGTTTACAACTGGTAATTTTCCATGCTCATGAACATAGCACACTAAGTCATATGGAGCTCCCATATTTTTCGCTATTGTCATTAACTCTTGTTTGCTTGCTGCTTGGATTTCACGAATTTCTTTATTCATCGTACGCATATGGCGAACTGCCTCTACAACATTTCCTGTTCCCGCTTCTCCTTTCGTACGAATCATTGAGGCTCCTTCTCCAATACGACGAAGTGCTTCCCCTAAGTTTTTAGCCCCACATACAAATGGTACGTTAAACTCTGTTTTATCAATATGGAATTCATCATCAGCTGGAGTTAATACTTCACTTTCATCAATATAATCAATTTCAAGTGCTTCAAGCACTTGAGCTTCTACTAAATGACCAATGCGCACTTTAGCCATTACTGGGATACTAACTGCTTCTTGAATTTCTTTAATCATTTTAGGATCAGACATACGAGCTACTCCGCCTTTCGCACGAATATCAGACGGTACTCGTTCAAGTGCCATAACAGCAACTGCGCCCGCAGCTTCTGCAATTTTGGCTTCCTCAACATTTACGACGTCCATAATAACGCCACCTTTTAGCATTTGAGCTAGATTCTTATTTAATTCATAACGTTCACTCATTTTCCTCACTCCTTTACATTTTTACTCATCTTCAATATAATAATTGTATCGAAACAATTATTATTAAAATGATTTCTAACAATTATTTTATACCAAATAATCCCTAATAAATCAATACAATTACTTAAAAGGAGTAATACAATGTTACCTGTACCCATACAATTAGATAAGAATAAATCTGAAGCCATGTATTTACAAATCGCTAATCAAGTAGCAACTATGATTCAACATCAACAATTAGAAGGTGGTCGCTCTCTTCCTTCTATTCGAAAATTAGCTACTCTACTCGAAGTTAATAATGTAACGATTGTTTCTGCGTATAAACACCTTGAAACACTTGGACTTGTCATTGCAAAAAAAGGGAGCGGTTATTACGTTAAAGAAAAACAAATCATTCCTCCCTCAATTCCCTCACCTAAATTATCAATGCAACAAATTACAAGTCAGCATCTGCATTTAGAACACAACCAAATTAACTTTGCGAGTGCCACACCTGAACCAAGCATCTTCCCAATTGCCTCATTTAAACATTATCTAAATTATGTTCTCGATCGAGATCAGGGATACGCCTTTGGATATCAAGAAAGTAATGGATATGAACCTCTTCGTGAAAGTTTATGCCAATACCTAAAACGCCATCAAAAACTTGAGGTTTCACCTAACTCAATTCAAATTGTATCAGGTGCCCAACAAGGAATTGATATTATTGGTAAAACACTTCTTGGAAGCGGTGACTGTGTATTCGTTGAAAACCCAACCTATACAGGAGCTTTAGCTGTTTTCAAATCTCGAGATGTTTTAATTAAAGGAATCAGCTTAGAAGAGGATGGCCTTAATTTTTCTGAATTAGAAGCAGCACTACTAACTGTTCGACCAAAACTTTTATATGTCATGACTAAATATCAAAACCCTAGTACCGTGACTTATTCCTTAAAAAAAATGAAACGTTTAATAGAACTCGCGCAACTATACGACTTCTATATTGTTGAGGATGATTCAATGTCTGAGCTAAATTATGAACCTGATGCTAGCAATATCAGTTTCAAAAGTCTAGATCAAAATGAACGTGTTATTTATATAAAAAGTTTCTCTAAAATTATGATGCCTGGTCTTCGTATTGGATTTATCCTTGTTCCCTCTCCCCTCTCTACAGATATTATGAATGCCAAACATCATACAGATATTTCATCATCTGGATTAATCCAACGTACAGTAGATTTATATTTACGTGAAGGTCAATGGGATGAACATATTAATCAAATGCGAATTATTTATAAGAAAAAATACGATATCATGGTTCAAGAATTAAATAAATTAAAAGCATATGATGTCAAATTTCATATTCCACATGGTGGCCTTCATTTTTGGATTCAACTGCCGCCACATCTTAATGCTAATGAACTTTATGATCTTTGTTTATCTCATTCACTAATTACGACCCCAGGAAAACTATTCAGTCCAACGGAAGATACTCATCTAAATCAATATATGCGTTTAAGTTTTGCAGCATGTACAGAAGCGGACATCATCAAAGGAATTGATATTTTAAAACAGTGTCTTCATCTAATGAACAATAAGAAAAAACAGTCTACCTATATTTCGCCATTAATTTAAAAGAGTCACCTTAATACAAAAAAATTTACGTCGACTTATCGATTAATAAAAAAGTCCCTATCTTAAATGCAAAGATAGAGACTTTTTTTATTGTTTCATTATATTTAGAAATAGAAAAGAGCTATTACTTATTATCCCCCATCAATTATGGACACCTAACTTCGCATTTTTAAAAGTTATTTGTATCAGGCTATAATCCTTTATAGACTCAGCAGCGGTGGATTGTTCGCTCCCCCGAGGACTCCCTGCCCACCAGTTGAGGATAGCTACGAGCTCGCCTGAGGCTTACTACGTAGCCGGGTCCCTACTTCTTAAGTGCGAATCGTACCATGAAGAAGTTGATGATCATGGCGATTGGGAATACGAGAATTGGTGCAAATGATTGGTTGATTCCGATTGCAAGGAATATGTTTAGTAAGATCATTTGAACAAAATAGTTGATTAAATGTGCGCCAGCAAATTTGATTCCATTTGATGCACTTGCTTCTGTTTTGAATGTAAAGGCTGTTGAAGCAAAGTAGTTAAAGATAAAGCTGATAATATATCCTATTGTAAAGGCAATATTGGCATTTACAGAAATTCCATATTCAAGTGCTAAATACACTCCGTAATGAATAACTGTTGCAAAACCACCAACGATTACAAACTTAATAAATTGAAAAATCTTTTCATTTTGTTGTAACTTATCTAATACAGTTTTCATTATAATTTCCTCCTGCTTATCATTTCATAATAATTTTACACGTTAATTTTAAATTTGAAAAGAAAGAAAAATCCCCTTATCTGCATACTATACATTTTTTTACATTTAAAATACAAATTATGATAAAATATTTACATGAATAGACGCGGAGGATACAGATGAACAACTTTACATTTAAAGACATTATGTTAGTTTTTCAAAAATGTTTTAACTACATTGATACTAGATTAGACCGACACTGTGAACAAGTAGCTTTTCTTTACTGGAAAACTCTTCAACATACAGGAAAATATACTGAGGAAGAGCTCGTTAACCTTACTCTCATTGCTTTATTCCATGATATTGGTACTTATAAAAAAAAAGATTTTAGTGAATTTCTTTATAATACTTCACCAAATCCACATCTGCATTCAATCTGTGGTTCTTTATTTATTAAATATTTTTCACCTTTATCTCATTTATCAGATATTATCCTCCATCATCACGATTCTATAATAGAATATGAAAAACTAGATTTTCCTTATAAAGATGAGACTATTCTCTTAAATCTCCTAGATAAGATATCATTATTTATTCATCGTAAATCATATATCACAGATGAAGCCTTGAAAAAGATTTTACATTCTCCTCTAAACTCTTCCCTTCTCGACTATTTTAAAGAAGTTAATCAATCAGAAGAATTAATAAGCAAAGTAATAGATGGGCGATATTTAAAGGAATTATATCATTTTTTAAATCATTTCGAGCCCTCTAAAGAAACAACGATGGAATACGTTAGAATGATGATGTATATGATTGATTTTAGAAGTGAGAGTACGCTCATCCATACTATAACAGTGACTAGTTTATCAAAGATTATCGCAATAAAACTAGGACTTGATGATGAAGTGGTAACGAATCTTGCATTTGCAGCGACGATGCATGATATTGGAAAAATCGCTACTCCCATCGAAATTTTAGAAAAACCAACAAAACTTACTTCTAGTGAGATGGAAATTATGAAAAAACATGTTACGATTACATATGACATTTTAAATTGTATCTGTTCTAAAGATATCGTTGAAATGGCAGCTTATCATCATGAGAAATTAGATGGTAGCGGTTATCCTTTTGGTTTAAAAGATCATCAACTTTCAATTCCGGTTCGCATTATTAGTATTGCTGATATTATGAGTGCTCTCCTTGGCGTGAGAAGCTATAAACAAGAATTTCCAAAAGAGAAAATTATCAATATTTTAGAGAACTTAGCACGTGACTATAAAATTGATGCTGATATTGTAGAATTTATCGTTACTCATTACGATACTTTAGTTTACGAATTAAGTATTGATTCTAAACCTTATCTGGACCGCTATACAGATTTAAAAAAAGAATATCAAGCTTTATTTAAACAAAAAATAGCATGTTAAAAATCCTGAGAAAAAATCTCAGGATTTTTTATATTAAATTAAAATAATTTTTGTAATTCTTTTATTTTATCATCATCATCTAGCTTAATTTTTAACGGAGTAATAGTAATATAACCTTTTTGAATAGATTTTACATCTGTATCCTCAGATTGTTCAATATCGATAAATGGACCTGATAATTTATGGCCACCATCTTCTTCAACATAAACTTCATCATAACGTGTAACTCCTAAACTTGCAACTTTAATTCCTTTAGGTTCCGTTAATGAAGGGAAATTAATATTAAATGTAATATTTGATTCTAATTTTTGAGAAAATAGCTTTTCAAATAGTTGAGGCAAATATTTTTTTACTACCTCAAAGTTTGACTCTGTTGTTGATACAGCAATAGAAGGATATCCACAAAGATTTGCTTCAAGCGCACCCGATACTGTTCCTGAATATAAAACATCAGTCCCAACATTACGTTCATCATTAATACCTGATAAAACCAAATCGGGTTGAATCTTCAAATGACCAAGGGCATATTTCACGCAATCAGCTGGTGTCCCATCAATTCCATAAGCCAGTTTGGTATAAGGAATTGATTCAATATAAGCTTTTAAGGGACGGCGCATTGTAATTCCATGTCCTACTGCACTATTATTTTGATGAGGAGCAATCACATAAATATCACCAAATTTTGATGCAATTTCAGCTAAGGCTGCAATTCCTGGCGCTTTTATTCCATCATCATTTGTAATTAAAATTTTCATGACATCATCTCCTTAGTTATTTTGAGCTAATTCATCCAAGTCAGCAATCATCGCATCAACAGTTTCCCAATCCATTACACGAGCACCTGCTGCTTGCACATGACCACCTCCGCCATATTTTTTAGCAATTTCATTAACGGCTGCCCCACTTGAACGTAAATTAACGCGAATATCATTTCCTTCAGCATTTTCAACAAAAAATGCCCAAATTTTAATTCCTTCAATGTTTGCCAACGTATTAACGTTAGCTGAAGCTGCTAATTCATTTACGTTTAAAGATTGTAATAATTCATCTGTTAATTTTAAATACCCAACACCATGAGCCGTTTCTTCAAAGTTACAAACCGCATAACCTTTAAAACGTGCTAATTCTTTAGATTGTGTATACATTTTTGAGTATAACTCTACCATATCAAAATTATATTTTAATAATTCTGATGCATAACGGAATGTTTGCTCACTTACTCCACGGAATAAGAAGCGTCCTGTATCTGATACAATTCCATTGAATAAGCAACGAGCACCGTTATCATTTGTTTTTAAATTATTCTTAACTAATAAATCTGTAATCATTTCACAAGTTGATGTATAACTTGTATCAATCCACTCAATATCTGCATATTCATCGCTAAATGGATGATGATCGATTTTAATTTTGAAAGCACCTAATTTCCAACGTTCATCTGAAATACGTGCTGCGTTCGATGTATCTGTAATGATAACTAAAGCATTGTTATATAGTTCATCTTCAATTTCTTCTGTATGACCAATGTAATTTAAATAAGCTACTTCCTCGCCTACAAGGTAAACTTTCTTCCCCTCAAAACTTTCACGAATGATTTCAGCTAATCCAAATGATGAACCATATGCATCTCCATCTGGAATGACGTGACGGTGAATAATAATTGTTTCAAATTCTTCAATTTTCTTTAAAATCTCTTGTTGAATTGACATATTGAACCTCCTAATATAAAAATGATTACCTACTTTAATTATACGTCAAATTATGACACTCTATCAAATTATAAAGAAAAAATAGAGGTAGAAATTCTACCTCTATTCATAATCAAATTATTTTAATTGATTTAAGGCATCTTGAACTGCTTGTTCAGGAGATACTCCATTTAATACAACTTGATCAACAGCTTGACCAACTGCTGTACGTACATTGTAAGAAGAGAATGTATCAGTGAAGAATGATGGATCATAGAAGAAAGCACTATCTTGAGATGGTCCTACAATTTTCGTTTGATCATTAGACTCTGTTACATATGCTTGATAATCTGCTGAATCAATAACTGATTGGCGGATTGGTAAGTAAGAAGTATGAGTTGCGAAGTATAAATTTCCTTCATATGAAGATAAGTATTTTGCAAATTCATATGCTGCATAAACTTCTTCAGGAGTTTTATTTTGGTTAAATACTACAACGTTAGTTCCTTGTTGAATAACAGCTTCAGTTTCTTTAGAAACTTGAGGAATTGGTGCTACCCCAACTTCGAATTCAGCTGAAGCAATATGAGAATAACCAGCAGAAGAACCAATATACATTTGAACTAAATTACTCATGAATGGACCAGACATGTATTTATCTTCTCCAGCTAAACGCCAGTATCCAGCATCAGTATTACGTTGCATTAATGTTAAAGCTTCAATAGCTGCTTGTGCATTATCTTCTGAGAATAAAATGTCACCTTTAGAATTTGTATATTCTCCACCAAATTGCTGAACCATTGTAATGAAGTAGTTTTGTGATGAATCATGACCGAATGCTGGTTTACCAGTTAATTCAGTAATTTTAGCTGAAACAGCTTCAACTTCTTCCCAAGTTGTTGGAACTTCTAATCCATTTTCTTCGAAGAATGTTTTGTTATAGTATAAAACTTCTGTTGATTTGTTGAAAGGTAAAGAATAGAATTTTCCACCTTCATATTGGCTATTTTCTGCACGATAAGCTTCAATAATATCATCAAAATCAGAAATTCCAACTTCTTTATCATTAATATAATCATCTAATGCTACAACTGCACCTGATTGTAAATATTCTGCAACCCAATCAGGATATGCTTGTGAAATTGCTGGAGCTGAACCAGATTTTAAAGCAGCTGTTGTTTTAGTTTTTAAATCATTGTAAGCACCTTGATAAACTGATTTTACAGTAATTCCTTTTTCAGCCCCAACTGTCGTATTGAATTGCTCTACTAATGCATCTACTGCTTCTTGATTTGTTCCTGACATTGCATGCCAGAATTCGATTGTTACAGGTGATTCAATTGTAGTCACTAATTCAGCTGTAGATTCATTAGTTGTTCCTGTGTCTTTCCCACTTGAACAAGCTACTAAAGTTGTTACACCAGCTAAAAGTGATAATGATGTAAATAATTTTTTCACTTTGTAGTCCTCCTACTCACAATTCATTGAGTTATTTATCTATGTATAAAAGGATTATCTCCTTTAATACCCCATTTAATACCTACTTCATAATAATTTAGTATACAAGGACTATCCTTTTAATCCTCCACGAGTTACCCCACTGATAATGTATTTCTGTAAGAATAAGTAAATAATCACAACTGGAACAATAATGATTGTTGCAGCAGCCATTTGTAAATGAACTTGTGATCCTGATTCATTTGTAAAGTGAGTTAACCCGATTGTTAAAACACGCATACTATCTTTATTTGTAATTAATAATGGCCATAAGAATGCATTCCAGCTTGCGATAAAGTTTAAAATACCAATTGTTGCGACAGCACTAATCGTATTTGGAATAATGATTTTCCATAAGTATTTCCAATCGCTACATCCATCAATTTTTGCTGCTTTATATAATTGTTCTGGAATTTGCATAAAGTATTGTCTTAATAAGAAGATATAGAAGACATTCGCAATATATGGAAGAATTAATCCTTTGAATGAATCAATCCATCCTAATGCTGATACAGTTTGATAGTTTTGGATAATTAACATTTCACCTGGAACCATCATCGTTGCTAATAATAAAGTGAAAATTGTGTTACTTCCGAAAAATTTATAACGTGTAAACGCAAATGCTGCAAAAATTGTTACGAAAATGGTTAATACTGTATTTCCAACTGCTGAAATAACAGTATTTTTAAAATAAACATCAAAAGGTGCCATTTCCATTGCTGTTTTATAATTTTCAAATTGGAAAATTTCAGGTAATAATTTTGGTGGAACAGCAATAGATTCTGAATATGTTTTAAATGATGTTAAAATCATGAAGATGAATGGGAAAAGCATGATAATTGCTCCAAGTGATAACGCAATGTAAATCAATACTTTAGCCCATGTTGAGGTAACTTTTTTTGTATTACTTTCCATTGAGCACACTCCCTATTTGTAATGAACTAACTTCTTACTTAATACCATTTGTACAAGCGTTACAGCTAAAATAATAACGAATAAAATAATTGAAGCTGCTGCAGCTTTATGTACTTGTGATGAACCATAGAACATATCATAAATGTAGTATACAACCGTCATACAACTATTTGCAGGTCCTGGCTTTCCACCAAATAACGCAAATACTTCATTATACACTTTAAAACTTCCGATGACTGAAGTCATTGTTAAGAAAAATACAGTTGGCGATAATAAAGGTAATGTAATACGAGAGAATACTTTCCATTTAGGTGTTCCATCGATTTGCGCTGCCTTGTAATATTGTGGATCAATATTTTGTAATCCTGATAAGAAAATAACAATCTTAAAGGCTAGTCCACTCCAAATATTGAAGATGATTAATGCCCAAATTGCCATTTTTGGATCATTTAGCCATTGAATTGGATCAACACCAAACATTCCTAAAAACTGATTAATATATCCAAAGTCACTATGGAATAACCAACTCCATACAATCCCAATGGCAATAACTGAAGTTACATATGGCAAGAAATAAATCGCTTGGAAAAACTTACTTGCCTTAATTCCAGTATTTAATAACAATGCAATTGCTAATGCAATAATCATTGAAACCGGAACCGCGATTACTACAATTAAAAATGTATTTTTTAATGCTTGATGGAAACTAGGATCTGTTAAGACGAATTTAAACGTTGCTAAACCGAATCCACTTCCTTCATCTGTATAATAATTATATTTTTCATAGAATCCCATACGGAATGACATAATTAATGGATAAACTACGAAAACAGCTGTAATGATTAATGTTGGTAATAAATACAAATAACCTAAAAAATTGTGTTTGATGGTTGTTCGGGTAGCATTTGATAGTTTTTTATTCATAGTTGCCCCCTACGCTAAACGGTGACCGTTCGTTGCATCGAATAAATGAATATTTTGTTGTTTTACCGTTAATTTAACGATATCTGAAACATTAACTTCATTTTCTGAATCAATTAAGCAGCGAACTTTTTGTCCATCGATTGTTACTGTCATTAATTTGTCACGTCCAATTACTTCAACCATAACAACTGTTGCATCAACACCATTTTCTTGTGCAAGGCGCCATGACTCAGGACGAACTCCAACAATTGCATCTGTATTATTTAAACCAGTTGCATCTCCTAATACAGATCCACCAACCATTACTTTTCCATTTTCAATACGTCCATTCATAAAGCTCATTGGTGGTGTTCCCATGAATGAGGCAACGAACTGATTAGCTGGTTTACGATACATTTCTTGAGGTGCTTCTTTTTGTTGTAACACTCCATCTTTCATTAAAACAATTGCATCTGTGATACTCATTGCTTCTTCTTGATCGTGTGTTACGAAAATTGTTGTAATACCAGTTTCTTGTTGAATACGACGAATTTCTTCACGAGTTTCTAAACGTAAACGAGCATCTAAGTTTGATAACGGCTCATCTAATAATAAAACGCGAGGTTTTTTCGCAATAGCACGTGCGATTGCTACACGTTGTTGCTGACCACCTGATAATTCTCCAGGTTTACGATCCATTAAGTGTCCAATTTGAACTAAATCAGCCATTTCTTGAGCAATTTTTAATGCTTCTGCTTTTGGTACTTTAGCATTTTCAAGTGGGAACATGATATTTTGGCGTACCGTCATATGTGGATATAAAGCATAGTTTTGGAATACTAATCCAATTCCACGTTTTTCTGGTGGTAAATCCGTTACATCTTCGTCACCGAAATAAATACGACCACTTGTTGGTTTTTCTAATCCAGCAATCATATAAAGTGTTGTAGATTTTCCACATCCAGATGGTCCTAAAAGACCAGCAAGTGTTCCATCTTCAATTGTTACGTTTAAATTGTTAACTGCCGTAAAATCTCCAAAGCTTTTGGTAATGCCCTCTAATCTTACTTCCATCGAACTAACCTCCAAAATTATGCATCCGTTTTGCGACTTGTTTTTATATGGATACTTTGTAAAAATTCTCATTTACTATTTCTATTAGAAAAATAACATCCAAACAGTATTCTAATGAATTTTAGTATCACAAGTCAATGGAATTTATGTTAATTTCTAATTAATTTTATCTATTCTTGTCGAAATTACTTTATTTTATTCTTTTTCCTCTTACAATTATGCCCAATCAAGCAGACTTTATTACTTAACTCAAAAAATTTTTAATACTTCGTGTGCACACATTTGCCCAAGTTAAAATATGATGTATTAGACCGAGAGTTAAAATTTCGGCAAATAGGAGGGCTAATATGAAATCAATTAAACGTGTTACTTCGTTTTTAGGATTGATGGCACTTGCAACAGCTACATTAGTTGGATGTAACAAGTCATCTGATGAATTAACTCAAATCAAAGTTGCTGAGGTAACTCACTCTGTTTTTTATGCACCACACTACGTTGCCATTAGTGAAGGATTCCTAGAAGAAGAAGGATTAGAAGTTGAATTAATTAATGCTGGAGGTGCTGATAAAGCAATGGCCTCTTTACTATCAGGCGATGTGCAAATTGGATTTATGGGACCTGAAGCTTCTATTTATGTCTACAACGAAGGTGGAAAAGACCTTGCCATAAATTTTGCACAAATCACTCAACGTGATGGTAGTTTCTTAGTGGCTAAAAATCCTCATGAAAACTTTTCTTTTGATGAAATGAAAGGAACTGAAGTCATCGGTGGTCGTAAAGGTGGAGTGCCTGAAATGACACTTGAATATGTCTTAAAATCACAAGGTCTTGATGCTCGTCCAGACGATAAAACAGCAGAAGTTAATGTGCGTACTGATATCTCATTTGATGCCATGGCAGGAGCTTTTACAGGACTTGACGCTGAATATGTAACACTTTTCGAACCATTAGCAACAACTATGGAAAAAGAAGGTAAAGGTTACATCGTTGCATCAATTGGTGAACTAGGTGGTGACATTCCTTATACTTGCTACCAAACAACCGAATCATACTTAAAAGAAAATAGTGATGTCATCCAATCATTTACAAATGCTATTTATAAAGCGCAGTTATGGGTTTCAACACATACAAGTGAAGAAATTGCACAATCAATTCATCAATTTTTCCCTGATATGGAAATTGAGGACTTAGTAACAGTTGTTGAACGTTATCAATCTATTGATGCCTGGGCAACTGATCCTGTTTTAAAAGAAGATAGCTTAAATAACCTAATGGATGTTATGGAATTAGCAGGACAACTTGATAATCGTGCGCCTTATGAAACAATCGTCGATACAAGCTATGCTGAAAATGCAATTAATAATATCAAATAAAAAGATTTACTCCCTAATCAAAATAGGGAGTAAATCTTTTTTGATATTAGGTACCCTTTATTCTTTTACCTAATATTATAAAGTAGGACATATGAGAAAATGGAGGTGACCTTATATGTCAAAAATTCTAGATGTGAGCCATGTTTATAAAGATTTTTACTCAGTTGAAGAAGAGCGAAATATTATAAATGATATCACCTTTTCAGTTGAAGAAGGTGAAATTTTAGTCTTACTCGGACCTTCAGGATGTGGAAAATCTACAATTTTAAACATGATTTCTGGCTTACTAGAACCCACAAGTGGAGAGATTAATACCTATAACAAAAAAATCGGATATATGTTTCAAAAGGATCATCTATTTGAGTGGCGAACTATTATGAAAAATATCACCTTAGGCCTAGAAATTCAAAACAAATTGACAGATGAAGCAATGGAAGAAATTAAGCGATTACTACAAATTTATGATTTATGGGATTTTAGAAATAATTATCCTCGGGAGCTTTCTGGTGGGATGAAGCAACGTGCTGCCCTAATTAGAACACTGGCATTAAACCCTGATATTTTATTACTAGACGAACCCTTTTCAGGACTTGATTATCAAACAAGATTAATCGTTACCGATGATATTTATAAAATTATTAAAAGTGAAAATAAAACAGCAATTTTAGTAACCCATGACATCTCTGAAGCTATTTCAGTAGCAGACCATGTTGCTGTCTTAAGTCATCGTCCAACGACAATAAAAAGCATGCGTCCGATCAACTTGACACTTGATCATGAAAAAACACCTTTAAGCTCCCGAACTGCTCCTGAGTTTAAAGATTACTTTGATTTATTCTGGAAGGAGTTGCAAAATGATGAAGAAACAAATTAATGGAACTCCTGGCTATCAAAAATACTTAAAAGACCGTAAAAAAGAGGCATTCAATATTCACTTTCTTCAAATTTTTCTACTCGTCGCTTTCCTAATTTTTTGGGAAGTCGGCGCTCAACTAGGATTTATTGATGATTTCTTATTTAGCAAACCATCAGCTGTTTGGAATATTCTCGTCAAATATGTTTCAAATGGAGAAATCTTCAAACATCTTGGTATTTCATTATATGAAACAATTGTTGGTTTAATTATCGGGACCTGCTCTGGATTATTTATTGCTATTTGCTTATGGTGGTCAGAAAAACTTGCCAAAATTTTCGATCCATTTCTTGTTGTACTAAATGCTTTGCCAAAAACAGCTCTTGCTCCCATTTTAATCGTTTGGGTCGGAACTGGAGTAAAAGGGATTGTCGTCATCTCAATTATTACCTCTATTGCTGTCACTATTTTATCTGCCTATAACTATTTTTCAACAGTTGATGAGGATAAGATTAAACTTATGAAAAGTTTCGGAGCTAGTAAGTTTCAAATTTTAACGAAACTCGTCTTACCATCAAATACAAGTAATATGATTAACCTGTTAAAAATCAATATTGGTATGGTCTGGGTCGGGGTTATCGTTGGGGAATTTATCGCTTCTCGTGCTGGACTTGGATATTTAATCGTATATGGTGGCCAAGTATTTAACTTAAGCCTTGTTATGATGGGAATCTTAGTCCTTGCAATCTGTACACTTTTAATGTATCAACTTCTAGGCTACTATGAAAAAAAACTTAAAAAACGCCAAGGAGCTAATAAATAAAAATAAGGTGATTCTATGTGCTAGAATCACCTTATTTAACTTTTAATCGTGTTCTTTTGAGTGAAACATAATTAATTAATGATTTTAATGCCCTATAAAAAAATCCCATTACTTCAAATAATACAATTAACGTTGGCAAGATGAGTTCAACATTCCATTCAAAAGTAAAAACAAATGTTGAAAGTGGGATTAATTGAACGCCAAATAAAGCAATCAAATTAATTATTGTTAGACGCCTTACTAACTTTTGAGGTAAATCTTTAAAATAGCAACTCAGTAATAAAACTGCAATGATTAAACAGACTAATCCATATCCCTTAAAAAATGGTCCATTTAATGATGTTAACCCAAAATAATATCTTAAGCCCATGAATCCCACTAAACAACTTAAACATGACAGATATATTTTTCTCACTAAATGTTCCCCCCCCACTTAGTTATAAGACTGTAATTTTATTAAGTTAGGTTCTGATCCAAATGTTGATAAATTATATAAAAACAATACCTGATCAAATGATTCATCTCTAATATATTCATATGGATTCATATTGAAATATCTTAAATCAATTAAGTGAATTTCTTCAAAATGTAGCGCTAAAAATGGCACTAAACTATGAGCATATGAATCTTTAAACACAACAAGTTTTCTACCGTTATTTATACTACTTTTTACAATGGTTAAAGGATGATTTCCTCCTAAAAACATTGAGTATTTATCTTTTTGATTAAGGTAATTATAATCGTATAAACCATCTAAACTAACTTCTTCTCCATTCAAACTCACAGAAAAACTCACGTCAGTTTTTGGAATAAAGATATCCATTGAATCAGGTTGTAAATGGTGGTTATTTGCCTTTGAATAATATGTTCCATAAAATGAATCACTGACTTGTTTAATATTAAAATCCTCTAAATGATAAGCTTGTTCACCTATTGCACCCATTAGACTTTGATAAGCATAAAAAGCCCCAAGTGTCGTCCAATGATGATCGGTTTTATAGAAAATATATTCAGATTTATGTGCTTCTAGAACCGAATACACATCAATTAAATCAACTGATAATGTAGCACTTGCTTGTTTAAGCATCAGGTTTTGATCATATGTTGGTGCACATCGTGGCAATAACTCTTTATAGATTTCAACTGCCGTTGGAATGAGCATGACTTCTGTATTCAAATAGGGCAACTTTTTATGAAAGGCATTTATTGAATCTAAGTTTCTTATAAAGTATTTTCCGGGCGTCAAAAATTCTTCTAGTAAATAGCCTTGTTTTCCAAAATAAACTCCATTATTTTTCCCCTTTAAAAGTAAACGCTCGACATCAGATTTTACCCCTACCCAATCATCCTTAAATACAAATTGATCCGCCATGTACTCATCAAATTCACTCGTAAATTTTCCTGATGCAAGTCTTTCCCATGTAAACTTAGGAAATTGCTGTAAAGGACGATTTTCACTTTCAGAAATACTTTTATCTGGCGTTATCATATTCCATAAACTTATTCCAAAAATAAAAATTAAAAACATCAAACTATAAACTAAATTCTTAACTTTATCCATCATCCTCACCTCCTAAAATCTAAAGTACAAGAACGGATTATAAGACGAATCAACTAAGTAAGCTGTGGAAATAAATAAAATCGAAAAGTAGATTAATGGCATAATGATTAGTTCAAAAAGCCATTTGAATTTAGACGTGCGTGTGGCATAACCATAAATTAGCTTCATTAAAGGCGTAGAAGCGATAATTAACACAATGAGGGTAATGGCATTAGAAGCTAAGTAAAACAACGTCATCTGATTATAAAGACCTTCTCCTTGCATTCCAAACATAACTTTGAAGTAATTCAATAAATGTTCAAAATTATCAAAAGCGAATAATCCCCATCCGATTAATAATAAGAAGATGGTATAGAAATGACGAATAAAAGCTGGACCTCTATTTAACCACTTCATTAAAAAGGCCTTCTCAATTGAAATAATGCTTCCAAAATAAAGTCCCCAAAACACGAAATTCCAACTCGCCCCATGCCAAAGGCCTGTTAAAAACCAAACAATAAAAACATTTAAATAGGTACGATACTTTCCTTTACGATTCCCGCCAAGTGGAATATAAACATAATCTCTAAACCAAGAACCGAGTGAGATATGCCAACGTCTCCAAAACTCTGTGATACTTTGTGAGATATATGGATAATTAAAGTTTTCTAACAATTCAAATCCAAGCATTTTACCAAGTCCAATAGCCATGTCTGAATATCCACTGAAGTCGAAATAAATTTGAAGTCCGAAGGCCATAACCCCCAACCAGGCAGATAAAACTGTTAAATTTGTGACTTCAGTTGTTGAAATGCTATCCCAAAGCAAACCAATATTATTTGCTAATAAAACTTTTTTCCCAAGTCCAATAATAAATCGTCTGACTCCATCCGCAAAACGTTCGATTGTTTCTTGTCTATGATTTAATTGTTCAGCCACGGTACGGTAACGAACAATGGGTCCTGCAATAAGTTGTGGAAACATTGCAACATAAGCTCCTAAATCAACGATATTCCGTTGTGCACGAGCATCACATCTAAAGATATCAATCGTGTAAGACATTGTTTGGAACGTATAGAATGAAATCCCAATTGGAAGAGCAATGTCTGGAGTTGAAAAAGTTGTTCCAAAAATCGTATTAATATTTGTAATGATAAACCCCGAATACTTAAAAAATGTTAGTAATCCTAAATTAATAATTACTGAGGATAATACCACACGCTTTGCCTTTTTAGGTTGATCTTGATATTTTTCTACAAGTAACCCATGAATAAAATCAACAATGGTTGAGAATATCATTAAAACAACATAAATAGGTTCTCCCCATGCGTAAAAAACTAAGCTCACTAGTAGTAAAATAAAATTACGGACACGTCTTGGAACGATAAAATATAACAACAACGTAATTGGTAAAAAAACAAATAAAAAGACAAGACTACTAAAAACCATCCTTCATCACCACCCAAAGAAGAAAAAAGACTGTTGAAGCATTTAGCAATCAACAATCTTTTTTTCAAAGAAATTATTTTACTGACTCTTCAAATACTTTTACAATTTTGTCTGCTACATCGCTTGTTACATATAATAAATAGTTTCCTTGTTGTTTAATTTGGTTTTCTTGAACTAATTCATATTGATCTGGTAAGTACATTGACCATGTTGCTTCTTGATCAGATAATACTTTTTCAAACCCATCTTTAACACTTTCTGATGCTTTCTCATCTTTAGCTTTTACAACCATAATTAAAGAAGATTTAACATTCATCATTGGTAATAACATATATCCAGATTCAATATCTGCCGTATTAAAATGATCCGCATACATTCCTAACTGTAATGAATCTGTCATATCAATCACTTGAAATCCTGGTAATACACCATCTTGAAGTTGCATATCGTAATCACTTGCTAATGTTTCTTGAATTTTATTCATGATTTCTTCAGGTGTCGCGGACGTATTACTAGCTGATTCTCCTTCTTTTGAATTACTACATCCTACCGCTACAACTGTTACTAATAAAGCCATTAACATCATCTTTAATTTTTTCATAATTGTTCCTCCTAATATTTTGATTCAAATAGAATTCCAAATTTAGCTCTTTACATTAAATTAGACGACCCTATTGCCTATTTTGTTCCAAAAATTA
>OLNJ01000010.1_pt1 | contig 179899 bp, 198 predicted proteins | sample 1672191 | NCBI WGS metagenome assembly OLNJ01 (sample SAMEA3136657, study PRJEB25190) | human gut metagenome | biome: human gut; feature: human-associated habitat; material: faeces | place: Austria | collected 2013
CCACCAGCAATAACAACTGAATATTTCTTTTCCATTTTCTTTTTCTCCTCTGTTTTACATTAATCTAAGCGTCGCAAATAAACAAACGGTTGAAAAGGCTACTACAATGAAGCTTCCTCCACCATACTGGAAAGTGTACTTCATTGTAAATTCCTTAAGGGTCTTGAATACTTTAATATCATATGTTTTAACTGTTACATAGAACAAGTAAGCAATAATCATAAAATATAAACTATTTAATGTTAAGGCCTGAGCTAAAAGCAATAATACGAAGTTAATACAAGCAAATTTAATGTCACCTTCTTTTAATTTTCTTTGTGCAATATTTAGTAAATAAGCAATATATGGATTAATCATTGCAATCAAGAAAATTACTGCTACACTTGGCTCACTGCTCAGCACTTCTGGCAAAGTAATTGAACGCATCATCGCTAACAACGATAAATATAGATAAGCAATAAACGGTGTAACCATTAAGAACACTTTAGCGATCATATAATATCGATCTAATCTTTTTAACTTCTTTTCATTAATTCTTTTTGCCATCTTCAAGACCATCCTTTTCATTTATTTATAGTAATGCTTCAAAATCTTCTCTTACACTTGGTACTTTTAATCCAACAATTACTTGAATATTTGTCTTAGTAGCTTTTAAACCATGAGTACCAATTGATTTAAAATAGCTATCAGATTGAACTAATTTTTCATCTTTTACATTAACTCTTAAACGAGTTGCACAGTTAGTAACATCAACAATGTTATCTTTACCACCTAATCCTTCAAGGATAGCAGCAGCTAAACTTTGTTTTTCTACCTTTCCACCAGCTTGTTTTTCTTTAAAATCAGCTTTAGTGTGGAATTTAATTTCTTCTTCATCATCTTCACGACCAGGTGTCTTGAAGTCAAATTTTAAAATCAAGAATCTAAATACAATGAAATAAATACCTGTAAAGACTAAACCTACTACCAATAATGTTAAATATGTTTGCCAGTGTGAAGCCATTAATGGTATAAAGTTAAGGGCTGACATTTCGATCAAACCACCTGATAATACCCCAACAACACCTAGCGCATTTGCTACTGTAGCTAAAGTAGCAGCTAATACTGCATGTACTACAAACAATACTGGTGCAATAAATAAGAATGTAAATTCAATTGGTTCTGTAATTCCACAAACAATAGCTGTTAATGTGATTGGAATTAATAGACCAGCAATTTGTTTTTTCTTCTTATCTTTCGCTGTCGCATAAAATGCTAGTGCGATACCTGGACATCCAAATACTTTAGATAAACCTGTAAGTGTTGGCCATGCCCAAGGTGCTAATGATTTTAAAGAATCACTTGAAGCCGCTAAATCTGGTAAAGCTGTTGCCCAAGCTGAATAAACTCCACCGTTGATAATTACTGAATCGTAGAAGAATGGGAAATACATTAAATGATGTAATCCAAATGGAATTAAGATACGTTCCATGAAGATAAAGATCCATACCCCGATTGATCCAGCACCAGCAACAAATCCTTGGAATGCACGCATACCATCTTGAACGATTGGCCATAACCATGCAGATAAAAATGCAACTGGTAATAAAGCAAAGAAACCAACAATTACTACGAATGATGAACCACTGAATGTTCCTAACCATTCAGGTAATTCAGTATCAAAGAATTTATTGTGTAAATATACAACGATACATGAAATCATTAACGCTCCGATCATCCCCATATCTAGAGTTTTAATACTAGCAATCATCGTAAGACCACTTGTACCTCCAGTTTCTGCTGCGAAGTCAACTCCGAAAGTTCCTCCCCATTGGCTTAAGATCGTACTTAAGAAATATTGAAATGTTAGATAAAGTACTAACGCTTCCATACAACATCTTGCTTGTTGTTTTTTCGCAAGACCGATTGGTAATCCAACCACGAAGATTAATGGTAACTGATTGAATACTGTCCATCCCCCTTGAAGAATGACATTCCATACTTGATACCACAATCCATTAGGGTCAGCTAGACCACCCATAATTGCTTCAGTTGTAAACAATGTTCCAATCCCGATAGTTGTTCCTGCAAAAGCAAATAACAGTACCGGCGTGAACATTGCCCCACCAAAACGTTGAATTTTTTGCAACATATTTTGTCCTCCCTTTTCTCTTGACACATACATCGTATCAATTTGAAAGCCGTTACACAATACTTTGACCAAAGTTAGAGACAAGGTGATATTTTCTATTATTTATCACATTCACCGTGATTTTTCACGCTAGTGCAAAACCCTTGATATACCTAATTTTTCGCATTTTTATGGAGAATCAAAAAAAGAAAACACGGTTAAAATTATCTTTTGACATAATAAAAAGTATCATTCATATAATGATACGGGGTGATTAATTTGTGTGGATTTTTATGTATGTATGACTATATGAACGATTTAACTAATCAAGTTCAAAACTTTAATAAGATGCTTACATTATTAAAATATCGTGGACCTGATGATTTTAATATCGCCAGTAGTGAACATGTTTTATTAGGCCATTGTCGGTTATCAATTATTGACTTAAATGGCGGTAAACAACCATTTAAATATACTTATAATGATATTGAGTATACGATTGTATATAATGGTGAGATTTACAATATGAATACGATCAAAGAGCAATTAATTGATGAAGGGTACCATTTTACTAGTCAAAGTGATACCGAGGTAGTTGTTGCTAGTTTTATTGCTTACGGTCCACGTTGTCTTAATTTATTTGATGGAATTTTCTCTTTTGTAATTTCATATCAAAATAAACTTTTTGTGGCTCGTGATCAACTTGGTGTCAAACCGCTTTATTATTATCAAAAAGATGATTTATTTATTTTTAGTAGTGAAATAAAATGTATTTTAATGTATTTAGGGCGTTGTGTCGTTGATGAAACAGGACTTAAAGAATTATTAGGACTAGGGCCAAGTGTTTCGCCTGGTAAAACTATTTATAAAGATATCTATAGTCTTCGACCAGCACATTATATGAATGTCTTTAACGGTTACAAAGAAATCAATCGTTATTGGGCACTTGAGCGACGTAATCATAATCGGAGTTACGAAGAAACAGTTCATGATATCCGCTGTCTCGTAAATCATAGTATTCGCCAACAGTTGTTGAGCGATGTCCCTGTATCATGCATGCTATCTGGCGGCCTTGATTCTTCGATCATCACTGGTGTTACTAGCCAATATATTTCCAAATTATCAACTTATAGTGTCGACTATCAAGATCAAGACAAATACTTCCAGCCTTATGAGTATCAAACAACACGTGACGACCACTATATCGATGAAGTAAAAACACTGTATAACACCAAACATAAAACAGTAACTTTATCCCAAAAACAATTAGTGATGTCGTTAAAAGAATCATTGATTGCGCGTGATGCTCCTGGGATGGCAGATATTGATTCAAGTTTCTTATTATTTTCAAAAGAAATTTCTCATAATCATAAAGTTGTACTTTCCGGAGAATGTGCGGATGAAATTTTTGGTGGCTACCCATGGTTTTATCGAAAAGAACTTTACAGTATTGACGGCTTTCCATGGATGCGTGATTTAGATAAACGAATGGAACTATTCTCTGATGAAATTCAAGCACTGAATATCAAAAACTATGTCATGGATAAGTATCATCAAACATTAAACGAAATTGATTATCATGATCATACTTATGAAGATGCTAATAAGCGTAAAATGATCTATTTAAATATGGAATGGTTTATGCAGACTTTATTGACTCGTTCTGATAGTCAAACGATGCGTAGTTCTATTGAATTACGAGTTCCTTTCGCTAATAAAGATATTGTTTCATATTTATATAATGTGCCATGGGAATATATGTATCACAATGATATTGAAAAAGGTCTATTACGAGATGCTTTTAAAGATTTTCTACCAAGTGATATCTATAATCGAAAAAAGAATCCTTATCCTAAAACCCATTCACCATTATATCGTGATTTAATCGTAGAATTGTTAAAAGAATCATTAAATGATAAAAATAATCTACTTCTACGTTTATTTAACCGTGATAAATTAATTGATTTAATTAATAGTGGCGGAGAATCCTTTAAATATCCATGGTTTGGTCAACTGATGACTGGTCCTCAATTATTAGCATATTTCTATCAGATTTATCTCTGGGGTCGGATTTATCATGTTGAAATAGAACTAGAATAATCTTACGATTATTTTAGTTCTATATTTATATATTCATCTTTTAAAGATATCTCCCGAACATACTCATTATCAATAATAATACTTTCATCATTGATCGTTAAATATGGCAAATCCTTGACCGTTTCCTTTAAAACTTTATTTAAATCTAAATTAATAAATCCATATTTAATAACTCCGTTTATATCAATAATAATCTTATCTTCGACTCTTACCCGAGCTATTGCTCTCAGCTTTGTTTCTATATTATAATAATTTAAATTTGCACTTAGATGTAAATAGTCGTCGATCTTAATATTTAAGTCATAAAGGCTAATATCTTTATAATCAAAAAATTTTGGATATAAATATTTACATAATTTTTCTAATTCATTCTGATTTATTAACATTTAACCACCTATTTTATTTTATGTGTAAATTATAAAAAGGTGCAAAAAAAAGGACATATAGTCCTTAATTATTATGGTGAATCACTTTTAACACTTCTTTTAAAGCATGAACTTCAATTTGACCTGGAGCAGAGCTATTGTTATCTTTTCCAAATGTGATCGCTGAGCCAAATTGTTCACCTAAAATTCTTGTTGCAATTCCTTTGCTTGACATAGACATTGTAACAAGTGGTTTATCATATAACTCATTAGCTTTTAGTGTTGTTTCTAATAACAATAAAACATCACGATAGTCTTCTGGCATCACTGCAATCTTAATTATATCAGCTTCTAAAGAATCCATTTGTTTTATCTTTCCTAACATTGTATCAATACTAGGAGTACGAGTAAAATCATGACTAGACATAATGATTTTTTTATCATTTTGATGAATTAAATTACTTAAATTAATAATGGTATTAGTTCCACTAGATAATTCAACATCATAAATATCAAATGCTCCACTTTCAAGAGCAATTGAATATAATTGCATGTATTCATCATTACTTAATTTACCATTTCCTCCTTCAGGAACACTTCGGTAAGTTAAAATAATTCCTTGTTTAATTGCCATTGAAGCAATTGCTTTAAATAATTCGGTTAATTTTTGATGATCTAACAGTTCATTGAAATAATCAATTCTAAGTTCAATCAAATCTATATCTAATGACTGTAATCTAATCAAGTCTGTTATGATATCTTGATGATTGTTGCTAACAACTGGTACACATATCTTTGGCATACCCTCACCAATTACAATATTTTTAACTTTACAAACACCCATAAATCATCCTCCTAAAAACCATATTCATTTTAACATCAATATGTTTCTTTTAATAAGAATACTGAATGAACATTCCCCAATATTCACCTTTTATACTATAACACTATTGATGATAATATGATACTTTTTTAGGGTAAAAAAACAAATTATTTTATGCTAAGAAAGTATGATAGCGCTCCAATTAAGTTTGCTTCATTATAAAATTTACATGTCGTTACATTTGGTTTAAGCAGCTGATTAGTCTCGTTAGCAATTATTTCAACCGCCTCTTTAATCAGCTTGATCAATAGAGGTTGTTTAGAAATTCCTCCACCAATACAGATTACTCCTGGATCATAACTATACTGAAGGTTATACAACTGTATTGCAATATCCAGACAAAAATTTTTCAGTACCTCCAGAACAACTTCATCCGCATTGTTAGCCAATTCAAAAACACGTCTTCCATCAATTGACGTGACTGCTAAAGCTTCCGCTGCCCGCTTACATAAAGCTGTTGTAGAAGCAATGTCCGACCAGGTCAATACTTGATTAGTCTCTTTATCATAATCAACGATCAGGGTACTTATTTCACCAGCAAATAAATGTGCACCATGATGAATTTGTTTATTTTTTATAATCGCTCCACCAATTCCAGTTCCTAAAACTACAATTATTGCATCATCATAAGCTTGTGCACTCCCAATCCAGGCTTCAGCCAATCCAGCGCACTTAGCATCATTTTCCAAAGAAACCTTTATATTATCACAAGCTTTAGAAATTAGCTCAGTTAAACAGATTCCCTGTAAATATGGATACGCAACAACGACTTTGATCGTTCCACTAGCTGCATCAATAACACCGGGACATGATAAAGCAATTCCTTCAACTTTCCTATTACTTTCGTGGTATATTTTAGCAACTGTTTTTATAAATTTATCTAAGCTGTCTACTGCTGTTGATAAAATTTCTTGTTTATTAAAAATTTCTCCCGCTTCGTTCATCCAGCAATATTTTATTGCTGTTCCACCAATATCAAATACTAGATACATCGCTCAATCCTCCTACTAATTAATAATATCATAGATTTTAATCGGAGTGTTTATTAATCTTATTTTGAAAAAAGTTCTCATAAAAAAACTAGAAAATTATTATGTAAATAACTTCTAGTTTTATAATCCGTAAAGGAACCTCTATTGTTCAAAGGGATATACAGCTTTGCTACTAAAAAAGCGGTAGTCAAAAACATTACTCAAATAATAAGATTCATTGTATTATTATATAGTACTAAATTAAATGTCTTTTTTATCCATCCGGCGATAAGATAAAACATACAGTCCACTAGCTAAGGCTAGATAAACTGCTGTAATCAAACCACTATTTAGTGACTGATTCAATGTATAAACAGCACGATTTCCTAAATCAAAATCAGTTACACCATATGAGTAAAGATTTGTGAACATTCCAAACATGCTTAGATCACCTAACATTGTATTAAAATCTCCAACCAGCATTAAAAATTGATTAAAAATCAATGAAAGATGATAATTAATATCAAATAAATATAAATGATAGGTATCATATTTTCCAGTATTCGTAAGGAAAATTCGGGCAAAAGGGATAATTCCAAAAATTAGTGCAGCTAATGCTACTAGAATTAAAATAGCAGGTACTTTCTTTTTAAAACATGATGATAGAAAAGTCGCTAATCCCCCAAGAATAAAAATTAAAATTATTCCATAACTAATGAAGGCAAGAGTAGCTGCTAATACCATCCGTAATATATCTTTTTCAACACCACTTAAAATAATAAAGACCATTAAGAATGTCGCAAAAAAAATAACCAAATAAACAAAACTGCCCACTAGCATACCACCTACTTTACCGATTACTAACTCTAAACGTGATATTTTTTTTGATAATAATAATCTCATTGTCCCCTCGTGAATTTCACTTGCGAAAAGTCCCGAACCACTATTCGAACAAATAATCCAGATCAACATTCCTACTAATAAAACGAAAGCTAAAACTGCATAAAACATTAAAATATCTTGTGATAAAGAAAGATAAGTTGGCTTTTGACTCATTAAACCAAGATATTGATTTGATAGTATAAAACCAAAAAAGCCACTAATAATCACACACGCAACAACCGGAATAAGCTTAAACATTTTAATAAATGTCTTACTGAATAGTACTTTCATGATCATTTTCCTCCACTAACTGCTGATATAGTCCTTCTAGAGAAATCGTATCCTCTTTTAATAAATCTAATTCATAATCATTTTCATAAATAAACTTAACAATTTCTTTTTTACATTTTTGTTTATCATCTATACTTACTCTTAAAACTCCATTATTGAGCGTATAAAAATACCCTTTAGTTTCTAAATATGTTTGTAAATGCTCATTATGATTACAGCTTACAAGTATTTTTTCTTGATTAAATTCATTTTGAACTACATCAATAGGTTGATTTAAAACTACATGACCTTTATTGATCATAATAACATGATCAATGATCATTTCTAATTCCGTTAAAACATGTGAACTAATTAAAACCGTCATCTTCCGCTGCTTTACTAAACGTTTTAAAGTTTGAATAATTTCATAACGACTAGTTGGATCTAAATTAGCGGTTGGTTCATCCAGTAATAAAATCTCCGGCTTATGCATCATTGCTTGAATCAATCCAACTTTCTTTTTCATCCCTGTTGAAAATTTAGCAACACGTTTCAACTGATGTTCAACTAAATCAAATTCTTCTAATAATTCCTTAGTTCGTTTTAAAGCTTCATCATAGCTAAGATCAGACAACATCCCCATATAGACTAAATATTCTAAACAGCTCATATCACTATAAAAATTAGGAAATTCTGGAGAATATCCCATTATTGCCTTTGCTTCATTAGAACCTAACGGATACCCTTTGATCAAACCACTCCCTTTGGTCGGAAAAATCAAGCCCATCAGCAATGACATAGTTGTTGACTTTCCTGCTCCATTCGGCCCAATCATACCGTAAATTTTTCCTCCCTCTAAACTAAAAGACAAATCATCAATTGCTTTATAATTACCAAAAACTTTATCCATATGTTCAATCACAATTAATTTATCCATGTTTAACACCTGCCTTTTTCATTAATCGATATTTTGGGTAGAAGACTAAACCAAAGCCGCCAGCAACAATTCCTATTACCAGTAACATAATCAAATAACGACTAATAGTGCTTTTTTCCACTGTAATTACAGTAGCATAATGAGTAACCTTTCCTTGACCATCATTATATGAAAAGATTAAATCATGCTCTCCTGCTAATAATTTAACATTAAAGTTTTTAGCTGTTGTCTTTTCAATCAAATTTCCTTGATCATAAACATACATCAAACCATTCTTTTCTGTTTTATAACTTATTTTTAAATTCCCATCATTTACATCTTTTTCATTAAAATCAACTAATTCAAAATCTCGTTGATCAGTAAAACTATATAACTGCCCTACATTATCTTCAAGCTGCAATAGCTGATTATTTAAAGTTCGAGCACTCGTGACTGCCATTTTTAATCCCGCTACTAAACTATCATTTCTATAATCATATATTTGTGATAATGTACCATCATTATAGATTAATTTTGATTGTCCGATCACTGTAGTAATTTGACTCGAATCATAGTTTCCTTTACCAAGGATCTTACTTTTTAACTCCTCATAATTACTTCCATTTAAAATCTTTAGAATATTCTTTGTACCATAGTCAGAATTATCATAATCCCTAACTAAATACGCTAACTCTTGAATCCCGTCATCATTAAGATCATTGATTTTAACTACACTATTTCCATTTTCAATTAAATTAAAACTAACTATATTTTCCAAAGGAACCGGATCACCCATAGAATTATCCCAATCATTATGATAATCAGTAATTAAGTATTCAAATAACTTTTCACCAGTTGCTCCACTAAGAACAGTCCTCATTTCATCATAAATACCATAAACAAGATCATCAACTCCATCATTGTCATAATCAATTCCTGTCACACTAAAACTATCTTCTTCATTTTCATAGATAACACCATCTTTTAATAATGAATATCGTACCGATAAGTCTTTCCCTTTAATGACTTGGAAACATTGACAGCCTTTATCATTATAAGCATTGATTACAAAATCTTTGATTCCATCATGATCAAGATCGCCTAGCACTTTAACATGAATATTGTTTTGCAATTTTTTATCATAACTTTTAGCAATATTAGTTTTTTGATAAGTTATATCATAACCATTCTTTAACGAATAATATAATCGCATTTCACTTTCACCAATATTGACTAGATCACTTATTCCATCATTATTCACATCACCTACGTCAATAATCGTAGTAGCACCTTCAAATGATTTATTATAAACACTTCTAAATGTTAACGATGCCCCATCAAGAATATTCTCATCAACAATAATTTCTGATTTGCCATCATTATTCATATCTGTAAAATATCTAATTGTTTCACCAATTAAATAATGTTCATAATACTTATTATTTTCATCATAGCCTTTTTCTAATAATACCTTTTTATCTGCCAGCGTATTTCCGTCATTTAAATTCATAATTACGATATGACTAGCAATTACCTCACCATTAGCGTTTAGTTCACTGACTAAACTTAAAAGATGATTATGTTTTTCATCATAATTAATCGCTTCAAAACCATTATTATGATAACCATCTGGAATGTTAAACGTAACTAAATTATCATCACGGCCACCTAAACCCATTTTTTTAATTTGCGTTATTTTACCATTATTCAAAACAGACACGATTGTACCATCACTAAGATCAACAACTTTATTAACAACTTTAACACTACCTAAGTACTCTATTGTTTTCAAATCTTGATCAACAAGCAGTGACACACCCCCGTCAACTTGTAATAAATAATGTTCTCCTTGATTAGCAAAATGAATTTTCACATTTTTACTATTAATACCATTAAGATTCAAATTAGTTTGTTTTAATACTGTACCATCATTTAATGAATAAGCGACAAGTCTTAACTTTCCAGTACTAGCATACGTTGGAACAACCAAAGCAGGCTGATTATCAAAAATACCTTTAACCGCTCTACTATAATCTAAATTATATTGCTCAACAGGAATATCCAGTTTAACCTCCATTTTTTCAAGATCAATAAGTATTAAATGAGGTATTTCTTTTTCACTATCTCCTTCATTTAATTCAATTTGTGGACCCCCCAAGTAAGCACTTATCAACATTAAATTATTATCTAATAAATCCATTCGATAACTCATAAAACTAATATTATGGATTCCTGTAGGAACTAGTTGACCGCTCCATTTATTATTGTTTTTTAATAAATTTCCTAATTTCTCATCAATACCCTCTTCTAAATTTACTGTTTTAATAATTTTCCCATTCATTTGATCAATTTGATATAATTTGGCATCTTCTGTAGTTACATACAATTTATCTTTAATATACACAATATCCCAAATATTTAAATTGACTTTCCCCAAAGTATCATATCGTGGATCTTTAATTTCTTTAGGTGTTGTTAATGCAACTGTATAATTTAATTTTCCATTAGTTTTATTAAGACTTCCCAATTCTCCTAATTGTGTCGTAAAAATAACCTGATTATTAACTAATGCCATTTTCCAAATATTATCTTTCGCTTCATAATCAAATACAACCTGATAATCTTTTGTACTAATTCCTACTAAATGATAATTATAAATTAAATAGACAATATTATCATTAAATAGAATTTGTCTAATTGTGGCATTCTTATTCACTGCCTCATTATTATCATTAATCGTGTTATAAGAATATTTTGTAGCATATAATACTTTTGAAGTTTTTGAACTAACGATTTTAAAATCATCATAATCATCTTCACTATCAATATAAACAGCAACATCTTTAAGACCATCATTATCAACATCATCAATTATTTCAAATTCTTTAACCGGCTTACCAACTTTGATTTTAAAATCATCGTTACCAATAAAAACTAACTCTGATTGATTAGATACCATCAATCCGCTTAGTCCTTCGCCTAAATCAACATTTTTCCCATTACAGCCACCTTCAATTTCATTACCTTCACCATAACTAACTAAGCTATTTATGCCGGTAATTGCCTGTAGTGGCATCAACGACATAGCCAAAATCAAAATCGTAGCGATTAAAAAAGTAAGCATTTTCTTCATTCTAAGCATCTCCTTTTAATATCATGTTTCATAACAAAACTGTATCATTCCCTATAATACAGTTTCATTATATCATCGCATTAACTGTATCACAATAGATAGTACACCTTTTTAGAAAAACTTTAGAAATACTTAATGACTATAAATCGTCAATATTTCCTAGGAAATACTAGTAAAATTATGATATTGCTAGGAAATGACAAATATAAATGATAGAATGAAAATAGATAATAAGTCGATTTTAACAAGGTTTTTTGGATTAAAGAGAATATAAAAAGGAGGACAGACCCATGAACCCGTTAACAGCAGAAATCGCCACCGCCCAAAATAGTGATAATAAACTAATTTTAATTATCGGTGGTCCTGGGAGTGGTAAATCAAAACTTATTCATGACTATAGCAATGAAACCGGTATTCCAATTCTAAATCTTGATCAGATCTTTAAAGATGATTGTAGTGAAATCATCACTGTAATGAATGACTTTATTGATAACTACGATAAAGAAGTTCTTTTGTTGGATAATAAAAGAGTCCTTTATGCTAAGGACTCAAATATCGATATGTTAACATTTTTAAAAGAATTAGCTAAAAAAATAATTGTTGTAGCAACATGGAATGGTACTATTGCTGATAATAAACTAATTCATATTCGTTCTAAACTACCAGCTAATCTTGAATATTCTTTAAAAAATGAACAAATTAAATTTATTAAATGTTAAAAATAGAAGCATAGCTTCTATTTTTTCATTTCTTTAATAACTTTTTGACGTGTAAATTCTTCTCTTTCTTTTTCTTCCAACGCTTCTGAAATAACCTTAATAGTTGATTCGAAGCGCGGAATCGAAATATTTCTTAAAGCGTTAGCACGTTTTTGGGTTTTACGAATCGTATTAGCTAAACGATAAACACTATTTTCTACCTCTGCTAATAAAACTGTTAATTGTTTTACGTTGTAAAAACAATTATAAGCATAATCGACTTTTGAATTTGAACGTTCAATATCATAAGTCATCTTTAAGGGTTGTTTATCATAAGCAATCTTAGGAATCTCAACCCCCATAACACTTCGATAAGCAATTGAAATCCCATAATCCTCAGGTGTACTATTAACAATATCTGTAATTAACCCCATTGAAATATTAGCCTCTTGAAGTGCATCATATGCTTCTTGATATGAAGAAGTAATTTGATCACGAATAAGTTTTACATCATCTAATAAAGTCATCATTTCTTTGATTAAAACGTTACGTTTTTGATCCATTAGATTATATCCAAGGTTCGCTAATTGCAATGATTTTTTCATTGCAATTAGATTACCTTTAGTTGGAACTACTTTCAAGGCCATGATTATTCACCTTCTTCTTGTAATTCTTTAATAATCTTCTTTTCTTTAATGTTAAAGCGTTCAACCGCTTTTTCATGATTATAGTATTGATCTAACAGAGCATTATCTAAACGGTCTAAGGCCTCACGAGGAAGAACTGAAACTAGATCCCATCCTAAATCTAATGTTTCTTCAATACTACGGTTAGTATCAAAACCTTGGTTAATAAAGTATTCTTCAAATAAACGACCAAAGCTAATGTATTTTTTATCCATATCTGATAATTCATCTTCACCAATAACTGATGTCAATGAACGAACATCTTGAACATGGGCATAGCATGCAAATAATTGGTTTGCAATATCTTGATGATCTGCACGAGTAAACCCTTCACCGATTCCATCTTTCATTAAACGACTTAATGAAGGTAATACTCCTACTGGAGGATAAACTCCAGCTGAGTTTAAATCAACATCTAAAGTGATTTGCCCTTCAGTAATATATCCTGTTAAGTCAGGTACTGGATGAGTAATATCATTATTAGGCATTGTTAGAATTGGAATTTGGGTTACTGAACCTTCAGCATCTTTGATGATTCCTGCTCTTTCATATAATGAAGCCAAGTCAGAATATAGATATCCAGGATATCCTTTACGACCAGGAATTTCACCCTTACTTGAAGAAAATTCACGTAAAGCTTCACAATAAGAAGTAACATCGGTATAAATTACTAAAACATGCATATTTTGTTTAAATGCTAAGTATTCAGCAGCCGTTAAAGCACAACGTGGCGTTAAAATACGTTCAATAATTGGATCATTTGAAAGATTTAAGAACATGACTACTCTTTCCATAACCCCAGCTTCTTTAAAACTACGTTTAAAGTATTCAGCTACGTCATTAGTTACCCCCATAGCTGCAAAAACAACAGCAAATCCTTTACCCGCCTCATCAGCAATTTTCGCTTGTTTTACAATTTGAACTGCTAAACGGTCATGTGGTAAACCAGATACTGAGAAAATTGGTAGTTTCTGTCCACGAATCAATGTCGTTAAACAGTCAATTGAAGAAATTCCAGTATTAATATAGTTACGTGGATATACCCGTGATACAGGGTTTAATGGCAATCCATTGATATCCATTTCAGCTTCAGCATATACTTCACCTAAACCATCAATTGGGCGACCAGCACCAGAGAAAATTCTTCCAAGAATTTCTTTAGAAACTGGTAATTCCATCGGTTTACCTAATAACCTTGTTTTTGTATTTTCAAGTGACAAGCCATTTGTTCCCTCAAATACTTGAACAACAACTTTTTCACCTTCGATTTGAACAATTCGACCAGCTCGAGTTGTTCCATCTTTTAGTTGAATATCAACCATTTCATCGTATGAAGCACCCTTAACGTGGTCTAAAACGACTAATGGCCCATTTATTTCATTTAAGCCTACATATTGTAATGACATAATCATTTTCCTCCTACGCTACAGATTTGATTGCTTCATCAATATCATGATAATAAGTATCTAATTTTGCAATATTATCATTTGGAATATCATATTTCATTTTAATAACTTGATCAAAGATTCCAGTATCTACGATACGTCTTACGACTTTACCTTGATTTACCGCTTCTTTACAACGTTTATTTAAATATAAAATTACTTCCATCATTTTTAATTGTTTTTCCATTGGTACATAAGTGTCATCTTTATGGAACGCATTTTGTTGCAAATATCCAACTCGAACTACCTTTGCAACCTCAATAATTAATTTTTGATCTTCTGGCAATACATCAGGACCCATTAATTGAACAATTTCGTTCAATTTTGCTTCTTCTGCTAAGATATAAGCAATTTCTTGACGATCACTTACAAATTTAGGCCCAACATTTTTACTATACCACTTTTCAAGATCATAGACATAATCACTATAACTTTGTGTCCAGTTAATTGCAAAATAGTGACGAGCATAAGCTAGAGCTTTGTCTAATGCCCAGAAACAACGTACGAAACGTTTAGTATTTTGAGTAACTGGTTCTGAGAAGTCTGCCCCTTGAGGTGAGACTGCTCCGATAATTGATACTGAACCTTCTTGTCCATTTAATGTTTCCATATATCCAGCCCGTTCATAGAATTGTGATAAACGAGATGGTAAATAAGCTGGGAACCCTTCTTCAGCAGGCATTTCTTCTAGACGACCAGAAATTTCACGAAGTGCTTCAGCCCAACGAGATGTTGAATCAGCCATAATAGCAACATGATAACCCATATCACGATAATATTCTGCTAAAGTAACTCCAGTATAAATACTTGCTTCACGTGCCGCAACTGGCATGTTTGATGTATTGGCAATTAAAACCGTACGGTCAGTAAGTGGTTTACCACTCTTAGGGTCGATCAATTCACTAAATTCTTCAAGAACTTGAGTCATTTCATTTCCACGTTCACCGCACCCAACATAAACGATAATGTCTGCATCGCACCATTTAGCAATTTGGTGTTGGGTCATTGTTTTACCTGTACCGAAACCACCTGGAATAGCAGCTGTTCCTCCTTTAGCAATCGGGAACAGCGTATCGATAACCCGTTGACCAGTTACTAGAGGTGTTCCAATTGGTAATCGTTTTGTGACTGGGCGTGATTGTTTAATTGGCCATTTTTGGCATAATGTACATTCAATGATCTTACCATGAGCATCTTCAATTTTCATGACCACATCATTGATTGTATATTGACCATCTTCAACCACTTCAACCACTTTACCACTAATCAATGGACTAACCATACATTTATGAACGATTAAATCAGTTTCAGGTGTTGTTGCATAAATAGTTCCACCTTTGACTTCATCGCCAACTTTAACAGTCATTGTAACATTCCACTTTTTAGCAATATCTAAAGAATCAACATTGCTTCCGGCTTGGATAAATGCTCCTGATTCTTTTTCAAGGGCTTTTAGTGGACGTTCAATCCCGTCAAAGATATTTCTTAAAATTCCTGGGCCTAACGTTGCACAGATTGGCGAACCAGTTGAAACAACTGGTTCACCTGGCTTAAGACCAGTAGTAGTTTCATATACTTGGATGGTAGTAAATTCTTTAGAAATTGAAATTACCTCACCCATTAATGAATCATTACCTACATATACCATTTCCAACATGGAAAAAGACACTGTATCTTTTACTTTTACAACGGGTCCGTTAATAGAATAAATTACATTATTGTTCATATATTAACCCCCTGTCTATTTAATCATTAATCCTGATGTTTTATAGAACCAATCCTTTTGGTTTTCTAAAGCAAAGTCTAATGATTCATCAACAACGACATTAGTAGCTTTATTTTTAACAATAAATCCACCAATCGTAATCTTATCACTTACTTCTACTTCTAAAGCTGTACCATAAGCTTTAATCAATTCATCTTTATATTTCATATCAGCTTCTCTAAGTTCAAGAGTTGAATCACTCATTGGATATAATTTCCCAATTTCTTCCATATGTTTAACTAGATACGCCTGATAATCTTTGCTATTTGCAAAAGCAACTAATTTATCTTTAGCTTCACTAAAGATATTAGCTACATATTCATCTCTTTTTTCAACTAACTTCTTAGTCTTTTCTTCTTGTGATGAAGAAGCTTCAACACTAGCATTTGAAGAAATTTCTACTAACTCTTTAGCAAGTAATGCTTCGGCATCTTTCTTAGCTTCAGCTTTAATTTGGTTGTATGCTTCTTCTTCAAGACGCTTTGCTTCATCTAAGATTTTTTCTTCTTCAAGATTTGCTAATCTTTCAATCTCTTCTTTCATATAAAGAAATACTTGTTCTTTCTTTTCCATAGCATTCCCCTTCTATAACTTCACACCAATTGCTTCTGAAACATATTTGTCAATCGTTTCACCAATTTTTGATTCACCATGACGGTCTGGTATTTCAACAAGCAATGGTTTTTGTTGTTTTAACTTGATTTCTGAGATAACATCAGGCGCAAGTTCAATTAAGTTAGTAGTGATCAAGATGATTCCGATCGAATCATCTTTTAATTTTGTTTCTAGTAATTCAAGAAACTCTCTTCTTTTATGAACTACTTGGCCTTCAATTCCTACTAATCTAAGTCCTACTTGGGTATCGACGTTATCACTTATACAATAAAATCGCATAATGATCACATTCTTTCAATTAGATTTTGTTGATAATTAAGATAGAAATTAATAACCCGTAAATAGCAACCCCTTCACCTAAGGCTACGAAAATTAATGATTTACCAAAGTTCTTTTCATTTTCAGAAAATGCTCCGATAGCCGCAGGAGCAGCAGCAGCAACAGCGATCCCAGCTCCTAAAGCTGATAAACCAGTAGCTAAAGCAGCAGCTACGAAACCTAAACCTTGAGCAATTGTTCCAGTAATTACAGCTGTTTCTTCAGCGTATACACCGTTAGTTACAGCAGCCAAATATAATGCTAAACATACTGCTCCAGCAAATCCAGCAACATGAGTTGCTAATCTAATTTTAGCGCTTTTTACGCTTACTTTTCCTGTGAATACTTTAATTAATGGTAATGATAATAAGATAACTACTAATGCTGGTAAAATAAATTCTAAAACTGTCATAATGACTTCCTCCTCGATTTTTAATCCTCTTTAATAGTTTTAAATGAAATTCCGTTTCCTTCGTAGTATCTACTAAACATTTCGTAGAACTCTAACCGTAAAACTTGAATTCCGACAATTAATCCTTCTAAGCACATTACAAAAATGTTACCAAAAATTATAACGGCTAGCTCACCAACGCCACCGACCATTTCAGCCAATGTATATACAACCAACATCATTCCGGCATGTGATAAAACAAATCCTCCAACCCGTAAAAATGACATTGTGTTAGTGATGAAAGATAAGACTACTTCGAATAATTCGAAGAATCCTTCAACAAAGAACGCACCAAAACCATTTGGGAACATTGCTTCATGTTCTTCAAATTTTCTAATTAGTGGTTCCTTTAGGAAAATTAGAAATAGTGGTAATGCAATCAATCCAACTACATAAATAACATTAACAAATCCTAATCCTAAAAACATATTTATAACTAATCCCAAAATAGAAATATAAAAGACTAATCCACAAATTCCATTTTGACTTAGCACTGCTTCTCCAAAATTCTTCTTTTTAAAACTCAAAATAACATTAAACGCCATCGAAATAATAATTAAAATTATTCCTAAACAAATCGCAGCGATCAATAATGTCATCGTGTTGTCTGGCGACATTGCATTGAATAACGGAATCAAAATTTCCTCATTTCCAAATACCGAACCAAAGACAACCCCAAAAAGCATACTGGAAATTCCTAAACGGACTCCAACCGCACCTAATTGTAAACCAAACTTTTTATAAGCCACAAATCCAACAAGTGATAAAATAACCCCTTGTCCTACGTCACCAAACATAATTCCGAATAACAAGGTATATGATAATGCCACTAATAAAGTTGGATCCGCATCATTATATTTAGGTACCCCATACATTTCGACGAACATTCTAAACGGCCGTGAAAACCAATTATTTTTAAGCAATGTTGGTGGCGATAAACGAACATCACTATTAGCTGGTTTAATATCAACTGTTACTTTCTCTAATGTTTCAAAATCTTCTTTGAATTTTTTAACACTACGTGTTGGAACAAAACCATTGACAGAAAGTTTATCACCGATTACAACAACATATTTTTGCATGATAAAGACATCATTTAAATGTTTTGCAATCGTATAGATTTCATTCAACTTATCACGGTCATTAGCAAACATTTTATCAATTCGCTCTTTTAATTTTTCACTTTGTTCTTTAGCAACATCAGCTTCTTCTTGAATCTCACCAATAGCAAGTTCTGGTGAACCGTGAACAAAGGCCGGAATATGAATCCGTTCAAAATACAATGATGAGAAAATATTATCAACTTCTGGTGCATCACCAGGCGTTGTAATATACATACACCAAGTATATTGATTATCATTGTGAAATGCTTTAAAGACAAATGGTAATGATTCATAATAATCTAATTTAGAAACATTATTTACTGGAATTTTTCCAAATCTAACCTGAAGATATTTACAGCTAAACAAATCATCAAAATCAACATCAATATCAGCAACATGTTGTAACTGAATGATTGCTTCCTGATTTTCAATAATCATCCGATCTAATTGTACTTTTACAGCATCAATTCGCTCAACATCAAGCAGTAGATCATCTAAATATTCTTTTACCCGCAGCACATTGATTTGATTAGTTTCAACTGGCACTTCTTCTAGCTTAAAATGATACTTATTTGATGCATCATTCAATCGCACCAAGATTTCTTCATAAAGATTATCTTGATTGTAAACACTTAGTCCCGTTACACTATCAATAAACTTAGAGGCCAACTCAGGATGAAAGTCATCATGGCTAAAAAGCTTTAATAAAACTTCATTGTAACGATACTTATCAAAATTAATACTAACTAAGTTTAATCTTGAAATCGCCATTATATCCCTCCTCTATATCTTGATTGATTTTCGCGTAACTTTTTTCACAATAATTAAAATCACCATCGCAATGATCCAAAGACTGAATCCAAATAAGAAAGTATGAATAACATGTAATGGTAAACTTGCTAACGGCTGGTACAATTCAATTCGATAAAACGCCGTTCCATAAAATAAACCACCAATTAAAACAGCAGCTCCTAAACGTTTTAACATACCACCAAAATTATTAGGTTTTTTAATTGTAAATAAGAACCCTAATACAATTAATAAAGCTCCAACACCAATATCACCAACACAAACAGCACCGATAAGCATCGTTAATAAAGCAACTATCGTCGTTGGATCAAAAGTGTCACCAAGTGTTACACTCAAGACATTTTCAAACGGTTGCATTAAACTATTATTTCTTACTAATACTGGTGCCACAATATTTCTATTTTCATAGATATTAACTGGTAGTTCCATAACTTTTACACTATCAATATCATCAAATTTTGCTTCAGCTTCTTTTAAATCAAAACTACTGAAAGTGTAGATCGAAGCTTTTTGTGAAAAGTCCACAACATAACGACATTTATCAAATAGTCTTTTTAAGTTATATAATCTTGTAAATGTTTCTAAAACCTCTTCTTTATATTCCTTTTTTATATCCTCTAGTTTAGAATCCATTTTAGCAATATATTGTTCCATAGCTGTTGACTCTTCAGTTAATTCGTCAATTGCTTCATGAACTTTACCATGAGCAAACTCCGGTAAGCTAATTGGCTCAAATGACATTGATGAAAATGCATTATCAATTTCAGAAATACTGCTTGTAAGTCCAGCATAAACGATCCAAACATATTGTTTAGAACGATTCAATTCCCTAAAAATAAATTCATAATCACGATAATATTGAATTTTTGTAAATTCATTCACAGGAATCTTTCCAAATCGACAGGTAATATATTTAGTATTCTTAACATCATCAACACTTATTTTTGATTCTTCTAGATTTTTCAACAAAATGATTGCTTCATCATTTTCTTCTTTTTCTTTTGTAATATCTTCTTTAATTTTGACAATATTATCAATTTTATCATTAATATCATCTATTAATTTATTTGCATTATGCAAGTTGATTTCTTTAAATTCATTATCTTGAACATTACTTTCAAGATTTAAACGATTTAAGATGTGATAAATGTTATCTAGTGGTTCATTATACGGATTAGCTTCATCCATAACTGATACCCCTTTAACATTATTTGCTATTTTTTTAGAATCTTGAGGAAACATTTCATCTTGATACTCGGTCATCTTAATTAGCATTTTCATCAAATCTTTATGTTCAAAGGAAATATTAAAGAAATGTGTTTTTATAATAGCCATTCATTAATCCCTCCTATGCAAAGATCAGCATCTCTTCAATACTAGATGCATCTCGTCCATATCTAATTCCCTCAATAATATGTTTTAGATTATCAACCTCTACCTTTTGTAAGATTGAATATGTTAAATATACTAACGGTGCGTTACTAGAAAAACGCATATATCTTTTAGCGATATTATATCTAACTTCTTCAACATAATATTCGATATAAGCATAGTCTTTATCACCTAAATACAGCTTATATTTAGAATTAGCTAATAATTCCATCAATTCTTTTGCACTACGAGCTTCAATTAATGTATCCAACATTGATGAAGACATTCGACAATGCTCTAAATATAAAGAATTTTTAATTGTTTCATTCGATTCTTTAAAATATTTTTTGAATCGATAGATCTTCGTAATATTGATCAACTCAATCGATGTCGATAAAATATCTAATAATTCTTTTTGTTCTTTACCCTTAAAATTCTTTTTAATGGCAGCCACATAAGTACTATAAAATAGTGATTTCATCTGACGTTCTAAAGCATTAATATCAATCGGTGCTGTAAAATCAAAATCAGCTAATATTTTATAATACCTAGTATCTCTTAAATATGTTACTAGATCCTTATAGTTATCAACATTGATCAATCCATAAATATTGAAACTCATTTTGCTTGCTAAATAATCAGGTATCTCCAAAGAAAAACTCGCTTGATCTTTTTCTTTAATACTGACAACCTTATCAACAATCAATTGAACCTCAATTCCAATGACCTCTTGGCTATAGAAATCTTGATTCTTTTTTGGTGCATACTTCATTAATCTCGCACAACGTTCAAAGTATTCTTTATTTAAAGCAGCCTCTACTTGGCGACGGTGAACGTTACGGACATTAATATCTTCTAAAACACCACTATACTTTGTTTGCGATTTTAAGTATGTTACCATCTCACTAAGTGACTGTTTCCGGCATAGATCACTATAACCTTCCTCACCAATGCGGTATCCATACATCGCTTTAGCCTTAGCACATAGTGCATTTGACGATAAAGCCATACCTTCACCTTCTTACTTTAAACATCTTTCGACAATCTGATTGATCCATTTGTCCTTATTTTGATTATAAAGATTCTCTAAATTAGCTACAGTATCATTATAATCTTGATCAAGCTGCTTTGCTTCTTCTTTGTTTTTATTCATTAATTCAGCTTTATGCGCCTCAATCTTTTTGTTTTGTTCGGTGACAAAACCATCATATATCTCTTTTCTTTTTTCATTCATGTTGGTTTGCGCATCTAATTTCTTAGCTTTTGCAGCTTCAACACGTTCGACACATTTACGGTCTATTTCTACTAACCTTTGAATTACATCATCCATAGTATAAGCCCCCTTTGCCTGAGATAAGTATACTCCTATATTTTAAAAATGCAACGATAATAATCTATCAATTGAAAAAAATAGTCATTTTCGCTGTATCCCTAGTCTGACAAGGGTTTACAACGATTTAACAAACTTTTTAAAGACTTATATTTTTTTCGTGAAAAATAATTATCATGCTTTTTTAACATGATAATTATAGCGCTAAGTTTGATAAAATCACTAGACAATCTATGCGATTTGTCTAGTAAACAAGATTTTGAAAACGCTTCGAATAAAAGGTCCTGCAATTAACAGTTGTAGTGGTAAAGCTGCAATAAAATTTTTTGGAATATTTGTCAACCACACCATTAAAGTCTGTTCACTGATTCCAGCCTGTTCAACTGCACCGTATAAAGACATTAAAATAACCATGCCACAGACCATAAAAAATGAGATCATAATAATCTTAATAAGTGGTTTACTTTTAGGATTTACAACTTTAAAAGCTAAACTTTTAGCAAACTTAGATATTATTACCCAATCACATAAAATCGCAAATAAATAGGCTAATGGGAATCCCAACCATGCTTCTTTGATTGCTTCGCTTGAAAAGCCGAAGTGTAAACTGACATTATAGACACTCATCCAAAAAACCATAAAGGCACACATAAACATTGTAAAAACTAAACTTTCTTTTCTATTTGTTGGCATTAATTTTTCCTCCTTTTAACATAAAAAAGCCAGTTAACAAAACCATAACTTTCGCTACAATCTTTGTCAGCTGACTTAATCATCACTACCATTATTTAGTAATATTCTTTTAATGCAATGCTATCCTAGCATAAAAAATTTATTTGTGTAAGTTTTTTTTTTATTTTTTTTATATTCATTGAGGGAGCTAATCAGTTGTGATAAAGTATTGTTAGTGAGGTTATGAATATGATAAAAGAAAATATTGCAAAAATGCAAACATTAATGAAAGAAAATGGAATTGATATTTATATCATTCCAACTAGTGATTTTCATCAAAGTGAATATGTTGGTGAATATTTTAGAGGACGTAAATTCTTATCAGGATTTACCGGTTCTGCTGGAACATTAGTAATCAGTCTAGATGAAGCACGTTTATGGACTGACGGGCGTTATTTTATCCAAGCAGAACAACAATTAGCTGGAAGTGGCATTATTTTAATGAAAATGGCTATGCCTGGGGTTCCAACAATCAAAGAATATCTTGATCAAAACACTGATAAGACTGTTGGTTTTGATGGACGAGTAATGTCATATCAAGAAGTTGCTCGTTTAAGTAATAAACTAATTACAGATGTTGACTTAGTTGATGAAGTTTGGAGTGAACGCCCTAGCATCTCTCATGAGCCAGCTTTTATTTATGATGAAGAATATTGCGGTGAATCACGTGCTTCAAAACTTGCACGTTTGCGCAGTGCCATGGGAGATTGCCAACACCATATTATTACTAGCTTAGATGATATTGTCTGGTTATTTAACATTCGTGGTAACGATGTAGATTGTAATCCCGTCGTACTATCTTATGCTTTGATTAATCAAGATAATGCTATTCTATATGTTCAAGATAACGTCGTTGATGTTAAAACTGAAGCTATTTTAAAAAGGGATAGTATTATCATCAGAGCTTATAATGATATTTATGAAGATGTTAAAAAACTAACTGGAAAAGTCTTATTAGATGATCAAATTGTTAATTATCAAATCTTCAATAATCTAAATTGTGAAATAAAAACAGCACCTAATCCAACTCAACATTTTAAAGCGATAAAAAATGAAACTGAAATCAAAGCAACCAAAAATGCCCATATCAAAGATGGTGTCGCTATGACTAAATTCATGTATTGGTTAAAAAACAACGTTGGAAAAATCGAATTAGATGAAGTTACCATCTCTGATAAATTAGCAGCATTTAGAAAAGAACAAAATGAATTTTTTGATCTAAGTTTTGATACTATTTGCGGATACAAAGCTAACGCTGCTTTGATGCACTACAAAGCAGAACCTAGAAATTGTGCAAAAGTAACTAATGAGGGAATGCTATTAATCGATTCTGGTGGTCAATATTTAGATGGAACGATCGATACAACAAGAACCTTTGTTTTAGGTCCTATCAGTGATATTGAAAGACGTGATTTTACCGTGGCTTTAAAAGCAATGTTTAGACTACAAGCAGCTCATTTCTTAGCGGGAACAACTGGTCCAAACCTAGATTTATTAGCACGTGGTATAGTTTATGAATACAATCTTGATTATCGCTGCGGAACAGGACATGGAGTTGGTCACTTCTTAAACGTCCATGAAGGACCAAATGGATTCAGACCCCATGATCGTCCAGGATTTGCTAAAATGTGTGCTTTTGAACCAGGAATGATCACAACAGATGAACCTGGTATTTATATCGAAAATAGTCATGGTGTTCGTCATGAAAATGAATTGTTATGTGTTGAAGTCGAAACTAATGAATATGGTCAGTTCTTAAAATTTGAACCAATTACAATGGTTCCATTTGATTTAGATGGTTTAGATCTTGAATTATTATCTAATCATGAAATCAAACAAATCAATGATTATCAACAATTAGTATTTGATCATGTTGCACCATTTTTAACAAATGAAGAGAGAGCTTGGTTACAAGCTAACTTATTAATTAAATAAGTATAGTCTAAAGGCACACTTGCATAGTGCCTTTTTATTTGCTTTATAAACTAATCACCAATCTTTAAAACAAAAAAGGAAGCTGTGCTTCCTTAAATCTTAATTTCATTATTCTCATCAGCCAAATATTCAACTACCTCTCCTTGGCTTAGAGATTGTTGAATATTAATCAATCTTTGATTAGATGAACCACGATAAAGTAAAGCTAAACTTTTTTTATCTAATTCAAATTTGCCATCGATTAGCATATCACAAAGTTCCAATAATGCTTTTTTATTAGGATCATCCATAATTTGTTCGAATGTAAAACCACTATAAATAACAATATTTAGTTTTCTAAGTCGAGCAGCTTTACAAAGTTCTTTTAAAGGCTCGATTTGTAACATTGGTTCACCACCTGATAACGTGATTCCATCTAATAAAGGATTTTCATCAATTTCATTAATTATTTCACTAGTATCTCTAATATACCCGCCATTAATATCATGGCTTTTAGGATTGTGGCAGCCTAAACAATTATGAAAACAACCTTGGGTAAAAATCGCATATCTTAAGCCCGGCCCATCAACAATAGAATCATTAACCGTACCAAATAATCTAATTTCCATTAATTATTCATTCCTTGGTTTCGTGTTTTACACGATCACTTTCTTCAGCCTTTTTCCCATCATTAAAACGATCTAATGTTCCTACTAAATAACCAGTGATTCGCCGGATTCGTTCAAAACCATGATGTTCTTCCTCGCTTCTTCCACATAACGGGCAAACATCATCAATAATTCCATTATAACCACATACTGGATCACGATCAACTGGATGATTGATTGCTCCATAACCAATTCCATTATCATGCATTGCTCTAACAATTTTTTCGAATGCAGCAATATTTTTAGTCGGATCCCCATCCATCTCGACATAACTAATATGACCACCATTAGTTAATTCATGATATGGTCCTTCTAATTTTATTTTCTTAAAAGCACTAATTGGATAATATACAGGAATATGGAAACTATTAGTATAATATTCACGATCAGTAATCCCGTCTAATTCTCCAAAAAGTTTTTTATCCATTTTAACAAAACGACCTGAAAGTCCTTCTGCCGGAGTAGCAATCAAACTAAAATTCAAATTATATTTTTCAGTTGCTTTATCCATTGCCTTGCGCATATGAGCAACAATTTGTAATCCTAAGATCTGAGCTTTTTCACTTTCACCATGATGTACCCCAATCAAAGCTTTTAATGTTTCCGCTAATCCGATAAATCCGACTGTTAAAGTTCCATGTTTTAAAACCTCACGAACTTCATCATCAGGTTTTAATTCATCACTATCAAGCCAAACTCCCTGCTCCATTAAAAAAGGATAGTTTTTAGCCTTACGACGACATTGAATTTCAAAACGTTCTAACAATTGCTCAATACATAAATCTAACATTCCATCAAGCTTATCAAAAAACTCATTTACATCTCCTTTAGAACGAATTGCCAATCTTGGTAAATTGATAGAAGTAAAACTTAAATTTCCACGCCCAAAACTAATTTCTTTGTCCGGTGCATAAACATTTCCCATAACTCGTGTTCGACATCCCATATAAGCAATTTCAGTTTCTGGCGTTCCTTTATAATATTGTTTATTGAAAGGAGCATCAACAAATGAAAAATTAGGGAATAAACGTTTTGCAGAGGTACGACAAGCTAATTTAAAAAGATCGTAATTAGGCTCACCTTCATTATAGTTGATTCCTTCTTTTACTCTAAATATTTGAATTGGAAAAATTGGTGTTTCACCATGACCTAGCCCAGCTTCTGTTGCTAATAATATATTACGCATTACCATGCGCCCTTCACTTGAAGTATCCATACCATAATTGATTGAACTAAACGGTACTTGTGCTCCAGCTCTTGAATGCATAGTATTAAGATTGTGAATAAACGCCTCCATCGCTTGATATGTCTCTCGATCAGTTTCTTCATAAGCGCTTGTAATTGCAAATTCAACGATTTCATCTACAAATTTATCTACTTTATTAGCTTTCAGTGTTTCTTTTAATTGTTCTTCAAATGCCTCATTTTTATCTAAAGTAGGTTTTAAACGCATTTCTCCCTTTACTTTAGTCGCAATATCTTCACCATCTAATTTTACTAATAAAGTAATTGCTTTAGCTAAATTATGATAAAAATGCTTTAAGTATGATTTTGCAACACCTGGTGCCATACTATAATCAAAATTAGGAATTGCCTGACCTCCATGTTGATCATTTTGGTTTGACTGGATAGCAATGCAAGCTAGAGCAGCATAGATACTAATGCTATTTGGCTCTCTTAAAACTCCATGGCCAGTTGAAAATCCTCCTGCAAATAATTTAATTAAATCAATTTGACAACAAGTTGTGGTTAAAGTTAAAAAATCCATATCATGAATATGTATATCCCCATTAATATGAGCACGTGCATGTTTAGGATTTAATACAAACATCTCATTAAACTGTTTTGCTGCTTCAGCTCCATATTTCAGCATTGTCCCCATCGGAGCATCTGCATTCACGTTAGCATTTTCTCTTTTTAGATCACTATCTTTACTATCAGCAAAAGTAATCTCTTCAAAAGTCTTCATTAGCCGTGACTTCATATCCCTTTCACGCGTACGATTAGCGCGATATAAAATATAGGCTTTAGCCACTCGTACATATCCTTGTTCAATCAATACTTCTTCAACCGTATCTTGAACTAATTCTACCGTTGGTAATTCACTCTTCTTTTTTTCTAGCTTTGTTTCAACTGTTTTAGCAATATTCATGGCATTTTTTAATTCATATTTACCACCACTTGCTTCAAATGCTTTGTATATAGCTCCTGCAATCTTATCTAACTCAAATGCGACTAGGCGCCCATCTCTCTTACGAATATTTTCTATCATTCTATATCCCTCCATGCACTATTAAGTATATCTTATTTGTATTTTTAATTCATGTTATATACTCCTTTACCCAGCCCTTTTTATAATCATAAAATAAAACGCTCTCCCATTACAGGAAAACGTTATCTAACGTAATATAACCGTTTATCATTATCAAGAATACTTTTTCACACTAACCTGATAATTTTGATAAATCGCTAATAAGTAGCCATCAGTTACCTTTTCAACCACCCCATATCTAAAGACTTCTTCTTGGTCTAAGTCATATTTTTCTATCAAATAATGCATTGTTTCACGTGCTTCGCTTTTATCTAAACGGGCCTTCCACCAGCGTTTAGGTTTTATTTTTGATAACCGTAAATAGTCTTCAATCAATAAATCCTGATACTGCCGATTTAAATATTCGTCTAAATAACTAAATAATTCATCATTTTGAAATTTAAACATTTTAAATTGTTGTTTCAAATAATAATTGCCCAGGTCTAAGAAAAAATAAAAAGGTGAAGCGACTGTTCTTATCACTGTATTCATTGTTATTGGCATCTTGCCACTATTCCAGAATTTCTCTAACATTTCTTCTGCCAAATGAATTTTCCCAATATCTTCAGGGCTTAAATCATTACTATAAAGCAATTCATAGGGTGGATTTTCATCATATACATACCCATATTTTTCTGCCTCTTTTCGAAGACTTGTTCCTCTCAATAACTTTAAAAAACCTAATTGCAGTTCCTTTGGATAAAAAGCAAAAACATCATCAAATGATCGGGCAAATCTCTCTAGGTTTTCTAAAGGCAAACCTGCAATCAAATCTAAATGAAAATCAATTTTATGATTTTGCTGTAACTGTTTAATTACTTCACTTAACCGTTCAAAATTTTGATATCTTTTAACGATTTCATTTGTCGGCTCATATGTTGACTGAATTCCTATTTCAAATCGTAATAATCCTCTTGGAGCATAATCATTAATATAATCAATAATTCGCTGATCTAGTACATCACCATTAATTTCGAATTGAAATTGAATTCCTGGTCGATAATGCTTAAAAATAAATTCTAAAATCGCCAAAGCATGAGCTGTTTTAGCATTAAAGCTCCGATCTAGCAGCTTAATTGTCTTAACTCCACTATCAAGCAATAATGATAATTGCGCTTTTAAATAATCTAAACTAAAGAAGCGTAATCCTTTTTCTAATGAAGATAAACAGTACTGGCATTGATATGGACAGCCGCGACTTGTTTCAAAATAAAGAATCCGCTTATCCATATCAGCAAGATCACGTTTTAATAAATAAGGTGATTCAAGTGTTTCAAGATATTGTAGATCAACCGGCTTAGTTTGTTGATAATCTCGCTTATCTTTTCTGCTAATTCCTTGAATATTAATCGGCTGCTGTGTTTCTAAACAATCTAACAGTTCTTTAAAAGCCACCTCACCTTCACCACTAATTAAATAGTCAATTTTAAAGTTATCTAGAAAATAATCAATTTCATAACTTACTTCCGGTCCTCCAATTACAATAACTAATTGTGGGTCCATTTTTTTTAATTTATCTATCAATATTTTTATTAAATCAACATTCCAAATATAGACACTAAAAGCCACAACCTGTACTTTTTGTTCAATAATATCATTTGCAATTGTATCAAGATCCTCTTTGATCGTATATTCTTTAAAATCCACCTCATGATATTCTTTAGTAGCTACATAAAGCAATCTTAACGATAAAGACTTATGTATATATTTTGAATTTAAAGTAGTAATTAATGTTTTCATTTCTTTACCTCATTAAAATAATCTAGAGGTAACCCCTAGATTATTTTTTCGTAACTTTTGGCATTACATTGTTATATAAACAATATTCTTCAAAAGTCCATTCCTTTTCAACGATTTTTTTTGCTACATCTTTACCAACATAACGTAAATGCCAAGGCTCATGAGCAATTCCCGTTATTCCGTCAGTACCATTTTCAAAACGGATAATAAAGCCGTATTTAGCACAATTTTTAATTACCCATTTATATTCATCAGTATCACCAAAAGTGATTTTTTTACCTTCTACAACACTTTGACTAGTTAAATCAATTCCTAAACCAGTTTGATGTTCACTTGCTCCAGGCTGAGCGACATATTCATTTGCATACTGCCCGCCAAAACGTCTTTCAAAATCAGCCATTGTATCAACTTGTGTCTGATATGAACGATACGCACTATTAACAACTAATTCTAACCCTTCTTTTTTAGCTGCTTCATACATTTTAGTTAAAGCATCTGATGTTTCTTTAGTCATTTTCGGATTTTGACAATCTGGAGCTACTGGAATTTCCGGATCTACTAATTTAGGTTCATAGCTTTCTGGTAAATAGAAACCTTTTTTTACTAAAACTAATAAATCATCAGGATTAGTAATTGTATAGCTTTCTTTAGGCTCACCATTAGATGAAATCAAAAATGGATAGTTAGTAATACATACTGCATAATTATAGTCTTTGTAATTATTATAAGCGTTGATATACGCTTCAAGATTTTGAATTTGATAACCTTTTACTTTGCGATAAGGCTCTAAATCCTTGGCAGTATAATTATGATCGATCAAATATTGTAAATCTTCTTTTGATACTTTATCACTAATCAAATTCCAAATAACTTTCTCACTATACCCCATACTTTTTAGTTTAGGTACTTCTTCTTTAAATAATCCATTAATATATGTAACAACATCAGCATATTCCATCTTTTTATTCATGCCTAGATATTTTTCGTATTCATCATATAAAGAAACTTTTTTAGAATTTGCTATCCAATTAGTAATATGATCAAGTTTATCATGGGATAAAATTTCATTTTCTTGTTCTTTTGTTAATGACAAAATTTCACTTGCTTGTGAAAATGAATAGCCCTTGATTAATAATTTAATCCGTGTCAAATTTAACACAACAACAATTCCAATAACTAAGACAACCCCAACAGCCCCAACAAGAGCAACGCGTCCAACCTTAAGGCGACTTCGACTACTTGTTCCATAACTGCTGTAATATCCATAATCTCTTTTCTTTTTAAACATTATTATATTACCTCTTTAATACTTTCTCTTTATTTACATGTACTTAAATAATCGTTACGCCCTAATTCATATTGATCGTTACCATTACTATCAATCACTACTACTAATGGCATATCCTCAACTTCTAAACGTCGAATCGCTTCAGGTCCAAGATCATCAAAAGCAATTACTGTACATTCTTTAATGCAATTAGACATCATCGCTCCGGCTCCACCGATAGCACCAAAATACACTCCATGATATTTAATGATTGCATCTTTAACTGCCTGCTGACGATATCCCTTACCAATCATCGAACGTAATCCTAACTTGATCATTGTTGGTGCAAAAGCATCCATTCTCCCAGACGTTGTAGGTCCTCCACTCCCAAATACTTTACCAGGTTTACTTGGCGTTGGTCCCACATAAAAAATTACTTGATCCTCTAAATGAAAAGGTAATTCCTTTCCTTCTTCAATCAAAGCCATCAAACGTTTATGAGCCGCATCACGACCCGTATAGATAGTTCCGCTTAGTAACACTTCATCACCAGCATGTAATTGTTTTATTTTTTCAACGGTAAGCGGTGTTGTCAATTTAATCATAATGAAGCCTCCTTATGACGCGCTACATGGCAGCAAATACTTACTGCAACAGGCATTCCAGCAATATGAGTAGGATGAGTCTCAATATTCAATGATAGAGCCGTAGTTTTTCCACCATAACCAGCTGGTCCAATTCCTGTAGCATTGATCATCTCTAATAATTCAGTTTCTAAAGCAGCATATCGGCTATCTTCGTGATGGGTTCCAATTTCACGCATCATTGCTTGTTTTGACAACATCGTAACTTTGTCAAATGACCCTCCGATCCCTACACCAATCACCATCGGCGGGCAAGCATTAGGTCCAGCGTCATTAACCACTTTCATTACAAAATCTTTAACTCCCTGCAATCCATCACTTGGTTTTAACATTTTAATTTGTGACATGTTTTCAGACCCAAATCCTTTTGGAGCTACAACAATTTTAAATTCATCACCACAAACAAGATCAAAATAAATAATTGCTGGGGTATTATCTTTAGTATTGATCCGTTCAAATAATGGATCATCAACTACTGATTTACGAAGATAACCTTCCTCGTACCCTTGACGCACTCCTTCATTAATAGCAGCTTTTAAATCACCATCCACATGAACTTCTTGTCCAATTGTAATATACACAAAAGCCATACCAGTATCTTGACAAATCGGCATCATATTATCTTTAGCTAAATCAGCATTATCAATCAATACTTCCAAAGTCTTTTTAGCTAAGGGATATGGTTCTGTATCTGTCTTATCTTTAAGTGCCTTAAACACATCACTGGGTAAATTACAAGCTGCTTCCATACATAGTTGTTTTACTGTTTTTGTAATATCTTCACATTTAATCTCACGCATAACTTTTTCCTTCCATAAAAAAAGGTTAAAACCTTTTTAGATAATTTTTTCCTGAATTCCTGGATAATATAAAGAATAATATCGCAGTGACATCAATTCAACTGCTGTTAATAACGTATGTTTACCAATCTTTCGCTGTTCGCTATCACCTAATACAATCGTATAATTAACGTTTATTCCAATATCTATCCCTGGATTATTTGTCATTAAAACAACCTTACATTTTGATTTCTTTAAATACTGTAAAACTTTCGAATTACTCCGTGCATAAAATCCATTTACTGTCACAATAATTGCAACACTATTTTCATCCATCAAACGCGCACAATCAATCTGACGTTCTGTTTCCATATATGCCATTGTAAACTTTTCCAGCATTAGTAAATCAGTTTGAAAATGCAACGCTGCAGAATGAGAAAACTGAGTTCCAAAAAAAGCTACTGAATCACTATCATGAATAGCCTGTAGAACTTTATCAATCACATTCCAGTCTAACCGCTGTGACAATTTTGAAATAGCATCACATACTTGATCACTATAATATTTAGTACATTCTTGAGGTTTATCTTTCATCATGTCCAAAGGAACATTAATTAAATTATTAAACTTTTTGCTATCTGAAGCAAATGAAGAACATTCTTGTTTTAAATGAGCATAATTTTCATATCCTAAAGCACGACAAAAACGTGAAATCGTTGCCGGGGATACATAACATTCTTTAGCAAGCTGACTAATTCCCATTTTGGCCACTTTCGAAAAATTATGAGCCATATACCAGGCAATATTATAATTTGTATCAGCTTCACTAGCTGTATCTAAAAAGATAATTAAACGATAAAATAAGCTTTTCATCCTCATTCCTCCACTTATGTGTATTATACACTATATTTCGCCATTTTAAAATAGCTCGATATCTATCCGAACGAATAATTATCACATATTTTAAGATATTCTATATACATTTTCACCATTGTTTAGTTATATACTAACAATGTAGTCAAAAGAAATATTCGATTTTCCCTTCAATATAATGACTACAAACAATATATAAAGATATCCTTCCCTGATATCATGTATTATTAGTATCCTTTCCCTGATAACTAATAATAAAAGCGACAAGTGATTTCCCCACTTGTCGTTTTTCTGTTTCTATAAAATTTGACTATAAACACGTAAAACGTTCTTATAAAAAACTTTCTCAATTTCATTTTCACTAAAGCCAGCTTCCTGCAGTGCAGCAGCTAATTGGGGCATCATCGAAGCATCAGCTAATTCAAGGTTTTGATCAATACCATCAAAATCACTACCTAAGCCAACATAATCTATCCCCACCAGTTCCTTAATATATAAAATATGTTTAACCATATCTTCAATACATGAACGCATCCCGCCATGACTCGATGGTTTTAAGAAATCTCCGCAAAAATTAATTCCCATGACGCCATTACGTTTCGCTAACTGTTTGATCATATCATCAGACATATTTCGAGCAACTCCGCAAACGCTACGAGCATTACTATGTGATGCAACAAACGGTTTTGTCGTATATTTTAATACATCATAAAATCCCGCATCACTCAAATGTGAAACATCAATAATGATTCCCAACCGCTCCATTTCCTTGACATAAGCAATCCCAAAATCAGTTAATCCATCTTCTGTATTTAAATGATATAAATCTTTAAATTCCTTAGTACTAATCAAATTAGGATAACCTATTCCGTTAGGATGATTCCAAGTTAAAGTAATCATCCTAACGCCTAGACGATAATAATTACGTAAGATTGCAAGATCATTATTTACGACTGCCCCTTCTTCCAATGTAAGCATCGCTGACATTAGACCATTTTTTTGATTATTAAGAATATCTTCATAACTATATACTGGTTTAATCAGCTCAGGACTTTTTTCTAGTTCTGTATAATATAGATCAATTAATCGCTGTGCCTTTGTTAGTGGATCAAGATGATCACTTAAGTTTACAAACATCGCAAAGTTTTGCAACAAATAATCACCTTTAACCATTTTCTTTAAATCAATATTAAAATCATTTTTTGATAAACAGCCACCTTCATCATAAAGCCGCAAGATGGTATCACAATGCATATCAACAACTTTCATTTTCTCACCTATTACATCTTATGTATATAATGCACAGATATACATTTCATCCCGCCATGACAAGTCAATACAGCTGGTAACTTGTTTACGATAACCTCAATATTATCAAAAATATCTTGTAATAATCGTTTTGCTTTCAGCGCTGATTCTTCATTATCAGCATGAGAGATGTATAATGTATAATCCTTAGCATTAACACCAGCATTTTTAAATTTGTCAATTACAGTTTTAACAATTTTTGATTCTGTCCTACTCATCGCATATTTATCGACACAACTACCATCTTCCTTCAAATAAAGTAAAGCTTTTACTTTCAAGATTGATGCCATTTTAGCAGCTACCGGCGATAACCGTCCCGAGCGCGCCAATTGCTTAAAATCAAATGGGGCTAAAAAAGAAAAACTATTTTTAGTTTTCATTTCTAACATTTCAAAAATTTCATTTACATCATGATCATTATCAGCCATCTGTTTAGCCGCTAATGCCATATCCATGACAGGTGCACCAACTTGGCGGCTATCATAAATATACATATTATTCATTTCTAACTGATTTTTCACAAGATTAAATCCACTCCAAGTTCCACTTAAATCACTACTGCAGGTGATAATGATAATAGCTTCATAATTTTTAGCTTTCCAATTCGCCATTAATTCATGTAAATATCCAGTATTTGGCTGTGATGTCGTAGGGATACATCCAGCTTCCAGTTTTTTATATAATTCTTCCGTTGAAATATCAATTTGGTCTTTGTACTCGATCCCGTCAATCAGTACACTTAGTGAGACTAACTCAATTCCAGATTCTTTCGCTTGAACCCCGTTCATCGCACTTGTTGTATCGGTAACAATTAAATAATTTTTCATTATTCTTTATCCTTTCATAATTCCAATTCTTTATCTTGGTAATCTTTAGTGAGATGTTGATAGTCTTTTAGCCAAGTAACTCCTTCTAAATATTCCTCTTCACTCAAGAGTTCATCTAAAATGTTAAAGTGAACTAGCATACAAACATCATAAATGCTTTGCCATAAAGCATCAAATTCATTATCACTAGCCTTCAAATCACTTTGTTCACTCTCTATGTATGCGACTAACTCATGAGCCAGCTTGGTTGCTTTTTCTTTTTCAGTTGCAGCCATTATATATCCTCCTTGACTTTTATATAATGAAATTATAACATTATTTTAACAAAAGGAGTTAAAAACATGAAAACAATTTCAATTTTCCAAGTCCAAGACATCAATAATTTATTAAAAGAACGCCAATTTGACTACATTCTCAAATTACGTGATGCTTGTGGCAGTCAAAGTCTCTATCTTGAATGTACTGGTGAAGAAACCGATATTAATATATTATGCAATGTAATCAATGAATTATTAAAAAATGATTATTTACAAGTAATTCCCGGAACTATCAATCCATACAACCTGTTATTAAAATAATATATTAATTATTACCATAAGCACGATAACTTATTATATTATTTTCATAAAATGAAAGCGGTTTTCATCACCTGAAAAAAGACCACTTTCTTTTCTTTTGCCGTTATAATAGCCTTGTAACAAAAAACAAAGGAGATTTACAAATGGCAAAAAGACCTGTAAAAATTGCTACCATCGGTGGCGGGAGTTCATATACTCCAGAATTAGTTGAAGGATTTATTAAAAGATATGATGAACTACCTATCAAAGAACTGTGGTTAGTTGATATTGAAGAAGGTAAAGAAAAGTTAGAAATCGTTGGAGCAATGGCACAAAGAATGGTAAAAGCTGCGGGTGTTCCTATGACGATTCATTTAACATTAGATCGTGAAGAAGCTTTAAAAGACGCTGATTTCGTTACTACTCAATTTAGAGTTGGCTTATTGGATGCAAGAATTAAAGACGAAAGAATTCCCTTAAGTCATGGGATTATTGGGCAAGAAACAAATGGTGCCGGAGGAATGTTTAAAGCATTTAGAACTGTTCCTGTTATCTTAGAAATCGTTGAAGATATGAAAAGACTATGTCCAAATGCCTGGCTAGTAAACTTTACTAATCCTAGTGGAATGGTTACTGAAGCTGTTATCAAATATGGTAAATGGGATAAAGTTGTTGGTTTATGTAATGTACCTATCTCTTGCCGTAAAATGGTTGGGAAAGCTTTAGATAAAAACGAAGAAGAATTATTCTTTAAATTCGCTGGATTAAACCATTTTCACTGGCATCGAGTATGGGATGTTGATGGAACTGAATTAACTGATAAAGCAATTCAAAAACTATATGTTGAAAACGATGGTTTAAGAAAATTTGGGGCTAATGCTACACGTGCAAAGGAAGAAGAGGAAAAAGCCGCTAAACGTGCCGCTGATGCCGGAGTAGCAAATATTAAAAATATTTCATTTGTTGCAGAACAAATCCAAGATTTAGGATATCTGCCATGTATGTATCACCGTTACTACTATATCACTGATGATATGCTTGAAGATGAAATTGCCGACTTCAAAGAAAATGGTACTCGTGCTGAAGTTGTAAAAAGAACAGAAGCTGAATTATTTGAATTATATAAAGATCCTAATTTAGATTATAAACCAGAACAATTGACAAAACGTGGTGGTACTTATTATAGTGATGCTGCTTGTGAATTAATCAACTCAATCTATAATGATAAACGTACAACTATGGTCGTATCAACACAAAACAAAGGGGCATTAACTGATCTTCCATATGATAGTGTAGCTGAAGTATCTGCTATCATTACAGCAGCAGGACCAATGCCAATTTCTTGGGGAACATTAAAACCTGCAGCTCGGGGAATGGTTCAAATTATGAAAGCAATGGAAGAAACTACAATTGAAGCTGCCGTTACTGGTGATTATGGTAAAGCATTACATGCATTTACAATTAATCCATTAGTTCCAAGTGGTCAAATTGCTAAAACATTATTAGATGAAATGTTGATTGCTCATAAAAAACACTTACCTCAATTTGCTGATAAAATCGCTGAATTAGAAGCACAACAATAAAATAACCTGGAGTTTTGAAGCGAACCTCCTAAGTTGAAGCAACAACTTAGGAGATTCATTTCATTCTTCCAGGTTTTCTTTATTTTATCGGCTTCCGCCTCCGCCGCCTCCGGAGAAACCACCTCCGCCTCCGCCAAAGGAACTAAAACCACCGCCACCGCTATACGATGAACTATGAGCTGCACTATATGCATTAGCTGCACTACGAACACCACCGTACATAAATGTTCTCGTTGCTAACATCGTATAAGTGTAATCAATATTTGAATATTGATTAAATTCTGGGCAGAGTTTACCAATTTGTTTTTCTACCTCGTCAGCAATACCAAGAATTGAAGCAAACATTAAATATTCTTCCCAGAGTTTTACTTCAATTACTTCTTTTTCTTCAATACTACTAAAGTCTAATAAAAAGCGTTTTAATCCCTTAGTATAAATGATATCATCTCTAAATGATGGTTCATAAACTACTTTTTCATTTGCAATATCTATTCCTAAGAACTTTTTATAAGTTGTTTGCTTTTTCATTAAGCCCTTTTCTTTTAATTCTTTTTCTTCAAATTCAATCAAATCATTAAACCAATCTTCGATTTCTTCATAATTCCGTTTACACCAACGTTCAAATTCTTTATTCTCTAAGATTTGATTATCACCACTTGCTTCCCGAAAATAACCTAACATCTTTTCTTCTAAAATATTTTCTGTTGGAATCTCACCACTGAAATCAATTTCATATTTATCTTTTTTAAACCAGCCAGTGCCCGGTTCCATGGTAAAATTCACATAGCCATCTCTGATCCATTTTAACAACATAGCACACAAGATACCTGAACGATCATCTTGCTGGATAATCCCTGCTTTTGTTGCAACGTAATAAAAATAGTAGATATCTTTATGACAAGGAATATCACGGAACGGATTAACATGTTCCATTGTCGGAATTTCATTGTTACCGTCACTAAAATATAATTGTTTATTTTTGTTTGCTTTAGATACAATTCCAACAATTACTGCAATTATCCCAGCAAGTACCGCAACACTAATACCAATAAACATAAATATTGAACCATCACTAGAATCTTCTTGATAACTTGAGCCATCACGTGCATCTTCTAAAACAGCTTCAAATGATTCATTTTTGGTTATTACATTGCTAAAAGTTCCATCGGGTACTCTAACTAAAATATTGACATAATTAATATCGCCTCGACGATTATTGTTTAAATCACGATTCGATATAATTATCGCTCCATGATCATCAAAAATAACTTGTCCTTCATAGCCAAAGCCCCAAATATCACTATCTTGATCATAAAACTTGTAATCAGAACTAATCGTTGCTTCAAATTCAGCTGGTTTAGGATTCATTTCCTGATTAAGTAATTGCCAATTAAACCCCTGAGCATCACTATATTGATTAACAAATGGAGTAATCGTATAAGTCATCGTATATGTGTGTTGACCATAATCACCTATCCCATAACATAACTCATAACCATCACTCTTTTCAATGATCCCACATTTATTTTTCTTCTCTTGACGACTAGCATCAATATCCCAATTATCAACATATTGATATTTTGTTCCTTTTTCATCGACAACAGAAAAATCACTGATCGTAGCCCCATAAAGATTATTAAATGCCTTGTAGTTTTCTGTTCCTTCAATCGCATCCATCTTCCAAGTTTCCTCAACTTTTGCTGAACCATCTTGATTAATATAAATGTTCATATTAACCGCTTGAAGGTCATTCCCTGATGCCAAAACAGGTAACGGCATCAAAGAAACCAGAAAGATTGAGAGTGCTAAAAATAATTTTTTAAGTTTCATTTTAAAATTTAACCTTTGGTACTTCTTTATCTGTTTCTTGAACCTCAAAATAATCAAAAGTTCCAAAACCAAATATTTTTGCAATAAGCACTGAAGGGAAAACTTCTGTTTGATTGGTATATTTATTTACTGAATCATTATAAAATTGTCGTGCATACGTAATTTTATCTTCTGTAGCTGTCAATTCTTTTTGTAATTCCATAAAATTAGTATTAGCTTTTAAATCCGGATAAGCTTCACCTAACATCATTAATCGGCTTAAAGCCTGATTTAATTCACCAGAAGCTGCAAGCTGATCTTGAGGACTATTGGCAGTCACATAAGTATTTCTTGCTTTTATTGCATTTTCTAACGTTTCCTTTTCGTGACTAGCATACCCCTTGACTGTTTCAACAAGGTTCGGGATCAAATCAGCCCGCCTTTTTAATACCACATCAATTTGTGCCCAGTTAGTTTTAACCCGGTTCTTTAATTTAGTTAATGTGTTATATGCAACTATGCAGTAAATCACAATTAACGCCACTACTATAAGTACAATAATTATTGGTATACTCATTTTTAAACGCCTCCTTTTTCTATACTTATATTATACAATCTTAGTAAGAATATACAACGAATACGATAATCATAAAAATGTCAAATTTCCAAAAAAGGATGTCATATTAAAACATCCTTCTATTATTATTAATTATTTTCTTTTCTTCTTTTCATCCATAAAACCAGACTCGCAGTTGAAACCATTAATGCAAATATACCAGCAAAATTAGCCGCATCACCAGTTTTTACTCCTTGAGAAGACTCTTCGCTAATCGCAACTTTCTCTAATTGTTCTAGTGCATTTTGTAAAACCGTTTTGGCTTCATCAACAGCTGCCAGTGTCGCCTTTTCATCTGCTAAGACAATTTTGGCTGCTGATAAAGCTTTTTCTAATCGTTCCCAAGAAGCCCTTGTATAATCTTTAGCAGATAATTTTTCAGTCCGCTCAACTAGCTCCTGTAATTTAATCTTATTGAAATCACGAATATTTAAATTTTCAATTGCCACATTTAACCGTGTAATAGCAGCATTTACCTGAGCTTGAGTTACATCATTTCCAGTATAAATATCTTGTGCTGCTTGTAAAGCGGTCTTAAACTCTTTAACTAAATCAGCATCAAGATTACTTAAAATATCTTCAGTAATCTTATCAGTAATAGCTAAAAGTGCTTCTAACTGACTCTTATCAACTTTTTCTTCAGTCTTTTTAACTAAAGCTTGATACATAGTTTGTAATTTTTCATAACTATCATCAACTTGTTTTTGTGTTGCCTGATCATCTTTCAAAATCACTATTGCTTGATCATATGCTTCCTTAAATTCTTGATACGATTGGACTGTATATTCTTCACTTGTTTCAAAAACTTTCTTTATTTCATCGCTTTCAATATAGTTTTCAAGAAACTCTTTGTTTACCGAGATAATATATTTAATAGTATAATTTTCTATCGTTTTACCATCTTCCGCTCTAACAATGATCTTTACTTCATTATTATATACTGGTAAAACAGTAATTGCTTCATTATTATTACCTTGAGCTATAACTGATGGGGTATCAGCTGTTTTCAAATCAACAGTATATGTTTTAGTAAGCTTATCATACCCTCGATAACCATTAAATTCTTTAATATTAACCCCATCTAATTTTAAATCATCTAGATTTGCAGATGAATTTGCAGTTACTGGTAAAATATAATCATATACTTCTATTTCTGTTAAACCAATACATTTATTAACTTGCGGTGACTTCATCCATATGCGTAATTTATTAGTTGTAATCGGGTGAATAAATCCATATGGAGTATCACCAGATGTATATGGTACTTGTGTAATGTGCGAAGACTCAATTTCTTGCCATGAATTTGTTGGAACATCATAATATTCAAACCGGACATTGTTATCACCTGGTAAAACACTGAATTGATTATCCGTAAAATGCCACAGTTTAATATTTTGCATCAAGTATTCTTTTTGCCATTCTAATTGTACATAAGTATCCACCGGAGGATTTTCATTTCTTAAACTCCAATTTGTCCACCGTGCGCTTTCGCGTCCACTTTCATTAGTAATCCCATCATTTAATTCACTCAATGAATCATTGATTGGCGTTGCTGTTGGTTCACTTGGAACACCATTGACCATTTTCCCATTTGTAAATAATGGTGTATCTTGATAATTCTTTGAAGCAATATTCTGTGAATCAGCTAATTTTGGTGCTACTCGAACAGTTGCTGTAACATCTTTTACTTCATTTAGAACATTGACTGTACCTTTTACTGTTACCATTCCTTCATTTTTAAAAGCATCAGCAGGAATATTCCATTTAACCGGAAAAGCCTCACTATAATTTCCATTTTCATAAAGTCCTCGAACCGTTTGTGGTAATACCGGTGTAATTCCTGCACTAGTTACTGTTGAATAGTTTTCCATGGCTACGACATTACCAATTACATGAACCGTTACAGTTACTACAGCTTCACTATCCTGAAGTTTTCCTGTTATTGTGAACTCACCAATTTTATTTAATGATTCTTTATCATATTCATTCCATTTAATCGTTAAGTCTCTTGTCTCCCCATTATTGTATGTTCCTACAACTTTTGCAGGCAGATCAGGTTCTTCACCAACATTAACATATAAATTTTTAGCAATTGTGTAACTTTGCAGATAAGCATCACCCTCAACAGCATTTTTAACCGTCTTGACAGAAATATTTGAACCACTTAAACCATCACTGCTGGCACTAAATGTAAATGATCCCTCATCTTTAGTAGATTGAACAATCACTAATGCCTTTCCTGAAAAGGCTTTTCGTGAAGTTCCCTTATAACTATCAGTATCAGCTGCATTACCATTATCAACCCCAACAATTTTACCATTTCCTTCAATCTTGAAATTAATACGATTATCAGCTCCAGCGACAATATTTCCATTCATATCTTTAACATCGACAGTAAGATAAGATAAACTACTGCCATCAGCTAAAATTTCCTTTTTATCAGCACTTATCGCTAATTTTGCAGCTTTGGTATTAGTCGTTACACTGCTTCTTCCTTCAGTTTCTGTAATTAAATTACCTTTTTTGTCATATGCTTTAGCACTCAACGTTCCTGAAGCCCAGGTTACATTAAAGCTTGGGTAAAATTCTCCATTTGAAAATGTTTGATACTTATATCCTAAAGCAGTAGTATGCGTTGTTGCTGTATCCTCCCCCACTTTATTCCCATTTAAATATAACTCCACTTTTGCAGCATTAGTAAATACATCGACCTTGACCTTACCATTATTATTTTTGACTATTTCATCATTGTTCCATGTTGACATTAAATGCAAAGTAGTTGTATCTTCGTCCCACATACTTTTATATAAATAATAAGTATCTTTTACAAATCCTGCAGTATCAACAATTCCAAAATATGATGATTTAGGTTTAGCTCCCTGACCACTTGCACTTCCTGCTCCAGTTCCATTCCATGGCGTTGGTTCACCAATATAATCAAAACCAGTCCACACAAACTCTCCAGCATTGAAATCATTCTTAATAACAAATTGCCAGGCATCACTTGCTGAATGTCCCCAGCCAACTTTTGCCTCATCATTATCATATTCTGACATTTGTAAAGTATTATCATCTTTACCCGTAGTATTATAAACTCCACGACTATGGACAGCACTTGCCGTTTCAGAACCGTATAGTGGCCAATCGCTATAAGTATTGTGCATAGCTATAGTTTGATCACCATTTGCATAGTTCATTCCAACCACGCCACCAGCTTCATATATTTTTTGATTAATTTGGCTGAGCATCGCATTTGGATTAGTATTTTTGCGATTATCACCATTTGTGACTGGACGAGTTGTATCAACCTCTTGAACCCATTTAATTAAATCATCAACTAAATTTAAATAATGTGAGGTATTTCCTGATACTCCTTCATCAATTTCATTACCTAATGACCACATAATTACACTTGGATCATTTTTAGCACCATCAACCATTGCTTTAACATCAAATTCGCCCCACTTCATTCCAGCTTTTCCATTAACAATTTGATTATCGGTACTAATTACTTCATTAAAATGTGAAGTGTAGTCATTAACATTTCCATTTTTATATTCGGTCCAGCCATCAAATGCTTCATTAATAACTAACATTCCATTTTCATTACATACTTCTAATAAAACTGATGCCGCAGGATTATGGGTAACACGAATCGCATTGCATCCCATTTCTTTTAATATTTTGACCTGCCGTTCAATTGCATCACGATTAGCAACTGCTCCTAGTGCACCCTGATCATGGTGCAGACAAACACCTTTTAATTTTATTTTTTCACCATTTAATGAAAAACCTGTATTATTATCAAAATCAAAATAGCGGAAACCATACTCAGTTTCATAAGTATCTAAAACTTTATTATCCGCCACGATTTCAGTTTTCATTGTATATAAATTTGTATCCTCAGTGGACCACAATTTAGGAGCAATAACAGACACTTCCTGTTTTACATCTTTTGTACTTTTAGCTGCTAATTCAACTTCATTAGTGACGGTACTACCCGCGGCATTTCCTTGAGCATCCAATAAAGTATTTTTAACTGTGATCGTTTTATTTGTATCGCTATCATTATCGATTGTTGCTGTAACATCAACTTTAACATTATTGTCCTTAGTATTTTCTAAATCTTTAGCAATGATTTTAGTTCCATTATAGCCAACATGAACCTTATCTGTAACTGTTAACTTTACATCTCGATAAATCCCACTTCCAGAGTACCAGCGACTACTTGGAATTTTATTATTAGTTTTTACTACTAAAACATTTTCAGTCTCACCATCGCAGATTAAGCCCTCAGTCAAATCAAATGCAAAAGCAGTATATCCATATGGATGCTCACCTAATTTTGTCCCATTTAAATAAACTTCAGCATTCATATAAGCGCCATCAAACTCAATCATCAATTGTTTTTCTTGATATTTTTTAGGTACTACAAAAGTTTTTCGATACCAGCCAACGCCACCTGGTAAAAAACCACTCTCTGCTTCTCCGCTTGTTGTGAAATCTTGATCAATACTATAGTCATGTGGCAAATTCACCGTTTCCCAAGTTGAATCATTGTAATCTTTGTTTTGAGCATCATTTATATCACCACGATGAAACTTCCAATTTTCATTAAATAGCGTGGTTCTTTGCCCATCTCCAATGATATCAACATATACTTCTTCGGGGTCTGACTGAGTAATTCTTGCATTTTCTTGTGCTAATACCCCAACTGGTGCTGATGATAACAACATTGAAACAGTTGCTACAGCACATAATTTTTGATTCCATCTTCCTTTCATAACTTCCTCCTTTTCCCGTATAGAATAGCTATTTTGATTAGTTAAAGTTCCCAAATAAATATAAAAGACCTGATTGTTCATCACGCTTATAAACGCTTTAAACAACCAGGTCTTGCCTAATCAAATAGTAACAATCCTATGCACTAACAATTATAGTTAATCACGTAAACCATGTCAATTAATTTACTAATAAAAGATTATTATTTTAGTAAATATAATTATATGTGGAAAAAGCAGGTAAATTACCTGCTTTTATATTTTAGCTCTGATGTTTAAATTTCCTTTTCAACTCAGCTAATAAAACTAATGCTCCGATAAACATTCCTATATATCCAAATAATTGAACCTCATCTCCCGTTGCTACTACTGAACTATCCTTAGACTCATCAGGTTTTACGGTTACTTCACCAGCTTTTTTAAATGAGGCCCTTACACGAATATCAGCCGTAACATTTTTAATCATATATGAGTTATCCTTAATTTCAACTGCCTTTTCATTGATTAGTAATTGATCAAGTTCATAGCCTTGGTCAGGAACAACTTTTAAAGTAACGCTTTCACCAGCGTTAACAGTTGACCTATCAGCTATAACTTTACCATTTACAGTATCTTCAATAAAAATACCAAATGTTGTATCTGAATCATTTATATTTTTTACATTAATACTATCTAAAACATACCAGCCCTGCTCTGTCACTTCCGCATCTTTAAGGGCTAAAGCAATTTCCGGAAGATTATTATTTTTATCATTAACAATTGCTGTTGCTAGTTTGTATTCACCTGATTTAATACTATTTGGCAATTTAAATGTAGTCTCATAATGATTATTTCCATCTTCGAAAAGCCAATCACCCGGGTTTACTTTATCAGTATCTTCATTATATTGATAAATAACCTGATTTGTTTTTGGGTCCAATAATGCGAAAGCAACATGATATTTATTATCCCAATGTTTATTTTTATTCGGCAACATGCCTAGCCCTAAATTACGCCACGCTTGTTTAATCGTTATTTCTTCCCCAGTCGTGAAAAGCTCAGGAACTTCTAAACTAGTCAAAGCGAGGCGATAGCCACCATTCAAACCAAATTTATTCAATAAACCAGAACCGTTTTGTTGATCATTCTCTAGCCATTTCTGACAGTCCATTACAACCCGAGCATCTAGAGTATTTGCTCGACATGCCAAAGCATCAGCTACGACCTGACGTAAAATACCATCCAAAGTCGGATAACCAGCATTATTATACCAGTATTCTCGTACTTTAAATGAATGATAACAATTTTCTGCAAAAACTGGTATTCCTTGATTAAACCATTCTAATGTTTGATTTCTAATTGCATCCGTCATCCAGCCAAATGTATCACGGCGAACAACAAAATCATATTCTTTGTCAAATGCTCCAGTATAAGGTTTGTCAGTATTAATGATCTCATCATTTTCTTGAGTCCCATAATTTTCTGGTTGTCCTTCTTGAGCTCCCAATAAAACATCCGGGAAATATTTATCATATATTTTAATCACTTTTTCAACCGCATCATAAACATTATCATCCCACTCAGTACTAAATTTAACGTGATGTGCTTCACCCCAGTTACCAAAGCCCATACCATCAATAAAAGCAATATCTAAATCATTATTAAACTCTGCACCAAATGCTTTAATAAACTTATCTAATTTTTCTAAGAAAACAGGATCATTAATATATGGATCTTTAGCATCGATTTCTGGTGCCGTATCATCAGTTCGATCAGTTTTATACCAGCTTGCTCCTGCTTTAAATACATATTCTGGTGTTGCCTGCTGAAAAGCATCACTTGAATCCACCAATACCCTAAAAGCTAATTGAATTCCTCGCGCTCTTGCTCCACTAATTAATTTACTCAACCTGCTATCAGGATCATTCCATGCATAATTTCCTTCTGATGGTTCATACCAGCTCCAAGGATTACGAATATATAAAATATTTGTCTTTAAACCTTGAGCATATAATTCATCCATTTCAGCCCAATATTTATCAACATCGGTATCTTGGAATTCATAATATTGAACCCATCCCATTGACGGATTATTATAAATCGTTTCATTATCAACAATAGTTGAAATCAATTTATTGCCGGGCAAAACTCTTCTTGGTACAACAACTTCAAACTCATCTGTGATACCAACATCCTGACCATCTTCACTACTAACCTTTAATGTTATTTTAACTTTTGTATCTGTCAAAGGTGCATTAATATTACCATTTAAATCAATGATTTCCTCATGATCAGAACTATTGATCGATACCTCATAGCCTTTTAAATGAGGAATTGGAAATTTGCTTTCACCTTGATTTACAACTATATTGGTATCAATACTTTCAGCATAGTACTGAGCATTATTATTTATTGTTCCAATTGCATTTAAATCTGTAAATAAATAGGAATTATCCCAAACTAGATTAGCTTTATTTACGATCAAGCGAATTTTACTAGTTGTAAGTTCATTAAAAATAAGCTGCTGTGATTCTCTAATTTGATTATCGGTTTTATGTTTAAAATCAAATGTATCAACATTTTTCCAACTATTACCATCCCAAATTTCCACAGTCAAATTACCAATACCTTGTGAATTAGGAAAATGTGCCGTATAAACAAGTTCATTAGTTGTAATTGTCCGTGGTGAAAAATCTAAGATATACTCATCACTATCAGAATATGTAGTTTTATAATAACTACTTACATTATTATCAACCATTCCAGCTGCATCAATATTTTCACCATTATGATAAACTCGGGCATTTGATAAAAGATTATCTTTTAAATATACACCTTCTGTTTCAATTTCATTGATTACAATATTTTCATTACTTTGTAATTCTAAAATAAATATATTTCCCAAAGATAAATAACCGGGATCAACTTCAAAATAATCCCCATTTTTATCACTTTTCCAGTCTGGTTTAAAATCACCAGCTAAATCATTGATCATCCCATTTTCATTGACATTAACATTACGATAATAATTAGTATTCGCAATACCTTTTAAGGTAACAGTTTCAATGTTTTTATTACTCGTATAAATTCTCATTTTCTTTAATGCAATATTGGCAAACTTATTATTTTCAGGTTTAACTTCAAACAATAAAGACGTATTCCCATTATTACTCCAACCGCTTTTTATGTCACCATCAGTTATACTTGTAATTTTATAGGCTTGATCATTAACCAAAGAAATATCTAAATATTTAGAACAGTTTTCAATATTTATATCTTGATCTAACGAAATACGATACTCATCACTATAAAGATCTAATCCCTCACAAGTAACATGAATACTATATGTACCCACTGGTACTGTCTTAGGAATTACAAATTCATAATTTAATTTACCATTTTTCATCTCAACTTGATATTTGACTGGTCTTGCTAGTGATTGATGAGATTTAAAATCGACTAACTCTAAATTTATTGTAGTAGATTTATTCTTATTTTTTATTACCATTGGTACAATATTTTTCACACCATAATTTCCTTGTGAAGAACTTATTTGAATAGATGGTAACTCTCCAGATTTATAACCCCATACCTGTACTTCAACAATATCATTCGTATTTTCCCAACTAGTATATGAATCTAATGTTTTTAACATGATTTTATTAGTTGAATAAACTTGATCAAATTGAATTCGAAATGGCTCACATTCAATATTCTTATCCCACCTAAATTCAAATTCACGACTGCCATTATTTAAAATATTTTCCCAAGTTTGACTACTATCATCCCAATATAATATTTCTGCAACTTTAGGGCCTTGGTCATTTCCATATGTTGAATATAGATCTAAAGAATACACATCTATTAAATCCTCTCCATAATCAAATGTAAAAATTCCTGGATTTTCTCTAGTTGGCTTATTTGTAACGGGCGTATACATTGCCCACTGAATACCATCAATTAAATCGCCTGTTACTCCTGAATATCCAGTAACGTTGGTACTGATCTTACTGCTTAAATTAACATTATTTAATAAAATTAGACCATTTGTAACACTTTCACTATCAATCGTTGTTCTTACTTGATATTGACCCCCTGACAATGTTCCTGGTACTTGCAGCACTAATTGAGTAGTGTCACCATTGATTACCCCATTTTGCTTTGTTGCTTCTACTTCTCTTGCTTCTTCATCAATCAGTACTGTGTTATATTCTTTACCACTCAATCCCGTTCCAGTTATCGTAATTGTCAGATTAGCATTTGGTACTACCGGTTTATTATCTTTATAAACCTCTGTATAACCCACTTTCAAGATAGTTTGATCTAAATGCTGTTGCCAATTTCCTTGAGCCTTGATTGGTACAATATAACTAAAAAACATCGCCACTATAACTAATAACGAAACAATCTTACCTCTCTTTTTCATAATAAAGTTTCCTTTCCAAAATAAACACTATTTCATTCGTTTATCCCCTTTATTTCCCCAAACTACTAACACATTTATTTATTATCAATATTCACACTCCTTTTCTACATCTTTTGCGATTGTTACCAAACAATTTTATTGTTATCTACTTTTAGAATACAACGTTTTAATACCAGTGTCAATACAAAATGTAAGGGGTTTCTTTTTTGTCCTATATATGCAAAATTGTTACCAAACACTTTACAAAATAATAATTAAATGATATTTTTATAAATAAGGATGGGAGATATTATGAGAAAGTACGAAACAATTTCCATTGATTTAAAGAAACGAATTGAAAATGGTGAATTTGAAGAAACAAAAAAACTGCCTACTGGTGGGCAGCTGATGAAAGAATATGATGCTAGTAAAAACACCATCAGCAATGCTATTAATTTGCTGGTTAATGATGGATTGTTATTTGCTATTCATGGTAGTGGTTTTTACATTCGAAAACCAAATAAAGGAACTATCAAATTAAATAACACAATCGGTTTTTCAGCTGAACATCCCGGTGAAAAATTAGAACGTGATATTTTAAGTTTTAAATTAATTGACTGTGATACTGATCTAGCAGAACATTTAGAATGTAAAGTTGGTACTCCAGTTTATGCAATAAAACGATTAATGTATATTGATGATATCCCTTTTGCTGTTGAATATACTTACTATAACAAAGACATCATTCCTTATCTTAATGAAGACATTGCAAAAACATCAATTTTTTCTTTTATTATTAATGATTTAAAACTTACGATCGGCTTTTCTGAAAAATACATTTTTGCTAAACCACTATCAAAAGAAGATCAAGAGCTTTTAAACCTAGAACCTGGTGCCTTTGGTTTAATTATCGATGATAACGTTTTCCTTTCAAACGGCAAAAAATTTAATTACTCGAAAATCTGGTATAATTATAAATATGCTAATTTTTTCAACAATGATAAATCAACTCGTAAAAAATCATAAACAGTATTATAGTTTATGATTTTTTATTTAGGCTGATTATGATTTCTATGATGACTATCTTGATTATGCCCTGGCTGACACCCTTCAGGAACCTCCTCTTGATTAAATATAGCTAAAATATTATACAGTTCTTGAACACTAAACTTATTAAGTTCAGCAAAAGAATATTGTGAAGTATAAGACATAATCGTTTCAATAATTTGATATTTACCCGCAGACATATGATGTGATGAAGCGTTATGATGAGTTTCTTGATCAACTTGTGAACAATGATATCGATTAGTTCCAAGCAGGTTTTATAATTTGAAATAAATCATTTCACATAACAATCGATTTAAATATGGCAAAGAATAATAACCATCATTATAACTGTCAGGAATTCCATAAACATATAATAAATCAGCATACTCCTTTAAATAATCTTCTTCTTGAACAAAGGCAATGATTTTTATTTTACGTTCCTTTGCATAATCTAAAATCTCTTTTTGAGCATCAGAAAACCATTCCTTATATACACCAATAAAAACAATAGTATCATTATGATCTAACTGGTTTAGATACATCTTTTCAAACTCATAAAAATTAATCAAATATGCCGGAATATCGTTGACTAACATCTCTAACTGCAGCGTATAAAAATCCGCCAGTTCATGACTATCACCAATAAATGTAACACTTTTTGAAGTTTTGAGTAACTTAACAATTTCTTTTAACTTATCAATATCTAAATTTAATTTAGTCTGTCTTAAGTTAGCAAGACCATCAACATATAAAGATTCACTCATATTTTCAATCGTCGTCCGCATAAATCTTTGAGTATGAGAAATAATTCGGCGCATTTTAACATCCCTAGTAAACAACTCAAATTCATATTTAAAAGCCTGAAAGGATTCAAAACCAGCTTTATTGATGAAACGACTAACTGAAGCAGGAGAAATATTAGCTTCTTCTGCAATCTTCTCTAATGATAATATTTTAATATCCTCAATGTGATTAATAATCGTTCTAGCAATATTATAATCATTACTATTTGCGATTCTTTCATTACAAAATTTAATAAAACTAAAACAATCATTCTTCATCTTTTTTTCCTCCAAATTATCTTTATATTTTTATAATACAACAAAATTAACCTTAAATATTTAATTTTATCTTAATATTACAACTTTTTCACACAATTATTGCTTTATAATTTAATATTTGCTAATGTTAATTAAAAGGTGGTATCAACATATAATGAAAAACAAACTGATCTTGTTATCAATATTATCTGTGGCATTAGTTTCATCGATTAGAGGCTCAATAATTCCAGGAATGAATTTGTTATATCAAGAATATTCTGCTTATCCTATGTCTACTGTCTCTTTAATCATCACGATTCCCTCTATAGCTGTTATCCCTACCTCATATTTTTGTAGTAAGTTTGTTGGAACAAAAGTTTCTTATCGAACTATATTGATTGCGATGAACGCTGCTCTTTTATTTGGTGGGACTGGTCCATTCTTTATTGACGAGCTCTATTCAAGATTATTTTTACGACTGCTCTTTGGTATTGGAATCGGAATTGCCATTTCTTTAAATAAATCCATCATTTTAGAATATTACACTGATAATCGTCAAATCAAGTATTTAGGTTATACAACGATCATTTCCAGTCTAGGTGCAATCTTCTTCCAAACATTAGTTGGCTATTTAAGCAAGATTTCAACTGACTTTATGTTTCTTGGTTATTTACCTTTAGTAATAACACTTATTCTATCTTTTTATATTCCTGATATTCCTTTAAAAGCACCATCCAAATCAACTATCAAAAAAGAAAAAAACATCAAACTTCTCACCATCAGTATTTTCTTTCTAATCTTAAATATGCTGATGTCATCGATTGGTATTAATTTGTCAACTTTGTTTGCTACGAAATCATTTGCAGACATAGCTGTAATAACAGTCCATGCTAATAACATTAATTCTATTTGTTCAATCAGTTCGGGTCTATTATTTAATAAGATATATAATAAATTCAAGAATAATTTCCTCCCCATTTCCTTATTTCTTTGCGCTTTATCTTTAGCAATTTACATTTTTGGGAAAAGTTACATCAGCATGTATATTACTTCGGGAATCTTCGGCTTTACCTATAACACCATTATTTTATACATCTTCTTGATTGCAGCGCAGACCGCTAAAGAAAAGGGTAATGCAGCTGTGGGCGGATATATGGGAATAGCTGCTGGAATTGGTGGCTTTCTTCCCTCATTTCTAGTTTATCTTTGTCAATTATTCTTTAATGAAAGTATTTATTCTGTTTTGTTTATTGCTGTCATGTTTTTAGTTTTTGTCGGATTCATCACTATTAAGTTTTTACCTGCAAAAATAAAATCGTAACATATAATTTTAAACAGGTGCAAAAGAAGAATTCCTAGGAATTCTTCTTTTAATAAATATTCTTTCTTTTCTTTATGATTACAAACAGACCTGCCATGATCCCAATTAAAGAGATATAGAGACTCATTAAATTCTCATCCCCCGTATTTGGGACTACTGGCTTTTTGTCAACTGGCTTAATCGAGTTAATTGGAGTAACACTGCCCTCTTTCTTTTCAAGAGTATCAATTGCATCATTAATTGCTTTTGCCATAGCATCAACTTCAGCTTGCTGTGTAATATTTTTTCCACGAACTACAGCATTTATTGCTGCTTCTACTTTGGAAAAATCTTTATAATCATCCTTGTTTAATTTTTCAGCAGCTACAATAGCCGCATCAACAGCCTGATAATCAGCATCTAAATAAGTTAGTTCATTTTTTGCTGCTAAAAGTGCCTCGTACAATGCATCGCATTGTTCTTTAGTAATATTTTCAACATTATAGCCACTAATTGCTGCATCTAATGCTCGACTGAGTTTCGCATAAGAGTCTAGTGTATAGAGCTTTGCATCTAACACCTGAATTTCATTGATTAATTCTTCTAATATTTGAAGTGAATATGTTTTTGTTAATTCTGGATAAGCACAGCTCATTGCATAATGCTGCCAAGAAGCATGCTCTTGGTTTCCAACATCTGAAAAATTTCCATTTGGTTGATATGTTTCGGGATAAACACCACCAGGAGTGGAATGATCTAAAATAAAACTAGCTAAATAATCTAACTTTTCATTATCGTCTTTTACGCGATTAAACATAATTTCCCATGCTAACCCTTTACCAATAATATGATTTCCACTTTGTTGAGTATCAAAATCATAGACAACATCTAACATCTTATAATCATCATAATCTTGACTATCGTATTTTGCATAAATATCATAAGTATTTTGCATGATTTTTTCATCCATTGCATACCATTGAGCTGCCATTGGAGCCCAATTGACCCATGACATTCCTTTAATAAACTTCATGTTATTATCAATATCATATAATTCAGCATAAATTTTAACTCCATCAACTTCAGTTGTTAAATATTCATTGATTCCCTTTGTTAAAGTTGCGGAAGTATCAGCCCATTTAATTGCTGAATCACTATCGCCAAATTCTTTTGCTAAAGCACTTAGTTCATACAAAGCTTGTGATGCAAATACATTTGTAATTAAATCATAAGATTTCCAATATCTTCCCTCACGTGAATGCTCAAAACTGTCATTTCTCATTAAATTATATTCGTCACTTATGTATCCTTGATCAATATAATAATTTGCAAATCTTTTAATAATTGGATAGGATTTTTTGATAAACTCTTGATTTTCTACCGTCTTTTTACATCCATTAACAAATTGAGCCCATGCATGGATCAACATATAATTCCCATCAATTTGAACATGATTGGATAAAGTATGAAGATTGGATTTATATGCAACATAGCCTGCCTCTCCAGCTACTGCAGTCCCGTTATATAATGTTGCTAAATTATCCACATTTTTACTTCCATACCAAGTAATTGTATTATCACTATTTTGTGGAGCTTTAATTTCTAAATAATAAGATTGCGTTTTATCGACTTGTTCCAACGATAAACTAAATTCTAAATGTACCATTTGCCCACTTGAAGATAGCTTAGAAATATCAATCGCAGCGTCATCTACTTTGATTGCTTCTGCACCATATCCTTTATATAAAGTTGCAATAGCAATTCCCTCTTCTAAATTATTTTTACCTAACAATACATCTACAGCCGTTACATATTGATCTAAAGATGGAATTTCCTGAATCCCAATATTTTTATCTCCAATTGTCATAAGCGGTACTCGATAATCACCCGAATATAATGGTAGGATATCTAACTCAAAATCAAAATCATGACTATCCCAATTATCACCATTTAAACTATAGGCGCTTGCTTTAAGAGCAGGGTTATAATTCCATTGTACATAATCATTATTTTCAGCCCATAAAACAAAATAATAATCTTTATCGGCAGCGACTTTAACTTCTTTTCCAAAATCAATTTGATAATTTTGTACTCCAGCTTTTTCAATTGCTATCTCCCCTGAAGCAATAGCCTTACTATTTAAACTTTCTCTTAATTCACCAATCAAATTACCACCTGCCACGTTAGCATCAGCAGTAAAAGAAACGGCTTGAATTGCATCACCATTTAATGAAATTTTTTGAGCATATGGTGATTGAGCAATATTAACTTCTGAAAATACTTCCGCTGCAATAACATAACCAGTTTGTGACCAAACATTATTTTCCCAGTTCATAGATGCTACAGAACCCGCAAACATTGAAGAACCACAAGCAATAACTTGACCGCTGGTTGTTGTAATATGAACATAATATTTTTGTCCTGGTGTCACAGGAATATTTTCTCCAAAATCAACTGTTTGCCAGCCATTACTTGATACTGTTTGTGAAATAGTTTTTATTGTTTTTGCCTCATTTCCAGGTTCAGTTGTCAACTTAAAAGTAACAGGAGCACTTCCGGTTAAATAAACTCGAAACGAACAGATAGAATCACTATTTGGCACAAATGCAAAAGCAGAATTATTAGTAGTTGCATTAATTAAAAATAAAGCAATCGAATGATCTGTATTTGACATAAATGAATTATCTGTTTTTTCATCATCATTTCCGTTTAATTTAAATGCCGGATATGCGCTTTCTGCAAAGCCGCCTAAAACCGGAACATCATAATTATAACCCATAATAGCATTATCCGCAGGTTTCCCATCAGCCTTTCCGAACATAGCAATACCATTATTAGATTGTACAAAGAAATGATAAGTTTCTCCTTTTTTTACAGTAATTGGCTGGTCAAATGTAAATGTCTGCCAGCCACTAGCAGTAACTGTAATCTCTTTACTTATCAACTCTGTTGAAGCATCTGTAATATTTGTTCGCAAACTTCCAGTTAAAACATCATTTCCAGTAGAATTAGTGAAAATAGAAATTGATGTTACTTTATCACTATCTGTTTGAAATGCTACTCCACCACCGTTATTTGGTCCTTTTAACCCAAATAACGCATGATCAGAAAAAGTCTGTGAGGTATATAAATTTTGTGTCTGTGCTGTTTCTCCCTGGGATAGATAGGAGTTCCCAAATTCTTCATCTTCATAATCAGGAACGATATGCTGAGCATAATCTGCCCCTAGTCCTTGTTGATAGCTCAACAAAAAATTTAATACTTGCCTTGATTTTTGATAATCACCATAAGCATTTTGTGCCATTACTTGAATCGAACTATCACGAATAAACATTCCCTCATAAGCCCCTGTCAAAGAAGTCGGTGCATAACCCCGATTCGTAATTCGATTCGTTAAATTAGCATATGTATTCTTATACATTTCTTTAGCCGCATCGCTTGTCCCTACATGTTCAACTGCAAAAGATGGTGTTCCTAATAATGAAATTACCATTCCAGCAGTTAAGACAATAGTCATTATTTTTTTTAACTGTTTCTTCATCTTCCTCACCTCTCTAATTTGTGTGTTGTTTACTCAATGTATATTGTCTACTTTTATTATTCCCTCCTTTTAGAACAGGTATTTTAATCAAAAAGACAAGACTAAAAAGTATTACACTTTTTTGGTCTTGCCTACCTAAAGTAACAACCCACTAGTATATCTTTAATATACTATTATTTATTATCATTTTAAATCTGTCTATACAATTTTGGTACAATATTTCATTAAATAGTATAATTCTGGTACATTGTTTCACTATCCCACTAAAAAGGAAGTGATTTTAGAAACCATTCCCTTTAAATAACATAATTTTAAACAAATAAAATAATCTAGCCTAGAATTTCGCCATTTGATTCAATCACTTTTTGATACCAGTAAAATGAATCTTTTTTCTTTCTTTTAAAAGTACCATTACCTTTATCGTCCAAATCCACATAAACAAAACCATATCTTTTTGCCATTTCTCCTGTACCCGCCGATACAATATCAATACACCCCCAGGTCGTGTATCCGAGTAAAGGAATTTGATCTATCTCTACTGCCTTTTTGAATTCAACAATATGACTACGCAAATACTCAATACGATAATCATCATGAATCGCTCCATCTTCTTCAACAATATCATAATTACCCATTCCATTTTCGACAATGAATAGTGGTTTTTGATAACGGTCATATAATTCATTTAAAACAAACCTAAGACCTTTGGGATCAATAGGCCATCCCCACGCAGTTTTTTGTAAATAAGGATTGGGTGATGCTTGCTGCCCTCCTGTCGTTGTTGTATTACTTGCATCACAATCAAATGCTGTTGTACGATAATACGAAAAAGCTAAATAGTCAGATGTATTTTCTTTTAGCACCTCATCATCACCCAGCTCTTTTTTTAAAGTGAACTTATATTCATCAAAAATACTTTGAGCATAATTAGGATAATATCCTCTCATCGTGATGTCTGAAAACATCAACGCTTTTCTTCTAAATTCATATGCTCCAAATACATCTTCTGGTTTGCAAGTCATAGGATATATTCCTGATAAAGCACACATTGTCCCGAGCATAAAATTAGGATTTATTTTTCTAGCTATTTTATTTGCCTTAGCACTTGCCACTAATAAATGATGAATTGCCTGCAGCTTGATTCCAGCATCCTCAACAGGTGTTTCCCCCTGATTAGAATTACTTTTAGTCTTCCTATTATTTGATGCAAGACCTAATGTCCAATATCCACCTAAAACATTAATCTCATTTACTGTAATCCAATATTTGACTTTTGTTTTCCAGCGTTCAAACAGTGTAGAAGCAAAATTCAAATAAAATTCTATTAATTTACGATTTATCCATCCACCATATTTTTCAGCCAAATTCAATGGCATATCAAAATGAAGAATTGTCACTAAAGGCTCGATGTTATATTTTTTCAATTCATCAATAACAGCATCATAAAATCTTAGACCATCTTCATTCGGTTCTTTGTCATCACCATGAGGAAAAATACGTGTCCATGAAATAGATAAACGATATACTTTAAACCCCATTTCTGCCATTAATTTAATATCTTCTTTATAACAATGATAAAAATCTGTAGCATTATGACTTGGATAATATCCTGATTCCTTAATAAATGGGTGAAATCCAAATGGAATACATTCCCCAGCCTGAATACTTGTAATATTACCATTATCAGCTTTACAATAAATTCTTCTAGGATTTTCTTGATTTCCATCAGTTAACATATCGTGAACAGCAATACCTCTTCCCCCTTCTTGCCATCCCCCCTCATATTGATTTGCAGCAGTTGCGCCACCCCATAAAAAATTTGTAGGAAATTTCATAATCATTCTCCATTCATATTTTTATCTTTTTCAGATTTTTCTGTTGCATCTTCAATTGCCGCCTGTTTATTTGATACTGAAACAAACGGAACCCAGACAAAGAAAGTTACAACTAAAATGATTGCCTGGATAATAATTCCATGTAATCCATAGCTTATAAACCCTGTAATAAAAATCGGTAACCCAGGAGGGCAATCCACAATGCCACATGTCAAAAAGCCTATATTAGTCGCAAAAATAGCAATTAACGCAGCAATCGCAGAGTTACAAATAAATGGAATAGCAAAAATTGGATTTAATACTAATGGTAAGCCAAAAACTACCGGTTCATTAATACCACAAATACCTGGAACAATTGAAAATTTAGCAATTGCTTTATGATCTTCACGTCTTGAAAATAATAATATAGCTATTAATAATGACAGTGTGATTCCACCACCGCCTACAACAACAAAACTTGTCCAAAATCCCCTTGTTAAAATATTTGTTGCAACATGTCCTGCTGAAACCGCAGCAATATTATCTGCCAATCCAGCAGCTGATAATGGACCTCTAATCCCTTCGATAACCATTCCTCCATGAATTCCAAGAAACCAAAATAGTTGATTGACAAGAGATAATACCACGATTCCAATCGTTGTATTTGCTAATGCTTGTAATGGAATTTGAATAATGTTATAAATCCATACATTTAAGTAATTACCAGTGAACGATTCGAATAAACATCCACAAATAGCAAACAATGCAATAATAATAAAAATTGGAATTAAAATATTGAATGAACGTGCTATTCCTGTTGGTACTGAATCAGGCATCTTTATTTTAATGGCATCTATTTTTGATAATCCCTTTAATAATTCTATAGCCATGATTGATATGAGCATAGAAACAAATAAGCCCTGGGCCCCAATAACTCCTGAACCCAAACCACTGATTATAATAGGATCTTTCAATCCCTCAACAGCCGTACTAATGGCATTAGGACATACTGCTAAATATGCTAATAACCCTATCAATCCACTTTCTAAAGTTGGCAACCCTTCTCTTTGTGCCAATTTAGTACCGATTAAAAAAGCAATAGGTAATGCCATACATGAAATAGTAACAAAATTCATTGCTGTAAAAGCTGGTGATAGCTTTATTAACCATGGAAACCATTGTGCTAAACCACTAGTCCCCGAAACTAAAATATTTAACATACTTCCAAATGAACCAATAATAATAAAAGGTACATACATCGTAAAGGCATCCTTGATTGAGCCAAGATATTTATTTGCTTCAATCTTAGCAGAGAATGCTAATAAACCATTTTGTAATTTTTCAGATAACTTCATTTTATCTCCTCTCTCCTTTTCCAAAAAATATAAGTTTTCATTCCTGCAGTAAACTATTTTCTTATATTCCTTAGCTATAATTATAAAATGAGTTATTATGGAACTCCATGCTTTTAATTTCTATTTATTTGTGGAAGTTATCAAAAAATAAATATTACATATAAATTATAAGGAATCTCATTAAGTATAAAATTTGTATCGTGCTAATTTATCTTTGTAAAATAAAAATAACTGCCGATTTAATCCGCAGTTACCCTATCTTCTTATTAGATAGTTTAGTAAAAACAGCTAGTTATTATCGTTCTAAAACCGTTTCGATTTCTTCAAAAATCGCAATAATTTCTTCATAAGTTTTCTTTCTGATGATCCTTTTAACATATAAAGGATTTTTAATCATATAAGCTAATTCATGATACAAATTTAATATTTTTGAATTTATCGGTTCTCCTATCAAGGGAACAATTATTAATTGAACCCTCTTTTCATTCCATAGAATTGGCTTTGATAAAATACCAATAATTACTTCTGTTTGATTATTTGCACTTATTCCATTTAAAGATAAAATAGAAATCATATTATCTAATTCATGATTAGCTACCTTATCATTTTCAATTATTTCTTGAATTATATTTTTATCATAATTAGTGCTATTGATTATAAATGATATAGCTTCTTCCTTAGTATCCGCATTGATTGATGTTAATACCATTCGCTTATCTATATAATCTCTTATCTTAAATACTTCTTGATCACACAGTATTGTTTCAATTCTCTTTTTATCATTATCACTAAAAAAATAATTGACTTCAATACTTGGTACAGAAAAATCACGTCTTAGTGGAATACTGGATATTAATAAATTAATATTTGTAAAATCATAATTATTTAACTCAATATAATCAGCTGTCTTAACCTCATTAATATATTTTCCATACATCTCTTTAATTTGATAAGCCAATGTATGAGCTGTCCCTCTTCCTAGACCACTTACAACTAAAATATTTTTCTTGTTTTTTATTTGCGTACGCAATAAAGCTAGATTCATATGTAATGCAATATAACCCATCTCATCTTCACTAAGGCGGTTGCCATGATAATCACTGAATTGATCACAAGCTGTTACTGCCATTTGATAGGCAAAGATATTTTGCTGTTTAATTTTATCAATTAACGGATTATGAAGCACTACATTATACCGCGAACGAACCTCCAAGGGGATTAAATGTAATACTAATTGTGATTTTAATTCTTCATCTTGAGTTAAATCGATTCCCCATTTACAGTTAATATTATTAATCATATTATTGACTAACTTATTAACATCAAAATCTTCGATAATGCGATGGATACTTTCATCAAAATGACAAATAATTCTTTTTGCTGCTAAATGTATAGAAAGTGATACTATTTCTTGATCTTTCATTTCTATTGTCAATTCATCATTAATTAATTTTGCCAATTCAACAGCCACTATACTATCAGTCCAGCGAGCTATATCGATAACCATCTTATCAGTTGATTTTAAAAATATTCCTTTTTTAATTCTTTTTAAAGAGATATAAATATCAATTATAAAATTTTGAACTGAAACTTCAGACATTGATATTTGATATCTAGTTAATATTCTATCTACAATATCTTCAATCTTCAAAATCAGCTGGAGCTCATCATTGTTAAATTGTGTTCCAGGAAACCCTTCTCTTTGATCAATATGTGTAATATAAATCTGTGCGAGGCAGAGTCTTTTATTAAACTCCCTGCCTTCTACCCTCATTCCATAATGAGGTTTTTGTAATAATATTAAATCATATTTTTGAAAAGCCTTTCGTACGGATTTAATATTTTGTGATAATACCGACTGAGAGATAAAAAGCTTTTCACATAGAGCTTCTGCCTTGACCCAACCATTATTCTCAATCAGATATTTTTGAATCCATTCCTCTCTTTCTGTCACACTATAAATTGAAAAATCGTTAGTATCATTAAAAGAATTACATAAATTTATAAATTCTTCAATATCGTTAATTACCAGCTTAATACCACGAGATGGAGTGACTTCTATATAATTATCTGTTGCTTTCATATCACAATTCAAAGATTTTATATCTTTAAGTATGGTTTTTGTACTAACATTATTCATAGCACTTAATGTTTCAGAAGTTACATATTCCTCTGTTTCTTTTAAATATTTTAATATTTGGTAGTTTCGCTTATTCATAGTAGCATTATTATATCACAACATATACTTTGTCTCTATCAAATTAAACCAAACATGACCCTCATTTTTTATCACTCTGAATTTCCATAGAAAAACTGTAATCTCTAAAAGAAAATTATTTTTCATTATAGTTTCCTGATAAAATGATAATAGTAAATGGTCTTCTTTAAAATATATCATCTATAATTATATTCAATTTACTTTCAATTCTATCAGCAGCTTTTTTAACAATTTGATTTTCATGGTATAGATAATTAATAACTAAATTCTGCATATAAAAGATAAAGATTATGATCAGAAAATGTACTGTTTTTTTTACAGTCTTTTGCGCTAATGTAAATTTATTTTATCTATGCTTTATAGTATATAAAATATCATATCGTAATTAATGATAATCGATTTATATTTTTTCTACATAGGGATTTACACATTTTTATACAAAATATTTGCAATGCCATCAACATTGATCCGATAGTTCTTATTTAGCAGTCTCTTAGGCACAATAACTATTCCACTCCGTCTTTTATTAGAAATACAAAAAAGCGATAAACAATTTACATGTTTATCGCTTCAACACATTCAATATGGTGCGGGTGACAGGAATCGAACCTGCACGCCGAAGGCGCTAGATCCTAAGTCTAGTGCGTCTGCCAGTTCCGCCACACCCGCATATTTAATGGTGCCGGCTAAAGGACTTGAACCCTCAACCTACTGATTACAAGTCAGTTGCTCTACCAATTGAGCTAAGCCGGCTTATAACAAAAATGGTGGAGGTTAACGGGCTCGAACCGCTGACCCTCTGCTTGTAAGGCAGATGCTCTCCCAACTGAGCTAAACCTCCAGTGCCTTGGTGCCTAAATATATTATCATTTACTTTTCAATTAGTCAATAAAAAAAATTATAATAAATTAATTTTTTTATAATTAGTTTAATATAATAAGCACTTCTTTTACATTTTGGCCATATTTTAAATATTTATGCAAATGAAAAGACGATCAAAGATCGTCATAATAATTAATAGCCTGGTTTACCAAGTAATTTAAACATATTTGCTTTGTACACTTCAACACCTGGTTGATTAAATGGATTAACACCAAGTAAATATACAGACATAGCACATGACATTTCAAAGAAATATACCATGTAACCAAAACCATAAGCATCCATTTTATCTAAAGTAATCAAAATGTTAGGTACATTACCAGTATTAACATGAGCATCAACAGTTCCTTCACAAGCTTTTTTATTTACATAGTCTACAGATTTACCTGCTAAATAATTAAGACCATCTAAATCATCTTTATCACTAGGAATAGTGATATCTCCAGCTGGTTCTTTAATTTGCATGATTGTTTCATAAAGAACTTTTGTACCTTCTTGGATAAATTGTCCTAAAGAATGTAAATCAGTTGAGAAAGTAGCACTAGTAGGTAAGATACCTTTACCTTCTTTACCTTCTGATTCACCGTAAAGTTGTTTCCACCATTCAGCTACCATAGCTAGTTGTAATTCGTAAGTTACAAACATTTCAGCAGGATATCCGGCTTTGTGTAAAATCTGACGAGCAACACCATATTTATAAGCATCATTTTGATCAAGATCAGCATTACCGTATTTTTCCATCGCATCTTTAGCACCTTTTAACATTGCATCTACATCAATTCCAGCCATTGCGATTGGGAATAATCCTACTGGTGTTAAAACTGAATAACGGCCACCAACATCATCAGGAATTACAAATGTCGTATATCCCTCTTCAGTAGCCAAAGTTTTTAATGCACCTTTAGCCTTATCTGTTGTAGCAACGATTCTTTCTTTAGCTCCAACTTTACCGTATTTAGTTTCGCACATTTCTTTGAAAATTCTAAATGCGATAGAAGTTTCTGTAGTTGTACCTGATTTAGAAATTACATTGATAGCAAAATCCTTATCTTTAATATAATCAGCTACTTGTTTAATATAATTTGATGAAAAAGTATTTCCTACATAAATGATTTCAACATCATTAGTTGGATATAATCCGTTGATTGCTTCAATTGCTGCACGTGCACCTAAGTAAGATCCCCCAATACCACAAACTAGTAACACATCTGTTTTTTCTCTTAGACTAGCAGCTGTTTCTTTAATTAATTCAACTTCAGCTTTATCATAATTTTCAGGTAATTCAACCCACCCAAGAAAATCATTACCAGCTCCAGTTTTGTTGTGAATCATATTATGGATTTCTTTTACTTTGTCCTTGTATGATTCTAAATCCTCGCTTAATTTAGCTTTAGATAAATCTAATGTAATCATTTTAACTTTCCTCCGTGATTCCTTGTTTAAGCCATTTTTCCATGGCAAGAGCTAATGGTTTGAAACCATTAGGCGTTTCAACGATTAATCGTCTAGGATTCTTATAGTAAACACGTTTATTGCGTCTACGATAACGATTATCAATGGCTTTCAAGCTAAGTTTAGCATGGTTAGTTTCCTGATCAAAATCAATAACTTTTACTTTGATTGATTCACCCACCTTAACAAAACTATCGATGCTTTTAACGAATTTATCAGATATTTCGGAAATATGTATTAATCCTGTTGAATTATCTGGTAAACTGGCAAAAGCTCCATATGGCTGGATACCAGTAATTTTGACATCAATGATATCACCGCGTTTAATCTTTTGGCTCATTTAATAATCACTCCCTGCGTGGATATTATAGCACAAAATAAATAAAATTATTTCATTTTTTATAAATAATACAAAAATCATTGATAAGGCAATAGATTCAATAAATTTAGTATATTTTTTTATTAAGTAAAAGAATACATTTTTAAGGTTGTTAAAATTAAATTTAAGCTAAGAATAAAGTATTGCGCCATCTAGAACCAGGAATAACAATTTAAAGAATGTAGTAGAAGAATAGTTATTCTAAAATTATGTGAAAAGGAAATGAATGATTTGCTGGTAGAAGTAAGATGGCTTTACTAGTTTTAAAAGACGATTAGAGAATTAATGAATATAAATAGGCTGGAATTATTGTCCAGCCTATTTGTGTATATAAGATTATTTTCTAAATATCTTTAAATTACTGATATATTTTATTTATTAGTAGTCTAAAACAATAACTAGATTACAATTTTGATACTTGGTCACTTAATCCTTTATGCTTTAGAAAGATTGATATAATTTGCGATATGAGAGTAAGCATTCTAAGCTCTTCTTTTGTCCATATTCGTTTTCCTGTACATTCATCAAAGCCAACGAAACCGGCAATCATTTCCTGCTCATAATACGCACACTGTAGTGTAGAATGAATTCCTTGGGCTTCAAACAGTTGTCTTTGTTTTTTGCTTAATGACGTGACATCATGACAGTAGAAGATAGAATTTTCATCGAATACTCTTTCATATTCATCCATATCATGATAAGAAATATTTTGTAGTTGTTCTTTTACAGCGGTGATCCCTTCATTACACCATTCATATGTATTGGAGCAATGTTCTTTGTCTGTCATGGTTTCGAAAATATAAGCATGGCTTACGTCATAGCGTTTTCCAGTAATTTCAAGAATCAGATTAATAGCTGTTTTTAAATCTTTGTTTTGAAATAGAATACGAAAGGCGTAATCTGCTAATGAAACAGATGTTTCACTATAAGATTGTTGTGAATCGATAGTTGCACCTAGTGAAGAATATGCGGTAATACTTTGCTGATTACAAGATTTTTCATTATATACGATATATGTATTCTTGCCTTGGATTTTGGCTTGGTAAAGGGCTTTATCAGCATTTGCATACAATTCCAAAAAATTATGTCCATCTTTTGGATATAAAGCGATACCAATACTGCTTGTTACCTGAATCTTACTTTTCTCTTTGTCAAATAGATGGGCAAATGTTTTTTGTAGTTCTTCAGCTTTCTTTTCTGCATCTAAGTGGCTAGTAATATTTTTCATGAAAATAATAAACTCGTCACCACCAATTCTACCAACGACATCACTATCACGTACTTTCTTTTTCATAGCCGTTGCCATTTCACCTAATACCATATCTCCAGCAATATGTCCCAATGTATCATTGATTTGTTTAAAATTATCTGTGTCAATCATGAAGAGTGCTCCCTTAGAGTCATGATGTTCAATAATAAAGTTTTTTATTTGATTTTCGGTTTCAGAGCGGTTGTATATCCCAGTTAATGCATCTTTTTCTGCTTTATGCTGTAATGTCTTTATTTTTTGTCTTTCATCTGTAATATCTAGACCCATACTATAAAAACAAGGGATACCATCCCAGCTGTCCCTTTCATCTACGTAGCATAATGTCAGTGTCCAGATGCGTTCTTCTTTATTACGGGTATAGACTCGTCCCTCGAATACAACGCTCTCTTTTGAATTTCTTAATTTATGAACAATCTGCTTGGCTCTTTTTAAGTCCTCAGGATGCATATAGCTTTTTAACTCATAACGTTCACTTTTAAATTGTTCTTTTGTATAACCAATCATTTTAAGAAAAATATCATTGCACCAGAGAATTGAAGAATAATCCCTTGCATCAACACGTACCATCGCGGCAGAAATGGTTTTTAAAATTGCTTCTCGTTCTTGATCTTTCTTTGCTAGCTTATATTCAGTACTATAAGTGTCATGGGAAAGCTCAATACGGGCAGAGTGGCCATGCCAATTCAACATACGATCCTTGATAATAAAATTTCTTTTTAATAAAGGGTTATAAAACTCCCATTCATAAGTTTGATCTTTTTTTAAATATTTATTTGTACAGAAAGGACAGGGGGAACTTCTACCTTGTATGATTTCATAACACTTTTTCCCTATTGCTTGTTCAGCTCTAGTACCAAGCGTTTCACATGCAACTTTATTTAAATATAGAAGTTCATATGTCTCAATATCACTGATATAAACATTTCCGGCATTTTCTGCCATCATCCATTGAAAGTTATCTATATATACATTTTTAGTTGAAATGAGTGTATTCTGTGTATTGATTAAATTACTAATATCGTTATATGCAATTGTTATTACTTCGAAAGAAAGTGAAATAGATAATTTAATCCATTTTATTTCATCATGTCTAAAAGGAATTCGGATTATACATTCTTGATGTAAATCACGATGCTCTTGCAACTTTGCTAATTGATTTTCAAGAATAATAAAATCATCTGTATAAGGTTTGTAGTATGTTTTTAAATCCTGCCAAATCATTTTAAAATCTTTTTTTTCATGCCCGGTCATTTTATAAAAAGCATCATTTGCCCATATAAATGAGAGTTTTTTATCAGGTTTGTGTTTACTAATTGGAGTTGCCAGAGTATTTAAATATTTTTCTAAAATAGCATTTTCATTAATCGACATTTTCTTTGCAGTATTTTTATTGTTCATCATAACCACCCCTCCTGATATATCACATTTATATCACACATATCATTCTTTTATTATAACATAGTAATTTGAAAACGCTATCTTTTCGTTCTGCTGAATAGTTAATGAAGTTAAAATGTAATATTGAAATATCTAATAAAAAATATTTTACAATAAATTTTTGTTAATTTTGGTAGTGGTCAGATAGTATAATGATTTAATAGAGAGACTAAAATTTGATAGAAGCGAAGGTATTATAGTAAAGTTTTGTTTTGGTAATTAAGTCATAGAGGATTTTTTATGAAGAATGAAATATTTTATGAATATGAATCATTAGAACAGAGTAGGAAATAGAAGGATATTTTTGTTATTAAGAACAAAAAATCAAAACATAATTAAAAAGATTGACTTCATTATGAGTGAGAAATCAATCCTTATATTTAAATTAAAATATTGTGTCTAGCTTTGTAATTTTAGCATATATGTACGTAGTTAGAACATTTGTCAGACAGATAAAGAACCTCAGTTTAGTGGGGCTCTTTATCTGTGTTACATGTCCTTTTGCATGTTTGAGAAATGAGAGTTTTGGGACTTATACTCATTTCCCGGATATATTATATCAAAATAAAAAGAAGAATGAAAAAATAATGCACTATTTTTTATCCCGTAATAGCTGATATATTCTTGCAAAAGAAAAACAGTCATTTTTTTATATAAAAAAAATAAAAAAGTTAAACAATTAATAGTGATGAAGAATTAATAGTGATGAAGATAGGATATTTAGTAGTAATGGTCTTTATTAAGTATCTTGTTTTACAACACCGTCATTACAGTGTTTTTCATCCGACAGTTAGTCGATTATAATATAGATCATCTAAGTGATTTTTATGGTTTTTAGTTAAAATCATATTATCCTAGTAATTTTCTTAATTAAAGTGTATATTTATTTAAAAATAATTTTTTTGTGGTAAAATAGATAAGTGCTAAAGGAGTGAAGGACAATGGAAAATACAAGTACAATTGAAGAAGTAGAAAAAGTAATTAACAAATTAAGACCGTACTTAAATCGTGATGGTGGTGACATCGAATTAATAGATTTTAAAGATGGCATTGTTTATGTGAAGATGTTAGGTGCCTGTGCGGGTTGTTCAATGTTAGATGAAACTTTAAAGGATGGTGTTGAGCAAATCTTAATGGAAGAAGTACCAGGAGTTTTAGGAGTGCAAAATATTTTAGAAGGAACTGAGTATTAATTTAAAACAAAGTTGAGACAAAAAAAGATTCATTCCATGCTAAAATATTAGTATCTAATAAATTGCTTGCAATAATGTCTTAGATATATTATTATGTATTTGTTGTTTTAAGGAATATTATTTTTTAATTTATGCAAACTAAGTTAAGGTGATAATATGAAGAATGTAAGGCAACAAAAAATGATTGCCAGTATCTTATTAGATATTGGACTCGATGACGATATTATTGAGGTAATAACGTCACTAACTAAAGAAGAAATAGAACAAATAAATAAAAAAGACTCTTATTAAGAACTACTAGATGAAGATCGATGATGTAGTGGCAACCCTATATTAAATTAGAAGGTGCCTAACTGAGCAAGTTTATACTTGAACAATGAGAGAAGGCTTCCTAACTATGTATGCTTTCTCTTTAGGAAGCTTTTTTATTTGTAGAAGGAGAAAGAAAAATGAAAGAAAAAGTATTATTTACCTCTGAATCAGTTTCAAAAGGGCATCCTGATAAAGTTTGTGATCAAATTAGTGATGCTATCCTTGATGCGTGCTTAAAAGAAGATCCTAATTCACGTGTGGCCTGTGAAGTTTTTGCTACTACTGATCTGGTAGTCATTGGTGGAGAAATCACAACTACTGCAGAAGTTAACTATGAGCAGGTAGCTCGAGATGTTTTAAAGGACATTGGATATGATGATAGCGATAAAGGAATCGATTATCGGACTTGCAAGGTTCAGGTAGTAATGGATTTACAGTCTCCTGATATTGCTTTAGGAACAAATGATGAAGTTGGAGGAGCGGGGGATCAAGGAATCATGTTTGGTTACGCCTGTAAAGAAACAAAAGGGTATATGCCTTTGCCGATTTCAATTGCTCATCATTTGGTTCGTTATGCAACTGAAAAAAAGGATACTGGAGAATTTAAGTCAGCCCGTCCTGATATGAAAGCTCAAGTAACGATTGATTATACCGAAAGTACTCCTAAAATTGATACTATTTTAATGTCGATTCAGCACGATCCTGATTTTGATGAAACTGAATTCAAACGTTATATTAAAGAAGAAATAATGGATGCAGTTGTAAGAAAATATAATTTAAACACTGATTATAAAGTGCTGATCAATCCAACTGGTCGCTTTGTTATTGGAGGACCGCATGGTGATACTGGCTTAACTGGGCGAAAGATTATTGTTGATACATATGGTGGGGCTGCTCGCCATGGTGGTGGGGCTTTTAGTGGAAAGGATCCATCCAAAGTTGACCGTTCAGCTGCCTATATGTTGCGTTATATTGCTAAAAATATTGTTGCGGCAAATCTTTGTGATAAATTAGAAATTCAGGTTTCTTATGCTATTGGAGTTAAAGAACCTACTTCAATTTTTATTGAGACGTATGGAACTGAACATGTTGACCATGATATAATCCTAAAAGCAATCAGAGATAACTTTGATTTAACTCCAGGAGGAATCATTAAAACGTTAGATTTACGTCAACCATTGTATCTAAAAACAGCTGCTTATGGACACTTTGGTCGTGGGGATAACAATCTTCCATGGGAAGAGTTAGATAAAGTAGAAATTCTAAAAAAATATTTATAGATAAAAATGCTCGATTTATTCGAGTGTTTTTTGTTTATGTTAAATTTAGGGAAATTTTATCAATAATTTGAGTGTTATTTTACAAATATATATTGTATAATATGTTTATACAAAGGAGGAATTCTTATGAAAATCTCAGTAAGAGGAAAAAACATTGAAATCACAGAGGCTATCGAAGCAAAGATTTCAGAAAAACTATCTAAATTAGATAAGTATTTCATCGTAAGTGACAATGTTGAAGCAAAAGTTTTATGTCGAGTTTATCCTTATGGACAAAAACTTGAAGTTACGATTCCTACTGAATATGTACTTTTAAGAGCAGAGGTCGTAGATGATGATCTATATAATGCTATGGATCTAGTTGTTGACAAATTAGAAGGACAAATCAGAAAGTACAAAACTAGACTAAGTCGTAAATCAAAAGATAATAAACTTGCGTTCAACCTATCTTCAATTGAAGATGTTGAATCTGAAGAAGATGTCTTGGTAAAGGTTAAGTCAATTACCCCTAAACCAATGGATATGGAAGAAGCAATCATGCAAATGGAATTGATTGGTCATTCATTCTTCGTTTATCGTGATGTTGAAAGTGATTCAATTAGTATCGTATATCGTCGTAATGATGGTGATTATGGTTTAATTGAAACTAGTAATTAATAATTGAATAATAGAAAAAGCCCTAAATGGGCTTTTTTATTTTACAACCTTGATAATAATCTTTAGCAACCATTAATTTATCAATATCATTTAAGATAGTTACTTTACGAATTGACCATAAGGGAGCGACTAAATCTGAAATATTTCCATCTCCGGTTAATCTTTCAATAACAATATTTTCTGGGATGTAACTTAATTGTTTGACAACTAAATCAATATATTCGTCACGACTCAGGATTTTAAAAGGCTGTTGTAAATATAACTGATGTAATTTTGTTTTTTCAATGACATAAAGCATATGGATCTTTAAGGCTTGAATGTCCAACTGCCCAACCGCCTTTGCTGTTTCAAGCATCATTTCATATGTTTCACCAGGTAGACCATTGATAATATGTACACAGACATTAATTTTTAATTTTCGTAATTTATTCAAGCCGTCTAGGAAGTCTTGATAATTATGGCCACGATTGATTAGTTCACCTGTTTGATCGTGAATGGTCTGTAAACCTAATTCGACCCATAAATCGCAGCGATTATTAACTTCTGCTAAATAATTTAAAACATCGGTTTCCAAGCAGTCTGGACGAGTTGCGATGCTGATTGCAACCACATTTTTTTTATTGATAAATGGTTCGATACAAGCTTTGATTTTTTTTAATGGGCCGTATGTATTAGTATTGGCTTGAAAATAAGCAATATATTTACAATTTGGCCATTTATTTTGAAGAAGCAAACTAACATTACTAAATTGTATTTCTAATGAATCCTGGATATTTCCGGCAAAATCACCTGAACCAGTGCTGCTACAAAAAATACAGCCGCCCGTGCCTTTAGTACCGTCGCGATTTGGACAAGTAAAGCCCGCATTCAAACTAACTTTGGCAACTTTACTTTGATATTTATTTTTCAGATAATAATTAAAAGTATGATAGCGTTTATTATCATCACTATATTTAAATAAGTTCATTTTATCACCATTGCTATTATAACATAAGGAGGACGTTATGGCATTACAACTTATTAATATTACTAAATTTTATAAGTATGGAAAAAAGAGACAACGCGTTATTGATGATCTAACAATTAAATTTCCAAGTAGAGGGATGATAGGAATCATTGGTCAAAGTGGTACAGGGAAATCAACTTTGTTAAACATTATTGCGGGAATTGAGCGTCCATGCAATGGTCAGGTATTAATTGATGGGCATAGGCTCAACTATCAACAAATTAGAATGTATCAACGTGATTATATTAGTTATGTTTACCAATTTTATAATTTAGTCAATGCTTTAACAATAAAAGAGAATTTAATCTTAATTACAAAAATAAAAGGTATTGATTTAAAGCAAGTGTCTGGTCAATTGGAGGAGTATTGTCGAACTTTAAAAGTAGTTGAATTGTTGGAAAGATATCCCGATGAACTATCGGGTGGTCAAAAGCAGCGAATTGGATTGGTTCGAGCTTTCTTGTGTAATACACCAATTCTTTTAGCAGATGAACCAACTGGAGCATTAAATGATAAATTAAGTATTGAAGTGATGAGACTTTTAAAAAGGTATGCCAAGGAGCATTTAGTGATTGTTATTTCGCATAATTCTCGATTAATTAAACAATATACAAAAATGATTGTAGATCTTGATAAAAAAAAGAATTATTATAATTTTAGTAATGAACGATATCATAAATATTCACCAATAATCATAAAAAAGCAGCCAGGTCGACTGCTTTTTTATTGTAAAAGGCAACTCAAATATCAATTTAAAAAGATAATAATGATGTTTGTATCACAAATATTTATTATTCTAGCTTTTGTTTTATTATTAAGTGCTTTTAATGGTGGATGGCAATATTTAGAAAAAAGATTTGAAGAAGACCCATTAAAAAGAGTTATTGAAGTTTCAAAAAATGATTATATTAATAATATCTTTGAACGCAAAGAAATTAAAAAATTTGAGAAGAATAATAAAATAGCAAATGTTGCTTACAAATTAGTATTTAGTAATGGAATTTTAAGCAGTTATGATGAAGAGTTAGACGTTGAGGTATATCAGATATTTAAAACTAAAAAGTTAGATTATATTTCTGGGAAATATCCTTCAAAAGAGAATCAAATATTAATTAATCAGACAACGGCAAAGAAGTATAAATTAAAAATAGGCGAGAGAATTAATTTTGAAATTAATGATGATGAATATGAATTCACTATTAGTGGAATCATTAATGATCATATTAATATAGGGGTTAATCTTTATTTAGAACAACAGTATTTAGAAGAAGAGTTAAGTGATGATTGCCTGGATAAAACAGTTTTAATATTTCATAGTGATCAAGTAGATGCTGTGATAAAAGAATATCAAAAAGATTATTTGCTGATTAATCTACACGGTGATTATATTGACAACTATCGATCAATTTTTGATATCACTAGATTTGTGATTTTCTTATTTATTGTAATTAGTTTTGCTATTTCATTAATTTTAATTTCAGTTATTCTTAAAACAATTTTTATTGAACGAAAAAGAGATACTAGTCTTTTATTGGCTAATGGTCTTGGTAAAGGTAAAGCAATTAATTTATTTTGTCGTGAAGCAATTTTGATAGGAGGGCTGATTGGAAGTGCGGGAGCAATCTTAGCAATGGGCGTATTAAGATTAATTGAGCTATTTGATTTAAGTGATTATTTATTTAACATTCCAAGGTTGTTTGTCTTACCGAAATATATTTTTACAAAATATGATTTATATGTAGTGTTGATTGTTATTTATATAATTGCATGTTATTTAGCAGGGTTACAAGCTAGTCTTAAAATAAACAGAATGGATATTAGCATATTGTTAAAGGAGAACTAAAATGCTGGAAATTAAAAATTTAACTAAAAGATATGATGAAACTATTATTAAAAATTTAAACATAATATTACCAAGTACGGGATTGACCATAATAGTAGGAAATTCTGGATGCGGAAAAACAACATTATTAAATCTAATTGGTGGAATAGATCAAGATTATGAAGGAGAAATATTATTTGATCATCAAGATATTCGAAAAATTAAAAAGTATTGTCGTAGGCATATTGGTTTTATTTTTCAGGATTTCAATTTAATTAATTGGCTAAATGTCAAAGAAAATTATTTGTTAGCAAAATTTTTTACTAAAATTTCATATAAAAGAGCAGTTGAAGATCAAGAAGAAAAATTAGAACTCCGAAAACTGAATAAAAAAAGGGTCAAAATCTTATCTGGTGGACAAAAACAACGGGTTGCATTACTTCGGGCGATGATTAAAAATGTTGATATTTTATTGTGTGATGAGCCAACAGGTTCTCTAGATGATAAAAATGCAAAGATGGTTTTTGAATTATTACATGCAGAAGCTAAGGAACGACTTGTCATTGTTATAACGCACAATGAGCAATTAGCTTATCAATATGCTGATCAATGCTTTTCTATGCAAAATGGACAATTGATTGGGAAGTATCGCCGGGATAAAAATAATCATTTTTATTCGCGTTTAGTCAAACAGCATTCACCATTAAAATTATATCAACTGGCATTGTTACAATATCGTGCTAATTTGGGTAGAAATTTAAAAATATCATCTGGTATTACAGTAGCTTTGATTTGTATTATGATTACCTTTACACTGAGTGGATCATTACAAACCCAAATAAAAAGACAGCTTGATTCTATATTTCCAAATCAACTAATTTCGATTCAGAATGTACATAAAAAATTACTTAGTTATCATGAGTTACTTTCATTATCAAATTTAGATATGAATGAATTTATCTATGGGGAACCAGCCGATTATGAATTTATGGGAGTATCACTGCAAAGTGATTATGAAGTTGAAAAAACAATTTATATCAGTGATATGACTAAACCAATAAAAAGTAGGAATTTGGAAATAGGACGTGAAACAAAAAATAGTAATGAAATAGTTTTATCAAAAACAACGGCAACACATCTTAATCCTGATTATCAAAAATTATTGAATCAACAATTATATGGATATTATTTAAAGGACGATCAAATTAAAGGAGTCTCACTCACTGTTGTTGGAATAGGGAAAGATGTAACTGCTTTTGACACAATCTATATTAATGAATTAGCTAATCTCGATCATATTAGCCAAGCTTTTGCGATTGATAAGAAACAATTATTGTTTCAATTAGCTATGATCAATTTAAATAGCAAAGCGGATCTTGATGATCTTTTAATGGATTTAGAAGATCAGTATAGTCAATTTGAATTTAAAGTTGCAGGAGAAAATATTAATGAAAGAATAGATACATTTATGTTACAAATTCAAAGAGTTCTTTTACTATTTTCTTTATTGGCTATAGTAGCAGCATGTTTCTTAATTGGGGAAGTGTTATATTTGTCTGTTATAGAAAAAACAAAAGATATCGGTATTTTTAAATGTATGGGTGCGAGTAAATTACAGATCATGAATTTAGTTTTATTAGAAAGTTTTACTTTAATTAGTGGAGCGTTTATCTGCTCTTATGTATTTTTTTATCAATTAGTTAATTTAATTAATCAGCTTGTTGAAAATGAGCTGCAGCTTGATTTATCAGGAGTGTTTATTCAAATTGATTATCAGTTAGTAATTGCTATCTATTTAGGAGCATTATGTTTTGGATTGTGCAGTAGCTATATTCCCGCCTTTTTGGCAGGCCGGTTAGATCCTATTAAAGCATTAAAACAACCAAATTATTAGTAATAAAATTTGTTGCATATCAGCCTTTTTATGTTATAATATTCTAGTATTTGAAAGTCGATGAATAGGACTAGTAGTAATTGACGTTTTTTATAGAGAATCAGTGGCTGGTGGAAACTGATAAAACGGGTTATGAACTCACCTAGGAGATGCAGCGGGGAATTAAGTAGTCGTTGTCGTTAACTGCGTTAAAGTTTTGAGGGCTAGGTCTTTTAGACTTGGAACTAAGGTGGTAACGCGATTAAAAGTCGTCCTTAGATAGGATGATTTTTTTATTTTAAGGAGGAATTATAAAATGCCGTTTGATCACAAACAAATCGAGCCGAAATGGCAAAAATATTGGGATGAGCATAAAACATTTAAAACAGACTGCTACGATGATAGTAAACCAAAATATTATTGTGTGGATATGTTTCCATATCCGTCAGGGAATGGTTTACATGTAGGGCATCCAGAAGGGTATACTGCAACAGATATTGTTTCAAGAATGAAAAGAATGCAAGGATACAATGTTTTACATCCAATGGGATTTGATTCATTTGGACTTCCTGCAGAGCAGTTTGCTATTCAAACAGGACATCATCCAGCTGAATTTACTAAAAAGAATATTGAGGTATTTAAGGGACAAATTAAATCTTTAGGTTTCTCATATGATTGGGATAGAGAAATCGCAACTAGTGATCCTGAATATTATAAATGGACACAATGGATTTTTACAAAACTTTATGATGCCGGTCTTGCTTATGTAGATGAAATTCCTGTAAACTGGTGTCCAGAACTTAAAGCTGTTTTAGCAAATGAAGAAGTTATTGATGGAAAAAGTGAACGTGGGGGATATCCGGTTATCCGTAAGCCGATGCGGCAATGGGTTTTAAAAATTACTGAATATGCTGAAAGATTGCTTGAAGATTTAGATGATCTTGATTGGCCTGAAGCAACAAAACAAATGCAGCGAAATTGGATTGGAAAATCAGTTGGAGCTAATGTTGATTTTAGGATTGATGGAACAGATAAAATATTTACAGTCTTTACAACTCGTTGCGACACTTTATTTGGTGCAACTTATTGTGTTATGGCACCTGAGCATCCATATGTAGCTGAAATCACTACATTGGAACAAAAAGAAGCTATTGAAGCTTATAAAGAAAGTTGTGTAAGTAAATCAGATTTAGAAAGAACTGAACTAAACAAAGATAAAACAGGTGTTTTTACAGGAGCGTATGCAATTAATCCTGTTAATGGTAAGAAAATTCCTATCTGGATTTCTGATTATGTACTAGCAAGTTATGGAACTGGTGCAATTATGGCAGTACCAGCACATGATGATCGCGATTGGGAATTTGCTAAAAAGTTTGGAATTGAGATCATACCTGTTTTAGAAGGCGGAAATATTGAAGAAGCCGCTTATACTGAAGATGGATTACATATTAATTCTCAATGGTTAGATGGACTAGGAAAACAAGAAGCGATTGATAAGATGATTGCCTGGTTAGAAGAGCATAAGTGTGGAGAAAAGAAAATTTCTTATAAGTTAAGAGACTGGTTATTTTCTCGTCAACGTTATTGGGGTGAGCCAATTCCAATCGTACATATGGAAGATGGAACAATGAGAACCGTTCCGGTTGAAGAATTACCATTAGAATTGCCAGCTACTAAGAATTTTCAACCCCATGATAGTGGTGAATCACCATTAGCTAACTGTGAAGATTGGTTGGAAGTAGAGATTGATGGTCAAAAAGGTCGTCGTGAAACTAATACAATGCCTCAATGGGCAGGATCTTGCTGGTACTATATTCGCTATATTGATCCACATAATAGTGAAGTTATTTGTGATCCTAAATTGTTAGAAAAGTGGTTGCCTGTTGATTTGTATGTAGGTGGTGCTGAGCATGCTGTATTACACTTACTATATTCTCGTTTTTGGCATAAAGTATTGTATGATGCTGGAGTAGTGAAATGTAAAGAGCCATGGCAAAGATTATTCCATCAAGGAATGATTCTTGGAGATAATAATGAAAAAATGTCTAAATCACGTGGTAATGTTGTTAATCCTGATGATATTGTTGCTTCTCATGGTGCAGATTCATTAAGATTATATGAGATGTTTATGGGACCATTGGAAGCTGCTCTTCCTTGGTCAACAAATGGATTAGACGGTTCACGTAAATGGTTAGATCGGGTATATCGTTTATTTATCGAACAAGATAAATTAAGTGATGAAAATGATCATAGTCTTGACCGTGTATATCATCAAACAGTTAAAAAGGTTACAGATGATTTTGAAACATTAGGATTTAATACTGCTATTTCACAAATGATGATCTTCATTAATGAATGCTATAAAGCAGAGACAGTATATAAAGAGTATGCATTTAATTTTATCAAAATGCTTTCTTGCATTGCTCCTCATATTTGTGAAGAAATGTGGCAAATGTTGGGACATGATAGTTCGATTGCATATGAAACTTGGCCAACATATGATGAAAATATGTTAGTGAGCGAGACAGTTGAAATGGGTGTTCAAGTTAACGGGAAACTTAGAGCCAAGATTCAAGTGACTAAAGATACTGATGATGAAGCTGTGAAGGAAATTGCGTTTGAACAAGAAAATGTTAAAGCTCATACTGAGGGTAAAAATATTGTAAAAGTGATTGTTGTAAAAAATAAAATTGTCAATATTGTTGTTAAATAGTTATAAATAAAAGAGACTGTAACGCATTAAAATTGATATGCTTCTTTCTGGGGAGACAAGTGAAATAATAAAAACTTGTCACTTAGGAGGAAGCATATTTTATGTCTAAAAGAAAAATATCCATTGAGGATAAGGTATATGCTGTAAATTTGTATCTAGATGGAAAAGAAAGCCGAAATCGAATTGTATCTATGTTTGGTGTCAGCAAGCTGTTTTAGATTATTTAGATGGTCGTGGTTCCTTGGATGATATTTGTAAAAAATACGGAATTTGTCAAAGATTGAAGTTACAACTCTGGATAAAGAAGGATAATAATCATGAAGAGTTAAAATCATCTGAAATAGGAGAACACACTATTATGACAAAAGGAAGAAAAACTGCATTTGGAGGTTGTACAGAGAAAGCTCTGAAAACGAACAAAAAAACAGACGGATTACTGATGAGATTGAAAAGCTCCATACAGAGTCACCAGATAGAGGATAATGAAGAATTAGAGATGATCTAGAATGTTATCATGACATTGATGTTAATGATAAACGAGTACTACGTACTACTTAATATCAAATCAACTATTAAATACTCTACTAATGGATGTACAGGACAGGCTGTAAATCCTCAATATATAGCTAAAAATTTACTTAATCGAGAGTTTACTACCGATGCACTAAATGAGAAACGGCTCACAGATGTAACAGAATTCCATTATTATATTAGAATCGAAAAACATAAAATTTATTTGCAAATCGCATAAAAACTGCCAGTAGATAATCTACCGGCAGGAAAAATTTTATATTTTTTCAATTGTCTACTTGACAGGTTGCAGTTCACTTTAGACGTTACAGCCTTTTTTAAATACATTATTAATTTTATTGTATACTAATGAGAATTATATATAAAACAATAATATATAGTTTTTAGCTATTTTTCATATAAGTCACTAATTGATCAACGGATATACCATGTTGAGCTAATAATTCATCAGCATTAAAATCAGTATGAAAGGCCTTGGAGATACCATAATTCTTGACTTTCATCTCTGTCATACCGTAGAAACTGCTTATTCTGTGCCCATATCCACCTTCTAATTCACCATCTTCTAAAGTAATAATAAGACGATGATTATTAGTCAAGTCATTTAGTAATTCTTCATCTAAACCTGTTAGAAATTTTGGATTTATTACAGTGATATTTTTACCGGTATCCTCTTTGTATTTTTGAGCTGTTTTTAAGGCTAATGGAAGCAGATTACTTACTCCGATAATAGCAATATCATTACCTTGTTGAACAATTTGAGATTTATTATGGATAGAGTAATCAGTTGTGTCTTCTTGACCACTTTCAATCATTTGTACTGGGACTCTGATTGCAATTGGATGATCTTTTTGGGTAGTTGCATATTTAAACATTTGTAAATACTCTTCTTTAGTTGTCGGCGCTAAATAGATTAAATTTGGAATATGTGCAAACATTGCAATATCACATAAAGCTATATGAGTATTTGAATTCATCCCATAGACTCCAGCGGATAGAACAAGAATTGTTGCTGGATTATTGTTCAGACATAAATCGTGAGATAGCTGATCATATGTACGTTGTAAAAAAGGAGCAAAAGTTCCAAAGACAGGTATTCCGCCATTTTTAGCAATCCCGCTAATCATTGCCATAGCATTTTCTTCAGCAATGCCAACATCAATAAATTGTCCACGTTCGACATATTCTTTTCTTACAGGTTCGATGAATCCTAGCCCCATCGGTGTACCGGCATTTACAACAACAGCCTTTTTATTTGCATTTAATAAGTTAGTCAAGCTATTGAATAGGGTTTGATCATCTTCATCAACAAATTTATATGTTCCATCAGCAACATTAAATGGACCACCAGCATGCCAAGCTTCCTTGTTTACCTCTGCATATGGTAATCCTTTTCCCTTGATTGTATGGATATGCAATACGATAGGGTGATCGATATTTTTAACACTTTCAAATAATTCAATTAATTTTTCGATATCATGCCCATCATCTAAGTATTTATAATCAAGACCAAATGATGTAAATATATTGTTATTACTTGTTCCGTTAGTGTCTCGTAATTCTTTAAGCGTTTGATAAATACCGCCATGATTTTCGGCAATACTTTGATCATTGTCATTAACGATAATGATCAAGTTTTTATTATATTCGCCTGCATAATCGATAGCTTCTAGTGCTTCTCCACCTGATAAAGAACCATCGCCAATAATAGCGATAATATTTTCGGCTTTTTTATTCAAATCTCTTCCAATTGCTAACCCAAGAGCAAGTGATACAGATGTAGAAGTGTGACCAATTGTAAACATGTCATGTTCACTTTCAAGTGGGTTGGTATATCCTGTTACGTCATGGAAATGTTCTTCATCTAGAAATGCCTCTTTTCTGCCAGTCAATATTTTGTGTGGATAAGACTGATGGGAAACATCAAAAACGAATTTATCATTTGGTGAATCAAAAACATAATGTAAAGCTACTGTCATTTCTACCATCCCTAAATTGGGACCACTATGTCCGCCGGCTTTACTAATCTTATTAATCAATGCTGCTCTAACTTCGTTAGCAAGTTCTTTTAATTCTTTTCTATTCAATTTTTTAAGATCGTTTGTATCGTCTATTTTTTCTAAAAACATATTTACCTCCCATATAACTAGATACTATAAAAAATACTTTTTATAGGTGATAATATCATACATCTTGAAGTTTACTTCAAGTCAAGAGAAAAATTAAAGTAGTTTATGAGATGATAATTAGAATTACTGTACTGAACATATTTATTAATAGAGGAAAATAAGTATAATAAAAGAATGAAGTATAGAGTAGATTAATTAGTAATTTTATGATAAGTGAAAAGTGATAAGTAAAAAAGGTGATTTTTTGATACAATGAAGTTCACTACACAAAGTCACCTTTTTCATTTGATTAATATAATTTTAAGCAGTTATAATGCATTTTCGAGGACATTTTTCTTTGCAAAGTCCACAATTTGTACATTTAGTATAATCAATCCGTGCTAAAGAGTTTTCAATAATAATTGCATTATTAGGACAATTACGAGCACATATACCACAGCCAATACAACTAACAGCGCAATTTTTACGAGCTCGGAGAGCTGGTTCATTTGAATTACATTTTACTACTGCCTGTTTTTGATATGGAATCAAAGTAATTACATTATTTGGACAGACTCTAAGACATTTACCACATGCTTGGCACAAGTCTGGATTGATAACGGCAACCCCATCAATAATTGAAATGGCATTATATTCACATTCTCTGACACAACTGCCGTATCCCATGCAGCCGTGACTACATTGTTTATCTCCACCACCAGGGACGATGGCTGCGTTATTACAGTCTTTGATACCGTGATATAAGTACTGAATCGTTGCATTTTCGCAAGTACCACCGCAACGAACAAATGCTGTCATTCGCATTGTTCCTTCACTTTCTACTCCCATGATCATTGCAATGGCGTCAGCTACACTTTTTCCTCCAACAGGACATTGATTGATCTTTGCTTCACCAGCAACAATTGCTTTGGCTAGCCCGTCACATCCGGGATAGCCACACCCCCCACAATTATTTCCAGGAAGTTCTTCACGAATTTGAATTTCTTTTTCATTAACAGTAATGGCAAATTTTTCACTAGCAATTGTCAGAAGAATACCAATAAGTAAACCGATTGCACCTACAATAATGGCCGCAATTATAATTTCATTCATCTTATATTCTCCTCCTTATATTAGACCTGAAAAGCCAATGAATGCAATTGCCATCAGTCCTGCTGTGATTAGTACAATGGGGGAACCTTGGAATGAAACAGGAATATCATTATCAGCGATTTTTTCACGTATCCCAGCCATAATAACGATGGCAATCGTAAATCCAACAGCTGTTCCAAAACTACAAACAAGACTTGTCAAAATATCATAATTATTTTGAACATTTGTGATAGCAACTCCTAAAACGGCACAGTTAGTTGTGATAAGAGGAAGATATACTCCCAAAGAACTATATAAGCCAGAGCTATATTTTTTTAAGAACATTTCAACTAGCTGCACCAAAGCAGCAATAACTAAGATGAAGGTAACAGTGTTTAAATATTCTAAATGGAAGAGTACTAGTATTTTGTAAACTAAACTTGTTGCAATTGAAGCAATAGACATTACAAAGATGACAGCACCACCCATTCCTGCTGCTGTTTCAATTTTTTTTGATACTCCTAAAAAAGGACATAGACCTAAGAATTGACTTAAGACAACATTATTTACTAAAGCGACACTAATTAATAATAAAATCATTCCCGTCATTTATTTTTCCTCCTTTAAATCACAAAGTGCCTTTTCATCACTGCTACGACAATGAAGACAATCATGATTACAATTACCATCTTTGTTTTTATTAGTTGCACTTGGCAGTTTTAAACGGTTTTGAATAGCCGTTAGACCAGCTAAAACAAAGAAAGCGCCAGGTGCCATTACAAAGATAGTTACAGGTTCAAGATGAGCAAAAAAGCTATAAATATTAGTGCCAACTAAATCTTTAAAAAGTGGCGCAAACTCAATTCCAAAAAAAGTACCACTGCCCAACATTTCTCTAATTAAACCAATACAAGTCAGTGCAAGCGTAAAACCTAGCCCCATACCAACACCATCAAATAACGATAAAACGCAACTATGTTTTGAAGCGTAAGCTTCAGCTCGTCCTAAAATGATACAATTAACCACAATTAGAGGAATATAGATCCCTAATGTATCATATAATGAAGGCAAATATGCTTGTAATAGTAATTGGACAATTGTTACCATTGAAGCGACAATTACGATATAAGAAGGAATTCGCATTCTTTCAGGGATTATTTTTCGTAAGAACGAAATCATAAAATTTGATACGGCAAGGACAATCATCGTTGTTAAGCCCATTCCTAATCCATTGACAGAAGAAGTTGTTACTGCAAGAGTAGGACACATTCCTAACATTAAAATCAAAGTTGGATTTTCTTTTATGATTCCATTATAAAGACGTTCAACATATTTATTCATGATTAGCCTCCTTGATTTCCTGGTTGATTGCTAAGGCTCCGTTAATAGCATTGTTAAAAGCTGATGAAGTAATTGTAGCTCCGCTTAGAGCATCAATTTCATCTTCATTTTGCTTACCAGTTTTGGTGATTTTAAAATCAGTTACTGATTTATGATAATATTGATTTTTAAAATTATCATTTTTAGCATTCATTCCTAATCCAACCGTCTCATCAATTGAGAGGACTTCAATTCCCGTAATTTCATCATTAGTATCAATTCCAACAACTAATGTGATATCACCGCCATAACCATCTTCAGTAGTGACTTTGACAACATGTCCTATTAATTCTTTTTTATCATTTGTAACGACTAAAACGTCGTCTATCACAATGCCATTTTCACCAAAGTTATATTTTTTGTCTTTTATAACATTAGGAAAATTTTTAACAAGTTGATTTATTTGTTTATTATTATCAAAATTTTGACCTTCTTTAAAAACACTTCGATAAGAATCTTGTATGATTTTTTCATTTTGTCTAGCAATTGGGTCTTTGGTAATAGAATTAACCATAGCTAGAGATAAACTAGCAGCAACTGTAATTACAACAAAAACGAGAATATCTTTTAGAAGATTTTTTTTCATTATGCTTTACCTCCACTACCTTTTATTTTAGGCACTGTTACTTTTTCAATCAAAGGGACAAGTAAATTAGTAATGATAATAGCAAATGACATTCCCTCAGGAGTATTACCATAGAGCCTAAAAACAGCAGCTAATATTCCAATAACCAGTCCATAAATAATTTTACCGGTTGGAGTAATCGGACTTGTCACATAGTCAGTAGCCATGAAAAATGCCCCAATCATTAAACCGCCACCACAAATTTGTTGTAATAAAAATAGACTGTTAAAGTTATTATTGATCAAAATGATTAAAGAAAATGAAAATAGGATACACAACGGTATTTTAGGACTAATTACTTTTCGATAAATTAGGTAGATAGCGCCTAAAAGCAGAGCAATTACTGATGTTTCACCAATCGTACCACTAGTATTTCCTATAAACATTTTGAGAAGATTGACATTTTGTCCATTTTGTATCATTGCCAGCGGAGTAGCACTAGTACTTGCGTCGATGCTAACAAAGCTGTTCATTTTTCCGGCAAATGAAATTAATAAAAAACATCGAGCTGCTAAAGCAGGATTCATAAAGTTCTGACCAAGTCCACCAAAAAGTTGCTTAACAATTATAACTGCGAATATACTTCCCAAAGCAACCATCCACAATGGCAATGAGCTTGATAGGCATAACGCTAATAATAAGCCTGTGATGGCTGCGGAGCCGTCTTTAATCGTGATTGGCAGCTTCATCAATCGTTGATACAAATATTCACTTAGAACAGCTGTAATAATAGCAGTTGTAATAACAAGAAACGCATTAAATCCAAATTGATAAATTCCAAAAAAAGTTGCTGGTAATAAAGAAATGATTACGTCATACATAATATTTTTAGTTGTAATTGAACTACGAATATGGGGAGCAGTAGACACATTAAATAAATTATCCATTATTTTGCTCCTTTCTTGCGATCGTCATTAATTGCTTTTTTTATTTTTTTAAATGATTGTGTCATGTTTCGCTTTGCAGGACATGTGAAGGTACAGCAGCCGCACTCCATACAATCGTTGCCGTGAACCTTTAAAAAGTTTTCTTTATCGCCTGTTCTGGCATAACGGTATAGTAATTGTGGAATAAGACCGATAGGGCAAACATCGACGCATCGGCCGCAGTGAATGCACGCAGTTGGAGCGGTTTTAGATACTTCATCTTCACTTAGGCAAACTAAAGCAGAAGAAGTTTTAGAAACTGGTACATCTAAATTAAATAAAGCAGTACCCATCATGGGACCACCAGAAATGATTTTTTGAGGATGTACTTTAAAACCTCCACAAGCGTCAACAAGGGTCTGATATTTAGTTCCTAGGCGAACCTTAAAATTTTGTGGTTGAAAGATTGCATCACCAGTTACCGTTACAATCTTTTCAATTAGTGGAATATTTAAGGCAACGGCCTCATAGATAGCAATAATAGATGCAACATTGCTGACAATACAGCCAACATCAGCTGGCAACATCCCATTTACAATTGTTTGATTAGTTAATACTTTAATCAATACGCGTTCACTTCCTTGAGGGTATTTTGTTGGTAAGGCTGCTATTTCAATTTTATCTTCATCTACAACGACTTTTTTTAAATGAGCTAATGCTTCTGGCTTATTATCTTCAATAGCAATAATTGCTTTGGCATTTTTAAATAACTGTAATTGAATTTTGATGCCAGCGATTAATTTATCTGTTTCTTCTAGCATTAAACGATAGTCAGAAGTTAAATAGGGCTCACATTCTGCACCGTTGATAATTACATATTTAATTGAGTCATCATCTTTAGGGGTATTTTTTATTGCGCTGGGGAAGCCGGCGCCACCTAAACCAACAATTCCTGCGTGAGCGATAAGTTCACGAATTTGCATACTGCTATAATTATGATAATCATTTGTTGTGTTGTATTCTGGAATACTTTGATATTGGTGATCGTTAGTAATAACGATACAATCAACAAAAAAACCAGTAGGGGCAAGTCGTAAATCAATTGTTTTAACGGTTCCAGAGACAGAACTAGCAACATTGGCAGAAATCATACCGTTTCCATTAGCAATAATTTGGCCAACTAAAACATGATCACCTTTAGCAACGATAGCTTTAGCTGGAGCACCAATATGCTGTGATAATGGATAAATCAGTTCATCTCCAGGATTTAATAGTTTGATTGGATGATTGGCGGAAAGACTTTTATTATCATGGGGATGGATTCCGCCTTTAAAACTTAGTATTCTCATTTGAATTAAACTCCTTTTTTGGACTATATTTTAATTATAGACTTTTTATAATTAATATTAAATAGTTTAGACAAGTTAAAAAATTAACTTAAAAAGCAATCCTTTCAAGAGGATTGCTTTTACTAGTTTATAAATGAAATTGAGATTCATCAAGACGTAGACTATAACCTTGTGGGTGTTTACAAACTGGGCAGATCGTTAGTGCATCAGTACCTTCATAAATAAAACCACAGTTCATACACATCCATTTTACAGTAGACTGGTCATTAAATAATTTACCACTGGTTAATAAATTATGATATTTTTTAAAACGTTCATGGTGATAGTGTTCAATCTCACAAATCATGTAAAAAGTTGTTGCAATTTCAACATAACCTTCTTCTTTAGCTTCATCACCAAATTGCTTGTAGATAGATGTTGCTTCATCGTATTCGTGTTGTGCTGCTTGTTCTAATAACGAACTTAAATCCTGATCTAGATCAACAGGATAATTAGCCTCCATTGAAACATTAGCATCTTTAAAAACATCTTTAAGATAATTGTAAAAAACTATCGCATGCTCTTTCTCTTGATTTGCAGTAAAATAAAGCATATCTTGTAAAATAGCCATTCCATTCTTACCTGCGACTTTAGCAGCCATTTCATAACGCATTCGAGCTTGACATTCACCAGCAAAAGCTCTTAATAAATTTGTTTTGGTTTTTGTTTCCATATATAAGTTACCTCCACTTTTATTTTTAACAAAATAAAAGAAGATTAAACTTAATCTTCTAAGAATCAAATAATCTCTTTAATAATAATTAAAATATTATAACGCTGATATAGATACTGCTAACAAGACAAATAATCTAGTTGATCATATCTTTATTCATTCCAGTTAATTCCATATATTCAGTTTTAACATTTTTCAATAATTGCATAAATGTCCAATTTACATTTGTTTGAGTTACAATTGCCTTTAACGGAATGAAAGGAATGTTTGCTTCTTTAAAAATTTGTAATAGCAAATCAACTTGTTTATCTTCAAAACCAGCCATAACCATCATGTCATCTTGTGGAATCTCTGTTAATGCTTCAGTTCCACGTTCAAAATTATCAGCACCTAAAATATACCCAATCGGGCTCATTAAATCACTTGATTTAACAATGATTACTTCAACATTCAGTTTTTCAAGAATTGAAATAATTGCTTTACCAGCATCAGTTTTATCAATATTGTATAATAATACAGTTTCTTGCATATGTATTACCTCGCTTTCGCTTAATAGGTTATCATATTTATGGTTAACGTTCAACTAAGTTGACTTAATGTGCTATAATTTATCCGGGTAGGTGAGATAATGCGGTATTATTTAGAAAAAGAAATTACAAATAGTTATAAAGAAGGAAGCTTAGTTATTGATATTCTTAGTAAAGAAGATTTCATAAACCAGTATCAAAAGGAAAATCATGCAAACCATGTGATTAGGCATATTGGGGATATTATGTACTGTAAAGTAGAATTATTTTACGATGTGATTTGCGGAGCGTTTGTTATACCTGACAAAAAGGATTTAAAAATAAAACATTGTTTTAGTTTTTATTTAACAGAACAAAAAATGATTTTTATTGATGATAACGATTATGTGATGAAACTTATTGAAAAAATGAAAGATACATATACTAATAATCGTCTAAGTTTGAACAAATTTTTTCATGATTTGATTTTCTTAATAACTGTTGATGATGGAATGTATTTACAAGAATATGCTGATCGTTTACAGGTCATCGAAGACAAAATAGCTTTTAATTTCAATAGTCAAATAAATAATGAGATAATCTTGCTGCGTAAAGAACTATTAATTTTAAATTCCTATTATAATCAGTTGGGGGATATGATCGATATTTTAAGTGATAATGAATCAGATTTCTTAAATGATTATGAATGTCATTTATTCAGCATGCAGGCACGTAGGATTGATCGTTTGGATAACCAGTTAAATGCTTTAAAAGATTATTCTTTGCAAATAAAGGAAATGTATCAAAATAAAATTGATACCCACCAAAATAAAATTATGACTGTTTTAACAGTTGCAACAACTATTTTCTTCCCGTTATCGATTATCACAGGATGGTATGGAATGAATTTTAAAAATATGCCAGAGTTAAATAATCCTTATGGTTATATTATTGTTATTGGAGCAAGTATTTTAGTTGTAATTATTGAAATGTTAATTTTGAAAAAGAAAAAATTCTTTTAGAAAAAAATGTTGACGTAGTCAATAAAAAAAGGTATAGTAAATAAGCAACAAATGATAGCAGCACATAGAGTTTTGAAAAGAGCGTTTATAACTGATGTTTGTAAAGTAGCTAGCTGCAAAGTGAAATACTTAATATAAACACAATTCAAATAATCTATGCAATGTTATTGTTTTATGCAAATAAAACAATAAATGGAGGAAGACAAATGTCACGTTACACAGGACCTCAATGGAAATTATCTCGTCGTTTAGGATTCTCTACTTTAGAAAATGGTAAAGAATTAAATAAGAGAGCTTATGCTCCAGGTCAACATGGTCAAAAAAGAAAAAAACAAACAGAATATGGTTTACAATTAGCTGAAAAGCAAAAAGTAAGACATATGTATGGAGTAAATGAAAAACAATTCCATAACACATTCAAACAAGCAGGTAAAATGGAAGGTATCCATGGTTATAATTTCTTCTGCTTATTAGAAAGAAGATTAGATAATGTTGTTTACAGATTAGGATTTGCACCTACAAGAAGAGCTGCAAGACAATTAGTAAACCACGGTCATTTCTTAGTAAATGGAATTAAGACTGATATTCCATCATTCCGCGTTAAAGTTGGAGATGTTATTGAAGTTAAAGAAAAATCTAAAAATTTAGCAATCATTAAAGCTAGCTTAGAAGCTAGAGTACATACTCCTGCTTTTGTAGAAGTTGATGATACTAAATTAACTGGAAAACTTGCTCGTTTACCAGAAAGATCTGAATTAAATCAAGAAATCAATGAGTCATTAATCGTTGAATACTATAACCGTATGGGTTAGTAAATTAAAGGAATTTAGGTATATCATAACTATATTGCAGCTATGTTATACCTTTTTTCTTTATTTCCTAAAAAATCGTCAATTATGTAGTAGGTATAGCACAGCTATGTATTTGCTTAACTGCTAAATTCCTGCTAAAAAGTTCATAATCAATTTTACGGAAAATCTAAAATATAAAAAAAATAAGTAATTGTATTGGCTATTATTGATAAATCTATGCTATACTTTATTTGACATAAGTATAACTACGGTATACATATGGCATAGTTATGCGATAGCTGTAGTGTTTTTGATTAAGGAGTGATTAGATATATGGCAACAGAAAACATAAAGAAGGGACAGATTGCTTATCCTGATAACTACGAGCTTAAGTATGTTAATGGGGCATTTGGTGGCAGAACAGCTAAAGGGGAAATGATCGTCAATTTCTTTTTTGAAACTATGCCCTATCCACAAGGTTCAGAAATTAAATTTCTTAGTAACGATGATACGGCCACTGAAACTTTTATCGAAAGCGACGTAACCGTAGTTAAAGAAGTTAAGGGCGGCATTATTATGAGCTTAGAAACAGCAAAATCTATATATGAATGGTTAGGACGTAATATTGAATTTGAAGAAAAAAAAGAATCTGAATTAGAAGCAGGTGAATAATATGGAATTAAGTCTTAGCACTGAAACAGGTATTGGCAGATACTCTTCTTTTGGATATTCATCAAATTTTACAGGAAAAGAATTAGTAAAAGAAACGATTTCTTTAGTTTCGGGTTATAAATCTCGTAAAAAAAGCTATACTTTAAATAAAGAAAACACTAGTATAGCAGGTGAGAGATATTTGGAAAACGAGATGAAAGGAATAGTTAATGTCGAATCAGGTGATTTAAAGCTAAAATTCAAAGTCCCATATAATTTTTTATACACATCTGAGGATGGCGTTTTTTTCTATCAAATACCCGAATTAAGTTTATTTGGATATGGCAACGATTTGAGTGACATGTTAAATGATTTTTATGAGAATGTTGTCATTGACTGGAAACTGTATGTTAAAAACGATATTGAAAAATTAAGCGAACAAGCGATAAGTCTTAGAGAAAAGCTGTTAGAACTTTTAGAGGAATGTTAATCTGTGACAGTTTTTAAAAGCCGTAAAGTAGTATCTTCTCTGAAAAGAAAGGGCTTTGTAGAGGAACCAAGGGATCATATGACATATACTTTATGTGATGAAGATGGCAAGTTAACTACAATTTGGACAAAGGTAAGTCATAACGGTCAAGATATCAACAAATATTTAATTAAGCAGATGAGCAATCAAACAAGACTATCGAAAGAGGATTTTGAAGATTTGATAAATTGTCCTCTCTCAAAAGAAATGTATTATAAAAAGTTAAGGGATAAAGGTTTGCTATAAAGCAGTTCTAATACTAGAACTGCTTTTTTGTTATGAATATACATTATTAACAACATTGTTTAGATTTTCGTTCTCCAAGGATGTATAAACATCCAGTGTGGTCTGATAACTTTCATGTCTTAATAGCCTTTGCGCAATTTTTACATCTACTTTATTTTCCCACAATCTTGTAGCAAAAGTATGCCTGAACATATGGCTGCTTATATGAACCCCTGTACGTTTGCTATATCGTTCTAAAAAGGTTTTTACAGTTTGCGGATCTAATAGGTTCATATCGTTGTCGGGAGCAACTAAATTGCTTTCATTTTCAGCAAACCATGCTTTTAAAATTGGAACAAGTAGTGAAGGCAATGGAACAATCGCACAGGATGCGGGTGTCTTTGTCTCTTTAATCTCAAGTTCTTTTGTTTCGTTGTTTTTAAATATATTTTTGGTAATCATTACTCTTTCATTTTCAAAATCTACATCATTTTTTTCAAGCGCTAGAGCTTCACTTAGTCTTAATCCCATATAATATCCAAGCATAAACACGATTTTATATGAGCGGTATCTGGTAGACTGGTTTTTATCAACAACGCTTAGAAGCTCTTTAAATTCATTTTCAGCAACTGTTTTTTTCTTAAACAAATCATTTTTGGCTTTGCCGGTTATTTTTAACCGCGCATATGGCAGGCGATCTATATAGTTGCGATTGTAAGCAAATTTAAATACTCCGCTGAATACCTTCACTATATTTTCGACTGTACTTTTGGAAAGTTCTTTTCCTTTTTCTGCAATAAAATTTTGAATGATACTGTAATCTAAAAGTGTGATATCAGCACCCTCAAATTTAGGCTTGATATGCTTATTATAATATGAACTGCGAATCTGTTTTGTGGTCACTGAGGTATGGGGATCTGTTTCTATATATTCCTCCCAGACATCGCCAAACGTTTTTTTAATATTTATTAATGATCCATCAACTATTTTAGTATATATAAGTCTTTCATGATTTTGTGCATCAGTTTTTTTAACAAAGCCACTTTTTGAATAATGCTGAGGTCTTCCATATTTATCTTTATAATCGAAATAAACTCTATATGTAACTCCTTTTTTTGCTTTTTTTGATTTTACTTCTCTAATTGACATTTAAAACAACTCCTTTATTTGATATAATAGGAGCATAGTTATAACAGTGCATAATTGGAATAATCCCGTTATAACTATACTGCAAGACTGTCTTTTGCTAGGCGGTCTTTTGATTTGTTTAATTAATAGTTACATTAGTAACTGTTGGATTAACATCAGGGTTGCCATCCCAGTTATATGTCACGATAAAATTACTTCTAATTTGTGCACCAAAACTATTTTCAGCATCCACCCATGATGATACAGTGTATACAGTACCATTTTTGTTAATCACCCATTCATCTGCTTCCATAATTTTGCCGGGAAATTCAGCAGTTGAGGGTGCTTTCAGATTTGCTTTTACGTCTTTTTCAGCTTGATATTTAAGTGTAGCTTTCTCTTCACTTGTAAGAATTCTATCTTTTACTTGCTGTATTGCTTGACCATCTTTATAGAATTCAATTGTACCACTCGAAAATCCAGTTACGTTAGCATCACTGGTTATAACAACATTAAATAAATAGTCTTCATATTCAATTGAAACCATGCTATTAGTATCATTGTTTTCAATTTTTTTAATATTCATGTCATCTGTTTTCATACCTATAGCATCACACGCATTAAATAAACTGTTTATAATAGAAACGTCCACTTTATATTTTTTTGCCAGTTCTTCTTGTAAAGTTATTTTTGTATCTTTTGTTTTGCTTTGATTACTTGTTTTTTTATCTTTATCACCACCACCGGCAGCTAGTCCAATAATCATTAAAACAACAACTATTACAATACCTTTTTGCAGTTTCCCCTTTCCCCAGAAATTTTTTAATTTTTCAATCAGTTTTTTCATTTTCTTGTCTCCCTTCATAAAAACTGTTTGTGATATTATGTATCACGATAATATTATAATACATAATTTTACAATTTTTAACGATGAATAAGATATTGTTAAAATAAACATACTATGTTTATGAAATTAAAAATAAGAGAAGTCAGAAAAAAAAGAAATTTAACGCAGATTGAATTAGCAAAATTGACCGGGATAAGTAAATCATCTATTAGCCGATATGAACGTGAGGAAATTTGGCCTGATATGCTAGAAATGGAATGGATTGCATTAGCAATGAACGTTAAAATTACGGACCTATTTGATTCAAAAGTCAAGTAAAATTCGTAAAAACGTAATAAAATTCCCATATATGGGAATTATGCTGTTTTCCCTTTTTTTATTGTGTTTTTAGACATATAATTAATTTATGGATAGCAAGGAGAGGGAGGAGTTATGACAGCAAAAATATTATATTTAAGAAAAATATTTAAAATGTTGGAAGATATGGAATTATTGGAAATAAAAAAAGTTTATGCTGTTACAATGCAAATATATTCCAATCACTAACAAAAAGAGAGGACAAAGTAATTAATCTTTGTCCTCTCTTTTTTTGTTCTCTAAATTTTTCGCAAACGTTTGTAAAAAAGATTTTAAATATTTTCTCTCATCAGCACTGGCATTCAGATATGTTTCTATAAGTATACGATCAGTTTCATCAAGTTTGTAATCATCTACAATCATATCAATCGCCACATCTGGAAATTCAACAAACATTTCGCCAGTACCCTCAGTCAACCAGAAATAATCAACATTATAAATTGAGCATATTAGTTTAATATTTTTTTCTGTTAATGGTGTAATACCGGATTCAATTTTGGAAATTGATGCTTTGGTTAATCCTATTTTTTCACCAAATTTTTCCATGCTCAAATTCAATGTTTTTCTGAGTAGTTTAATTCTATAGTCTATAGAATTCATATATCATTCTCCTTTCGATAATAAGTATATATTAAAAAGTTAATTAATTCAACAATTTTATATTGACAAAGTAGAATTAATAAACTATTATATGTATGTAAGTTGAATAAATTAACATTTGTTAATCTTTGAAACCTGTATATCATTACCCCTCTCCCTATTAAAATGGTATACAGGTTTGAGGGGTTAACTCACGAAAGGGGTGAATATATGACAGCACAAGAATTTAGAGATGCTCAACAGGATGCTATTGAGATAGCTATTATGTTAAGTGAATTAAAGAAAAAAGACCCTCAAATTTCAGAGCGTCTTAAATGGATGATAGAAGGTATTAAATTAGCCACTTGTTCAAAAAAAGAAAATTAGAGAGGGGGAACATTAGATGATAAAACATCCGACAAGAGAAGTATTAGAAAGTGGTGGTATTGTTGATGGTGAGGCGTTTGAATTAATGTTAAAAAAGGAATTACAAAGTGAAGTTATTAAGGAACTAAAAGAAATAAATCAGCACCTTATGGATATTAAGGTACTGATGGGGTATAAAGATAAATTATATTGTGACTCTAATATTATTGATGATTAATAATCGATAATATCAAAATCATTTTCACTAACGAGTGCATATTTATTGTATGTATTTAGTTCCAATTTAAACGAATAATTTTTATTTTTTGAATCTGTGTAATCAACTTGAAGCCAGTTACCATTGTTTAGATATTGATTATCTATAATGGCAACTTTAGAAGATCCAGGGACTATTGTTATATCTTTCAATCCTACATACGGAAAGTTACGATTATTTTTACTTTTGCTTTTATATTCTGCTAAATCTACATTTGTTGAAAATTTTTTTAACTTAGCATTTGATTTTCCAAAGTTTTTAATTTTCACATATGTTCCGTTTTTTGTAGATACAAGGTAGAGATAGACATATGGTCTTATATTTGTTTGAGAATTTCGGTATGTTTGATAGCTAGAAATTGTAGCAATTATTATAGAGATTACGGAAATTATAGTTGCTAAGTAATTAAAAACTGGTGTTGGCATATATTTCACCTCACTTTCATTTGATTATCGACATTGCAGTGTCGATAACTAAATTATAGCAAAGGTGAAAAATAAATCAAAAAGTGAGGACTAATTATATGATAAAAAAACAAAAGAATTTGATTGATCAGGATGAATTCACCATCATTTATAGTAAATCGGGTTGGTATGGTTTTTCAATAACAGTAAAGAAAGATGAAATTATTGAAACCAATCATAAAGACAACTTCAAAATTATTAGATATTGTGATGATAAATTTCCTAACACTTATGATGAGTGTGTTGAACGTAAAGTGAATCAGGAAAAGAGAAAAGCAAAAAAGATTATTGAATTTAAACTTCATGATGATAGATGGTTTATTGATTCAGAAGATATTTTAGAATATGAGGTCATTAGTGTTAAGACACCAAAGGAAATATTTAAAGAAAAGGGTAACTATAAACTTATAGAAACAGAAGCTGAATTTGATGATTACATGAAATCTAATCTTTCATGTAATAACTGGTGTCAAATAAAGCTGGCTAAAACAATGCTTAGCCTAAATCTTGGAAATGGTTTTATAAATGGTTTTGATGATTTGATTGGAACAAATTTAAGCAGATACAGACTAATGATTGCACTGGCTAAAGAATGCGATAATCGTGATTTACTGATGTATATGCTGATAAAGAAATTAGGTAATTGATATGATCTGGATAATCTTATTTTTACTGCTCTGTGTACTTATTGAATTTATATGTATATATGTTTTAACACATAAAAAATAGTCTAAGGAGGATTTTATGAATAATTTACAAATTATTGAACATGAAGGAATTAGAGTTTTAACAACTCAGCAACTGTCAGAAGTTTATGAGACTTCAACAGAAAATATTAAACAGAATTTCAAGAGAAATAAAGAACGTTTTAATGAGGGACGTGACTATTATTTATTAAAAGGCGAACAGCTTAAAGAATTTTTGCAGGTGACTAATAGTCACTTACAAAATCAATCAAAAATCAGAAGCATGTATTTATGGACCGAACGTGGAGCAAATCGTCATAGTAAGATTTTGGATACTGATCAAGCGTGGAAGCAGTTTGATGTATTAGAGGAAACGTATTTCAAAGTTAGATCTATGTCACCGATGCAAATGTTAAAACTTCAAAACGCTGCACTAATGGAAGTAGATGAAAAAGTTGAACATATTGACAGTCGAGTAACTAATCTAGAAAACACAACTACTGTAGACAGTAGAAAGCAGTACACACTAAGAAAAATCGCGAGTGCAACAGCAGTTAGAGTCTTGGGAGGTAAAGACAGTCAAGCGTATTTAGAGCTCCATCATAAAGTGTTCTGTCAGTTATGGAGAGATTACAAGGATTATTTCAAGATTCCAAGTTACCGCGATACCCTAAAGATAGACTTCGAAAAGGCAAAAGAATACCTGCAGGGATGGAGACCGGATCATAATCTACAGATTGAAATTTCAAGCGTGAATGAGGGGGCATAGTATGGATTGTATATTAGTTAGTATAACAATAAGTGTGACCATTTCTTATTTGATAACACATTTGTTATTGGTAAGGCATTTATTGGATATTGAAGATAAATTTCGCAAAACGTGTGATTTTACAATTAATGAGATTAATAAATTAAAAAAAGGGTGATATAAATGAGACCTACAGCAATGCTTACATTCGAGCAGGTTAAGACGGATTTAGGAATTTCTACTAAACAGCTAAATATTTTTATTGATTTAGGCTTGCTTAATCCGATTTTTTTAGGAAAAGGTTGGAAATTTAGCCAAGAAGAAATCCTAGATTTTCAAAGAGAATATCGTGGCGAACGCATGAGTAATTATGTTGAAACAGTAACAGCACATGAAAAACACATGAAAAAAGCTGCTATGTCCAGTAGCAGCTAATAAATGAAACCACGTTAATTATAGAATATAAAAAGGAGTGTGTCAAAGGTGGAAATTATTGAACGTTTAAATGAAATAAAACGGGTTGTAGATTCTAACAGTTTAGAGGAGCTTATCGAAGCGTATCCGGATGTTGCAAAATATGTCCGCTTTGAAGTTTCTGTATACGCCGCAGTCGCAGCTGTAAGCGCATGTCTTATCGATAATCTGATAAAGGATATCGAAAATGGAAAAGTACATTAACAGGCTTAATGCCAGAGGTTTCTATACGATCGTTTTAATTATAATTTTGGTAGGTTTTATAGCTGCGGGAGCTTCAGGTATCATTTTCGATTTTATCGTCGGGATAATAAAAAATATATAGGTTTTTAACAGTGTTTTTAGGGTACTGTTTTTATTTGCACCAAAATCATGAAAATAGGAGGAATAAAAAATGTTAAAAAACAATAGTGAAAGAAAACAATGGATTGAAAATGAAGACAATTATGAAATTATCACTGTTTCAGAATTTGCCAGATACAGGAAGTCAAGACCGCTTGACGACGGTTCATGCATAGTTATTTTTGAAATAAAAATGAAGGCATCGGTATGGAATCATGAGACGCGTAAAACAAATGAAAAAATCAAGTGGAGTAAAATCGGAATGTTTATTACATATTCTTATGAAAATGAAACGCTTCTAGAACAGACCTGCATAAGTGATATTGTTTCAAGGATGGCGAAAATGAAATGATAGAAAATCTTAAGGGAGAGCTGTGGAAACAGTACCGCGATACAGATTATCATTTTTCATCGTATGGACGCGTAAAACGGATATACAGGCATAAGGAACGCCTTTTGAAGCCGTATAAGGTAAGCCGCCGGAAAGGCTCGGAACTGTGGGTTGTAAAGGTCTACGGTAAAGAAACACCGGTTTCAAGAACTGTATATGAGCTTTTTATCGGTACGGTTCCCGAAGGATATAACATTATCCATCGTAACAAGGTACAGAGCGACAATGCAGCGGTTAATTTAAAAGCAGTATCTAAAAAAGAACTTGGCACACTGTACGGCGGAAGAACGCGGATGCAGAGACTTATATATGATATGGAAAATAAATGCTTTTACAAGGGGACCAGAGAAGCAGGAAAAGCCCTTCACATAAGCAGGCAGACAGTTTCGGACTACTGCAACGGAAAGGTCAAAAAGCCTATGTTTAAGATAAGATGGGCAAGAGATGGAGAATAGAAACAAAATGAAGATGCTCAGGAAGGGATGATATTTATGCCAAAACCGCCGGTTAAGTATCTATTACTGGATATTAATGATGTTACAAATGTTTGCGGTTCTATATGGAGTGATGAGCTTAGCAAGCTGTTGGAAATAAAGCCAATCTATTTACCTGTATGGTTGTGCCACAATGGTGTTTTGGAAGGTAAGTATTACGTTGTAGAAGATGTTTAAATATTATGTCTACATAGAAAGTGAGGTAATTGTACTACCTTTAGTTATTTATGCAGAAACAAGGGAAACAGCCTATAAAAATGCAGTAAAACAGTTTAGAAGGATATTTAAAAAGAAGAAAATTACAAGAGTTACTATCCACAAAGATCACTACTGGTTCGGTGGATTTGAATATTAAAAAAGAAAGTGAGAAATAAAAAGATGTTAGAGACAACTAGCAAGACAGTTTCAAAATGTATACAGTTTGAGAAAAGTAAAGAAAAAATAATTTTATCTGTTTCAATAGAAAATATCGACAATCAGAAAATTTGGAAAACAAAAGATTTCCTTGAAGCAATGTTTAAGGAAATCCTAAAAGAAATAAAACTTTAAATATTACTTATTTATTTTTTTAGATAATTCGAATAAAGCCATAAAAGATTCTGGGTTATCAAGTAATTTTGGGATCATAGTTTCCATTAAAACTTGATTATCAGTTTTTTGACTATTGGCAGTTAGTTTATCAGCTAATACTGATATAGCACCTATATCTGTTGATTTTGTTTGCTCTTTTATGATTTCGATATCATCTTTTATTTGATATAGTTCCTGCAAAACATTAGATAAATAATGTTGTTGATTTATTGGCTTACTACTTGCTTTTGTATCTAAATTATCAAAATCGAATGATTTAATTGTTGCAATTAAACGCTCTCTTGTTTTTTCAACTTCATCTAGATCATCTAAAGCATAATCAAATGTATTGATATTAGAAACATCAAAAGGAATAGAATCAGCTTTCGACTTTAGCTGAATTAATGGTTTTCCTAATGCTGAGCGATAGCCTAATTCATAGAATACATTTGGATTATGATCAGTTATATCAACCATTACAAGGTCGTAAGTTGATAAACATTCTAATATTTTATTTGTTATAGAATCTGGGTTTGCAATTAGATCTACACGTTCCGGATTTTCAAATCCACATGCATGACATACAGGTGTGATTATATGTTTAAGTAACTGATCTGAACGCTTACGAATATCAGTTTGTTCGTCAGAAATTGGGCAAACCACAAAACATTTTTTTGACATTTTTTTCACCTCACTTTCATTTGTTTATTATATCACAAGGTGGAGGTCAAAGAAATTCAAGTATTTAAAACTGCAAAAACTATTTTAGTTAAAAAATCTCTTTAATCCGTTGGTACATAAGGGATTAGAGAGAAAATATAAATGCAATATAATATTTAGGTTATATTGCACCAAAGGGGTGATAAATTGGCAAGACGAATAAAGCATTTTGGCGGTCAGCATGAAACCTTACCAATAAAAGACAAAAAGCAGCTTGATGAATTTATGTTCAATCTTCTAAGGAAAAGAGACAAAGCAAAAACGCCAATCAAAAAATACCAAGCTGATCGTAACTGGATGATGTGCATGTTAGGCTTTAATACAGCTTTCAGAGCCGAAGATTTACTTCAACTAAGGGTAATAGACGTAAAAAAAGGATACGTGCATATAAAGGAAAATAAGACCGCTAAGATGCAAAATTTTAAGATGAATAAGAAACTGCATAATGATGTTCTGGATTACATAAATAGAAACAATCTAACAGACTATGATTATTTGTTTCTTGGACAAAAGAAGGTTCAGAACGGTAAGAAATACGTTTATCCTATAACGCGACAGCGTGCACATAAAATTGTATCTAGAAATGCGAAGGAAGTGGGCATCGATTTTACTTTTGGTATGCACAGTTTAAGAAAAACATTTGGATATCAGTACTATGCCAATGGTGGTAATCTTCTAACACTTATGAAGATGTATAACCACGATGAACCTAATGTGACACTCCTGTATATTTGTTGGGGTAAAGAAGATGCGGAAAATGATAGAGAAGCAGTTTACTTAGGAGGCGTACATAAATGATAGTAAGTGATTTTTGGTTAGGGGTGATCCTAACCATTGCAGCAGAAGCAATAATAACAATTTTAATCGTTGATTATTTAGGTCAGAAAGAAAAGGATGATGATGAATGAAGTTAGAAGATAGAATTTATAAAGTTGAATACTATGTTAAAAAATTTAATAGTTGGGATGTAAAAGAAATAATAATTGATGATCAAAAGGCATTTTGGGAAATAAGGAAACCAGGTAGTCAAATTCAAAAAGTTTGTCTGTTTAGAGATGGGTCTAATATGTATATTTACGGTGATTATGGATCTTATTCATTCGATAAAATGACATGGCTAGGAAGTCCGTATAATCTAGAGTACAACAATCTTGGTTATCAAAACGAAAAGATGTCCTATTATACAAAAAATAATGTGTACATGTATGATGATGAGTCAGCTACAGAAGATATTATTGACTGGATTAAAGAAGTGGCAGTTGATCGTTATGATTATCATGAATCGGAGATAAATTTATTGTTAGAAAAAATAGATATAAGAAATAACCCTTATATTGATATAATTGGTTTTTGCTACGAAAATGAGTGTGATGATCTAATAGAATTATTAGAATTTTCTATGGAATTATATGAAAATTCAAATGATGAAATTGAATATATTAGTTATTTAAGAAATTCTAATTTAGAAGCGTTTGATGAAGTATGCGAATCACAATTGTGGAAAGCAGGTAAAAGAATATCACAGAATTATTTGGTATCGCTCTTGGCTTTAAAGATATGCAGTGAAAAATTAAAATGTCAAAGGGATGATGAAAATGTTAAATAAATTGATTTTATTTTTAATTAGAAAGAAACTTCATTTAAAAAAGTTTCAACAATTTTATTTTAGTAATCAGGCAATTAAAATAGAAAAATATTATTTTGATAATTATGGTATTATGAAAATTTCAGCTTGTGGATTAGTCAGATCAAATTTATCACTTAATTTCTTATTATCTGATGAGTGCAGGATCTTAATTAGGAGATAGGAATGATGGAAAATAAAGGAACAATTTACAAAGGTGAAGTAATGCATGATTTGAAAGCACTGTTTGATAATGCTGGTGATTATTTTGAAGATGAATATGAGCTTGTAAAACAATATATCGAGCAGTTGGAACAGGAAAATAAACTTTATGAAACAACGGTTGATGATATAACAAAAGAATTTACTAATGATTATAGTTCCACCGAACTAATCGTAATTATAAAGGATAAATTGATTAATTTGCTTATAAATTTATCTAATATTTAGCACCCTCAAAGTGTGATTTTACGTAAAACAAGGGTACGGTAACTTTTTTTTAAAAAATAACAATGAATAATTGGCTAAGAGTGTTGATGGCTATAGAGTTTAAGAGATTTATGCACTCTATCAAAAAAATTGACACTCTTAGGGATTATGTAACTTTTTTTACAGGTGTTGAAACCGGAAAGGTGAGGATAAAAAATGTTAAAAATTGAAAAATTAAAAGATCTATTTTTAAATTATGATACTGAGAATTGTGAAGATGATTTTAATTGTTATTTATCTCGGATTGCTACAAATTCCAATGACAACAAAAACATTTGTAGAGTGGTAACATGTTCAGAATGCGTAAGATTGTCGCTGATGAATTTATTAGAAGAATATAAAGAACTGTATAAATTAACAGCACTTGAATTTAGAATACTCAAACATGCAAAAGAACTAGGTCATAGGTTTGTAGCATGTGATTTTGATGGGGAGATTTGTTTTTATAGAAACAAGCCGGATAAAAAAGAAATAGCATGGAGTGATGGAGGGGATTTCTCATTAATATTTAATTTCGGTTTATTCAGTTTCATTAAGTGGGAAGATGCAGAACCGCGGGAAATTTATGAAATTCTAGCTAACTGTACCATTGTGAGCGGTGATGAAGATGATTAAATTATTTAAAAATAAAATAAGAAGAAATTATTATAAACCATTTGATAGACATGCAGAGATTATAGACGTTTTAATACAAGGTTTTAACCTATTGAGTGAAAAGTTGGATGAAGTTATTGCTGAAACTAATGAATTAGAAAAAGAGGTTGAAACATTAAAGATAAAGTTAAAGGAAGTAAAAGAAAATGCTTAGCAAAGAAGAATTACTAAAATATAAATTTGAACTAGAAGTTGCCTATGACGGACTTGGAATAGGTTTAGATATTGCTGATGTTAAAGACGCAATAAGTTTAGGTATAGTAGGATATGAAAAAATGTTTAACTTATTATTTAATCCTAAACCATACAAACTTGAAGATTTAAAAGAGGATATGTGGGTTTATGATATTAAATATGATGAATTTTGTATAATATATTTTATCGCTAGAATATATCCACATCGTAGTTATAGTGATGGAACTTGCGAAGATGGTGCATTTGAAGAAAACCGTTTCTTTCCAGTGCAATACGCTAATTTAATTAAAATGGGAGTGAAAGAAGATGGATAAACAAAATATTCTAAAGCACATTGAACGGTGGCTTGATATTAGGCAAAAAAATGGATACAAAAACGCTAGAATTGGTTTTAAAGGTATGGAAGAAATACATATAGTATTTGAAAATACATTTACTGATGAAGAACGTGAGACTATTTATGATGACGAGTTTTATGATCTATTTGTTGTAGATAAAATCTGCACTGATTGCTGTTATGAATGGGGATGCAAGGAAGAAAAGAAAATCGGTACATGTGAAAAATGCCAACTAATTACGAAACTGCGTGATAAATATGTTAAGTCAACAAGGAAAGCAAAGGAAAATGACATCTAAACAAATGGCATTCGTATTTTTCCTAATAATGCCTATTGCATTTATTTTGTCTCTTGTTTTGGGAATTAGATATCTATTTAAGGAATGGAGGAAACAGCATGGAATTTAACACAAACCAAATTAACATAATGCTTGATGCCCTGGAACATTACGGGAACGGTCCTCAGGTCGATATGGCCATAGAGGAAATGAGCGAACTTACAAAGGAGCTGCTTAAAGACCGCAGAGGTAAAGAGAATAGAAGTGATATAGCTATGGAAATGACAGATGTCTACATAATGCTTGAACAGCTTAAATTTATTTTCGGTATCGATGAAACTGAACTAAAGGTCAATGCTGAATTAAAGATACAGAGATTAAAAAACAGGATCGGTGGTAATGATGGAGACTAAAGTTAGACAAAGCAATTACATAACAATTTTAGGATGGATGATATCAGATCTAAAGTTAAAAGGTAATGCATTGCTTATTTATGCAATTATTTACGGCTTTTCACAAACACAAGATTTAGCATATACAGGAAGTAGACAATATTTAGCGGATTGGACTAATTCAACACTTCAGGGAGTATCTAAATGTCTAAAAAAATTAGTAGATGATGGTTTTATCATCAAGAAAGAAAATGTAATAAATGGTGTTAAATTTTGCGAATATAAAGCAGTAGTTCCTGAGTTGCTACCAGTAAACAAAGTTTACGGGGGTAGGCAACAAAGTTTACATAATAATATAGAATATAATACTAGTAATATATATAGTGCAAAATTTGATAAAAATGATGCATTTAAAAGATTCTGGAGTGTATATCCCAGACATACGAACAAGAAAAAAGCATTTGATGTTTTTGTTAAAAAATGTACCGATGAAACTGTACTGCAAAAGATGTTAAGCGCAGTTGTTGATTATAAAGAAACAGAACAGTGGCAGAATGAAAGATTTATACCTCACGCTTCCACATGGCTTAACGGCGAAAGATGGGAAGATGAAATCAGTACGGTCTCTAAAAACAATACAAATGATGATAATGAATGGATGAGCGGATATGAATAATTATCAGGATGATCTAATCGGTATGTTTCTTGTTAAACCGCAGCTTCTGGATTTAACTATTCTAAAACCATCATATTTCGATAAGAAGCATCGCGATATATTTACTGCTATAAAAAAGTCGTATAAAGAAAATAAAACTATTATTTTAGAGGATATCCTAGCAGTAAAGGAAATTGATGTTGACCTTGTTATTGCCTGTTCTACAAGTACCGCAACAACCGCTCTATTTGAACAGTATCAGGATTATGCAGTTAAGGAATACAAGAAAAAAGCTCTATTAGCAACTGCTAAAAAGCTCCAGAATGATGAAATTACAATTGATGAATTTTACAAGGATACAAACAATTTTGCATCTTTAGGGTCTTATTCATCGACGAGGCTTACTAAAGAACTGCTCAAAGGTTCTATCACTAAACACAAGAATAATATCAAATTTACAAGGTTTAGTAATTTGGAAAAGAAGCTTAATTTAAAGGAAAATGACTTTGTTATACTTGCCGGTGCTACCGGAGTAGGTAAATCAGGTATAGCTATAAATCTATTAGATGATCTGTCTCGCAATTATCCTTGTGTATATTTCAATTTCGAAATGGTAGAAGAGGAGCTGTATCAAAGACTTATTTCTATCAATTCAAAATTAAATCAAAAAATGCTTGAGCAGTATGAGACACTGCCACAAAAAAATATGAATGTTGTCAATGATGCAATTGATGATATTTCAAAAAGACATATTGACATTATAAATCATTCATCAACATTGGATAAATTAAGATCGTTCATTATGAGCTATAAAAGCGATAAGCATTTTATAGTGTTTGTGGACCATGTAGGGCTTATTGGTGTACGGGCTAAGAACAGTTATGAAAAAATGACAGAAGTAGCCAAGGAGCTAAGAAAAATGAGTTTGGATAACAACTGTACGATCATTGGTCTTTGTCAATTAAACAGAGAAGCAACTAAAAATGCAAAACAGCCTAATTTATCAATGTTAAGAGATTCGGGTGAGCTGGAACAAAGTGCAAGCAAGGTTATATTTGTTTGGAAGAACGAAAAAGACTGCGCAGAAGATTATTATCTAGTTATCGAAAAAAACAGAAGCGGTCCTAAATCCATTATCCCAATCGGTTATAACAAAGATAATCAGGTCGCTTACGAATTAAGCAATAAGAGAGATTTAAGGACATAGGAGGATTTAGAAAAAGAACAGAAATTTAACAAAAACTATTTTGATTAAAAAATCTCTCTAATCGCTTATGTAGCAAGGGATTAGAGAAAAAATGTAAATGCAATATAACATCTTGGATATATTGCGCGTTTAAAGGAGTAGAAGAATGGAAAAAATAGATTCTTTAAAAAAAATCAAAGAGATTAGTGATTATATAATAACTTTGAGCGTATTTGCGTTTATTAGTGGGATTATAATATTTATTTGGTTTGGATTTGGACTGGGACTAAAAATAATTGCAACGTCATTTGTATTGATGATATTTTTTAGAAATTTTTCTGAAAGTACAAAAAGATTGATGATTAAAGCTGAAATGGAGAATAATAATGAAACTGATTAAATTAGCAAGACGCAAAGGGAAAACAACAAGACTCATAAATAAGGCACATAATCAACCAATTTATATCATCTGTTCAAACAAAGAACGTGCTTATGAAATAAGTGAAATGGCTAGCAGGATGAATAAAAATATTTTATTCCCAATCTGCCTAGATGAACTTATTAGTTATGGAAATAAGGGAAATCATGTTAAACAGTATTTGATTGATGATCTCGATGATATAGTGCAAACACTTATTTATAGATATTTAATTAAGCCGCTAATATCTAATGGTGAAATCTTAGAAGTAACAGCAACTAAAACTGATTTAGCAGATTTAATAGGTGCAGTATATGGAGAATGACAATTTTAGTGATAAGGTACTGTCTGATTATATTAAAAGATATGAAGCGGCTATTAATCACGTATTTAAAGATTATCCTAAACAGCCATCAATTTACAGTCATGAAAGGCAGGAATACAGTGGGCTGGATATAAATACATATATCTATATCGCAGATAATTATGAAACATTAAAGGAGAGGCTTAATGGAAGAAAATGAAGTAACAAAAGCAGATATTAAACAGTTTATCAGAGATGTAACATCATGCGGTTATTACAACCGTAAAATCATATCTTTAACTAATCAGTTAGAAGCAATACATGTTCAGCTTGTGGGGGTAAAATCAATAGCGCCGAAAGAGTACTATGTTGAGAATAAAATACCGTTCAGTATGCAGGGAATAAATTCTTTACTCATTGATGAAGAAAAATTAATATTAGAACGTGATAAATATATTCGTAAGATAAATGAGGTAAGAATACTGTTCGATCAGTTGCCTATTAACATTCAAATCATGATGGTGGAACTGTATGTTTGTGGTTACAATCATACAAAGGTAGCTAACCGTTATAACTTTGCTAGACAGTATTTATATAAACTTATTAATAAATCAGTAAAAAAAGTTTTAAAAAAATAAAAGAGGTGACAATGTAACCTACTTTTATGTGTTATTATGATATTGTGGAAGTTTTGAAAGAACACCACAGCAACAGTTGATCTACACTTTATCAGGAAGAAACTCGAAAGGGTTTCTTTTATTTTAAACTGTCAGTTATGCAGCAAAACACCTCGCTTTCATTTTTTATGCATAGGTGGCAGTTTAAAATAATCTACAAAGGAGAAACGTATGTTTGACTATTATGGTGGAAAATGGAAAAAGAAACGAAACAGCATTTTGAGAAAAGATAAATACAAATGTCAGATAGCTAAATGGTTTGGTCGTAGTGAGGAAGCCAATACAGTGCATCATATATATCCTGCGAAGGATTATCCTGAATATGCATGGTGTGACTGGAATCTGATTAGTGTAAGCAATAAATCACATAATAAACTGGAAAACCGTAAGACTGGTGAGTTGACGCCTTTAGGAAAATGGCTGATGCAGAAAACTGTACCAGGAGTTGAATGGAGGAAAAATAATGGAAGTTAATGACAGTGGGATACATGATGAACTTCATAACATCTATAAACAGATAGATTCATTAGATAACACACTTACAAACATTTTAAATATTATGGAATTAAATTTAGCATTTAATTGCGGACTGATTAGTATCAATGATATTGCTAAACAACTGGGTATCGATAAAGATAAGATTGATAAAGAAAGGCTGGGGATTTAATGTGAAATATAATAAAAAAATATTAAAATCTGATAATAAAACCAAAGAAAAATTGCAATCCCCCCACCTGTAAAACGTTAAATAACGTTAAATTTCTACTGGGGTGGGTAGCTTTTTCCAACTCTGAGAACATTTTGTGAAAGGGGGTGATGGCAATTCACAAGCAGACAAGAACAAAAAAAATCAACGGTTTTATTAAGGATACAACAAATAAAATGAAAGATTTAGGAACTTATAAAATTGAATTTGATACGACGATCAGAAGATATGCAGAAATGCAGCTTCAGTATGAGATTTTAAATGAAAAATGGATTGAAAGTGGGTGTGCTGTCACCGAACCGTATACAAATAAAAATGGTGCAACCAATCAAAGAAAGACCGCAATTTATCTTTCAATCGAATCATTAAGAAAAGAACTTCTGGAACTTGAGAATATTTTTGGACTTACTCCAAAAGGTTTGAAAATGATTAAAAATAAAGGACTTGAGCAAAATAAAAAAAGCGCTCTAGACAGGATCTTTGATCAGGATGTATAAGGGAAAATATTTTGATGAAGTTCTTGAATATGCTGAGGGATGTATAACTGGAAAGATAAGAGCAAATAAATATCGAAAAAAAGCATGTCAAAGATTTATGGATGATTTAAAAAATGACAAATGGGATTTTAATCCAAAAGATGCAGATTTTGTTATCAATATTATCGAAAAAACTATCTGTCATCAGCAGGGTGAAAAAAGAGACGGAACGCCGCTAAGAGGTACTCCGTTTTTTTTAATGACATTTCATAAATTTATTATATATAACCTTCTTGGATTCAAGGAAAAGGGAACGATCATAAACAGATTTAAAGAAGCGCTTATTTTTATTCCGCGTAAAAATGTTAAGACATCTTTTGCAGGAGCACTTTCTTATGCACTTGGTCTTTTATACAGAAACAGCGGATCAAAGATATATGTTGTAGCAGCTGCATTAAAGCAGACATTAGAAACTTTTGGTTTTTTAAAGTACAACATTCGTAACATGGGTGAGCATGATGAAGACGGCGGTCATTTTCATATCATTGACAATAACAATGAACATTCGATTAAGGCTGAAATCGGTGGTGGTTTCTTTGAATTAAATGCTTTGGCAGCCAACCCCGACAGTCAAGACTCGTTTAATGGGAACTTTGCTATATGTGATGAAATCCATGCTTTTAAAAAGCCGAAACAGTACAATCTTTTTAAAGAAATGATGAAAGCATACACCAATAAATTATTAATTGGTATTTCAACTGCGGGCGATGATCCCAATTCTTTTTTAGCAAACAGGGTCAGATACTGCAAAAGAATTCTTGATAAGGAAGTAACTGATGATCAGTATTTTGTTTTCATCTGTGAAGCAGATATGACCGTTGACAAGGACGGCAATAAAATACTTGATTATACTAATCCCGAAGTTCATGAAATGGCAAATCCTGCATACGGAGAGTCAATAAGACCTGAAGAATTAATGAACGATGCTATGCAGGCAATGAATGACCCGCAGCAGCGGAAGGATTTTTTTGCTAAATCGTTAAATGTTTTCACAAATCAGATTGATACTTATTTTGATATGAATGTTGTTGAGGCAAGTGATCTTAAATACAGCTGGACTCTTGAGGAGCTGGCAAAATTACCAGTCAACTGGTACGGCGGTGCCGATTTATCAAAACTTCATGATTTGACAGGAGTCTGTTTATACGGGCGCTACCGCGATGTTGATATATGTATCACACATGCTTTTATCCCTATTGCAGTTGCACATCTAAAAGCCGATGAAGACAATATCCCGTTCTTCTGGTGGGAAGAGGAAGGATGGCTGACAACCTGCAACAGTGATGTGATCGAATATGAGGATGTTGTGAAATGGTTTATCGAAATGAAAGACATGGGTTTTAAGATAAAATGGGTGGGATATGACAGAAGATATTCGAGAGAGTTTATCTTAAAAATGAAAAAAGCCGGGTTCAAAATAAGAGATCAGCTGCAAAGATATGTTGAAAAAACAGAAGCGTTTAGGGAAATTGAAAAGAAATACACCTTAAAGAAATTTTATTATCTGCATAACAAGGCGTATGAATACTGTGTCAGCAATGTAAAAGCAATTGAAGACAGTGATGAATTTGTGAGATTCCAGAAAGTAATGCCTACTCAAAGAATCGATTTATTTGATGCCAGTGTAATTGCCTGCAAACAGCTTCTTATTGCAGGTGAAAAATCATCGAATGCAAGCATGTATCTTGATTAAAAGGAGGAATATATGGCAAAGAAAAAAAATAAAAGCAGAAGCAGCGCCCCAAAAGAATCTGGAAGCCGGTCAATAGGATTAAGTATAGACAACTGGGACGTACTTATAAGCAGCGGATATACACCGCTTTCCCAGAATCCCGAAATAATCAGCGCTGTAAATAAGACAGCCAACCTGATTGCAGGCATGACTATTCATCTGATGGAAAATACCGAAAACGGCGATCAGCGGTTGCTCAACGAATTATCAAGAAAGATAGATATAAATCCCAATCCATATATGACAAGAGCAACTTTCATCAGTGCGCTTGTCAGGATTCTGCTGCTTGAAGGAGACGGGAATGCAGTTATTTATCCGGAAACAAGAAACGGACTGATAGACGGGCTGTATATACTGCCTCCTGGACAGGTTTCATTTATTCCGGATGGATTTGGATATTACATGATGTATAACGGAGTAAAGTATACATGTGATGAACTGGTACATATTCCTATCAATCCGGATCCGGTATTTCCATGGAAAGGTACAGGATACCGCAAAACACTGCGGCAGGTTGCTGATACTTTAAAACAGGCTTCAGCAACAAAAAAAGGATTCATGGAGTCTAAATGGAAACCTTCGATTATTGTTAAGGCAGACGGACTGACAGAAGAGTTTTCAACAAAAGAAGGGAGAACAAAGCTCCTTAATAAATATATCGAGTCAAGCGATGCGGGTCAGCCCTGGATCATTCCGGCAGAACAGTTTGATGTAACGACCGTAAAACCGCTATCTTTAAATGATCTTGCAATCAAGGACAGTGTTGAACTTGATAAAAAAACTGTAGCCGGTATTCTGGATATTCCGGCTTTTGTTTTGGGAATAGGCAGTTTTAACGAAAAGGAATGGAATAACTGGATCAATACACGGATTAAAAACATATGCAACGTTATTGAACAGGCGCTGACAAAAGTAATTTTGATTAGTCCAAATCTGTATTTTAGATTTAATCACCGTTCTCTTTTTGCGTATGATATTGAGACACTTTCCAATGTTGGATGTAATTTATTCAGCCGTGGTATTCTTTCCAGAAATGAGGTTAGAGACTCGATCGGATATTCGCCTAGAGAAGGTCTTGATGAGCTTATTATACTGGAAAACTATATTCCATCAGGGATGATCGGTGACCAGAAAAAATTAAATGGAGGTGGTGAACAGAATGAATGATGCTAACAAGACAAGATATCGAAGTCTTGGAAAAGATGCAAAATTTAAGACGAGAACCGAGGATGACAGACTTTATATAAGCGGTTATTTCTCGGTTTTTGATTCAGTTTATGAATTGTGGCCCGGTGCAACTGAAAGTATAGATGCACATGCATTTGACGGTCAGCTGAGCGGAGATATCAGGTGTCTAATCGATCATGATACAAGACTGGTATTAGGACGTAATAAAGCCGGAACGCTGAGCTTGAAAATTGATTCAAGAGGACTGTGGGGAGAAGTTGAGATCAATCCAAACGATCAGGATGCAATGAATCTATACGAGCGTGTCAAGCGCGGTGATGTTGATCAGTGTTCATTTGGTTTCGATATTGAAAACGAGGAATTTACTGATAACGGTGACGGTACTGTACACTGGACAATCAAGTCGGTGAAACTGTATGAAGTTTCAATAGTTACATTTCCGGCTTATGAAGAAACCAGTGTGAGTGCAAGGAAAAACGATCTTGCTCAAATCAGCAAAAGAAAAATAGAAACTTTAAAGCAAAATCTAAGAAAGAAACTGAAAGGAGAAAAGTAATGGCATTAAAAGTACTGATGTTAAGAAAGAAAAAAGACGGATTAGCAAAACAGCTGGAAGATTTAAGAAACGGCAGTGATTTTGAAACCCGTGAAAAAGAACTGGAAACTGCTATTGAGGAATTAAACCCTGAATCTTCAGAAGAGGAGCAAAAAGCAGTACAGGATGAGGTTGATAAACTGGAAACTGAAAAACAGGAACATCAAGAAAAAATTGAAGGTTTGGAAAAGGAAATCAAGGATATTGAAGATGAAATAAAAGAGATTGAGGAAAAACAGCCTAAACCAGTTCCACAGCCTAACCCCGACAAGAACAATGAAGAAAGAAAGGAAAATAATTTAATGGATACAAGAGATAAATTTTTTGGATTAAATATTCACGAAAGAGATGCATTATTTGCTCGTGAGGATGTTAAAAAATTCTTAGGAGACATCAGATCACTGTTCAGTCAAAAACGTGCAGTTGGAAATACAGAATTAATCATCCCTCAAAACTTCTTACCTATGGTTAAGCAGGTCGTAGAGACAAATTCAAAACTGCAGAAATATACTGATTTCCAACCATTGACCGGTACAGGACGTATGGTAATCATGGGGTCTTATCCTGAAGCAGTATGGACTGAACAATGCGGAAAGATCAATGAATTATCATTAGGATTCAATGACATTGAGGTCGACGGTTATAAAGTGTCAGGATTCTTTAAAATGTGCAATGCGATTCTAGAAGATAATGATGTTAATCTTGCACAGGAGTTTATTAATTCTATCGGTATCGCAATTGCTAAGGCGCTTGATAAAGCAATTGTTTACGGTAAAGGTGTCAAAATGCCTATGGGTATCGTAACAAGACTTGCGCAAACAGAGAAGCCGGGCGATTATTCAGCAACTGAGAGAGAGTGGAAAGATTTATCAACATCAAATATTATCAAAATTACAGGTAAAACAGGTATTGAACTGTTTAAAGAAATCACAAAATCAATGAAAACGATTTTTACAGATTATGCATCAAATAATCTTGTATGGATCATGAATCAAAATACGCATCTTGATCTTATTGTTGAAGCGATGGGAAGCAATATGAATGCTGCAATTGTCAGCGGTATGAATGATACAATGCCCGTTGTAGGAGGGAAAATTGAGGAGCTATCATTCATGGCTGATGGTGATATCGTCTTTGGATATATGAATAATTACAAACTTGTTCAACGGCGCGGTATGCAGCTGGCAACTTCAACTGATGTATTATTCTTTGAAGACCAGACAGCATTTAAAGGAACTGCACGATACGATGGTAAACCGGTAATTGCTGAATCATTTTCAATTATGAATATCGCAGGAAAAGCGCCTACTACTGTGGCTGCATTTGCTCCTGACAGCACTAATACTGTTGAAACTTTAGCGGCTAAAGCTAAATAAAAATGAATGACAGCCATAAATTATCGGTCCTGAAAAATAATTTACAGCTCCTGACTGATTCACAGAATCTGTACCTAAAGGAACTGCTGAAACAGGCTGAATCGTTAATGAAACGTGAAGGAATAGTTAATGACGGTACAAATGATTACGATATGGCCGTTGTTGACTATGCAGCCTTCCTTTTCAGAAAAAGAGCGAACAGCGAAATGAAGATGCCCCGGCATCTGCGTTATGAGCTTAATAATATCCTGTTTTCGCAAAAACAAAAATGACATTTGACGATGGAATAATAAAGATTTATAGACTGGTAAACGTTTCTGAAAAAGGCGACAAGCCTAAATATAAAATGTTCTATAAATCTTCCTTTTATTTTAGTTATGAGACACTGGGACTGACAAGATATTATACCGCCCTTGCAAATAACGAAAAAATAGAAACAGTTGTAAATATATATCAGGACAGAAGTATAAGAGTAAATGATATTGCAAGATTTGAAGATGATTCAGAATTTAAAATTGTACTGGCTCAGCATTTTAAAGACAGCGACGGTATAGACTGTACAAAACTGAGTCTGGAAAGGATGAATAAAAATGTCTGTTGTTTCGAAACTTAAAACCGTTAGAGACGCCTTGACGCAGGTCACAGAAAATGTATTTCATTATGAAGCGGAGAATAAAAACGGTCCATATATAGTCTGGATGGAGGATGGTGAAGGCGATTCACTTCATCTTAATGACAAAAAGAATGAACAGGTCATAACGGGAACTGTTGATCTGTTTACAAAAGACGAATATGATCAGCTGATTGATGATATACAGAATGCACTCAGCGGGGCTGATATATCCTTTATACTCAATTCAGTTCAGTATGAAGAGGAAACTGAGTTCATTCACTATGAATGGAGATTTGAAATATAATGGGAAAAATGGAAATCGAAGCTGCAGAAGAGTTTGTAAGCGTTCTTGACAGACTGGTAAAGAATTCAGATGGGATTGCAAAAAAAGCAGTTTATAAAGGTGCAGGAACAGCAGCTGATGAAATAAAAAAAGAAATCGAATCGCTGCCTGCAAGCGGGATAGCCATTCAGGGAAAAAAAGATAAACGTAAAAAGATTGGAGTACTGCCGGAAGAAAAGGATGATCTGATAAAAGGGTTTGGGATTTCACCAGTGCAGAAAATCGCAGACAGTATTGATGTAAAAATCGGTTTCGACGGCTACGGTCATAAAACCAGAAATTATCCCGGCGGTGTACCTGTCGTGCTTACTGCCCGTGCCATCATATCAGGAACATCATTCAGACATAAGAATGATTTTGTAAGAAGAGCGGTAAGCAGAGCAAAAGAAAAAACAGTTGAGACGATGAATAATGTAATTGAAGAGGAAATTAAAAAGGAGATGGAATAATGGCAAAAAAAGGACTATCAAAATTAGTTTTTGCAAAGTATAAGGCAGATGGAAACAATGTTACTTACAGTGATCCTGTTATCAGTGAAAAACTGGCAGAATATTCAACAGAGATAGAAGCCGGCGATTCTAATGATCTGTATTTAGATGATGATATTGCTGAAAGCGACAGTGCAGCTTTTTCAAGCGGAACATTTAATGTTACAACCGGTGATTTGTCAAATGATACGTCAAAACTTATTTTAAACGTAAAAGAAAAGAAAATAGAATTACCGAGCGGTAAGAGTGTAACTGAATTAACTTATGACAGTGATATGCAGTCAGCTGAGCTTGGTGTAGGCGTTATTGAAATGCATCAGGTAGACGGAAAAACATTCTATCGTGCGGTATTTTTAGCAAGAGTGCTGTTCAATATTCCAAGCAATGCAGCAACAACAAAAGGTGAGACAGTAGAATGGCAAACTCAGGAACTGTCAGGAAAGATTTTAAGATCAGCACAAATCAGTGAAGATAATATCAATCCGTGGCAGTTTACAGCAGATCTGGAAACTAAGGCCGATGCACTGGAATACTTAATGTTCAAGGGCGGAAAAACTACTAGCGATTTAGCAGGTGATCATTAATGAATCTGGAATACATCTATATAGAGGGTATCAAATACCCTCTTTCTTTTTCCCTTGTTACTGCTGAACAGATTGCTAAAAAATACCGCGATTTAAATGTATTAGAGAGAAATTTAAAGGATAGAAATTATCCAGTTGATAAAAAGTTAAATATGCTGAGTGACATCATTGCAATGATGATATACTCGGGGGTTCGATACTGTAATGCATATCATCTTGACCCGTATAAAGATGCTCCGTATACACAGGGCAGATTTTTTTATTTAACCAGTGAACAGGTAAAAGTCAGCCTGCCTCTGGATGAAAATTCAATCAAAGGACTGACCGATAAAATTCAAAAATGTATCAGAAGTGGAAACGTTAAAAAAATCGGTACTAAACCATTTGAAATCAGCGGTCATTCAAAAAAAAAGAAGCAAAGAAGCTGACGGGAGATACACATATTTATTTAAAGGCCAAGGCCTATATGATGCATATCCCGAGCAGTGAATTTTTATATATGCCTATTGGTGAATTAAGCGACCTGATCGATGCAGCCGATATATTAAACGGGCTGTGCGATGAAGATATACCGTTTGAAAATGACTATTATATTCCGATAGAACTGAGGTGAGAGCATGGCATATGATATCGGTCCAAGAATAACGCTGAAAGGCGAAAAGGAATTTAATCAGCAGCTGATTAAAATCAACAATTCACTTAAGGAATACGGCAGCGAATTAAAAGCTGTATCTTCGCAGTTTGATGATAATGCTAACAGTCAGGAAGCCCTTATTGCTAAAAATAAAGTGCTGGAAAAACAGTATGAGACACAGCAGCAGAAATTAAAACTGTTTCAAGGGCAGCTTGAAAAGCAGAAAAGTTTATTGAGCGAACAGGAAGCAGAAATAAAAAATCTTACTGCTCAGTATGGCGAAAACTCAAAAGAAGTGAACAAGGCACAGAGTGCCTACAGGAATACAGAGGCAAATATTTCCAAGCTGAGTACTTCTATAAATGAGACTACCGCCTTTTCAAATAAACTGTCAAATGAAATAAGGACCAACAATTCGTATCTGGATGAAATGGCAGAAGGAAGCCGTGATGCAGCTACCGGATTGTCAAAATTAGGCGATGAGGCGAAAAACGCTGAAAATGATACAAAAAATCTAGGCGATACCATCAAAGGCGCATTTGCAACTAGCGAGCTTTCTGATGCTGCTTCGGCAATTGCTGAAAATATCAGAGGCATTGTTGATGAATCAAAAGAACATTTAAAAATAATGAGTGCTCTTGAAGCATCATCACAGCTTGTAGGATACACAGCTAAACAAACTGCTGAAACATATAAAATCCTGTACGGAGTACTGGCAGATGATCAGACAGCTGCCACAACTACAGCAAACCTGCAGGCATTGGGATTAAGTCAGGAAGAACTTACCAGACTGACTTACGGAACAATTGGAGCATGGACAAAATATGGTGACAGTATACCTATTGACGGGTTAGCAGAAGCAGTTAATGAAACAGTCAAGACAGGTACTGTTACCGGTACTTTTGCTGATGTATTAAACTGGGCAGGTACGAGTGAAGATGATTTTAATACTAAACTCCAGGCAACGACTGACCAGTCAAAACGCGCCAATATGATACTTCAGGAACTGGCTGACCAGGGGCTGATAGCTTCTGCAGAAGCATATCGGGACAACAATAAAGCTCTGATTGAAAATAATGAGGCACAGGCAGAGTATCAGGAAGCATTGAGTGATTTGAGCGAAACTCTGATGCCTGTATTTACTTCTATTACAGAAGCTATAACTGAACTTATTGAAATTTTTAATTCACTGCCCGCGCCTGTTCAGGCTGTTATAGGAGTGATTTTGGGAATTATAACAATTCTGACAATCCTCTCTCCTGCAATAATGGCGGTATCTTCTCTGTTTTCAATTTTCGGGGCTTCGGCAGGGGTAGCGGCAGGCGGAGCAGCGGCGGCAGGTACTGCCGCATCGGGTTCAGCTGTCGGATTTGGTCTTCTTAACATGTCACTGTTACCTGTAATTGCGACGATCCTGGCAGTAGTTGCTGTTGTAGCTGCTGTGATTCTTATATTTAAAAACTGGGATGAAATCGTAAAGTGGTTTCAGGATCAGTTCGCAAATTTTGGGGCAGCAATCAGCGACTATGTAGATGATATCGGTTCATTTTTTCACAACATGTTCGATGGAATATCTCAATGGCTTTCTGATTCAATCGATGGATTTGCGAGCTGGGGCAGTGAGATGTATAACAAGGTAAGCACTGCGGTCAGCGACACAATCGATGCAATCGCATCTTTCTTTACAGGTCTTCCCGGAAAAGCGATCGAGTGGGGATCGGATATGATTGACGGATTTGTTGACGGGATAACCGGTACCATTGGAAAAGTGGTCGATGCGGTTTCTGATGTTGCAGATACTGTCTTCAGCTGGCTTCATTTTTCACGCCCGGATAAAGGACCGTTGAGAGAATATGAAGAATGGATGCCGGATATGATGTCTGGTCTGTCTAAAGGAATCAAGGACAACAGATGGCGTGTTGAAGATGAGATAGCTTCCTTAGCATCGAACATGAATCTTGCATATAATCCGGCAATCGAATCAAGTGCAAAAAACGTAAATGAAAGTACCGTTATAGTAAACGTAAGAGCAGACCTTAACGGCAGGGATATTACTAAATATGTTGAAAAAGAAATTTCAGCAAATCAAAAAAGTATGAGACTGGTAAGGGGGTATTAGTACTGTGTACGATATTTATATTAATGATATAAGCTGTATTGAGCAGAAGATACTGCCGACAACAAGACCGGATATCCCTGCACCTGTTAAAAATTACAATGAATATGATATTCCCGGTCGTGACGGGAAACTGTATGAGGATCTGGGGACATATGATGATATTGAGATTACACTTACGTTCAACTATATGTGTGCGCCCGATCAGTGGCATGACACATTCAGGAAGTGTAAAAAAATGTTTCTAGATGCAAAAACTCTTGAATTCAGTGACGATAATGAGTTTTATCATCGTGTAAAAAAAGCAGTTATAAATACTAATGAAAGAGTATCAAAAAGAATTGGAAAGTTTTCTGTAGGTGTCACTCTTGATCCGTATTATTATTCGGTTTCAGGAAAATATAAATATCCATATAAAAAAGTCCTGTATAACGGTTATGAAAGAACCAGACCTCTTTATTTTATTACAGGTGAAGGAGTCTGCCATCTAGAAATAAACGGTACTGACATTAAATGCAATATTGGTCAGAATCTTGTAATTGATACATTTCTTAAAATAAGCTACCGCAGTGACGGTACGCTTCAAAATACAGCTGTCAGTGGAGATTATGAAGATATGCAGTTAAAAGAGGGCATGAATGAAATATCCATAACAGATGGATTTGAACTTATGATAATTCCCAACTGGAGGTGCAGATAATGATAGAAATATACAAACCTGAAAATACAGAATACAGCATGAATGGCGACATGACACTGAATCCGACAGAATGCATGTTAACTATGAATTTAAACGGTGCGTGGAGTGTTTCTATGACTCACCCGGTGGATGATAAACTTGAATATCTGACTGAAAATGCGGTCATATGCAGTGAAACACCAGTAGGGAAAAAACAGCTATTCAGGATTCGAAATATAACAAAAAATGACAGCAGTGTGACATGTACTGCATATCCGATATTTTTCGATTCTAAAAATGACTGTTTTCTTTTTGATGTAAGACCTACTGAAAAAAACGGTCAGGAAGCACTTGATATTATGCTTGCATCTAATGAAAAATACTCAGCATCATCAGATATCAAGGCTGTGAATACCAGTTATTATATCCAAAAAAACTTTATGGAGGCACTAAACGGTGATGATGAAAACAGCTTCACCAGCCGGTGGGGCGGGGAAATTTCTTATGATAATTTTACTGTTACAGTTAATGAGCATCTTGGTGCTGACAATGGACTTCGCGTAGAATTTGGATTTAATTTAATGGGAATCTCTGAAACTGTCGATATGACCGAAGTGGCAACACGTATCATACCAAAAAGCTATAACGGTTATATACTTCCGGATAATGAAACGGTCGACAGTCCAAATATAAACAAATATCCTGTGGTATATACCAGAGTAATTGAATATCAGGATATAAAGCTCAAGGAGGATGCACAGGAGGGTGATTTAGAAAATGGAATCACTGTATGCGAGTCTCTAGAGGATTTATATACAGCGCTGAGAAACAGGGCAGCAGACGAGTTTGAAAATGGTATTGACGTACCTTCGATTACCTATGATGTCGATATGGTCGATTTATCTAAAACAGATATGTATAAGGATTATAAGAAACTTTTAAATGTAAATCTTGGTGATACTGCACATATCGGACACAGAAGACTTAACATAACAACTGAGGCCAGAGTTATTTCTATGACATATGATATGATCACAAAAAAAGTAGATACTTTGACTTTAGGAGATTATATAAGCAGTTATTTTAGTGATATGGATTCTGTTATGAACAGAGTAGATAAAGTTATCGATAAATCGAACAATACCCTAATGGCAGAAAAAATAAGCGGTGTGATAAATCTTCTGACCACATCGCTGAAAGCACAGAAAGATATTGCCAAAAAGCAGGATGTAAGAGCAATTCTGTTTGAGGACATAGATAAAGACAGTCCGACTTTCGGGGCGCTGTGTATTGGTACTCAGGGCATTCAAATTGCAAAAAAGCGAAACGAGACTGATACAGACTGGAAGTGGGGAACTGCTATAAACTTTGAAAGTATAGTTGCTGACTACATAATTACCGGTATTCTAAGCGACAGGCAGGGCAACAGCTATTGGGATATGGATAAAGGTGAGCTTGTAACAAGATATATGAAAGCAACTGATGCCGAATTTTCAGGTACGGTAAAAGGTTCGACGATTGAAGGTGGAGAAATAAATGGGAGCAATATAGCTACAGATAAGGATATTACGATAGGAAGAAATATCCGTTTTTCTGGGAACGGCGATTTTGCTGCTGTTATGGGAACTAATACAGTTCTTAGATTTTTAAATTCGAATCCGCCTACAACATCTGTAGACGGTCCTAATGTTCAGCTTCTGGCATCCAATCATATATATATCAGCGGTTCAACGGTCTCATCATCGGTTCCTATTACAGTAGGTTCAGACAAAAAATTAAAAAAGAATATAGAGGATATCGATCTCTCTGAATTAGTTGATATTTTAAAAATAAAAACATTTGATTATAAAAATGGAAAAGAAAATGCGATAGGTATTGTTGCACAGGATATTATAGATCATCCTTTAAGCATGTATATTCTGGATAAAAACCATGAAGGTATTTACAGCGTTGATTATAATGCCCTTTCGATGGCCGGTATTCAAAAAGTACAGAAACTGGAGAACAGAATAAAAAGACTGGAGGAAAAATTTAATGATAAAAATTAAAATTGACGGTTTGAATCTGTCATGTGGCACTGATGTTATTCCTGCTCAGGGGAGTGCCAATATTCCGGTTGTTATCGAACTGGAAAATCAGGAGGATTATTCCGGTTATGCGGTGGTACCGTATGTAGGATGGTTTGAAAACGGAGTACTGATTTCTACAGTTAGGGAACTTCAGAATAATTCATTTACAATTCCGGCTAATGCATTCAAACGTGGAGGAAAAATAAAAATCGCATTTGCATATATAAAAGATACTACCAAAATAAAAACATTTCCTATTAACTTTAATGTTGCAAATGCACCAGAGTCAGGAATTAAACTTCCCGATGATGGTACATGGGAAACACTGGTTTCAAATTTAGTTACAAATCTGTTTGAATCCCGTTTTGAAAATGAAATTAATGAGATTCTTGAAAATGCAAGGAAATTAAACAGTGCAACTGCCGACCTTCAGGAGCGGATCAATACAGCAATAAGCTATATGGGAAATTATGAATGGAACGGGACACAGATAAGATTTCAACTTGCTGATGGTTCGTGGGGTCCGTATCATGATCTGTCAGGTGATTTTGCATCAAAAAAATATGTTGATGATCACATTTTTGGTTCTGATAATCTTGAAGATACTTTAAATTTAAAAGATAAGAATATAACACTGCCAACTGAGATAAAAACTGGTGATACATCAATTGATTTATCTAAGTTGGTTTTTTATGAAGAATAAAGAAAGGAGCAAATAAATGGCAATACAAACAGTACAGGCAATTATCAACGGGGTTACGACTACATTGACTTTAAACAACCAGACTGGAAAATATGAGGCAACATTAACAGCCCCGGCAACTTCCAGTTATCCTAAAGAAGGACATTATTATCCCGTACAGATAAAGGCAACAGACAAAGCCGGCAATGCAGTGACTGTAGATGATAAGCATGAAACACTTGGTTCTAAACTGCGGTTAGTAGTTAAAGAAAAAGTAGCACCGACAATCACAATCTTAAAGCCAACAAGCGGTCAGCTTATGTCTCAAAACAAACCGGAAATCAGTTTTGAAGTTAAAGACAATGATTCAGGTGTTAATGAATCTACTGTTACATTAAAAATTGATAATAGTGCAGTAAGCGGATTGAGCAAGTCCGCTATCGAGGGAGGGTTTAGATATACTTATACTCCTGCAACTGCATTAAAAGATGGTGAACACACTGTTACGGTAAATGCGAGCGACAATGATGGAAATGCTGCGACACCTGTAACGTTGACATTTAGAGTACTGGCAACTGCACCTAACTTGTCTATTACCAGTCCGGAAGACGGTTCTTGGCATAAAAATGCATCTGTAGCTTTTGCCGGTTCAACAAACGGAGCTAGATTAACTGTCAAAGTAGGGAATGGAAATGCTCAGAATGTACCAATCAGTGACGGTACGTTTACAGGAAACGTTACTTTAGTTGAGGGTGCTAATACCGTTACATTTGTAGCTACAAGTGCCAGCGGTGTCGATACAACAATTACACGTACTTTAAATCTGGATACAAAAGCACCGGTAATTACAAACGTTACGATTACACCGAATCCGGTCGATGGCGGCAAGACGTATGTCGTTGCAGTAGAAGTAACAGACTAATGGTTGAAAAGGTAATAGGAAAAAATCCAAACTTTGAGATTATTTTCTATTTCACTGAAGGACAAAGATGGGAGGCGGAACTGCCTCCTAATTTATCCGGTGAATACTATATTGATCTGTATGCATACGATAAAGCCGGAAATGTAGGATATATGTCTAAAGCATTATTTGAAGTGGATACTACAAATTTATGCTGGCATATTAAAATTATTGACTACGATGTAACAGTAAGGTTTAAAAATGACTATAAATGTATGATAAGGGAGGTAATGCCGTGTGCAGTGAAGAATTAAAGCTGATTGCAGGTGAAAATCTTAAAACGGTTTTTTCGGTGCACAGCAGGAAAGAACAGAATTTTTCTATTAACAGAGCATACGTTGAACTTATGCAGTATGGTGAGAATATAAAGCAGATTGACTGCGAAATAGATGAACACGATATTGAATTTATGCTAAGTATAGACGAGCCCGGCCGCTACGATCTTATCGTGACATATTTTATTGCTGATGAAACGCTGAAAGAAATGTTTAAAGTGGAGGTAAGATAAATGAGTTATAAAATTCTTGATGTTGAACTGACAAAATCCACTTTGGCAGTTAAAGAGCAGTTTATTATACGTGTTTCTATAGGAACGTGGGATTTTGTTGGAAAAAACTACAGCTGGAAAAACCTTTACGATTTAAAGAAGTGGGGTGATCTGATTGGCGGTTAATATCCCTGCAAAAATTACAGTACCGCCGGATATCGATATGAGCGATCCTGCCGATATTCGGGAGGTATGGAGTGAGATTAAGACTACAATACAGTATATTAATAAACTTATCGATGTGCTTAATGATCATAAAGAAACACTTGGATTAGCGGTATACTATGATGAGAGTGTTGGATGATTTAAAAAACAGGAGGGAATATGGGTAAACTTAAAGATATGAACGGTAAAAAAATTCTGTTGGGAACTATTCTTTTCGACGGCGACACAACAGCTAATTTTACTTTGAAAGATTACTATACGAACTATGACTATATAGAAGTTATCTGGCGTCCGCATTCTACTTTGGGGCAGTGTTCGGATATGATGATACCAACGAAAGACAGTAAGATGCATTTGGAACGTGCACAGGCTATAAATGGTGTTACTACTGTTTATCGGTGTCAGTTGGCTTTTAGTGGAAAAAATGTATCACTTTCTGGCCGTACTCAGGTTATTAACGGTAATGCAGTTGACGCAGTAGAAGAACATATTTTAAGAGTAATTGGTTATTAGGACACAGAAGTATGTGTCTTTTTATATTGCCTCAGGATGGCATAAAAATCGTCTGGAAAGAAGGTAAAATATGGATTTAGGTTTTATTTCGAATTATTTTGTTCCGGTCGTAATGGCCGGATGTCTAGCAACTGGATATGTTGTTAAAAAATGGATAAAAGATGTTGATAATAAATGGATTCCTACAGTTGTGTTTTTCGAGGGTGCTGCATTAAACTGCATCGTATCCGGAAATGTAACAGTAGAAACAGTTGTAGCCGGTGCAGTATGCGGTTTAGCTAGTACCGGATTGCATCAGGCTTTTACTCGAATTATCGAAAATAAAAAAGAGGAGTAACAGATCCTGATGCAAGAATTTTTAATGAGTACATGGTCTATTGTCTTAACTGCTGCAGTTGGTTATCTTGTAACTAATTCCAGAGACAGTAAGAAAAGTCGAAAAAAACTCGAAGAAAAAAGAGAGCAGGAGAAATTAGACCAGACTAAAAGACAAATTGTTATGGAAGAGGCGCTATGTGCAATGTTACATGAACGTATCGTTCGTTTTTGTGAGCGGTTGCTGATAATCGGTTATGTTACTGCTGATGATCTAAAGAAACTGGACTACCTTTATAATCCCTACAGGGCTTTAGGAGGTAATGGAACAGCAGAAAGATTATATAACAAAGTGCAGCAGCTTCCATTGAGAGTAGAAAACGGAGCGGAGTGATTCCGCTCTTTTAAATTAAATTCAGGAGGAAAAACAAAATGGAAATCAAACAAAATTTAGTCAATTCAGGTAAATACAGTATTAAATGTCCTTACGAAAGAACACCGCAGTTTTACGTTGTTCATAACACATATAATGATGCTCCAGCAAAAAATGAAGTTTCATATATGATCGGGAATAATAACAAAGTATCTTTTCACTATGCTGTTGATGATGTAGAAGTTGTTCAAGGACTATTAGAAAATCGTAGTGCATTTGCAAGCGGTGACGGTGGAAAAGGACAAGGAAATTTATACGGTATTCATGTAGAAATCTGTTATTCAAAATCAGGTGGCGATAGATTTAATAAAGCTGAACAAAATGTGGCTAAATTTATTGCAGATGGTTTAAAAGCACATGGTTGGGGTATTGATAAAGTTAAAAAACATCAGGATTTTGCGAATAAATACTGCCCACATAGAACATTAGATATGGGGTGGCAAAGGTTTTTAAATATGGTACAAGCAAATCTAGATGGAAATCAGACAGTAGTAACTCCAGCACCACAACCATCTCAACCCGATAATAGTGGATACTCAGCTGGTACATATGAGATTATTGCAAGTGATTTGATCGTTAGAAAAACTCCGGGTGGCAGTGCGGTTGGCCATGCGGGATTGACCACTGACGGAAAAAAACACGATAAAGATAACGATGGTGCGTTAGATCGTGGAACTAGAATCACAGTTAAAGAAATTTATCAAAATGGTAACGATATCTGGGGCAGATGCCCTAGCGGATGGGTATGCTTAAAACAAGGTTCTAATATTTATGCGGTTAAAGCAGATGCAGCATCTACACCGTCTAATACCACTACAACTAGAGAACTAGGAACGCATGAAGTAACTGCCAGTGATTTAAGTGTTCGTACTGGTCCTGGAGAAAATTATAGAAGAAAAACATATAATGAATTAACAGTTGATGCAAAAAAACATGATTATGATAAAGACGGATGTCTAAACAAGGGTACGCGTGTTACTGTAAAAGAATGGAAAAACGGATTTGCTCGTATTCCTAGCGGATGGGTAAGCGGCGATTATCTAAAAAAGGTGTAGCAACATGAAACGCATTGAAGTATCAATTTTAGCTATTCTAGCGTTATTATCATTATTATTAGGAATTGCCTTAGTACAAGAGAAACAAGCCACTAGAAACCTAAAAATCAATCTAGAACTAACAAAGCAGGAACTCTATGATGCTAGAGGTGATAGAGATTATTATCAAGGGCAGTATAAAAAATATTACGAACTGTCCGAAGAACTTCAAAATCAAATGGGAGTTTATTATGAGTGAAGTTTATATAACTGTTAATGCAGTTGATTTTAAAACAAAAAAACCTATTAACTCAAATCGTATTTGGCAGTTGAAAAAATGTTATACATTATTTGCTGTTATAACTGATGGATATACTGAGCATATAATAGAAACTAAATATATAAAAAGTAAGCCTAGGTATAATTGATCTAGGCTTTTTTTGATTTGAATTCATGGTAATACCATTCTAAAAAATCATCAAATAAGGCTTGCTCAGCATTTTTTCTAACTTTCAATGCTTCATCAAAATCACGGTATCTACCCAAATGGTAAATCTTTTTTTTAAATGTTATAGTTGCTTTCCACATTTTCCGTGATTTATCATAGGTAACGCCACTATAAGGATTTTTTTTAGATTGCTCCAATGCTTTAACATCAGTGTTATCTATTCTAAATTCATTACGTTTAACAGCTGCTTTCTTTATGTTTTTGCTCATTGTTTCCTTTTGCAGGCATCCACAGCTTTTAACTTCACCTCTTGCTAAATTTTTATAACTTACATCAACCATTTTTCCGCAGTCACATTTACATGTCCAAACAACTGAACCATTGTATTTATCACGATTTTTTGTTGGTTTTATTACAGTTAATCGACCATAACGTTTGTTTGTAATATCAATCTGTTTAATAAAATTGTTTTCTTTATTATAGCAACCGCAACTTACTACTTTAGGATTATTTAAGCTATCGGAACGCAGCCACTTTTTATTACCGCAAACGGGACATATTATATAGAAATATGTCCGATTGTTTTCTCGTTTGTAATCTATTATTTTAAATCCTCTAACGGTTGTTCCTACACGGTCTTTTGCTAAACTCTTAACCATTATTGTACCTTAGTATTTACAATAAATATCAAATTCTTCATCATCAGCTGTCTTAACAGTAAACCATGTTGTACTGCTGGTGTATTTGTTGCTGGAATGTCCGTTATTAATAAATTCAACAATTTCTTCATGTTCTTCAACTTCCTCAATCTCACTTTCTGTTAATAGTTCTTTTTCTAATAATTCTTTTAATCTTGCATCCATTTTAATTTCCTCCATTTTTCTTATTATATAGCGATATTAAAGCCAAGTCATTAATAAAATTACTAACAATACTATAACTATAATGTTAAGTATCATTTTAATCTTTTCATAGTGTTTCATGATTATCGCTCCTTTCGTTTATGAGAAAGATATGATATAATCTTTAAGAGAGAGGGGAAGTCATTTCCCCAAACTCTTTATGATTGCTAATATTAGAGTTATTATCTCTAGTATTAACTTGAGGAGTTCCAAGACTTGTTTGACGATTGGTTTGGAACTCTTTTTTTGTTTCTTCATATCCTATCTCCTTTCCACACTTATATAATACACCAAAACGTGAACTTTGTCAATGTTTAAATACACTTTTATATGAATTATTTTCACTATTGAATGAACTATATTCATGTGATAAAATACTAATGAGGTGATATGTAATGAATAAAAAAATAATATCTTTATTGGCATTGTTTGGATTCAATCAAACTGATTACGCTAATCACATGTCAATGAGCAAGAGTAGTCTAAGTAACAAAATGAAAAGAGGCTCATATACGGCAAAGGATTTAATTGAGCTGGCTGAAATGACAGGGAATAGGCTTGCAATTGTTGATGAAAACGACAAAGTAATAATTGAATTTAGTAAGGAAGATTTATAGGCAGAGATATACACGTAAATAATAAATATATAAAATTCAAGCCTAGGTCACACATGTTGATCTAGGCTTTTTTACGTAATAAAACGTTATTTTACGTCATAACTATTGAATGCGGTTACAAAACATTTTAATATAAATCATAGGGAGGATAAAAACATGAAAAGAATAGGTAAATTTTTATTGGGGCTAGTTATATCGTTAACAGTGATAGGAGCTATTAACATCGGTACAGTAGAGGCTAAGAATACACTTAATTTAGGGGTTATGGATAAGTTTAATTATAACTCGCAAAGCAAAATCCTTAGGTTAGATGGATGGCATGCTGTAAACGTTGGAACATTTGGATCTTCACAAAAATACTATCATTATATTTTTTTAATGGATGCTAGTAATGGTGCTGAATTAACAAGAATGCGAGTTGATTTTTATAATAGAGATGATGTAGTTGCACATTGTAAAAATGGGTATGGTACAGATGTATATAGAGATAGTGGTTTTAGTTTGGGTATTGGTTCTCTGGAAAAGTACAAAAATAAGACAATTTACATAAAATCAAGATATACATCCGATTCTCATGGCGATAGCTTGGGTTATTCGTGTGTCGATTTCAATTTTTCAAACAGAGTAAAAATATAATAATGTTAAAATAGACCTAGGAATATTCTAGGTCTATTTTAATAATAACTTTCGACATTTCGTATTATACGTTTTTGTTTTTCGATTGCATGCTTACAGTCTATTATTTTTTCTTCCTTATCCTGTAAATTGGAGAATTCCAAGAATTTTAGTTTTTCTTCCAGTACTTTTAATTTTGTTTTTGCCTCTTGCAGTTTTCTGTCTTTTAAATTCATATTTAACACCTCATTAGTATTATAATAAAAAAAGCAATAAATACTCAAGATTGTGTTGAATAAAAGTGTTTTGTACACTAAGATACTAAAGGAGGTTATATAGATATGTCAAAGAACAATACATTATTTAGAAAAAATACAAATACTTTTTTTAAGTTTAGTATTTAAATATAAATATCAACTGCTAAATTACTGCTAAAAATTAAATATAAATAAAAAAACGGCTCTAGAATGCGCGTTATAGAGGACGGTATATAACCGTATGGGATAATCCCTACGGGATTAAACTGGTATATCTTAACTATGCAGAAGTTAGGATATACTTTTTTTTGAATTTGATTCTTCGTTAGATTATTAATTGCTGGTTTAAAACGACAGTTTTGCCATCCTGTTTAAAGAACGAGCGCACAGGTTGATAGCAATTATAATTATTTATAAAATGGTAAGAAAATTATTTTTTATTGGTTTAAATTAAAATAATTAAAATGATATTCCGGATAACCCTAAGAAAAAATCATATAAAATTGAAAAAAGTATTTGCATAAAAAATTAATTTAATAATGTATTAATTTTGATAATTTGATATAATCAAATTAATGTGGAGGTATGTATGACAGATAGTAGAATTTGTATTGCCTTGGATTTTCAAAATAAGGCAGAAGTAAAAGAATTTTTGGAAAAATTCAATGATGAAAAACTATATGTAAAAGTTGGAATGGAACTATTTTATGGTGAAGGTATTGAAATCATCAAAATGATTAAAGAAATGGGACATAACATTTTTTTAGATTTAAAATTACATGATATTCCTAATACTGTAAAAAGTGCAATGAAGCAACTAGCAAAATTAGAAGTAGATATGGTCAATGTTCATGCTTCAGGAAGTATCGCAATGATGAAAGCTGCAATTGAAGGATTAGAAGCAGGCAAGACAGGTGATAAACGACCTTTATGTATCGCCGTTACATGTTTAACGTCACTTGATCAAGAAGTGCTAGATAACGAGCTTTTAATTAACGATACATTAGAAAATGTCGTTTTAAAGTGGGCTACTAATGCTAAAGAAGCAGGACTTGATGGTGTTGTTTGTTCACCATTAGAATCTAAAGTGATTCATGATAATTTAGGAATGGAATTCATAACAGTAACGCCAGGAATTCGTTTAGCTGATGATAGCGTAAATGATCAAAAACGGGTTACTACTCCGGCGATGGCACGCGAATTAACATCTAGTTATATCGTAGTAGGTAGAACGATTACTGGATCTGCTGATCCATACGCAACATATAAAAAAGTATATCAAGATTTTCAAGGGTAGAGGAGAAGAATAATGAAAGAATTAATTGCTAAAGATTTATTAGATATTCAAGCGGTTTTTTTAAGACCAAATGAACCATTTACATGGGCTAGTGGAATTAAATCACCGATTTATTGTGATAATCGTTTAACATTATCATATCCAAAAGTTCGTAAAGATGTAGAAACTGGACTAGCTAAATTAGTTCAAGAAAATTTTCCAGAAGCAGAATGCTTAATGGGAACAGCTACTGCGGGAATTGCTCATGCTGCATTAGTGGCAGATATTTTGGAATTACCAATGGGATATGTCCGTGGTGGGGCAAAAAGCCATGGTCGTAACAATCGGATCGAAGGAAAAGTAGAACCCGGCATGAAAGTTGTTGTGGTAGAAGACCTGATTTCAACGGGGGGGAGTTCATTAGAATGCGTTGAAGCGCTAAAAGAAGCCGGTTGCGAAGTAATTGGAATGATTGCTATTTTCACATATGGATTACTAAAAGCAACAATTAATTTTGAAGCGGCTGAATGTAAATATGTAACATTGACTGATTATGATACATTGATCGGTGTAGCAAAAGAAAATGACTATATTAAAGAAGCTGATATGGAAAAATTAAAGGCTTGGAAAAAAGATCCAAGTGACGAAAGCTGGATGAGTAAATAGAAGGTAAAAACACCTTCTTTTTTTATATTTTCCCCCTAAAATAAAGATATTTTAATTGCATTATCATTGTGCTATAATTATAATGCTATTGTTGTAAATAAAAGTAGCTTTGGAGGTAGAAAATGCTAAAAAGTATTAAATATGTTCTAAAAGAGAATTTCACAAATTTATTTAGAATATATTCAATTTCGAAATATGAATTATTATCTGATATTCGTGATTCCCGTTTGGGGATTTTTTGGAATTTTGCTAATCCATTGATTCAAATTTTAACATATTATTTTGTTTTTGGTTTAGTAATGAATCGTAAAGATGTAGATGGAATTCCTTTTATTCAATGGATGTTGGCGGGAATGGTTGTTTGGTTTTTTATTAATCCTTGTATTACTCAAGGGGCTAATGCCATTTTTTCAAAGACGGGTGTAATTACTAAAATGAAATTTCCAGTTAGTGTTTTACCGGCTACGGTAGTTTTAAAGGAATTATTTAATCATGCCTGTATATTGCTTTTAATGATTATTTTTTATTGTACTCAAGGTGTCTATCCATCAATCGAGTGGTTGGGAATTATATATTATTGCTTTGCGGCCTGCTGTTTTGCTGTGAGTTTAGCGATGATTACATCTGTGCTTAATATGATTGCTCGAGATACTCGTAAGTTGATTTTAGCGTGTATGCGTTTGATTTTATATTTAACACCTATTTTATGGCCGATTTCTCGTTTTAGTGAACAGACGTTATTGTTTGATATTATTCGTTTTGTCATGAAAATCAATCCAATCTATTATATTGTATGTGGGTATCGAGATTGTTTTTTATATCACCTTGGATTTATGCATTATTGGAAACAAATGCTGGCTTTCTGGGGGATTACTGGAATACTGTTTGTTGTTGGCTGTTATATGATGTATAAATTCAAACATAAATTTATTGATATGATCTAGGTGGTAGAAATGGAAAATTACGCAATTAAATTTGAAAATGTTTCAAAAATATATAAATTGAAAAAGAAAAATGATGGTAATACTAAAAGTAGTGAAACAAAAAGATTTTATGCTTTAAAAAATATTAGTTTTGAAATCCCACAAGGGGAAGTAGTAGGGATTTTAGGAACTAATGGCTCAGGAAAATCAACTCTGTCACTTATCTTGGCGGGAATTAGCGAAATCGATGAGGGTGTCATGCATATTAATGGTGAACAATCATTGGTTGCTATTAATACCGGTTTAAATAAACAGCTAACAGGTTTAGAAAACATTAATGTTAAAGGTGCTTTATTAGGACTATCAAAAAAGCAGATTCAGGAGATTATTGATGGTGTTATTGAATTTGCGGAGCTAGGAGACTTTTTATATCAACCTGTAAAAAAATATTCTAGCGGGATGAAATCACGACTTGGTTTTTCAATCTCTTTATATTTAAATCCAGATATTATTATCGTTGATGAAGCTTTATCGGTAGGTGATAAAGGTTTTGCACAAAAGTGCATAAATAAAATGAATGAATTAAAAGATGAAGGTAAAACGATTATATTTATTTCACATTCATTGCCTCAAGTTCGAAATTTTTGTCAAACAGCAATGTGGATTGAGGGAGGAATGTTAAAAGAATATGGTGAAGTCGGGGAAGTATGTGATCATTATGGTGAATATGTTGATTACTATAACAGTTTAACGAACAAAGAAAAGGCTAAAATAAGAGATAATAAATTTAAAAAACGAATTGTTCAAAATCCTCAAATTGGATTTTGGGAAAAAGTTTTAGATCGGATAAAAGGATAGGTGAAAATAATGAAGAAGGTTATTACATACGGAACATTTGATTTATTTCATGTAGGTCATTTGAATATTATTAAAAGAGCAAAAGCGCTGGGTGATTACTTGATTGTTGCGGTAAGTAGTGATGCATTTAATGCGCAGAAGGGGAAAAAGGCATATCATAGTGATCATGATCGAAAATTGATTTTAGAGGCGATTAGATACGTTGATGAAGTTATTTTTGAGGAATCTTGGGATCAAAAAATTAAAGATGTTCAAGAACATGATGTAGATGTATTTGTAATGGGTGATGATTGGGAAGGTAAATTTGATTTTTTAAAGGATTACTGTGAAGTTGTCTATTTACCAAGAACTGATGGTATTTCAACAACAAAAATTAAGGACGATCTACATAAATAGGTGTAAAGATGAAACTTAGTATAATTATCCCTTACGATCGTTACAAACAGTATTTACATGATTGTCTAGAAAGTGTTTATGAACAGCGGTTAAATGATTATGAAACTTTACTTGTTGTAAATAATAAAAAAGAGATTGATCAAGATATCAAAGCGTATGATATTAATTTAAAAATCCTTGAAGCTGGAGAAAATTCTAGTGTTGCTAAAAAAAGAAATATTGGCTTAGAACATGCAAGTGGTGAATATATCTATTTTATTGATTGTGATGATTATTTGATGCCAAATACTTTAAAATTATTAATTACTTGTGCTAATCAAAATGATTTAGATTTAGTTGCAGGAATTAGACGCTTTACATGGTTCAAAAAGAAAGTTTTTGAGACCATGGGTGATGAAAAAAATAATGAATTAAACTTAAAAGATAAAGATCATGATTATGATGATAAATTTATTGAAAAAGTATATGACCAAAATAATGTTGATGAATATATGGTAGATGTTTTAATTCGGAGCCGACATGCTATTCGTAATATTTCTGTCTTAAATGTTTTAATAAAAAAGAAACTGATTGATGAGCATCAAATTCGTTTTAACGAAGATTTTTTCTATTACACTGATGTTCCTTTTGTAATCCAATTAGTTAATTACGCAAAGAGTTTTGATCGTGTTGAACAAGCAATTTTTGTTAAAAGAAAACATAATGATCCAATCAATACACCTGCTTTATCACAAATAAAAGATTCTGAAAATAAATTTGATGAATTTTTGATGGCTTATCGCTATAGTGCTTCTTTAGTAGCTCCAGATAGTTATATTCGTTATTATTTAGATTCGAAAATGCTTAGATATTACACAAAGTTTTTTGCACGAAAGATTCGTCGCAGTAAAGATGATATTTGGCGTAACGAACGATTTAAAGCAATGGGAGAAATATTAAAAAATATTCATCCTCGTTTATTGAATAAAAGTTCTCGTTATAGTAAAAAAATGATCAAAGCTGGTCTAAATGGTGATCTTGAGTTAGCAAAGAAGACTGTAAGCCGGCATTTAGCAAAAATAAAGTTTAAAAAGATCTTAAAAAATAAAAACGAGATGAATAAATATTTATATCGTCATAAATATATTAATAAACCGCTTGAAGAAAATACGGTTATGTTTGAAACTTTTATGGGAAAAAGTTATGCAGATTCACCTAAATATATTTATGAATATTTGGCGAAGAATTATCCAGGTAAATATAAGTTTATTTGGGTATTAAATGATCCTAAAGAAAAATTGCCTTACGAAGGTAAGATTGTCAAAAGATTCACAAGGGAATATGCTTATTATTTAGGCGTTTCTAAATATTTTGTTTTTAATATTCGTCAGCCATTATGGTTTAGAAAGCGGGAGGAACAAGTTTTTTTAGAAACGTGGCACGGAACGCCACTGAAACGTTTAGCGTTTGATCAAGAAGAGGTTACTGCTGCTTCGCCGACCTATAAAGCTCAATTTTATCGTCAAAAACAAGAATGGGATTATTTGATTGCACCGAATAAATTCTCTAGTGATATTTTCAAAAGTTGTTTTATGTACGATGGTAACATGCTGGAAACAGGATATCCAAGAAATGATTTATTATCGTTACCAAACCGTGATGCAATAGCTTTAGAATTGAAGAAAAAATTAGGGATTCCTCTAGATAAAAAGACTATTTTGTATGCTCCGACATGGCGTGATGATGAGTATTATGGAAATGGTAAATATAAGTTTAAATTGAAATTAGATTTAGATTTATTAAAGCAGCAGCTTGGTGATGAATATGTTGTATTGTTAAGAACACATCATTATATTGCTGATGCATTAGATGTTACGGGACTAGAAGAGTTTGCGTATAATTTGAGTAAGTATGATGATATTACAGAAATTTATTTAATTAGTGATATTTGTATTACGGATTATTCTAGTGTGTTTTTTGACTATGCTAATTTAAAAAGGCCGATGTTATTCTATACGTATGATTTAGATAAATATCGTGATGTATTAAGAGGTTTTTATATTGATATGGAAACAGAATTACCAGGACCATTGGTTTATACTACTGAAGAAGTTATTGATAAAATCAAGAATCTGAATAGTTTGAATCAAGAATATCAACAACGTTATGAACAATTTTATGAACGTTTTTGTTCATGGGAAGATGGGAATGCTGCTATGCGAGTTGTTGAAGCAGTTTTTAAATAAGGGGTTTACCCCTTATTTTTATGGGAGGAAAGTAAATGAAAATATTAAAGAAACTACTCGGTAAGTTAATCAGAATTTTATATCGATTCGTATATCGATTTATTCCTTGTCAGGAAAAAACAATTCTTTTTATTTCTTTTCATGGTCGCGGTTATTCTGATAATCCAATGGCAATTCACCAATATCTTTCAAAACATTCACAATATGCTGATTATCGTTGCATTTATGCAATAAAAAATCATAAACAAAAAAAATTAAAAATTGAAAATGCTAGAATTATTGAGTATTTTAGTATTGCTTATTTTTTCTATCTAGCGCGTAGTAAATATTGGATTGCTAATTGTAAGCTCCCAAAATATGTTTTGAAAAAAGATAGCCAAGTTTATTTACAAACATGGCATGGGACACCATTAAAAAAATTAGCACATGATATTGAAGTTCCAGAAGGAACAACCTTTTATCGTAGTGAAATGAGCGTTGAAGAAATGCGTTCAACCTACGATAATGATGTAAGTAAGTATAATTATATGATTAGTCCTAGTGCTTTTACAACTGAAGTCTTTCAAAGTGCTTTTGCGATTGAGAGAGAGCGCTTGATTGAAACGGGATATCCACGAAATGATATTTTATCAAATTATAATTCTGATGATATAAAAAAAATAAAAGATAAATTAAATTTACCTGAGGGTAAGAAGATAATTTTATATGCGCCAACTTGGCGTGACAATTCATATAATTTAAAAGGGTATACATTTAAATTAGAAGTTGACTTTAAAAAGTGGCAAAAAATTCTAGGTACAGATTATATTGTTATTTTTAAACCCCATTATTTAATTGTAAATGATTTTGATTTAGAGGCAGTTAAAGAATTTGTCTACTACATTGATCCTAAAGAAGATATTAGCAGCTTGTATTTAATTGCCGATGTCTTAGTTACAGATTATTCAAGTGTATTTTTTGATTATGCAATATTAAAACGACCAATTTATTTTTTTATGTATGATTTAGACACTTATCGTGATGAGTTAAGAGGCTTTTATTTAGATATTTATCATGATTTACCAGGCGATGTTATTGAAAGTGAGGATGAATTGATCCAAAAAATTTTCTCTGAAAAATTTGACTATAATCGATTGCAAATATTTAATGAACAGTTTAATAATCATGAAGATGGCAATGCGAGTAAACGGGTTATTGAAATTTTATTAAAGTAGGTGATGAGATGGGAATAAAGAAAATTATTATTAATATTATCTTAAAAATAGCCAATATATTTGTTTTAAGATGTTCAATCAAGCAAGGACAAATAGCCTTTATTTCATTAGAGTCGAATCAACTTGAAAGTGATCTTGAACTTATTTATCAGGAGTTAAAAAAAGAAAACAAATATAGTTTAAAAATGGTATTAATAAATTATAATAAAAAAAGTTTAATTAACAATTTTTTGTATATGTTAAACTGTATTAAGCAAATTTATGTAATTAATACTTCTAAAGTTGTTTTGATTACAGACAATAACTATGTAATTAGTAATTTTAAACGACCTGGCGTTAAAGTTATTCAGGTATGGCATGCGACTGGAGCAATCAAAAAGTTTGGAAATGCTATCAAACGTGAATATCCTATTAAAAATTATGACTATGTGATTGCAAATAGTGATTATTGGAAGCAGCCTTATCAAGAAGCTTTCAACGTTTCCGAGCAGGGCGTTATTATTACAGGAATGCCACGTGTGGATCATCTTGTTGATCCATATTATTTAACACAAGCGAAAGCACGTATGTATAGTAGATATCCGATTCTAAAAGGAAAAAAGGTTATTTTATATGCACCGACTTTTAGAGGAAATATTTATCAGGGTTTTAAAACAGTTGACTTTGATGCTCAAGCAGTTTTAAATGCACTGGGAGAAGAATACGTAATAATCTTTAAATTTCACCCATTGTTATTGAAAACTACGCTATCAGACGATTCTAGAGTGATTAATATGAATCATGAAAATACTCATGATTTATTCGCAGTTTGTGATGTCTTGATTTCTGATTTCTCATCAATTATCTTTGATTATTCCTTATTAAATAAACCAATGTGTTTTTTTGTTCCGGATTTAGATGAATATATTGAAACATTAGGATGTTTTGTGGATTATCGAAGGGTCATGCCCGGAGCAATCTGTTATAATGAAACGCAAGTTATTGCAGCCTTGCAAGGTAATAAAAAATATGATATTAAGGCATTTAGAGATATGTTTTTTAAATATCAAGATGGTCATAATACACAAAGAATTGTTATGTTTATCGATAAATTAATAAACACCAAGAATTAATTCTTGGTGTTTATTTAATGATTTTCATTCGCCAAATAATCACGGACATTTGATAAATTGTCCATGATCTTATTAGTCATTATCGCAAACTTATGATCAGGGTATTTTAAATCAGGAATACAAATTACTTTAATGCCTGCACTATAGGCAGCGTTAATTCCGGATTCAGAATCTTCGAGAACCAGAGCTTCATCGGGCGTAATTCCTAATTTTTGGCATGATTTTAAAAATACTTCAGGATCAGGTTTTCCTTTTGTTACTTCGTCACCACAAATGGAATCATCAAAATATTTTTGTAAACCAGATAATTCTAAAATATGATCAACACGATGACGCTGTGAACTGGTTGCAACAATTGTTTTATAGTCGTTTTCTTTTAAATACTTTAGTAACTCAATTAATCCTTCTTTTAAAGGAACCCCTTCATTTTCAAATAAGTCAGCCATATATTGATGAACTGCTTTAATTGTTTCCTCAACATCAAAATCGTCGCCATAATCTTTATGGAAAAGCTCATAGACTGCTTTAACAGGCTTTCCTAAAAGAGTTTTATAGGCTTCTAATGACAATGTTAAATTATGTTTAGCTAATACATGCTTATATCCCTCGAATGTAACTCTCTCACTATCAATCATTAAACCATCCATATCAAAAATTACTGCTGTTATCATCTTTTTACCTCCACGCAAATATCATATCATAATTATCCGATTAGTAAAAAGATTTTCATAGAATAAAAAAAGTTCTAATTCATATACTGCACTAAAGGAGTTGTAGATATGATACATAGAGGGGAAATTTATTATGCTGATTTATCTCCGGTAGTGGGGAGTGAACAAGGAGGATATCGACCTGTGATTGTTTTACAAAATAATAAGGGCAATCGATATTCGACAACAGTGATTATTGCGCCAATTTCTTCACGATTAACAAAAAATCCGTTACCAACCCATGTGATGGTTGATTGCAGTTCATTGGAAAAAAAGAGTGTAGTTTTACTAGAACAAATTAGAACGATTGATAAACAGCGAATTAAAGAAAAAGTTGGAATGATTGATAGCCAAGTAATGAATCTGATCAATCAAGCAATTAAGACAAGCTTGGATATTAAATAGTTTCCTTTTGAGTCAGATATTTGCTATAATAGCCCCATGGAGGTAGAGGAAAGATGAATGTTCGTGATATTAAATTAAAGGCTAAAAGTGTTTTAGTTAATCGTAATAATATAGTTACAGTATTTGTGTTTATTAGTGTAATAACAACTTTGGCTAATTATATTGGTTCAGAAATTGGCGGGGTGATACCATTTCTTTCATTGATTGTAACTATTATAATGTTGCCCTTTGGTCATGGGAATGTGGTAACTGCATTAAAAACAGTCAATGAACAAGGTGATGAGGTCACTATTGAACAAGATGGGGTAGTCGGATTAAGACGTTTTAAAGATTTATTTGGCACATATTTTATTAGAGAAATATTATTATTGGTGATTATGATGCTGCTTGGATTAATCATATTCGTAATTGCTAGATTTACAGTAGACAGTAATGTTTTTTCTCAATTAGGAGCAATTATTGAGCAAGCTGCTGTATACTCTACTAATGTAAGTGCATATTTAAATGATCCAACTGTAATTGAAGCATTAGGAACACTAGGAGTAATCTTTTTTATTGGTATCATCATTATTGCAATTGTAGCGTTTATTTATAGTTTGGTATTTGCTTTAACACCTTTTGTATTAGAAAAATATAATATACGCGGTGCCAAGGCAATGAGTGAATCAGCTCGTTTAATGAAAGGACATAAACGAACTTTATTTATGCTGTATTTGTCATATTTAGGATGGGCTATCTTAGTATTAGTACTTTCTGCTGTTGTTGAGATGATTTTACCGATTCCATTAATTTTGAATATTATCGTGGCGGCTTTGACTACTTATTTGTTTGGTGCTGAACTAAATACTAGTTTAGCGGTATTTTTTGAAGAAATTGATTTAGAAGATAAAAATAATATTTAACGAGGTGTTAATTTGAATTTGATAAAAAAAATTAAATTAAATAGTAGGCAAAAGGCGATAGGGGTCATATTGATTTTTCCCTGGTATCTTTATTTTGCACCAATTGTAATTAATTATTTTTTGAAGCTATATACAGTATATATAGCTAATGATTTTTCAACTAATAGTTTAAATGCATTTTTTAATTTATTCATCGGAATTGCAACTGCTATTCCTTTGATTATTGTGTTTAAGGGTTTTATTAAAGAAAACTGGCTTGTTTTTAAAAAAGACTTTTTGGAAAATATAATATGGGTGCTTACGATCGGGATTGGTTTAGCATATTTATTTTCAATTGCAGGGGAACTGATTGTCAATCTTGTAGCCCCTCAATCAGGCGAAGCAGCTAACCAGACATTAGTGGAAACTCTTGTGCAATCTAATTTTCTATTAATGTTTTTTCAATCAGTAATTATTGCACCATTTATTGAAGAGTTGTTATTTAGAGGTCTGATTTTCAACAGTTTACGACAAAAAAATATGGTTTGGGCTCATTTGATTTCAGCATTCCTATTTGGCTTGTTACATGTTTACAGCTATATTTTAGCTGGTGATATGAGTGAATGGATTAAATTGATTCCATATATGATGGCAGGTTTATCTTTTTCAATCGTATATGAAAAACGTCAAACAATTATAGCTCCGATCATTTTACATGCTGCAAAAAATCTAATCGCAGTATTGTTAATGGCGACGATGTTTTAAACACTATGCATGACATAGTGTTTTTTATTGTGAAACAAAAACCACGTGCTATGCGCGTGGTAACAATAAAGCTTTAGCGTCTGGGTAAAAAACCTCCTCGTGATATAATAATTGTAGCCTGGCAGCTGCAAATAAAATAACGAGGAGGTTAGTCTATGAAAGACACAAAAAGTTTATCACATACATCATATAGATGTAAATATCATATTGTAATAGTACCAAAATTTAGAAGGATGGCAATATACAATAAATTAAGACATGATATAAGATTAATTATAAAGACCTTAATTGAAAGAAAACCGGGAGTAGAGCTGATAGAAGGAGAGTTATGTCCTGATCATATTCATCTTCTATTAGAAATACCACCAAAGTATTCTGTGGCGGAGTTTATGGGATACCTGAAAAGCAAGTCAACGCTTATGATATTTGATCGTCATGCAAGTATGAAATATAAATATGGAAATCGAAAATTTTGGGCAAGAGGCTATTTTGTAGATACAGTAGGAAAGAACGAGAAGACAGTGAGAGAATATATTCAAAATCAGTTAGCGGAAGATAAGTTGAGTGATCAAATGAGTATGGAAGAATTTATTGACCCGTTCACAGGAGAACCAGTGGAAGGGTACAAGAAAAAGAAAAAAAGTAAAAGACCCTTTGAGGGTCAGTGAGTAAATGACGTTGCGGCTGTCAAGGCGTTCAGTGGTCGAATGACTAGCGCAACAGCATGCCCTTACAGGGCGGGTGCATACCACGTCTTTTAGGCGTGGTTATGATTTTATAATAAAAAAACCGTAAAACTTATATAAATAAGAATTACGGAAATTTATTAATGGTCTCCCCTCACGGTCTCGAACCGTGGACCCACAGATTAAGAGTCTGTTGCTCTACCAACTGAGCTAAGGAGAGAGGACAGATATTATAATACACCTATTTAAACATAAAAGCAAGTTAAATTTAATGAAAAATGACATTAGCTATGCTATAATTACTAGGTGAATGGAGTGATCTGGCAATGTTCTACAAACAAACTATTAACAATATAAAAGTAGTTATTTTATCATTGGATGGAGGATTATTAGATCTAAATCGGCTTAGATTTAATTATTTTAAAAGGATTTGTAAAACTCACAATTTTGAATTAACTAAAGATATTTTCGAGGAAGCCCTTGGAAATATGAAAACAATGTATAACGATTTTCCAATTTCTAAAGATATTAATCCCGATGATATTAATAAGTTGATTGAACGTGATTTATACGAGTATGCAAAGTTAAAGCCTGAGACAATAAAAAAAGAGGGAACGGATGAACTGTTACAATTTTTTAAACAAAAAGAGATTAAAATTGCTGTGGTTTCAACTCATAAAACAAAACGTGCAATTCAATATTTACAATTAACAAGATTGTATGACAAAGTTGATTTTGTTATTGGCGGCGATAGCGATAATCTACCATTACCAGATACTGCTGTTTTAAAAACAACTCTTGAACAAATGAACTGCAAACCAAGTGAGGCAATTGTAATTGCAAACTATCCAAATCTTCTTTATGCAGCTAATCAATGTTTAATCAATGTAATTTATCTAAGTGATTTATGCTTGGTACAAGAATCGATTGGTCCAAGGGTATTTAAAATTGCAAGAAATAATTTAGAAATTATTAATATTTTTCTTTTTGCACGTTACGATACAATGGAAATATTTTCGCCGTTATTAGGGATGTCTAGTGATATGGATATTGAAACACTAGATAAAACATACGCTAAGCTGCTTGAAGAGTATCAAAATGATCAGCAGTTGATTGAACTAGTTCGCAATACATATCATTATTTTTTGGGAGAAATTGCAAATCGTGAAGCTGATACCGTCAATACATCGTTATTTGAAGATGAAGATGTTATTGTAGCGCCAGTGGATGATGAACATTTTTCTAATCCCCAAAGTATTGCAACTTTGGAAAAGTCAATTGAAGAGGTTTTAGAGTCAGAAGAAGTTTCAGAAACTGACAACGAAATTGCCGATACTGTTTTTAAAAGAGAGAATTTATATCAGGATGATGAATTTTCAAAAACAAGAACAGCGATAGGATGTGATCCTGAACGCGTTAATGAATTGATGGATATTATTAATGGTAATTCTGGAACTAAGTTGGAAGAGGGAGAATTATTTGAAAAGTCAAATGATGAAATATTATTAGAAAAACGGGGACTATTGTCTTATTTTATTAATTTTGTCTATACTGTTATCGTGGTGGGACTGATATCATTTTTAGGATTAATAATTTTTATCGGTTTTGAAGATTTTATTCAGGGACCAGGTATTGTTGCTGGAATAATTAAAAGCATTATTGATTTTTATGTTAATCTAGTTTTATCCATATATGCGGTTATTTTTAACAGCTTAAATGCTCTACTAAGTTTTATTCCTGATTATTCTAGTTTAATTGCGGGTAATGGTTTATTATCGACAATGGCAGTAAAATTAGTATTGTTCATTATTTTTAATGTAATAATAGTCTATATAGTTAAAATGATTTATTTATTAATTACAGAAGCGGAGGAAGATGATGCGAATTTTGCAGAAGATTAAAGAAATAGATGTTAAAACATCGCACTTTTTCCCGCAGTTTTATCATCATCGTTTTTTTAGTGGTGCGATGAAGTTTATTGCTGGAATTGGTGATTTTGGAATGATTTGGCTTGTTTTAATTTTACTTTTAAGTCTTAATGATAAAACACAGCTGCTTTCTCAAAAAATGCTGGCAGCGCTAATATTAGCAACAGTCATCGGTCAAGTGACAATTAAGTCGATTGTAAGGCGTAAGCGACCATGTCATACATATCATGATGTTGAAATGTTGATTCCAGTTCCGAGTGATTATTCATTTCCTTCAGGACATACTACTTCAAGCTTTGCATGCGCAACGACTGTATGTTTCTTTTTTCCTAGAGTCGGCTTTATTTGCATGATTTTTGCTGCATTAATGGCTTTTTCAAGATTGTATTTGTTTGTCCATTATTTGAGCGATGTTACTTTTGCAATTGTTTTGGGAATTAGTGTTGGAATAATTGTTATGTTATTTTAGTGTGATAAAAGGAGCAAGGGTCTGCTCCTTTAAAAAAATAAAAAAATTATTTTTTAAATAAGACTGATTTAAACGAAATAATTTGCTTTTTTATCAGGTAGAGTAAGTTTTTATAGAAAAAAGTTGGCTAAAATTATTGCAAAAACTTTTTACATATGATATTATGTTTAAGCAACAGACGGAGACATACTCAAGAGGCTGAAGAGGCGCCCCTGCTAAGGGTGTAGGTCGGGAAACTGGCGCGAGGGTTCAAATCCCTCTGTCTCCGCCATTATATTGGTCTGGTAGTTCAGTTGGTTAGAATGCCGCCCTGTCACGGCGGAGGTCGCGGGTTCGAGTCCCGTCCAGACCGCCAATTAGATTGTTTAGTTTCACTTTGGTGAAACTTTTTTTATAAAAACAAATCATTATGATTTGTTTTTATTAATATAAGCATGCAAAATTGCAATCATTGTTTTAGAATCAAAGATTTCGCCATTAACTACTTTGTGATAAGCGGTATCAATATCCATTTTAATTAATTCAATTACTTCATCTTCATCACACTCTAAAGGATTTTCGACTTTGTAAACATCATGAGCTTCGTATACATAAAGCCATTCATCACTATAACCAGGAGTTGGTAAAAACTTAGAAATTAAACTTATCTTTTTAGCACTGTAGCCAGTTTCTTCTTCTAATTCTCGTAAAGCGCATATAGCAGTATCTTCATTTAATTCTAATTTACCCGCAGGAATTTCTAAAGTATCTACAGCATTAGGATACCGATATTGCTTTACTAATAAAATTTTGCCATCAACAATAGCAAGAACGCCAACTCCGCCGTGGTGTCGAACTACTTCTCGAGTTGCGAGATTCCCATTTTCACATTCTACTTTGTCTTTATAAACAGTGATAATTTTTCCATCATAGATTATTTCTGATGATATTTTCTTTTCCATTAGTTTCACCTCATTAAAAGTATAACAAAAAAAGTATGCGGGGGTGCATACTTTTTTCTATTATTTCACGTAAGGGTGATAATAGGGGGTATGTAAAGCGAAATACTTCACTTAACAAAATCAATTATAGCATCAGTTTCATAAAATGTAAAGGGTTACAATAAAAGTATTAGGCGTTTTTAGCAAATTTTGTTATAATGTTTCAAGGTGATATAATGAAAAAATTAAAAATAACAGAAAATGATGCTAATCAAAGAATTGATAAATATTTAAAAAAGTTACTAGTTAATGCTCCAAATAATTTTATATATAAAATGTTTCGAAAAAAAGATATCAAAGTAAATGGGAAAAAAGTGGATGAAAAATATATTTTATCATTAGATGATGAGGTCGAAATGTTTTTATATGATGATAAATTCAAAGAATTTACAGAAACCAAAAGTATCTATGAAGTTAATAGAACGTTTAGTGTTCTTTATGAAGATAAACATGTATTGATTGTTTTTAAACCAGCAGGGCTTTTAGTTCATGAGGATGCAAATGAAAGCATTAATACTTTAACAAATCAGGTTTTAAGTTATCTTGCTTCAAAAAATGAACTAGATCTAAGTCGAGAAAATACTTTTATGCCAGGACCAGTTCATCGTTTAGACAGGAATACTAGTGGAATTGTAATTTTTGGTAAAACTTTGGCAGCTTTGCAAAATCTCAATGAAATGATAAAGCAACGTCATTGCATTGAAAAAAAATATTTAACGATCTGTCGCGGACAATTGAGTCATCAGCGAAATTTACACGGATATATGGTCAAGTTAGAGAATCAGGCTCAAGTTAAATTAGTAAAGAAAGACTATCCTGGGGCTTTAACGATGGAAACGATTGTTAGGCCGTTAAAATATAATTGTGATTATAGTCTTGTTGAGGTTACATTAATAACTGGACGGATGCACCAGATCAGAGTACATTTATCAAGTATTGAACACCCAATTATTGGTGATCGTAAATATGGAGATTTTGAACTGAATAAATATATTAAGAAGACTTTTGGTTTAAATAATCAATTGCTGCATGCTTATAAAATAAAATTTGTAAAAACCTTTGGTGTACTAAATTATCTTCAAGATAAAGAGATAATTTGCCCTGTGCCGGCTTTGTTTGAAAAAATAGAGAAAAGTTTGTTATAGACACCTTTAAATAAAGAGTTGTTTATTGTATAATTATTTACATAGATTATAGGAGGAAAGATATGAAATACTATATTGGAATTGATTTAGGTGGGACTAATGTTCGTACTTTGCTGGTGGATGAAAATGGTAAAACTTATAGTGAAGTAAAAGATAATACTGAAAGAGAAAATGGTCCTGACTATGTATGTGCTAAAATCATTCGTCAAATTGAAAGTTTAGATACATCAATTTGTGGTGGTTTACAAGGTGTAAGTGGAATTGGTATTGGAGTACCTGGACCTGTTGACACAGTAAAAGGTACAATGATCATGGCAACAAATTTACCTGGATTCGAAAATTATCCAATTTGTGATAAATTAGCAGATCGTTTTAATTTACCAACTTTTATTGATAACGATGCAAATGTTGCTGGATTAGCAGAAGCTTTATTAGGTGCTGGAAAAGATTATCCGACATGTTATTATGTGACTATTTCAACAGGAATTGGGGGAGCCTTTATTGTTGATGGTAAATTAGTTTCTGGTGGTCGAGGACATGCTGGAGAAATTGGGAATATTATTGTTAAAAACAATGGTTATAAATTCGGAGGTTTAAATCCAGGGGCTGCTGAGGGAGAAACTAGTGGTACTGCAATTACTCGTAAAGGTAAAGAACTTTTAGGAGAAGATAGAGTAAATCATGCTGGAGATGTTTTTAGATTGGCTAGCGAAGGTGATTTAAAAGCACAAAGTATAGTTGATGAATGTATTTCAGAATTAGCAACAATGTTTGCTAATATTGCTCACACTGTTGATCCGCACTGTTTTGTAATTGGTGGTGGTGTAATGAAATCTCGTGAATATTTCTATGATCGCTTAGTAGAACAATTTAACTCAAAAATTCATGTAGGAATGCGCGGATATATTCCGTTATTAGGAACAAAATTAGAAGATTGTGGAGCAATCGGAGCAGCAATGTTACCAATGTCAAGATTAGGTTAAGAAAGGATATTTCATCCTTTTTTTTTGATTTAAAGTAGTAGTTTTTTAAATCGAATAATGGTATTATAGTACGGTGAGGTGACGAGAATGTCAAAAAGAGTAGTATTAGGATTAAGTGGTGGTGTCGATTCAGCAGTTGCTGCTTATTTGTTAAAAGAACAAGGATATGATGTTATTGGTGTGTTTATGCGTAATTGGGATAGCCAGTTAAATAATGATATTTTAGGTAATCCTACTAATGATAATGATATCTGTCCACAAGAAGAAGATTATAATGATGCCAAGGCTGTAGCTGAATGTCTTGGGATTCCTATTAAAAGGGTGGATTTTATCAAAGAGTATTGGGATCATGTATTTACATACTTTTTAGATGAATATCGAAAAGGTAGAACACCTAACCCCGATATATTATGTAATAAGCATATTAAATTTAAAGCTTTTTTAGATTTTGCTAAAACTTTAAATGCAGATTATATTGCTACAGGTCACTATGCCCAAGTTAAACATTATCAAGGAGCAGATTCGGTGATGTTAAAAGGCCTTGATAATAATAAGGATCAAACATACTTTCTATGTCAATTAAATCAACAACAGCTACAAAACTCATTATTTCCTTTAGGTGAAATAGATAAAACAGAAGTTCGTCGAATCGCTAGAGAATTGAACTTACCAGTAGCAGATAAAAAAGACAGTACCGGAATTTGTTTTATCGGAGAACGTGATTTTAAAGAGTTTTTACAAAATTATATTCCAGCTCAAGCTGGAAAAATGGTTGATATAGAAACTGGGAACGTGATTGGTGATCATTCAGGAATCATGTACTATACTATTGGTCAGCGTAAAGGATTAGGGATTGGTGGTCCAGGTGATGCATGGTTTGTCGTTGGGAAAGACTATGATAAAAATGTGTTATATATTTGTCAAGGAGATCAAAAAGATTGGTTATATTCAACCGGGGCTCTGATTACTGATGTGAACTGGATTGCTTCAACTAAACCAATAGATAAAATTGCATGTAACGCTAAGTTTAGATATCGTCAGCCAGATAATCCAATTCAACTTGAATTTATTGATGAAGATACTGTTTACTTAACTTTTGATAAACCAATAAAAGCGGTGACTCCAGGCCAAGCTGCAGTCTTTTACGATGGTGATATTTGTCTTGGTGGTGGAACGATTGAAACTGTCTATAAAGATGGGCAGCCAATCAAGTATTTATAATGATTGAATATACAGGTTATATTAAGAAGATTCGTTTTTATAGCGAATCTTCTAATTATATCGTTGCTTTAATTGAAGTTGAGCAGGAAGATAAGTTGATCACAATGAATGGTTATATGAATAATTTTAATGATTATGAAAAATATGCTTTTATTGGTGATTACGAAATTCATCCTAAATATGGTAAACAGTTTAAATTATCAGAATATCGTATCATTTATGCAAAAGAAAGTGAAGAAATTATTAAATATTTATCTAGTCCGCTATTTAAGGGGATTGGTAAAGCTTTGGCAACACAAATAGTAAATACACTTGGTGAAGAGTGTCTTGAAAAGATTAAAGAAGATAAACATAATTTAGATTTGGTTAGAGGAATGACTGAAAAACGGCGGGAAATAATTTATGAAGCATTGACTAATGGTGATTATGATCAAGAAGTAATGCAGTTTTTTATGGGACATGGTATCAGTCTGAAAAACTTGGGCTTGATTCAAGCATATTATCAAGAAAAAACATTAGAAATACTTCAAAACAATCCGTACCAACTAGTAGAGGATATTGATGGGATTGGATTTAAAACAGCTGATGAGTTAGCTTTAAAAACAGGTGGGACACTTGATAATCCTAATCGAATTAAAGCTGGGATTATTTACAGTATTAAGCAATATGGGTTTAATACTGGGAGTACATACTGTTACCTTGATGAAATCAAAATAATGTTTTCTAAAATAATATATAATATTGAAGAAGTATCGTTTAATGAATATCTTGATGAATTGATTGATGAAGGATTGATTATTCAACGTGGTGATAAGTATTATTATTTTGAAATGGATGAGGCTGAAAAAAATATAGCTGAATATTTAAAAATACGGATAAATAAACCCGATGAACTTTTTGATGAAAAAGAAGTAGAACGATTGTTGACAAATTATGAAAAGACTCAAGGTATATGTTATGCTGCCAAGCAGAAAGAAGCCCTAAATTATTTTTTAAAGTCTTCTTGCATGATTTTGACAGGCGGACCTGGAACTGGGAAAACGACAATTGTTCAAGCACTTTTAAAAGTGTATTCGGTATTGTACCCAGATGATCGAATTGGTTTAGTTGCGCCAACTGGTCGGGCTGCAAAACGATTGACAGAATTAACTGGAATTTATGCTTGTACGATTCATCGCCTATTAAAATGGGATCTTCATAGTAACACATTTGCTATGAATAAAAGCAATCCATTAGATTTAGATGTTTTGATCATTGATGAGTTTTCAATGGTCGATTGTTTATTGTTGAGTAAACTTTTTGAGGCGGGTCGAGGAATCAATAAAGTATTATTTATCGGTGATTACCATCAATTGCCTTCGGTTGCACCTGGAAATATATTACAGGATTTGATGGAAGCTGGAGTGAAAACGATTGAGCTAGATGAAATCTTCAGACAAGCTAAGGATTCAGGAATTATTCAATTGGCTCATCATATTATTCATAATGAAATTGAAAATATGGATCTTTTTGAGCAATATCGGGATATAAACTTTTTTCCTTGCATAAACTATGATGTCGTAAAAAATGTTAAGATAATAGTAAAAAAAGCAATTGACGAAGGTTATGACACAAATGATATTCAAGTACTAGTACCAATGTATCAGGGAGTGGCTGGAATCGATGCTTTGAATGATGCTTTACAAGATGTTTTTAATCCGATTGATGAATTTAATGATTCATATCAAATTGGCCGCAAGGAATATCGTGTAGGTGACAAAATTTTGCAGTTAAAAAATCGACCTGATGATGATGTTTTTAATGGTGATATTGGAACGCTTGTTGAAATATGTCGAAAAGATAATTTTGAATATTTGCAAGATACACTGATTGTTGATTTTGATGGTAATTTTGTTGAATATACAAGTAATACTTTTAACACAATTACTCATGCTTATTGTATGTCGATTCATAAATCGCAGGGAAATGAATTTAAAATCGTTATTATGGCGGTCTTGTCTGATTATTATATTATGCTACGGCGTAATCTATTATATACAGCGATTACAAGAGCAAAACAGTCTCTCTTTATTTTAGGAAGCTCTAAAGCTTTTATGCATGGTTTAGCAAATTATCAAGACAGTCGTCGAAAAACAAGCTTAAAAAGTCGTTTTAAAACAATTGAAACCTTAAATGTGTATGATTTTCTTGAATAAAGGTAAACTATACTGAGGTGAGATATATGATGACAAGAAGCAAAATACTAATTGGATTAACAGTTGCATCACTAATGATTTTGTTGAGTGAATGTGAGTGTGTTGAAGATATGATGTATGAACTCAAAGCAAAGATGTAAAGATATAAATTAATAGTCTTGAAAAATATAATTGGATAGTTTATAATTTGGTAAATCGTTGAAAAAGAAAAGTACTATAAAATAGATCTTTCAGAGAAAGTATGGCTGGTGAAAATACTTATCATTTTATAGGAAAGCTACTTTGGAGAGTAATTAAAGATTACCGTGTAGGCTACGTTACCAGTCAAGTAAGGGCATGAGTTTTCATGAACTAGGATGGTACCGCGATTAAAGTCGTTCCTAGCAATAGGGCGACTTTTTATATTGTAAAGGAGAACAAGATGAAACAATTAACAGGAAATCAAGTTAGAAAAATGTTTTTGGATTTTTTTGAAAGCAAAGGTCATAAAGTTGAACCTAGCCACTCATTAATTCCTAATGACGATCCAACTTTACTATGGATCAATGCTGGAGTAGCAGCAATTAAAAAATATTTTGATGGAACAATAACTCCAGATAATCCACGAATTACAAATGCTCAAAAGTCAATTCGTACTAATGATATTGAAAACGTTGGAAAAACAGCTCGTCATCATACATTTTTTGAAATGTTAGGGAACTTCTCAATTGGTGATTATTTTAAAAAAGATGCAATTGATTTTGCGTGGGAATTATTAACTGATGAAAAATGGTTTGCTTTTGAAAAAGATAAATTATATATTACAGTTCATGATCATGATGAGGAAGCTTATGACTATTGGGTTAATGTCAAAGGTGTTGCTGTTGATCATATGTTAAAAACACCAGGTAACTTTTGGGAAATTGGCGAGGGACCATGTGGACCCGATTCAGAGATTTTTTATGATCGTGGGGAAAAATATGATCCTGATGGTTTAGGAACAAAGTTGTTTTATGAAGAATTAGAAAATGATCGATATATTGAAATTTGGAATTTAGTATTTTCACAATATAACTCACAAGAAGGAGTAGCTCGTGAAGATTATAAAGAGTTGCCACAAAAAAATATCGATACTGGGATGGGATTAGAAAGAATTACTAGTATTATCCAAGGCGGAGAAACAAATTTTGATACTGATTTTTTCTTACCAATTATCCATGAAGTAGAAAAATTAGCCAATGTTTCATATCAAGAAAATAAGATGGCTTATCGAGTTATTGCTGATCATATCCGGACTGTAACATTTGCACTTGCTGATGGAGCATTATTTGATAATGCAGGTCGTGGATATGTTTTGAGGAGAATTTTAAGAAGAGCTGTTCGTTATGGCAAGCAAATTGGAATCGAAAAAGCGTTTATGTATGATTTAGTTGATGTTGTAAGCGAAATTATGAAAGAATTCTATGATTATCTACCAGAAAAAGTAAGTTATATTAGTGACTTAGTAAAAAAAGAGGAAGAAGCTTTTCATAAGACGTTAACAAATGGTGAAAAATTATTAAGTAGTATTATTGCAAAAAATACTGATGGTGTGATTAGTGGAAAGGATGCCTTTAAATTATACGATACTTATGGTTTTCCTTTTGAATTGACTTTGGAAATTGCTGAAGAATCAGATTTAAAAGTTGATGAAGAGGCTTTTAGAGCAGAGCTTAAAGTACAACAAGAAAGATCGCGTGGAGCACGTACTGATAGTGAAAGTATGGCAAGTCAGAAACCTGATTTAATGGCCTTTGATTTACCATCGAATTTTGAATATGATCCAACAAATATCAATAGTGTAGTTATTGGATTATTTAAAGATGGTGTTAAAACAGATCGAATTGATGATTATGGAGAAGTCATTTTTGATACAACAACTTTTTATGCTGAGATGGGTGGTCAATGTGCAGATACTGGGTATGTTTATAATGAAAATTGTCAGGGTGAAGTAATTAATGTGCTAAAAGCACCAAATCAACAGCATTTACATTTCGTTAAATTGAAGACAGGAACGATTCGAGTTGGTGATATTTTAACTTTAGATGTTGATAAAGCTAAGCGAAATAAGATTATTGCTAACCATAGTGCTACTCATATTCTTCAAGCAGCTTTAAAAGAAATTATTGGAAAACATATTAATCAAGCTGGTTCTTATGTTGATGATCATCGTTTAAGATTTGATTTTACTCATTTTGAAAAAATAACAAATGAACAACTTAAATTAATTGAGAATCAGGTTAATAATGTCATTTTTGATGGAGTTGCTGTGGATATTGCACACATGACTAAAGATGAAGCCATTAATAGTGGTGCTATGGCGTTGTTTGATGAGAAGTATGGCGATAAGGTTCGGGTTGTTTCAATCGGTGATTATTCAATGGAATTATGTGGTGGATGTCATGTTTCAAACAGTGCAAATATTGGATTATTTAAAATTGAGGCTGAAGAGAGTGTTGGTAGTGGAGTGCGTCGAATTGAGGCGGTTACTGGAAAGACTGCTTATCAAGCGTTAGTTCAAGAAAAAGAAACGGTTGATATTATTAGTAATATTTTAAAACTTAAAAATCGTAAAGAAGTAGTTGCAAAAGTTACTGCATTAACTGAAGAACTTTCCAACACTAAAAAAGAGATTGAAATATTAAGCGGACAATTAAATGCGCTAAATGCAGCAAGTAAAGCCAATGATATTCAAGAAATCAATGGAGTTAAAGTGTTGTTTGTAGAAGAAATGATTGATGCTGCTAAAGCGAAACAACTTGCCTTTGATTTTAGAGATAAAATTGAAGAAGGAATTGTAATTTTAGTAACACAATTTGAGGACAAATGTTCATACTTTGTCGGGGTGACTAAAAATTATGTTGCAACTGGATATAAAGCTGGTGATATTATTAAAAAAATCAATGCAGTTGTTGATGGTCGCGGTGGTGGAAAGCCGGATTTTGCTCAAGGTGGCTGCCCAATTAATGATAAGATTTCCAACATCAAGGGAGAACTTAAAAATTTCTTTTAATTTCTAAGTAATTGGTGTAAAATAATTCTATAGGCAAAGCCTTAAAGGAGGTCGAATAATATGCAAGACTTAACAAAGACAAAAGTATTCAGTTCTGAAGATATGCGTCGTGAGATGATTCGTCAAAATCTTAAAACAGTAATTGATGCATTAAATGAAAGAGGCTATAATGCAGTACATCAAATTGCAGGTTATTTAATCTCTAATGATCCTGCTTATATTTCAAGTCATAAAAATGCTCGAAATATAATCCAGCAAATTGAACGTGATGAAATTATTGAAGAATTAGTCAAATCATATTTGGAGAAGTAGGATGGAACGGATATTAGGGTTGGACTTAGGTTCAAGAACCTGTGGTATTGCAATCAGTGATACTTTAGGCATGTTAGCTCATGGAATTGAGACTTACCGTTTTCGAGATGATGATTATGATAGAGCCGCAAAGCACGTTGTTGCTTTAATTAATGAACATCAGATCAAAACGGTTGTACTTGGGCTACCTAAACATATGAATGGTGATTTGGGTGAGCGTGCACAAATATCAATCATGTTTAAAGAAATGTTAGAAAAAGAAGTACCGGGTCTCAATGTTGTTTTAATTGATGAGCGACTTACAACTAAAGTAGCTCAAGATCAACTTATCTTTGCTGATGTTTCTCGAAAGAAACGGAAGCAGGTAATTGACAAAATGGCTGCAGTAGCGATTTTACAAGGCTACTTAGATGCCCAATAGAAAGGAATTTAAATGGAAGCAAATAAAATCCAAGTGATCGATGATCAAGGTAATGAAAAAGAATTTGAAGTATTATTTACTTTTAATAATGAGGAATTAGGAAAACAATATGTGTTGTATTATGATACAACAGTTGAAGAACCTAGTGTATTTGCATCAATCTATGATGATGCTGGACAATTATTCCCTATAGAAACACCGGAAGAATGGGAAATGGTTGAAGAAGTTTTCCAAAGTTTTATGGCTGAAAGTGAAGAAGGTCATGAATGTTGTGGAAACCATGGAAATGGATGCTGTCATGATAATGATGAAGAACATGAATGTTGCGGTAATCATGGAGACTGTAACTGCGATAACTAATAAAAGCTAAATTATTTAGCTTTTTTCTCTTAAACTAGAAAAGGTGGTATAGAAATGGCTTTAATGGGATTATTTGGAAAAAAAAGAGTTACTGAATCATTTTTTGTCAATTCATATGGAAATGATCAGACACGTGGTATTTATACATTTCAAGTAGATATTGAAAATGGAGAAATACTTTATAAAAAGCATTTTAAAACACCCTCAGACCCTGTCTATAGCTTTAATTATGGGCGCTTTGTGTGTGTTACATATAAAAATAGAACAGGTACAAGTGGTGATGGTGGAATTTGTTCATATGCAGCAACTGCTGATATTTTAGCATTAGTATCGCGAATTAGTGATAAAGGTAAAACATATATGCATGCTTGTGCTAATGGTGATCATGAAACAGCAGATAAATTATATGCTGTTGATTATTATAACGGTGAGATCATGGTGGCAAAAATTGATAAGAAAAAACTAGTTGCACCTATTTTTAATTATAAATTGGAAGGACATAGTATCGATCCAAAACGTCAAAATCAACCACACCCTCATTTTGTCGATTTTACTCCGGATGGAAAACGTTTAATTGTTGTTGACTTAGGATTAGATAAAGTACTGCTCTTTAAAATGGAAGCAAAGGAGATTATTTTGGATGAAGAACATTCATTTGATTTAGAACCAGGATCTGGACCTAAAAAGATTATGTTCAACCAGGCTGGAACAATAGCGTATGTTTTAAATGAATTATCTAATACAATTTGTGTTTACAAATATAATGATTTGAAATTTGAATTAATTCAAACCATCGATACATATCCAAAAGATGAATATGATGAGCCTAGCTTAGCTGGACAAATGCTTTTTAGCGAAAAAGAGGAGCGTATTTTTGTTACTAATCGTGGTCATGATAGTTTAGCATTATTTTTAGTAGATCAAGAAACAGGTTTATTGACTTATAAAGATTTTGTTGATACTTCACCAAATGCTCGTGATATTGCAATCTTTAAAGATCGTTGGATTGTTGCAGTTTGCCAAAAGGGTGGAGTAGTTGAAAGTTATGAATACCGCGATGAGAGAGGCGGAATGCTTTTTGAAACCAAATACTCATATCTAGTCAGTGAGCCGGTTTGCATTACAAAATTTGAGACTATTTATTAGAGATGATTATTCATCTCTTTTTTTGGCATAATATACTGACGAAGCATGTTTTATTATCGGTAGATAAGTTGAATAAGCGCTAAAAATATCATATAATGGTTAAGACGGAGGAGAATATGAAAAAAACTCAGAAAATTATTATTGGAGCAATTGCTGGAATAACGATTGTTGTACTAGCTTTAGTGTTTTTTTATTTCAATGGCCAAGGTGCTGTTTCTTCTAAAAGTGAAGAGGTAGTAGTTGAAATATCTGGATCAACATCTTCGGTCTTAAATCAGCTTGATAAGGCAGGTCTATTAAAAAGCAAAACAGTTGCTAGTATCTATACAAAGTTTAATAGTTATAGTTTTAAAGCGAATGTTTATGTTTTAAATAAAAATATGGATTTAAAGAAGATTCTTACAATTTTGGAAGGAGATAAGGATTATATATCTGCTGCTAAAATTACGATATTAGATGGATACCGTATACCTGAATGTGCTCAACAAGTAGCAAAGGGATTAGAAATCGATAGTACCGAGGTATTAGAGAAATGGACAAATAAAGAATATTTGCAAACTTTAGTGGAAAAATACTGGTTTTTGGATGAAAGTATTTTGAGTGCTGATATTATGTTCCCGTTAGAAGGGTATTTTGGTCCAGAAACATATGTAATTACTTCAAAGAAGACATCGATTGAAGATGTTACAAAGATGATGCTGGATCAAATGGATCGTAATTTAAGTACTTATAAAGACAAAATCAGTAATTTTATGATTAGTGGTAATAAAGTATCGATGCATCAATTTTTATCATTAGCATCAGTTGTACAATGTGAGTCATCTGGCCAAAAAGAAGATCAGGCTAAGATAGCCGGTGTCTTTATGAATCGTTTGGAAAAACCAATGCGTCTGCAAAGTGATGTAACTGTAAATTATGCAAATCAAATTAAAACGGTAGCAGTAACGTATAATCACTTATCAGTCGATTCTAAATATAATACATATAAGTATGAAGGGTTACCAGTCGGTCCAATCAGTACAGTTTCAACAAACATTATTGAAGCATGTCTGAATTATCAAAAGACTGATAATTTGTTCTTCTTTGCTTTGAAAGACGGGTCAGTCATCTATTCAAAAACATATGAAGAACATCAACAAGTAGTAAAGGAAAATAAATGGTATTAAAATGAGATATTATGAAAAAATAGAAGCTGATGCTTTAGCCCGAAATATACCTGTAATGCAGCGTGAAGGGCTTGAATTTATGATTGAAATTTTTAAACATCATAATTGTCATTGTTGTTTAGAGATTGGTAGTGCGATTGGATATTCAGCAATGATGTTGGTAAGTAATATTAATAATTTTAAGGTTGAAACAATTGAATTAAATGAGGAACGATATTTAGAAGCTGTAAAAAATATTGAAGAAAATAATTTAAAAAGTCAAATCATTATTCATCATGGTGATGCTTTATCATTTGATTTAGAGCATTTGAAAATTAAAAAATATGATTGTTTGTTTATTGATGCAGCTAAAGCACAATATCAAAAGTTTTTTGAAAAATATATGCCTTTAGTGGCAGACGAAGGTATTTGTATTGTTGATAATTTAGATTTTCATGGTATGATTTTTGATATTGATAATATAAAGAATCGAAATACAAAACAACTGGTAAAAAAAATAAAGCGTTTTAAAGATTGGATCTTTGATAACGAACTTTATGATGTTGAATATCATCATGTTGGTGATGGTATTTGTGTGATAAGAAAAAGGGTGGCACAATGAAGTTAGTATTATCTTTAAATAGCAAAAAATTTATTTATGATTATGTGGATATTGGTGTTGAATATTTTGTCGTTGGGGCAAAGTATTTTTCATGTCGTCAAGCATTATCGCTTGAGTATGATGAAATCGCCAATTTAAAAAAGGTCCTAGGTGATAAAAAAGTATGGGTTTTAGTAAATGCACTAGTTGAAGAAAAATATATCGATTTCTTAGAAAAGCATTTAATTAGATTGAGTCACATTGGAGTTGATGGAATTTTATTTCAAGATTTTGGTGTTTTACAGATTTGTAATGAGCATAATTTTGATTTTGAGATGATTTATCATCCAGATACATTAAATACTAATCAAGCAACTTTAAATTACTTGGGAACTCAAGGTATTAATGGTGCTTTTTTGGCACGGGAGATACCGCTTGAAGAAAAAAAAATAATTGCTAAAAATGTTAATGTTAAAACAATGATTCAAGTTCATGGTGTTGAATATATGGCATATTCAAAAAGAAAGCTATTGACTAATTATTTTAAGGAAATCAATCAGGATATTCCAATTGGAATATCAGATGATCTGACGATTCAGGCAAATGGTGTAAATTATAGTTGTCATATTTATGAGGATCAATATGGATGTCATATTTTGAGTAAACAGCAAATGTGTGGCTTAGACATAATGAGTAGTTTTCAAGATTTTGATTACCTCTACATAGAATCTTTATACGTCGATGAATTAAAGTTAGTAGAAATCGTTAATTTATATCAAGATGCTTTAATCAGCGTTGGAAATAGAACTTACGGAAAAGTCGCTAAGGAATTAATATCGCAACTTTATCAACTGGATCCAAATATCGAATATCATCATAGCTTTATGTTTGATGCAACTGTTTATAAGATTGATGATGTAAGAAAGCGGGAAGAAAATGAGAAATGTAAGTAAAGTAATTAACGGAAAAAGGGTAATAATAAAAAAACCTGAGTTATTGGCACCAGCTGGTAACTTAGAAAAGCTAAAGGTTGCCATTCAATATGGTGCTGATGCAGTTTTTGTGGGTGGAAAAGAATTTTCATTACGTTCTGGAGCCTCAAATTTTACACTTGATGATATTAAAGAGGCAGTAACCTTTGCTGATCAGTATGGCGCTGCGGTTCATGTGACATGCAATATTATTCTACATCAAGATAATCTTGATGGGATTGAAGAATATCTGCGGGCTCTTGATCAAGCAGGTGTTAGAGCGATTATTGTGGCTGATCCATATATTATGTCAATTGCTAAAAAGTTGAATTTAAAATTAGAAGTTCATGTTTCAACACAATTATCAACTTTAAATACAAAAGCAATTAAATTTTATCGAAATTTAAAAATGGATCGAGTAGTGCTTGGTCGGGAAGTTTGTTACGATGATTTGAAAACTATTTTAGATAAAACTGATGTAGATATTGAATATTTTATTCATGGTGCCATGTGTATTCATTATTCAGGTCGTTGCATGTTGTCTAATTATTTTTCACGTCGTGATGCTAATCGGGGTGGATGTTCACAATCATGTCGCTGGTACTATGATCTATATCAAGGTAATCAAAAAATTAATCAAGATGGTGTAATTCCTTTTAGCATGTCAAGTAAGGATATGGCATTAATTAATCATATTCCTGAATTGATTGAACTAGGAGTCGATTCTTTTAAAATTGAGGGTCGAATGAAGTCATTGCATTATATTGCAACAATTGTTTCGACCTATCGAAAATTAATTGATGATTATTGTAATGATCCTGATAATTTTGAATTGACTGAGAAATATTATCGTGAAATACAAAAAGCGGCTAATCGTTCCTTATGCACTGGTTTCTTTGATGATCAGGCGGATAACGATAAGCAGTTATATAATCAACGTGATGAACATCCTACACAAGAATTTTGTGCCCGAGTAATCAGCTATGATCAAGTTAATCAAATAGCTACAATAGAACAACGTAACTATTTTAAAATTGGTGATCAAATTGAGTTTTTTAGCCCATATCACGAAAATGTTGTTGTGCCAGTAACAAAAATTATAAATGCTGATAATGAAGAAGTTGAAGTAGCTAATCATCCAATGGAGATTCTACAAATACCGGTCAGTGTTGAATTACAAAAGGATGATATGGGAAGGAAAGTGATTTGATGAAAAAGCCAGTTATTATTGGTATTGCGGGAGGTAGTGCTTCAGGAAAAACCTCTATTGCACAAGAGCTTTATGACTGTTTTAAAGGACGCCATACAATTAGAATTATTAAATTAGATGACTATTATAAAGATCAAACACATTTATCAATGGATAAAAGAGTCTTAACTAACTATGATCACCCCTTAGCTTTTGATATGGATTTATTGATTGAACATCTTGATTTATTAAAAGAAGGGAAAAGTATTCAAAAACCGACTTATGATTTTGAACAGCATAATCGTAGCAAAATAGTAGAAATAGTTGATTGTCGTGATGTTTTTATTCTTGAAGGGTTATTTGTGTTAAATGAAGTACGAATTAGAGAACGCTGTGATATTCTAGTATATGTTGATACAGATGCAGATATTCGCTTTATTCGTCGGTTGAGACGCGATCTTGAAGAACGAGGGCGGAGTCTAGATTCGGTATGTACACAATATTTAACAACAGTAAGACCAATGCACGAACAATTTGTTGAACCATCGAAAAAATATGCTCATATTATAATTCCCGAAGGAAGCAGCAACACTGTAGCAATTGATTTATTGTTAACAAAAATATCTTCAATAGTTGATTAGTGAAGATATTAGGACTAGATATTTATATAGAATTATGCTATATTAGAGACTACGAGGTGATATTATGGAACACGAAAAAGTATTGTTAACCCAAAGTGGGGTAGAAAAATTAGAACAAGAAAGAGATAACTTGATTAATGTCGAAAGACCTAAAGTTATTGAAGAATTACAATTAGCACGTTCTCAAGGTGACTTATCTGAAAATGCTGACTACGATGCTGCTAGAGAAAAACAAGCACATTTAGAATCAAGAATTAAAGAAATTGACTATATGCTTCAAAATGCTGAAGTTATTTCTGAAGAACAAATGGATCTAAAAGTAGTAAAACCCGGTACTACTGTAACAATCTTAGATTTATCAGAAAAAGATGCTGAACCTGAAAGTTACCAAATCGTTGGATATACTGAAACAGACCCTTTAAATGGAAAGATTTCAAATGAATCTCCATTAGCAAAAGCTGTTTTAGGTCATGGAGTAAATGAAATTGTAACAGTTGGGGTTGCAGATCCTTATGATGTAAAAATTGTTAACATTGAGTTTAAAAACTAGAACTTATAAAATGAACCTACTATTTAGACTGCAAAATAAGTAAGGTTCTTTTTTATAAACAATTTTAATAAGTAGAAATAGAAAAAGAATGATTTAATCAGTATTTTGTAAGAACTGTTTAAATCATTCTTTAAGGGAAATTATCTTTGGAAAGATGAAATATTCTATGGATTTGTATATAAAGTTGATTAACTAGATGATTGGTATATGAGGTAATTAAAGAGATTGCCACCTGTATAATAACATTATCATTACGGATTGATTATGCCAAGATATTAAGCGTCTAATTTTTTTGTATATAATTGTAAAATTAAGGTAGTGATAATTAAAATGATTGGTCTTGAAAGGATATTAATTAGATTAATGTCTTCAATATTTACCATTAATGCGATAATTCCAAAGATCAATCCACATAGTAAAGCGTGAATAATTGCTTTATTTTGAAATATTTTGATTAGCCAAAATGCCCATACAATCATAATGATTCCAGCAATTATATTAATAATACTATGGTAGATAAAATTTGATAAATGAATAAAACTTATAATTCCGGCCATGATAAGACTAGTAATAGTAAAGGTGATAAGGATAAATAAAGCGAATTTTAGGTATATTTTTAAATATGATTTCATATTTCCTCCTTGTTATCTTACTAATATTATATTTAAGGATTGGTGAAATATGAATATCTTCGATGTATTTTTAATTAGTGTTTGCATTTATATTTATTTAAGTATCTTGTTAAGAATTTTTGGTAAAAAAGAATTTAGTCAATTAAATGTATTTGATTTTGTAGTATTTTTAATTATTGCCGAGATCATGACAGATACGATAGGAAACAGCGATTTTACTTTTTATCATGGTGTGGTTGCAACTGTTACATTGATTGTTGTAGATCGACTTGTTTCAATGATAACAATGAAATCAAAAAAACTTCGCGATATTTTTGAAGGACGACCTACATACATTATTTTTAAAGGAAAATTGGATCAAGAAATAATGAAAAAGCAACGATATACTGTTGATGATTTATCACATCATTTACGAGTTAATGATATTGATAGTATTTCTAAAGTTGAATTTGCTTTATTAGAAACAAATGGTTCACTTTCAATTATTCCTAAAGATCAGTGTGTAGTAGAATTACCGGATGCTTTAATCTGTGATGGGATAATTGATGAAGATAATTTAAAATTGCTCAACCGGGATATAAATTGGTTAAAAAAAGAGTTGAAAAAACAAGGTGTAGATAAAATAGAAGATGTTTTTTATTGTGTGCCAGAAAAGGGCCACTTATTAGTAATAAAAAAATAGAGCTGGAATCAGCTCTATCCTAATAGCATGCGATCGTTGTCAAATTCACTACCGCTTGCTTCTTCGAATTTTTTAAGTAAATCATCAACTGTTAATTTGGCTTTTTCTTCACCGTTGACATCATAAATAATACGGCCCTTGTCCATCATAATTAAGCGATTACCGATATTAATAGCATCTTTCATATTATGTGTTACCATTAAAGCAGTTAGCTTTTGTTCAGTGACGATTTCCTCTGTTAAATCAAGAACTTTTTTAGCGGTTCGAGGATCTAATGCTGCAGTATGCTCATCAAGTAAAAGAATTTTGGGTTTTTGAAGTGTTGCCATCAGTAATGTTAAAGCTTGACGTTGTCCTCCTGATAACAAACCAACTTTACTTGACATCCTTGTTTCTAAACCTAAGTCTAAACGTTTTAGTGCTTCATGATATTGTTTTTTTTCTTCTTTGCTGATTCCCCAGCTTAAACCACGACGTTTACCACGACGAAAAGCCATAGCCAGATTTTCTTGAATTTCCATATTAGCTGCTGTTCCCATCATAGGATCTTGGAAAACACGTCCAATAAATTTGGCACGTTTATATTCATCGGCGAGCGAGATGTCTTGATTGTCAATAGTAATATATCCACAGTCAATTGGATAAACCCCAGCAATCATATTTAAAGTCGTACTTTTACCAGCCCCGTTTCCACCGATGATTGTAATAAAATCTCCATCATTAATAGTAAGGTTCAAATCTTGAAGAGCCTTTTTTTCATTAACAGTACCAAGGTTAAAAGTTTTACTTACATGTTCTAATTTAAGCATTCTCTTTCTCCTTTGTTAATTTTTTGTATGTAGCAATTTGTTTTCTTTTACTTACCATAACAGGTACAGTTAATGCTATACCTACTAATAAAGCTGTCAACAGTTTTAAATCATCAGTACTTAGACCCAATTGTAAAACAACTGCAACAATAATACGATACAAAATTGAACCAACAATAATAGCAGTTAAAGTAAACATGAAACCAGGCTTTCTTCCTAGTATTACTTCTCCAATAACGATTGAAGCTAAACCAATAACAATTGCTCCAATTCCCATCTTAATGTCGGCATAACCTTGAGATTGGGTTACTAATGCACCAGACATTGCTATTAAACCATTAGAAATCATTAAACCTAATAATTTAGTTGTATTTGTATTAGCACCAAGTGCTCGAACCATATGTTCATTATTTCCTGTAGCACGGATAGCACTACCAATTTCGGTTCCAAAGAACCAGTAACATATTAAAATAACGATTATCGCACAAATTATTCCGATGATTAAAGTAATCCATGCTTGTGATAGATTGAAAGTATTTGATAAACCTTTGAAGATAGTATCACTTTGAAGTAAAGGTGTATTACTTTTTCCCATGATTCGTAAATTAATTGAATAAAGGCCGATTTGGGTCAAGATACCTGCTAAAATCGCAGGTATTTGACATTTAGTGTGTAATAGACCAGTAATAGCTCCGGCAACAAATCCAGCAATTATAGCTAATAAAACAGCAAGAATAGGATTTATTCCATTGACAATAGCAACAGCACAAACAGCACCGCCAGTGGCAAAACTACCATCAACTGTTAAATCGGCAAAATCTAATAATCTAAAAGTGATGTAGACCCCTAAAGCCATAATTCCCCAAAGGATTCCTTGTGATGCTGCACCTTGAATAGCTAAGATAAAACTCATTACTTATTCACCATCTTTGCTTTAGATTTAAGATCATCAGGAATTGTAATGTTTAATTTTTTAGCAACTTTCTCATTTATTGTTAATTCACATTCTTCAGCAGGTAAATATTCAATTGCCATATCAGCAGGTTTAGCTTCGCCCTTTAAAATTTTTACAGCCTGAAGACCAGCACGATATCCTAGATTATAATAATCGATACCATAAGTGGCTAATCCCCCATTTTCAACCATCCCACTTTCACCAACAATACATGGTAAATTGTTTTCATTAGCAACTTGAGCAACGGTTGCCATACCTTCGGCTAAGAGATTGTCAGTTGGAATGTAAATAGCATCTACTTTTCCAATTAATGACTCAGTAACTTGTTGTATTTGATTAGAATCAGTAACAGATTTATCAACTACAGTTAAATTACGTTTAGCACATTCTTCTTTAGCAATGTCAGCTTGGAAAATTGAGTTATCTTCGGCATTACAATACATGATCCCGATTGTTTTGGCATCAGGAAGTAATTGTTGTAACAAATCAAATTGATCAGCAACCGGTGTTAAATCACTTGTACCAGTTACATTTCCGCCAGGTTTTTCATTGGTTTTTACTAATTTAGCACTAGCAGGATCTGTTACAGCTGATAAAACAATTGGAATTTCTGTTGTTTTGTTTGCTGCTGCTTGAGCAGTTGGTGTAGCAATTGCGAAAATCAAGTCAACGTTATCGTTAACAAATTTATCAGCAATGGTTGTACAATTTGATCCATCACCTTGAGCATTTTGGTCATCAAATGCAACATTGTCCTCACCATAGCCATTGTCTTCTAATGCTTTCAAAAATCCTTTTTTAGCATTATCTAATGCGGGATGTTCTGCGTATTGAACAATGCCAATATTAACATCCTTACTTCCCCCACAGGCACTTAGAGTTAGTGCCATCATTACAGTTAAAGATGCCTTTAATAATTTTTTCATATTTATTCCCTCCATATTTTCAATTATTAAACAAAAAGTCGCCCTCGATAGAGGACGACAAAGTCGCGGTACCACCCCAAGTTTATTATTAACTCACATTAATAATCTTCATAAGTGTAAAACTTTACTACGATAACGGCTAGCCACCGATGATTACCTACTTATCAGTATCCGACTCCATGATGAATTCAATATTTCTTAACGTATTGTTCGCACCAACCACAATATCTCTGATATCTAAGTCATATTTACTACTTCACTTCACTGTCTTTGTTTAATAGATTGTTACCTAAAATAATACGTTATGAAGTTCTATTTGTCAATATAATAAAACTTGTAAAATTAGGATAAATAGCTTTATTTCTAAAAAAGTATTTTTTGTTTAGGATTTAAACAAATTAAATTACTTTAAATAGTATTTATGATAAAAGAATGTCTAAAGACATCATAATGACAAAACCAATCATGAAACTTATTGTTCCCAAATCAATTCCTTCAGTTGCATTAGCTTCAGGAATTAATTCTTCAATACAGACAAAAAACATGGCACCGGCTGCGAAACAAAGAGCGAATGGTAAAACTCCATTGACTAGAGTGGCAAAAATAAAGCCTAATAATGCTGCTGGGATTTCAACAATAGCAGAAAATTGTCCATACATCATGGCAATAAAACGGCTTTTTCCGCATTGATGCATAGGTAAAGAAATAGCAGTACCTTCAGGAAAATTTTGGATACCAATTCCTAGAGCTAAGATTAAAGCTGGTAAGTAATTTCCATCGTGACATCCTGCAAATGCCACACCAACTGCTAAACCTTCAGGAATATTGTGTAAGGTCATAGCTAACATTAATAGCTTGTTTTTTGAAAAGCGACCTGGATTGATTCCTTCTTGTTCATGTGACATCATGTGTTCATGGGGGAGCAGTTTATCAATCAACATCAATAATGCTACACCACAAATAAAACCAAATGGAATGATTAGTAAATCAAGTTTACCTCCAGCTTCAAGCTGGTCTTTTGCTGGAAGTAATAATGAAAAAAATGAAGCAGCAACCATAATTCCAGCAGAACTGCCAAGAGCAATACAAATGAGTTTTTGACTGGCTTTGCGAACAAATAGAACTAACGATGCTCCAAAGAAGGTCATTAACCAGTTAAATGTTGCTACAATTAATACAATTATAAATGGATTTAACGATAATAAATATTCCATTTTTTCACCTCAATTATTACTATGCATAAAAGCCTATTGCATATGGGCATATAAGTTGCTGATGAAGTAATATTATGATATGATTATTCTTAATGAGGTGGAACAAATGGAAGAAATGTCAATTGCGATGCAAAACTATTTAGAATTAATTTATGAACTTTCATTAGATGGAAAAAAAGCTAGAGTCAGTGATATCGCTAAGCATTTAGGTGTATCTAAACCAAGTGTCAATAATGCAGTTGTGGTTTTGGCTAAAGATGGCTATGTTATATATGAAAAGTATGCGGATGTAAAACTAACGCCTAAAGGGAAAGAAACGGCTGAGTTTATCTGTGGTAAACATCAAACAATTAAACAATTATTTGTTGAAGTTTTGAACATAGACGAAGGAATTGCTGATAAAGACGCTTGTTTAATTGAACATGTGATTTCAAATGAGAGTATTAAAGCAATGCAAGAATTTTTAGATAGACAAAAATAATGGTTATTAGGAAGTTTCCTAATAACCATTATTTAATATCCAAAATCCAGATATTCTTCAGTAGTAATAATTAAAATAGCTTTATTTGTAATTTCGTTTTTCTTGTTGTCAAATGTTTCAATTGGGGTATATTCAACTTTATCACGACGTTGAACATCTTCATCGTAAACATAATCGGCTTGTCTAAAGAAAATACCATCTTCATCATAACGCGAGATAGTCCCAAGACCACGCTGATTATTATAATGAACAACTGTTCCTTCAACACGTTCTACATATTTACCTAAATTATTCATTACTTTTTCATATAATTCATCATATAATTCTTCTGATGTTTGATCGTTATATTTTTCACCATAATCAGCAACTGGAGTATATTCACGATTATTTTCAGCAGTTAATTTTGTTAAGAAAGCATCTACAATTTCAATTAACATCGGGTCTTCAGTACGTTGTGTAGCCTCCATCAAGCGTGTATAAATTCCTAAATGATTAATTGAATATCCATTTTCAAAAAATTCATATAGTAAATAAGCATTTGCTTCTTTAATGTTGCCTGTTTGAGCATTAGTTTTATAAAGAACTTCGTAGAAATTAACATTACGGATTCGGTTATGTAAAGATAAGAATACTTTTTTAGCTTCATCGTATTGTTCTAGTTCGACTAATGAACACGCTCTTTGATAATTAATCCATTGCAATGTATTAAAATGCCATTTTAAAGATAGAGATAGTGCATTGTTAGCAGTATCAACACATTCTTTTGAACGTTTGGCCTCGTATAGAGCTTTTACTTTTAATCGATAGTAGCGTTCTTTTTTAGATTCAAATTCTTTTCCTTCATCATTAGTAAATGGTTTATCATCTAATAGATTAGGATCAAGTAAATCAAGCATTTCAACTAATTTGTTAGGATCTTCAGGTTTTTCACGTTGTAAATATTTAATAGCACGATTTACTGAAGGTTCCATTGGAGAATAACGTTCCTGTTTGCATACAGCTAAAATATCTTTTAAGACACTAAAGAAAAGATCTTCATTATCTCTAATTTTTTCATCATCAATATTGATGAACTTATTATAAAGTGCATACCCATATTGATTCAGATATCCGCGAAGATTTGGACATAATGACATAAATGTCTTTCCAACCTCAATTGCCTCTTCATTGTTGTCGCTTTTCTTCAATAGTTTAATGTAATCATTGGCCTGAAAATCATTGAAGGAAGTTGGGTCTTCTTTAAACTTTTCATTGTATACTTCTAAACTTTTTAATTCATTTTCATTCATAAAATCACCTCTAATCAATATTATAGCATCTTTTTAATCTCTTTTGCAGTAGTTAAGTAATAAATTGTTTTGAAATGCAAATTTATATGTTATAATGGCTAGGATAATAGATGAGGTGAAAGAATGAATAAACAAGTGTTTAGTATGGATTTTTATGGTAAAAATCTAAGTGTGGAAGTAGGAGAATTAGCTAAGCAGGCTAATGGAGCTGTATTGGTAAGATATAATGATACAGTTATTTTATCAACTGTTGTGGCAGGGAAAGAACCAAAAAATGTTGACTTTTTTCCATTGACAGTAACTTATGAAGAAAAATTATATTCAGTTGGAAAGATTCCAGGTGGATTTTTAAAAAGAGAAGGGCGACCTAGTGAACATGGGACATTAACAGCTCGAATGATTGACCGTCCAATTAGACCATTATTTGCAGATGGGTTTAGAAATGAAGTGCAAAGTGTTAACACCGTTTTATCTGTAGATCAAGATGCAACTCCAGAAATGGCGGCTATGTTAGGTGCATCACTGGCTTTATGTGTTTCTGATATACCTTTTAATGGCCCTATTGCAGGGGTCAACGTTGGTTTGGTTGATGGTGAATTCATTGTTAACGGAACACCAGAACAGCTAGAGAATTCTTTAATAAATTTAGAGGTAGCTGGAACCAAAGATGCTATCAATATGGTTGAAGCTGATGCTAAAGAAGTTAGTGAAGAGGTAATGTTGGAAGCATTATTGTTTGGTCATGAAAAAATCAAAGAATTAATTGCTTTCCAAGAAAAAGTAGTTGAGGCTTGTGGAAAAGAAAAAATTGAAATTCCATTATTTGAATTAAATAATGATTTAGTTGAAGAAGTTGCAGTACGTGCTAAAGCCGAAATGGCTGCAGCAGTTTCAATTCCCGGTAAATTAGAGAGATATGGAGCAATTGATGATCTAATCGCTCAAGTGACAGAGGAATATGACAATAGAGAATATGAAAATGAAGAAATAAAAGCTGATGTGATGAAACAAGTTGGAATCATTTTACATGATCTAGAAAAAGATGAAGTACGTCGATTAATTACTGAAGATAAAATAAGACCGGATGGACGCAAAATCGATGAAATCAGGCCATTAGATTCGCAAATTGATTTGTTACCTCGAGTTCATGGGTCAGCGTTATTTACACGTGGTGAAACGCAAGTTTTATCGGTTGCAACATTAGGTGCAATTGGAGAACATCAAAAAATAGATGGATTAGGGTTAGAAGATCAAAAACGTTTTATGCATCATTATAATTTCCCGCCATATTCAGTTGGAGAAACAGGACGAATGGGTGCTCCAGGTCGTCGTGAAATTGGGCATGGCGCTTTAGGCGAAAGAGCTTTAGCACAAGTGATTCCTAGTGAAGAAGCTTTTCCTTATACAATTAGAGTGGTTTCTGAAGTATTGGAATCTAATGGTTCCTCTTCACAGGCTTCTATCTGTGCTTCGACAATGGCCTTAATGGCAGCCGGTGTTCCAATTAAGGCACCAGTAGCTGGAGTAGCTATGGGACTAGTAAAAAAAGGGGATGCATATACTATCTTGACAGATATCCAAGGAATGGAAGATCATTTAGGAGATATGGATTTTAAAGTTGCAGGAACTGATGCGGGTATTTGTGCATTACAAATGGATATTAAGATTGATGGTATTACGAAAGAAATTTTACAAGAGGCTTTAGCTCAAGCTAAAGTAGCTCGTAAACAAATTATGGCAAATATGATGGATGCGATTGCAGCACCACGTGATGAATTATCACCATATGCACCAAAAGTACAAATGATGAAGATTGAACCGGATCAAATCAAAGCGGTTATTGGTCAGGGGGGTAAAACAATCAATGAAATCATTGAACAATCTGATGGTGTTAAGATCGACATTGAACAAGATGGTACAGTTGTTATTTATCATTATGATCAAGCTGCAATCAATAAAGCAGTTGAGCTAATTGAAAAAATTGTTAAAAAAGCGCAAGTTGGCGAAGTTTATGATGGTAAAGTAGTAAGAGTAGAAGATAATTATGCTTTTATTAATTTGTTTGACGGAACAGATGGTTTTTTGCATATCTCTGATTATGCATATGAAAGAACTAAAAAAATGGGTGAAGTGATAAAATTAGGTGATATCATTAAAGTTAAAGTCACTAAAGTTGATGATAAGGGAAAAGTAAATGTTTCACGCAAGGCTTTACTTCCTAAACCAATCAAAAAAGAGGAACCTAAAGAGGAACCTAAAGAGGAACCAAAGGCAGAATAATGAAAAGGCTTGTTCTTGCTAGTAGTTCACCTAGAAGAAAAGAATTATTAGAATTACATAAGTTTGATTTTATAATCGACTTTCAAGAAATTGAGGAAGTGCTAGATGAAAGTTTGGCACTTCCTTTACGTTTAGAGAAGTTAGCTTATCAAAAAGCAGCACCCATTGCTTTAAAATACCCTAGTGATATTGTTATTGGAGCAGATACTATGGTATGTTTAGAAAATCAGATGCTGGGAAAAGCTGCTGATCGTCAGGCAGCTTATGAAATGTTAAAATTGTTATCTGATCAGACCCAAACTGTTTACTCAGCGGTAGCAATCATTGATAATGGAAAAGTTTCTACTTACCATGATGGAACTAAAGTCACTTTTAAAAAATTATCTGATGAAGAAATTAACGCTTATCTTGATTTAAACGAATGGCCAGGTAAAGCAGGAGCTTATGCAATTCAAGGTGAAGGTAAGGCATTAGTCGCTAAAGTAGAAGGAAACTTAGAGACTGTTATTGGAATGCCAGTTTGGATCATTGAAGAATATTTAAATAATCATAGATAAAAAATATTGAGTGACTAGAATAAAAAAGTATGATTTCTATTATCTGGAAATCATACTTTTTTGTGATGTTATGTAATCGGTTAGATTTATTTTATTTTGGTAAGCTGTTAGGATATTGTCGGGATCTACAATATTGGGAATTTTCTCTGTTAAAATATGTCCAATCAGCTGACTGTCATTATTAAATGTTTCAGGTCCCAATAAAAAATAAGTTTCACCATCACTAAAATAAAGTGTGATATCTACTTCATACATATCAGTGCTTGGGCCTCCAGTACCTAAACTATAAAGAGGGATAAAACGCTGTCTAGTTTGAACGACAAGTTTTTCAATATCTTGGTAGAAATAAAACTTTTGATATTTATAATGCTGATTAATCAAGGCAGAAAGTACATATTTAAAATGGTGAAAAGAATTTTTACGCTTGAAAATTCTTATTCCTTCTTCTAAAAATTCAATAGATTGGTTTCTTGATTTATCGTAAAGATGCATCATAAATTGGAAGTTAGCAAAAATAAAAATTAAAATATTTATTAAAAAGACGACTGCGACAAAATATAAATTTTCTAAATAATACCATTTTTCGCTCCAAATCCAAATATAAATACCGTAAGTAAAAATCGAAGCAATAATTCCTGCAGAAATGACCTGTCGTATTGCCATGGCTCTAGTTAGTGGGCGATTATAAGCTATTGTTTTACTTGTTTTTCGATATCCAAGCCCTTTTTTCTCTGGAACTAATTTAATATTTTCTAATGCAGGAATTAGTGGAATATGCATATCTTTGAATGTTGATATTGTATTTTGAAGATCTTCTAATTCAGAAATTGTTTGATCAATGTTGCGCTTATGAATCTTTAAACAGTCATCTAAACTGCATTTATTATTTAAGATTGCTTTGATATCATCAATTGAAATATCTAAATTACGTAAAAATTTCACAAGTTTTAACGTTTGTAAATCGTCATGGCTGTAGTTACGGTAACCATTATTTGTTCTTTTGGGTCGGATGATTCCCACTTTTTCATAATAAAGTATGGCATGTTTAGTTAAACCTGTGATTTTTTCAACTTCATTTGTTCTCATGGAGACCCCTCCTATAAAGATATTATAACGTAAAGTAGATATTTTTGTTTTTATAATAATAATTTAATTATTTATTGAATCTTTAAAAGTAATGTAGTCATCTTTATAATAAATAGATGTTGTTTATTTAAGGCAGAAGTTAATATTTTTTATAATATTTTGTTGAATTTTATAAATATTGCGTATTTTATGTAAACGGTAACATTTTTATTGAGTTTTATTATAAAAAATCATATAATAAAGTTTATGGAGGGATGTTTATGGCAGACGTAAAAAGAATCGCATTATTATCTGGAGGCGGAGATTGCCCCGGGTTAAATGCTGTTATTAGAGCAGTAACCAAAGCGGCTATTAATGAATACGGGTATGAAGTTATTGGCTATGTTTATGGTTATCGTGGTCTTTATAACAATGATTACATAGAATTGACAGTTGATAAGGTAGAGAATATTTATAAAGAAGGTGGAACTATTTTATATAGTTCTAATAAAGATAACTTATTCGACTATCTTGTTGATGATGGTCATGGCGGAAAGGTAAAAAAAGACGTTTCTGATGTTGGTGTCGAAAACTTAAAAAAAGCTGGTGTCGATGTGCTGGTTGTTTTAGGTGGTGATGGTACTTTAACAAGTGCTCGTGATTTTTCAAGAAAAGGCGTTAATGTAATTGGTATCCCTAAAACAATGGATAATGATTTGCCAGCGACTGATTTAACTTATGGATTTATCAGTGCTTCTTCAGTAGGAACTGAATTTATTGACCGGTTAAATACAACGGCAAAATCACATCATCGAGTTATCTGTTGTGAGCTGATGGGACGAGATGCTGGATGGATTGCGTTATATTCAGGAATGGCAGGAAATGCCTCATGTATCTTAATTCCTGAGATTCCATTTACAATTGATAACATTGTTAAGCACGTTGCAAAACGCGACGCTGAAGGTTATCCATACACTGTAATTGCAGTAGCAGAAGGTGCTAAATATGCTGATGGGACTAAGGTGATTGGAAAAATCGTTGAAGATAGTCCTGATCCAGTTCGTTATTCAGGATTAGCTGCAAAGGTAGCTGATGATCTTGAACAGGCAATTGCTAACCATGAAGTTCGTTCAGTTAATCCAGGACATATCATCCGTGGAGGAGATATCCAAGCATATGATCGTATTTTATCAATTCGTTTTGGTGTAAAAGCACTTGAGCTGATTAAAGAAGGTAAATTTGGTAATGTTGTTACTTTAAAAGGTGAAGAAATGTCTTATACATCTTTAGAGGAAGTAATCGGTGATGCTAAATTTGGAAAACAAAAACATGTAGATCCTAATGGTGAATTAGTAAAAGCTGCAAAAGCGATTGGAATTTGCTTTGGTGATGAATAAGACTGTAAAACAGTCTTATTTTTTATAAAAATGTAAATAATATTATATGAATAAAAACTATTAAGATTATTTTATTACATAAAAAGAATCAAAGATAGTCGAAATGAATAATTATTATTGCGGTAGATATTAGTCTAGTATAAGAAGTACCATTTGATAATATTTTTTTAAAAATTTTGAATTAAATATTAAAAATAGTACATAATATTATTGAGGTGAATTTATGAAAAAACCAAAACATGGGCAACAGTCAAGTAATGACAATGCTAAAGATCAATTAGGTGATGATGAAATAGTTGTATCAGGAAATCAAGAAGATTCTACAATTAAATATAGATAAGGGAAACTAACTTTAGTTTCCTATTTTTTTACATAATTGAACGATTTTATCCTTAACTATAGTTTGCTATATTTTTTTCAGGAGGTTAAGATATGTTAAAAAATGCATTTCTAAGTATTAAAAAGAATATTGGCAAGACAGTTTTATTATTTGTAATAATGACAGTAATTGCGAACTTGATTATTGCAGGTTTGTCAATCCAGAGTGCTTCGAAAAAATCAATGGAGCAAATTAGAACATCACTTGGCAATGATGTAACATTGACAACAAATATGCAAAATATGATGGGTCAACGTGAAAAAGGGCAAGCAGTTAGTGAAGTAGCAGCAAGTGTTACAATTGCGATGGCTGACCAGTTAAAAGATTTAAAATATGTAAAAAATTATAATTATGCTATTTCAACCACAGCAAGTAGCGATGATATTACAGCTGTTGAATTGACCACAAGTCAAGATAATCAAACAATGGAACGTCCTGATGGACAAGAAAATTTCCAATCAGCAAATCAAGGAGATTTTTCAATCAGTGCAAATACGACGATGGAATATTTAGATAGTTTCACAGAAGAAAGTAGTACTCTAAAACAGGGACGATTATTATCAAGTGATGATGCCGGAACAAATAATTGTGTCATTGAAACAAATTTAGCTACTGATAATGATTTAAATGTAGGTGATACATTTACAGTTTATACTACTATAAATGAAGAAATAGTAACACAACAATTAACTATTGTCGGAATCTACGAGGTGACAGATGCTAAAACAATGGGTGGACCTGGGCAAAGTAATCCGTTTAATACAATTTATACAGATTTATCTATTGGTCAAACATTATCGGGGAGTGAAACAAATATTACATCGGCAACTTATTATTTAGATGACCCTGAGAATATTGAAGCTTTTCAAACCTTAGCACAAAAAAAGAGTGATATCGATTTTGAGACATATACGCTTGATGCAAATGATCGTTTATATCAGCAAAATGTAAGTAGTTTAGAAAATACTCAATCATTTGCAACAATGTTTTTAATCGTTGTAATTGGTGCCGGAAGTGCTATTCTATGCTTGATTTTAATTTTAACAATCAGAAGCAGATATTATGAAATTGGTGTATTTTTATCATTAGGACAAAGTAAAGTGAAAATTATTTTACAACAATTATTTGAGATGCTTTTGATTGCGGCTGTTGCCTTTGTTATTTCACTAGGTACCGGAAAGTTAGTATCAAATGTAGTTGGAAATATGCTAGAATCTGGAACGAACAATAATCAAGTTCAAATGCAGATGCCGGAAATCAGAGATCAAAATAACGATAGCAATAACACTAATTCGACATCCGGTAATGATAAAATGTTCGATCAAGCATTTAATGGACCGGAAAATACAGAATTAGATGTGTCTTTAACAACTACTACAGTAATGCAATTAGCGGGGATTACAATTGCAATTTGTCTTGTTTCAATCGCTATTCCATCTGCTTATGTATTACGATTATCACCACGTGAGATTCTTGTGAAGAAGGAGGGGTAGAGATGGAAACAATTTTGAATTTTGAAGATGTTTCATACCATTATTTAGATGGTTCTAGTAATGTAAGTATTTTGAATAAAGCTAATTATAGTTTTGAAAAAGGAAAAATCTATGCAATTGTTGGCGCTAGCGGTAGCGGGAAGACAACAACTATTGTATTGGCTGGTGGTTTAGATAAGCCAAAAGGTGGAAAAGTTATTTTTAAAGGCCAAGATACTGCAAGGATTGGATTAAATAAATATCGTCGGAATGACATTTCGATTGTGTTTCAATCATATAATTTGATTCATTATATGAATGCTTATGAAAATGTTGCTAATGCAATTGAAATAGCTGGACGGAAGATCCCGAATAAAAAAGAATATTGCCTGGATATTTTAAAAAAATTAGGGCTTTCAAAAGAACAAAGTTTACGAGATATTCGCAAACTTTCTGGAGGACAGCAACAAAGAATTGCTATTGCTCGTGCAATTGCCAAAGATGTTGATTTAATTTTAGCTGATGAACCTACGGGTAATCTTGATGAAAAGAATTCTAAAGAAATTTTAAAAACATTTATCGATTTAGCTCATCAAGCTAATAAATGTATTATAATTGTTACTCATTCGCCATCATTGGCTCAAAAATGTGATGTTCAATTAAAAATAGAGGACGGACAAATTGTTGAAATTTAAAAGGCTGCTCAAACAGCCTTTTAATCATTGATGGGACTTTTATAAGGATGACGGTGATCAAATAATTTATCACGATTAATTTTTTCATTAATATAATGATCATAATTCAATCTAAAGATACATGAAAAAATCAAATCAAGCAAATAAGAAATCGATGTTTTGGATGAATAAGGAGCTATCTTAGAAAATATCTTTTCTCGTGATCCTGTATTCATAATATAAGTGCAATATTTTGATAATTGATTATCCCCGATAGAAGTAATACCCAAAAGGGGAACATGCATCTTTTTTAAAAATTTCGCAAGTTCTACCATTTCATTCGTTTCGCCGGAATATGATATAAGAATGGCTACATCATCAGGACTACAAGTATATGATAAGAAACCTTGCTCACCAGCATGAGCTCGCATTTCCACCATTTTACCAATTCGCATCATTTTGTGTTGAAAATCAAAACCAGCTAATAAAGAATTACCATTTCCAAAAAGATAGATGCGTCTTGCTTGATCGAGTAAATTAATAATTTTGTCAAGGTTCTTAAAATCAACTAAGTTTAAGGTGTCTTCAATAGCTTCTTGATGCAGATTGGCAATCCGATATGCAATTTGGCTATTTGAGTCGGTGTTTCCAAAAGGAAAGTTGACGTCAACACGTTTTTTGTTTTTTTTATCAAACTGTAATTCAGCTGAATATTTGATTTTAAAGTCACCATAGCCATTAAGTCCTAATTTACGGCAAAGACGAACAATTGTTGCTGGAGAAGTATAAGTTTGTTTAGCTAATTCTTTTACTGATAAATTAAGAATATCTTCACCATTATCTAATATGTATTTCGCAATTGTTTTTTCAGAACTGGAGAAATCTAATTCAAATTCTAATTGAGTCATAATACTCATAAAATCACCTCTATTTAGTATATCATGAAACATTGTTTCATAAAACTGGTATTTATTAAATAAAATATGAAACTTGATTATAAGGTCAGAAAAACTCATTTACTTATCTTTACAGATTAACTAAAATGGTATATGAAAGAGAGGTATTGTAATGGAAAAGAAATTACCAGATAATTTTTATTGGGGTGGCTCAGTATCAAGTTTTCAAACTGAAGGAGCTCGTAACGAAGGTGGAAAAGGCGTTTGTATTTATGACGTTAGACCAACTGATCCAGAATTTTCTGACTGGTCAGTAGGAATTGATGAATATCATCGTTATGATGAAGATATTGCTTTAATGAAAGATATGGGATTCAATTTTTACCGTTTTTCAATTTGCTGGTCAAGAATTATTCCTGATGGGACTTTAGATGAACCGGTAAATGAAGAAGGAATTAAATTTTACAGTGATCTAATTGATAAATTGATTGCTGCTGGTATAGAACCTATGATAACTTTAGTGCATTTTGATATGCCTTATAAATTAGTAAAAGAACATAATGGTTTTGCATCACGCTATGTTGTTGACTGTTTTGAAAGATATGCTCGTGTATGTATCGAACGATTTGGTAATCGAGTTAAACACTGGATGTCTTTTAATGAACAAAATTTACATGGGATGATGTTGCGTGTATCTAACGCTGAAGAAATTCCTGAAGGTGTGGACCCAGCTAAACATTTATATCAAGTCAATCACAATGTTTTTATTGCTCATTGTAAAGCTGTCAAAGCATTAAGAGAATTACAGCCAGATGCTCAATTCTGCGGTATGAATGCAGTTACTAATATTTATCCATATTCAAATACGCCAAAGAACAATTTATTTGCATGGAAAGCTTATCAATATATGAATGGTTTCCACTGTGATGTTTTTGCTAAAGGAAAATATCCAGATTATATGATAGCATATTTAGAAAACCGTGGATGGATGCCAACATTTGAAGAAGGCGATGATGAATTATTAAAGTATACTGTAGATTATATTGCTTTTAGTTATTATCGCTCTAATACTGTTACTGAAGGTGAATTTGATTATACAAGACCATATCATGAAGTAGTTGGAGAACATACAGTTAAAAATCCACATTGCGAAGCTAATGAATGGGGTTGGGAAATTGATCCTGTTGGTTTTAGATGGACTTTAAATGATTTAGCAACACGTTCTGATTTACCGGTTTTCGTTCTTGAAAACGGAATTGGATGGCGTGAAGATATGACGCAAGAAGAAGTTGATACAATGTTAGCAGCTAATAAAACAATCGAAGATGATTATCGTATTAATTATCATCGTGATCACATAAAAGAAATGAAAAATGCAATGTTTGAAGAAGGCGTTAAATGTCTAGGTTACATTACTTGGGGACCAATTGATATTCTAGCAAGTATGTGTAATATGGATAAACGATATGGTTTTGTTTATGTAAACCGTACTAATAAGGATATTCGTGATTTAAAACGTATTCCTAAAAAATCATATCATTGGGTTAAAAAAGCATTTGAATCAAATGGAGAAGATTTAGACTAAGAAGGAGAAATCCTTCTTTTTTTGCTGATAAAGTTAAAATATCCTAACTTTTTTCTTGGCAACTATTGACTTTTAAGTTAGGCAGGTATAACATAACAGTAGTTAGATAGGACTAACAAGAAAAAGCGAGGAAGTGATGATGATGCCTTTAACTATGGCGACAATTGGTGAAGTACAGACCATAAAAAAAGTCGGAGGAAAACAAGAAGTAAAATTATTTCTTGAATCGCTAGGCTTTACAACAGGAGCGACAGTTACTATTGTAAGTAAGAACCAAGGAAATCTAATTACTAAAATTAAAGAATCAAGAGTAGCGATTAGTCAAGAGATGGCTAATAAAATTATGATTTAACTATTAAAAGGGGGATAATTAATTGAAAACGCTAAGAGATGTAAAATGTGGAACTAGTGCGAGAGTCATGAAACTGCATGGAGATGGAGCTGTAAAAAGAAGAATCATGGATATGGGAATTACTAAGGGGACAGAAGTACTAGTTCGTAAAGTTGCACCATTAGGTGATCCAATTGAGGTTAAAGTACGAGGATATGAACTATCTTTGCGTAAAGCCGATGCAGCAATGATTGAAGTATTATAGTAGTAAAATATATAGGAGGGTGAAAAAATGTCAATTACAATTGCATTAGCGGGGAATCCTAATAGTGGGAAAACAACGCTATTTAATGCTTTGACTGGTTCCAATCAATTTGTTGGAAACTGGCCAGGGGTAACAGTAGAGAAAAAAGAGGGTAAATTAAAAGGTCATAAAGATGTTAAATTAATGGATCTACCTGGTATTTATTCTTTGTCGCCATATACTTTGGAAGAGGTAGTGGCACGTAACTATCTAATTCAAGAAAGACCAGATGCAATTATCAATATTGTTGATGGAACAAACTTAGAAAGAAATCTTTATTTAACTACACAAATTATGGAGTTGGGGATTCCTGTTATTATGGCAATCAATATGATGGATATCGTTGCTAAAAATAATGATAAGATTGATGTAAAAAAATTATCAAAAGAATTGGGGTGCCAAGTTGTTGAAATTTCTGCTCTTAAAGGAAAAGGAATAAAAGAAGCGGCTGATCGTGCTGTTACTTTAGCTAATTCTAAAAGAATAAATGCACCAATTCATAAATTTGATAGTGCTGTTGAAGAAAAATTAGACCAGATTGAAGCAATGTTGCCAAGTGATATTGCAGTGGAACAACGACGTTTTTATGCGATTAAATTATTTGAACGTGATGATAAAATTTCAGGATTAATGAGTAGTGTACCTAATGTTGAAACAATTATTGATCAAAGTGAAAAAGAATTAGATGACGATGCAGAAAGTATTATTACTAATGAACGTTATCAATTTATAACTTCTATTATAGATGATTGTTATAAAAAACATAGTCATGATCAATTATCAGTTTCTGATAAAATTGACCGCATTGTTACAAACCGCTGGTTAGCCTTACCAATCTTTGCAGTAGTAATGTTTGTGGTTTATTATATTTCAGTAACTACTGTTGGTACTTGGGCGACTGATTGGGCAAATGAAGGTGTGTTTGGTGATGGATGGAGTTTATTTGGACTAGCAGTTCCATCAATTCCAAGCTTAATTGAAGGATTATTAGAATCCTTAGGAACTGCGGCCTGGTTAAATGGCTTAATTTTAGATGGTATCGTAGCTGGGGTAGGTGCGGTATTAGGTTTCGTTCCACAAATGTTAGTGTTATTCTTTTTCTTAGCGGTGCTTGAATCATGTGGATACATGGCTCGGGTTGCATTTATTATGGATAGAATTTTTAGAAAATTTGGATTATCAGGTAAATCATTCATTCCAATGTTGATTGGAACTGGATGTGGGGTACCAGGAATTATGGCATCACGTACTATTGAAAATGATCGTGATCGAAAAATGACGATTATTACAACTACGTTTATTCCTTGTGGTGCTAAGTTACCAATTATTGCGTTAATTGCAGGTGCATTATTTGGTGGTGCATCTTGGGTAGCACCGAGTGCATATTTTATTGGAATAGCTGCAATTATTACTTCTGGAATTATTTTAAAGAAAACAAGACGTTTTGCTGGTGAACCAGCACCATTCGTAATGGAGTTACCAGCGTATCATATGCCGACGATTACTAACGTTTTAAGAAGTATGTGGGAAAGAGGATGGTCTTTCATTAAAAAAGCTGGAACGATTATCTTATTATCAAGTATTTTAGTTTGGTTTACTTCATACTTTGGATTTGTCGATGGACAATTTACAATGTTAGAAGATACTCAGTTAGATCATAGTATTTTAGCATCAATTGGTAATGCAATTGCATGGATATTTACACCACTTGGTTGGGGTGATTGGAAAGCTGCAGTAGCTGCGATTACAGGTTTAGTTGCTAAAGAAAACGTTGTTGGTACATTCGGTATTTTATATGGATTTGCAGAGGTTGCTGACGATGGAGCAGAAATCTGGGGAACCTTAGCAGCAAGCTATACACAAATTGCAGCATTTTCATTCTTAATCTTTAACTTATTATGTGCACCATGTTTTGCTGCTATGGGAGCAATTAAAAGAGAAATGAATAATGGTCGCTGGACAGCGTTTGCAATTGTGTATCAAACTGTATTTGCTTATTTAGTAGCATTTAGTGTTTATCAAATTGGAAATTTAGTTATTACTGGAACATTTACATTTGCTACAGTAATTGCTATATTAGTAGTGATTGGTTTTGTTTATCTATTAGTTCGACCATATAAAGAAGACAATCGTTTAAATATCGATTTAAATAAAACTGTAACTGAAAAATAGAAAGGGTGATAACAGTGAACTGGCTAATTGAAAATTTATCGACTATCATCGTTAGTGTCATTTTATTATTTGCAGTCCTATTAGCAATCAATTCAATCAGAAAAGATAAAGCTAATGGTAAATCTAGTTGTGGCGGAAATTGTGGTAGTTGTGGTACTGGTTGTCATAGCCGCACTAATAGTTTAGTAGATAGTTATCATCATGATCACGGGAAGTGTTAGTACTTCCCTTTTTCTTTTTTTGTAAAAAGAATACAAATATTCTTTAAAATAGGTATACTTATATAATAAATAATCTTAAGGAGGAATGTTATGGAGAAAAAAGCAATTTTTTTAGATGTTGATGGAACATTGGTTGCTAATCATGGCAAAATGACTGAGCAGGTAAAAAAAGCAATCACTCTAGCCCGTAATCAGGGACATAAAGTATTTATTTGTACAGGAAGAAATAAGATAGGAATTAGAAATGAGTTAGAGGAAGTAAATTTTGATGGTTTTATTGCTAGTGCTGGAAGCTATATCGAAGTTGCTGATGAAGTAGTCCATAGCCGTTATTATGATCGTAAATTAATTGAAAAAGCTTGCGATGTATTTAATCGTAATAATATCGTATATAATTATGAGTGTACCGATATTACATATATGTCACCCAAAATGATGGAATTTTTTGTAGGTGGAAATAATGAGGAAGCGACTAATTCGGAGATGGAACGCTTAAAAGCTGAACAAAGTGATAAATTTAATGTAAGAGATATGAATGAATACGATGGTCGTGGAATTCATAAAATATCCTTTATTGCAATGAGGCAGGAAGATTTCGATCATGCTTTTAAAGAATTGAAAGAGAACTTTAACTTTGTAGTACATGATATGTTTGGCAGTAAAAATATTAATGGTGAAATAATGTCAAAACTTGATAATAAAGGAACAGGAATCAAACGAATTGTTGATTATCTAAATATAGATATGGAAGACACAATTGGATTTGGTGATAGTATGAATGATTATGAAATGATCGATGCAGTCAAATGTGGAGTGGTCATGGACAATGGCAGTGCTCGGCTTAAGGAAATAGCTGATCGAATTTGTAAAAGTGTTGATGAAGACGGAGTCTATTATGAATTTATTGATTTAGGAATAATTTAAGTTAAAAAGATTATAAAATATAAATTGAAATATTATTCTGATATTGGTTGACTTCTTATTGTTGCTGTGATATTATATATGAGTAACGAGCAATGAATATTTAACTTACAGATGTGAAAGTTGTATTTATAAGCAACTTAGCATCTGCTTTTTTTATAGTAATGCTTTTTATAATAAAAATAGGAGGTACGTCTGATGAATACAGGTACAGTAAAATGGTTTAATAGTGAAAAAGGTTTTGGATTTATTACAAAAGATACAGGTGGAGATTTATTTGTTCACTTTTCTGCAATCCAAGGTAGTGGATTCAAATCTTTAGAAGAGGGTGCTAAAGTAAGCTTCGATATCGTTGAATCTGATCGTGGTGAACAAGCAGCAAACGTTGCAGCTTTATAATTAACCAAAAGTCGGCTCCGTGTCAATAGTGGAGGGGCTTAAGAGATAGCGAAAGCTATC